>Ga0102590_1001746_pt1 | contig 30178 bp, 32 predicted proteins | sample AraplaMF_Col_mMF_FD_76859 | JGI IMG/M metagenome (GOLD analysis project Ga0102590, IMG submission 76859) | Arabidopsis root microbial communities from the University of North Carolina, USA - plate scrape MF_Col_mMF | ecosystem: Host-associated > Plants > Roots > Endosphere | place: USA... | reverse complement strand
CGGTACTCCTCGCGACCCATCAGATAGCGCGCGTTGGGGAAGGTCGGCACCCAGCGGCCGTCGAGGAGGCGCGTGTTCCAGCCGACGTGGTCGATATGCAGATGCGTGCACATCACGAAATCGACCTGTTCGGGCGCGACTCCCAGCGCCTGCATGTTCTCCAGATAGGGCTGGTTGAGGTTGTTCCAGGCGGGGACGCGCGGGCGGGACTTGTGATTGCCACAGCAGGTGTCGACGATGGCGGTCCAGCGCGGCGTGCGCACCAGATAGGAGTGGTGGCTGAGGATGAAGCGCCCGGTCTCCGGCTCGATATAGCGGTGGTCGAGCCAGCTGCGGTTCTCCGCGATCACGGCGTCAGTGACGTTGGCGAACAGCCAGCTCTTGTCGAACGCAAGCGAAGCGATCTCGCTGACGAGATCGATCCGCATGCTGCCGATCTTGACCTGCCGCATCGGTTCAGTTCTTCAGGAGATCGCCGAACGGCACCCAGCGCGTGCCGTCGAAACGAATCAGCTGAAGGCTCGTCATCGGCGTATAGTGCTCGGGCGAGTTGTTCACCGCGGTGCCGTTGATCAGCATCGGCAGCTTGACGTCCTTGAGCGTCGTCGCCTGCTTCATCACATTGGCGCGGGTGAGGTCGTTGCCGGAGGCCTTCAGCACCGTCACCAGCGTCTGCGCGATGGTATAGCCATAGACGTTCAGCCAGTCGTTCTTGTTGGCGTCCGGCATGTACTTGTCCATGAACGCCAGCCATTCCTTGTAGCCGGCATCGTCCTTGTTGGCTGGGTCGGTCGCGTCCTTCAGGTACTGGCTGGAGATGACGCCGGTGGAATTGTCCTTGCCCGCCGGTTCCAGCACGCCGCTGATCGAGGCCGAGACGTTGGAGATGATGGTCGTGGGTTTCCAGCCGATCTCGCCGATCTTGCGGATCGCTTGCGCTGCAAATTTCGGCGTCGCCGCAACCAGCACCACATCGGCGCCTGCGGTCTTCAGTTGCAGGATCTGGGTGTCGACGGTCGGTGCCGAGGTCTCGTAGGCCGCGCGCGCGACGATCGCCTCGCCGCTGCCGAGCCCTTCCTCCAGCGCCTTCAGATAATCCTTGCCGAGGTCGTCGTTCTGGTAGAGCACGCCGATCTTCGCCTTGGCGTGGCTCGCCCGGATGTATTTGGCGTAGGCAATCGCCTCGTCGCGATAGGTCGGCTGCCAGCCGACGGTCCACGGAAAATTCTTCGGGTCGTCCCATTTCGCTGCGCCAGAGCCCAGGAACAGTTGCGGTACCTTGCGGTCGTTGAGATATTTGTGCACGGCGCTGTTGGTGGGGGTGCCGACGCCGCCGAAGATCAGCAGCACCTCCTCGCTCTCGACCAGCCGCCGCGTCTGCTCCACTGTCTTCGGCGGGCTGTAGGCGTCGTCGGCGATGATCATCTGGATGCGCCGGCCGTTGACGCCGCCGTCGTCGTTCACCTTGCGAAAATAGGCTTCGGCGGATTTCGCGATCTGGGCGAAGGCCGAGACCGGCCCGCTCAGCGGCGCGGTGGTGCCGATCTTGATGGTCTTGTCGTCGGCGCCGGGATCGTACTTGCTTTGGGCAGAGGCGGTGCTGGCCGCAAGCAGCGGCAACAGGATGCAGGCCGCACGAAGGCTGGCAAAGCGCGCCATGGCGTCGTCTCCCTAAATTGCTCTCCGCCTCTCATTCGAGCGGAGTTGAAACGCGAGAACATCGCCCGCAACGACCTTGCGGGCTGCGACCGTTGCCGCCACACTGTCAAACGAACGATCGTTCGTACGGTTGACTAGCGAACGATCGTTCGTTAGTCAAGCCGCATGGCTGTCCACACCTCCAGCGCCGCGGAAGCGGTTGCGCCCTCGACCCGCGAGCGCATCCTCACCGAAGCACTCGATCTGTTCGCGCAGAGCGGCTATGGCGGCGCCTCGATGCGCGAGCTGGCGCGCCGCGTCGGCATCCGCGAGAGCAGCCTCTACAACCATTTCTCCGGCAAGGCCGCTATCTTGGAGGCGATCGTCAGCGAGCACGGCCCGGCGAGTTCGGCGAGCCGGCTGGAAGAGCCGCGTTACAAGCAGCTATCGCGCCAGCCCGCAGCGTTCTGCCGCCAGTTCGCGCTCGACCTCGTCGAGCAATGGTCCGACCCGCGCGAGCACCAGTTCCAGAAGGTCATCACCGCCGAGCGCAACCGCGTGCCCGGCATCCGCGCCAAGTTCGCCGATCATTTCTATGCGCGCGAGCAGAGCATGATGACGGACTATTTCCGCGGCTTTGCGCTCGCCGGCCTCGTCTCGACGCCAGATCCGCGCGAGACCGCGCGGCTGTTCGCCGCCGGCCTGATCTACATTCGCCTCGAGCATTACGTAATGGGCGCGGCGCCCTCGCCGCGGGCCAAGGTGATCGAGGCGATCGACCGCTACCTCGCCTTCTTCCTGTCGCTGATCGCGGCGGGCAACGACGAAGCCAACAAGAAACGAAAACCCAAGGGAGAAACGCGTGGCAAGGCTGCCCCTGATTGATCCGGAGACGACAAGCGGCGACATCCGCGCCTCGTTCGACCGCATGCCGGTCAAGCTCAACATCTTTCGCATGATGGCCCACGCCGAGGCCAACATGATCCCGGCGATGCGGCTCGGCAATTCGATCCTGCACAAGCAGAAGCTCAGCGCGGTCAACCGCGAGCTCTTGATCCTGCAGGCCGCCCAGCTCGAGGGCGGCGCCTATGAATGGCGCCAGCACGTGCCGATCGCGCTCGGTGTCGGCTGCACGCAAGGCCAGATCGATGCGGTGGAGCGCAGCGAATACGATTCCGCTGCGCTGAGCGAGTCCGAGCGTGCGCTGCTGAAGTTCGGCCGCGAGGTCGTCGAGAACGTCCGCGTGCCCGAGGCGACCTTTACTGCTGCGCGAAAACATTTCAGCGATCAGGAGATCGTCGAATCCATCGTGGCTCTCGGCTTCTACATGATGATGGCGCGCCTGACTGAAGCGACCGAGACCGATCTCGATCCCGCGGCCGGCATGAAGGTCTATGACGGCGGCAAGAAGTAAGGCGGCTGAGATGACGGACAGCGAGAGCAAGACGGAGCGCTACGTCCGCCCGCCCAGCGCGGAGTCGCTGGGCGAAGCGCCGGGCCGGGGGCGTCTGAAAGGTCGTCGCATCCTGATCGTCGGCGGTGGCCAGCGCGTGTTCGATCCTGCCACCGATCCGATCGGCAACGGCCGCGCCATGAGCATCCTGTGTGCCCGCGAGGGCGCGAAGGTTGCGGTCGCCGATCTCAACCGCAGCTCGGCCCAGCAGACCGTCAAGCACATCACCGACGAAGGCGGCGAGGGCTTCGCCATCGCTGCCGACGTGACGAACGAAGCCGACGTCGTCCGCATGATCGAGGAAGCCCACCGCGCCATGGGCGGTCTCGACGGCATGGTGCTGAACATCGGCACCTTCGGCAAGGTTGGGCTCGACAACGTCAGCCCCGAGGAGTGGAACAAAATCTACGACGTCAATGTCCGCGGCCCCATGCTGTGTTGCCGCGCCGCGATGCCGAGATTCGACAATGGCGGCGCGGTCGTCTTCATCTCGTCGATCGCCGCACTGAAAGCCGGCTCCCAGATGGCCGTGTACGATTCCTCCAAGGCCGCGCTCGGCGGCCTGATGCGCAACATCGCCCATCTCGGATCGCGCCGCGGCATCCGCGCCAACCTCGTCTATCCCGGCCTCGTCGACACCCCCAACGGCCGCGAAGCCGGTGCCGGCCGCCCCAACCGCGGCAAGGGCCATGTCCCATTCGGCCGCCAGGCCACCGCGTGGGAGATCGCCTATGCGGTGCTGTTCTTCCTGTCGGACGAAAGCGTCTACGTCACGGCACAGACGCTTGCGGTGGATAGCGGCCTGAGCGGGATGTAAGACGCGAGAATTCGGCATTGGGAGCGCCAGATCCGCCTCCTTGCCATCGCGACCTTCCCGCGCGATAATGCTACCCATATTAAAGCCTTAAGTTGAGGCTGCGCCGGTGGTCCGGCGATCCGTTTTGTCAGAACCATCTGTTTTCCGGAGCCCCCATGCGCGTGATTTGGGTCGACGGAGAGTCGCAAAGCGTGGATGTCGAGGACGACATGCCCCTGTTGTGGGTGCTGCGCGACGAGCTTGGTTGCACCGGTCCGAAATATGGCTGCGGCATCGCGATGTGCGGCGCGTGCACGGTGCATGTCGACGACCGGCCGGTGCGGTCGTGCTCGCTCAGGATCGGCGACCTCGCGAACGAGACCAAGGTCGTCACGATCGCTGGGCTGGGAACGCCGCATGCGCTGCATGCCGTTCAGGCGGCATGGATCGAGCATCAGGTGGCGCAATGCGGCTATTGCCAGCCGGGGCAGATCATGGCTGCCGCTGCTCTGCTGAATGTCAGGATCAAGGGCAAGCCGCTATCGTCCGACCGACAGCTCGACGATCAGATCGATCGCGTGATGTCGGCAAATCTTTGTCGCTGCGGCACCTACACCCGCATTCGCGCCGCGATCAGGACCGCAGCTCGGAAGCTGCAGGGACAACAGCCGTGAGCCGCCTCGGCATGGTCTCGCGGCGTGCCGTGCTCGTCGGGGCGGGCGCGGTCGCCGGCGGCCTCGTTGTCGGCGTTTATTTTTTCGAGCGATTTCGCGTAAATGCGCGGTTGAAGGACGGTCTGGACAAGGGGCAGCTCATGCTGACGCCCTATGTGCGGATCGGCGAGGACGGTGTCACGATCATCACGCCGCGTGCCGATCTCGGCCAGGGAGCCTATTCCGTGCAGGCGGCACTGGTCGCCGAAGAGCTGGATATCGCGTGGAGCGACATCAAGGTCGATCCGGGGGCGCCGAGCTCGGTATACTACAACGGCAAGGTTCTCAAGGAGGGGCTTCCGATTGCGGCAACCAGCGTGCTTCTCGGTCCGGTGGCGGAGGCGATCAGCCAGGCCGGCGGCAAGTTCCTCAGTCTTCAATGGACCGGCGGCTCGTCGACGGTGGCCGATGCTTACGACCGGCTGCGCATCGCCGGTGCGACCGCGCGCGAACTGCTGCTCCGCGCGGCGGCGAAGCAGACCGGTATTGCAAGGGCTGATCTCAGGACGCGGGACGGCGCGGTCATCGCACCGAATGGTCGCGCGCTCAGCTATGCATCGCTGGCCGAGATCGCGGCCACGCTGGAGGTGCCGGCCGACGTCAAGCTCAGGGAACGCAAGGATTGGCGTTATCTCGGAAAGTCCATGCCGCGGCTCGACATGGTCGCCAAGTGCACGGGCACCGCCACCTTCGGCATCGATATCCGCCTGCCCGGCATGGTCTATGCCACGGTCTGCACCAATCCCCATCTCGGCGGCACCCTGCGGAGCTACGACGCTTCCAGGGCCGCGAAGGCGAGGGGCGTCCTCAAGATCGTGCCGGTCAAGGGCGGTGTCGGTATCATCGCCGACAACACCTGGCGCGCCTTCCAGGCGGCGAAGCTTATCGGGTTCGATTGGGGCGAGGCGTCCTATCCAGCGAGCAGCGCGGCGATGTTCGAGGAGGTGAGGGCCTCCTTCATCCCGGAGCGCCGCGACAGTCGCTGCAAGGACGACGGCGACGTCGATGCCGCGCTCGCCGGCGCGAAGGTGATCGAGGCCGAATACTGCGTGCCCTATCTCGCCCATGCGCCGCTCGAGCCAATGAACGCAGTGGTCCAGCTCAAGGACGGACGCCTCGACATCTGGACGGGGACGCAGGCTCCCGTGTTTCTGGTGAAGATGGCGCGAAAGCTGACCGGGCTTGCCGCCGAGGACATTCATCTTCATGCTTTGCCGAGCGGCGGCAGCTTCGGCCGGCGCCTGGAAAACGACTATGTGCGTCAGGGCGTCGAGCTCGCGATGGCCTATCAGGGCCGGCCGATCAAGATGACGTGGACGCGCGAAGAGGACATGACGCACGATTTCCCGCGTCCGCTCGCTGTCGCCCGCATGCGCGGAGCGGTGAAGGACGGAAAGCTCGACGCCTGCGACCTCGCCATCGCCGCGCCATCGGTGACGTCGTCGCAATTCGGCCGGCTGGGCCTGCACATGCCGGGACCCGACATGGCGATCGTCGCTGGTGCCTGGGATCAGCCGTTCAGGATTCCCAACTACCGGGTCACGGGCTATCGGGTGCCCGAGTTGGTGCGCGTCAGTTCCTGGCGCTCGGTCGGCGCGTCCGGCAACGCCTTCCTGCACGAATGCTGTCTCGACGAGTTGATCCAAATTGCCGGCGCCGATCCGCTCCACGAGCGGCTCCGGCTGTGCTCGCACGCTCCGTCGCGCAGGGTCCTCGACGAGGTCCGCAGGATGTCGTGCTGGGACAGCAAGCCCGGCCCTGGCCGCGCCCGGGGCCTCGCGTTTACGCTCTCGTTCGGTGTGCCCGTCGCCGAAGTGATCGAGGTCGAGAAGATCAATGATGCGATCAGGATTGCGCGTGTCTTCGTCGCGGCCGAGGTCGGGGTGGTGCTCGATCCCGATAATCTGAAAAATCAGGTCGAAGGCGCCGTGGTCTGGGCTCTCGGGCATGCGATGAACGCCGAGCTCACCTTTGCCAACGGCCGTGCGGTTCAGACCAATTATCACGAGTACGAGGGCATGCGCCTCTACCAGGCTCCGGAGATCGAGGTGGTGGCGTTGGAGACCACCGGCGAGACGGGAATCCGCGGCATCGGCGAGCCGGCTGTTCCTCCGGCCGCGCCCGCGCTTGCCAACGCCATCTTTGCCGCGACCGGAATTCGTGCGCGCCAATTGCCGCTGATCAAGACCGAGGGCATCAGGTTCGTCTGAGGGAGGGCCTCGCCGTATGATCCGCTACGCGCTCCTCATCCTGCTGATCGCCTGTCCCGCGGAGGCGGTCGCCGAGGCTCAGCCGCCCGCCCGGGATCCAGCGCCCGGCCTCGCGCTCTGGAGCAGGATCAACGAAGTCTTCTCGCATCCGCGCTGCGCCAATTGTCATGTCGGAGAGGACGGTGTGCCGATGTGGTCCGGCGCTAGTAACGGGCCGGTCGCGCGGCCCCATGGCATGAACATCGTTGCCGGCGACAGCCGCAACGGCGCAACCTATCTCGCCTGCACGGCGTGTCACACGCCGCGAAATTCGGAGATGCCGCATGGCCCGCCCGGCGCGGTGGACTGGAAGCTACCGGCGCCTGAAAGACAATGGTTCGGCAAGTCCAGCGCCGAGATCTGCAGGCAGTTCAGGGATCCGAGGCTTCGCGGCATGGCCTCGATCGATGACGTGGTCGACCACATCAGGAATGACGGCAAGGTCAGATGGGGATGGAGTCCGGGCCCGGGCAGGGCTGTGCCACCTTATTCTACCGATCAACTGGCCGCCTTCGTCGCGCAATGGGACAAGAGCGGCGCGCCATGTCCGGAGCAATAGCGCGTCAACGAGCTGGGCACCCGGCTGCAGCGGGACGCGAAGGCGTGAGGCCGTCCATCAAATCGGCTGGCAAATCCGGTCCATCGCACGCATGATGAATGGGACATATCGGCCCACATGCGTTTCCCGGACGGCTCCCACCACATGAAAACCACGCTGCTCAAATCCGAACACTACACCCGCTCGCCCTGGAAGAACGGCGGTGGCATTTTCACCGATATCGCGGATGCCCATCGTGAAGGAAGCCCGGCCAGGGACTGGGACAGCCTGCTCTGGCGCTTTGCCTCGACGCCGATCGTCGCACCCGGGCCGTTCTCCTACATGCCCGGCATCGACCGCCTGCAGATGGTCGTGGGTGGGCGCGGTCTGGTGCTGAAATCGCCGACGCAGGACTTCGACGAGCGTGAACCTTTCACGACGGTGCGCTTCACCGGCGAGATGGAGATCGTGACCGCGCTCGAGGCCGGTCCGGTCGAGGTGGTGAACCTGATGGCCCGGCGCGGTGCGGCGGAGATCGAGCTTGCGGCGCTGAGGCAGCCCGGCGACATCCCGCTTCCCGCCGGCACGCATCTGGCTTACGCGGCGCGCGGCGATTGCCGCATCCGCCTAGGCGACGAGGATTTTGCGATATCGCACGAAAATACGCTGAAGATCGATCTGGCCGAGGCGTCAAAGCTCGCGCTCGTTTCGGGCCTGATCGTGCTGGGCTCGATCCGGCTGGTCGGTTAACGACGACCAAGCGCTGCGTACAATCCGGGCAATCGGCCAGGTTGACGCCGCGTCGCCGGCGCACGATATCTGCGGCTATGACCTCCCCCGACAAAAATGCCCCCACGCTGTCCGACGGCGTCGTCGACTGGCTGACCAACGGCACGCGCGACGAGCGCTTCATCGACAACATCTTCGCCCAGATGTGCATCCGGCTGCAGCAGGCCGGCATTCCCCTGCAGCGGTCGACGTTTCACGTTCTGATTCAGCATCCGCAATGGCTGGGGGCCCGCTTCATGTGGGCCGACGGCATGCGCGAGGCGGAGATCGCCCTGGTCGATTTCGACGTGCGGGAGCGCTCCGAATACATCGGCAGTCCCGCCAACGAAATCCAGGACGGCGCAACCGAGTTGCGCGAGAACCTCGAGCGCGACGTCGCGCTCGGCCGCAAGCACGCGCTCTATGTCGAGATGCGGGCGAAGGGCCTGACCGACTATGTCGCCTGGCCGCTCTACCACACCCTCGGCAAGCGTCATCTCATCACCTTCGCGACCGATCGCCCCGGCGGTTTCGACGAGGCGCATATCGCTGCGCTGAAGCGCGTGCTGCCGGTGCTGGCGCTGGTCAGCGAAATCCGCATCAAGAACCGCCTGGCGCGGACGCTGCTGGAAACCTATGTCGGCTCGCATGCCAGCGAGCTGATCCTGGCCGGCGCGACACGGCGCGGCACCGGCACCACGGTGCGCGCCGCGATCATGATCTGCGACTTGCGCGATTTCACCAAGATCTCCGACAACTGGCCGCGCGACGACGTCATCGATCTGCTCAACGATTATTTCGACGCGATGTCGGAGCCGATCGCGAAGCACGGCGGCGAGATCCTGAAATTCATCGGCGACGGTCTGCTCGCAATCTTCCCGCTTCATGAGCCCGCCGCCTGCGCCAATCTGCTGCACGCGGTGACCGAGGCGCGTCAGGCCATGGCCGCCCTGAACGAGCGCAACGGCGCGACTGGACGCGCGCCGCTCAACTACGGCATCGGCGTTCACGTCGGCGACGTCATGTACGGCAATATCGGATCATCCACGCGGCTGGACTTCACCGTGATCGGCCCCGCCGTCAACATGGCCTCCCGCCTCGAAGCGCTCACCAAGCAGTTGGGACGCAATGTGCTGCTGTCACGTGCGTTCGCCGAACTGGTGGAGCGCGAGTTCGAACTGGAGCACGTCGGCAAACATGACGTGCGCGGCTTCAGCGATCCGATCGAGCTGTTCGCGTTTCAGCCGTAAGAGCTGTTCGCGCGCGATGTGACGGGCGCTTCGGCCGACAAAGCCTCTGACGACAACGACTCGCCGCCGGCGACATTCGAAACGACGATATGTTGCTTTGCGGCGCGTCACGCTGTTGGACGGCGCGAGGCGCATGCCTGGCAATTTCTGATGTGTCCTTCGAACTACAGCACGTTCGGGAAAACGCGACTATGAGTCGGTCATCGCCTGAATCGAACTGCTGGGAAGTCGAAACATGAAAAAATTCCTTATTGCATTCGTTGCAACCACCGCTCTGACCTCCGCCGCATCCGCGGCAGACCTCGCGGCGCACTACACCAAGGCTCCCGTGGCCGCGCCGATCACCGACTGGACCGGCGTCTATCTCGGCGTCTCGGCCGGCGGCATGTGGGGTACGAACGAGTGGTCTTCCGACGAAACCAATCCTCTTCGGCCGGGCTCCTACGACAATTCGGGCTGGACGGCGGGCGGCCTGGTCGGCGCCAACATCCAGGTCCGCAACACGGTCATCGGCGTGGAGTTCGACGGCAACTGGGCGGACGTGACCGGTTCGAAGACGATCGGGACGCCCTACAACGGGATCGCCAACAATGTTTCGTCGATCAACAACAAGATCGACTGGACGGCGCATGCGCGTGCACGTCTCGGCTACTCGTTCGGAAACTGGCTGCCGTTCATTGCGGGTGGTGCTGCGATTGCCGGCGTTCACGACAACCTGAACTTCATCGTGCCTCAGACTTTCAACGGCGCGATCTATCCCGGCTACAGCAACAGCGCGACGCGCGTCGGCTTCACGGTCGGCGGCGGCATCGATTTCAAGGTCACGCCGAACTGGATCGTGCGCGGTGAATATCTCTACGACAATTTCGGAACCACGGCCGGCCGCTCGAGCCCGGCCACCTTCAACACGGAACAGTTCACGCTCGACACGCACACGGTCCGCGCCGCGGTGATGTACAAGTTCGACTGACGCTGGCGACCCCGAGTCCATCGAACGAGCCCGGTCTCCAGCGAGACCGGGCTTTCTTCGTTGCCGGGACTTTTGTCGATGCGGAAATGTCCGGTAACTTTCACGCCTTAAGTGAACGTCGCGAAGAAGCGGATGACGAAGAACGCTGCTGCGGCGACCGCGGCGGTGGCGCCGATCGCGAACACGACCCTCAGGCTCTCATCCATCGAATGCTGATTCCTTGAGGCGGCCCCGGGCTCCGCAGGGGTGGGCTAAGAGCCGGAGCCGCCAAAGTGCCGGTTTTTGTGGTACCCGGCGTTCACCAATCTTCGGCCGATGCGCCGGTTCCTATCTGAAGTGAAGGCGGCGGCCCCATCGTGGGCGCGACCAATCTGGTCCGGTGGGACCGCCGGTCGGCTTCGCGCGTGAGGAGGTCCGCTCGCCGACATTCAAGATACGTGCGGCGCGCGCCGGGATTTCCAGATCGCTACCTTAAATTCCTGTCATGTGAATGGAACGCGCCCGGCTACGGCATGCGACGCCCAAGGTTTCAAACCATTGCCGAGAATGTTTTGCCGCTGGATGGCGCTCGTTAGGAACGAGGCGACTCGATGCGACGTTGCCCCCGCACAAATGACGTTGCCCCAGATGAAGGAGTTTCCCATGAAGAAGATCATGATCGCGACCGCCGCCCTCGCCCTGATGTCCGGCGCTGCTTTCGCCCAGAACACCGGTCCGGCGCCGCAGTCCGACAACATGCAGAAGCCCGGCATGCACACCACTGACAAGGGTTCGAAGATGAAGGGCACCACCGGCATGAGCAATGACGGAATGTCCAGGGATGGCATGGCAAAGGGCGGCATGATGAAGCCCGACGCATCCGGCCAGGGCGGTTCCGGCCCGGGCAGCGACCAGGGCGGCACCAAGGCCGGCAACATGAAGTAAGTCGGTCCACCCGACGCAAATCAGGGGCTCCGCAGATCGCGGGGCCCCTTTTGCGTATGGGCGATCACGCGGTTCTGCAGATGTCGCGACCAGGGCCGCAATTGAATCGCTCGCCGCCGATGCTAATGCGGCATCTCAAGCGCAGAAGAAGCCACGGCGATGATGTCAAAATTCCTGCAATGGTTCTTTCGAAGCCGGACGACCGGGGAGATCACCATCGCCCAGGCGCCCAATCTCGTGCTCTGGGTCGTCATCGTGGCCGGTGCCCTGCGTTGGGTCTGGCCATCGCCCGGCACGGTCGCCACCGCTCTGGACATCGTGTTCAGAGGCGGCCTCGTCGTCTGGGCGCTCGACGAGATCTTTCGTGGCGTCAATCCATGGCGGCGCTGTCTCGGGGCGGCCGTCCTGATCTATGAGCTCGCGACCATGCTGTGATCGGCCGCCCGTAAGGCGTCGTCCTACTGTTTCGATCCGGTCCAGCTTCCGACGCATCCGTCGGATCGCCGGAATGTGCCGGAGCCGCTGCGGCCCGAGAACCGGCCGGACATGGTCCAGCTCAGGCTGCCGGCGGCTCCGGTTCCGGACACGGCGCCATTCGGACGGACCTGGCCGGTGCCGTATTTCCCCACCATCGTGCCGCTGGTGACGACCACCGTGTCGGTGGAGCCGTCGCAGGTCTGGCCGACGCTGGTCAGAACCCATGCGCCGTCATAATTGCCACCTCCGCCGCTCCGTTGCGGCGCGCGGCTCGGGGCATCGTCCGCGGGCCTGCTGCGTCGCGCGGGCCTCGAAGGCTCGGCGGCGCGAGGGCTCTCGCGCGAACCCGACAGCGACTTCTCGTCATTGCCGATGCTGCCGCCGGCGCTGCCCGATTGCCCACGCGCGATGTCGGGCGAGGCGATGATGGCGAGCGTGGCTGACAACAGGGCGGCTTCACAAAAATTGCGAAATGGGATTTGCATATGGCTCGGTTTTCAAATGAACTTGTCATGACGGCGGATCGTATTGCCAATGCCGGAGTGTATCACTACGCTCGACGCTGGGTAGCCCCAAGGCTGCGTAGCCCCAAGGTTGCTTTGAAGGCTGCTTCGAAGGTAGCGTCGACTGGCCGCGCGTTCATGCCGAAATTTCTCCGCATCGGAATCCATTGGTCGAACGTCTCCGGATACACGTCGAAGGCGTGGTGCGTCCGGCGCGTCGGCTCGGTGGTTCACCTGAAGTGGGGCGCCGTCGAGGTCCATGGCGCCGGCGACGGCCGCAAGGTCTGCTGGTCGCGCCTGCCGCAGGAGAAGACCATTCGCTGCGGCACCGCGCAGCGCGCCCAGGACTACACCAGGGCCGCGATCGCGCGCCGGCGCAGCCATCGCTACGAGCCGCTGACCGGGCCGATCACGAACCGGCGCCCCTCGGCCGGGCGCAGCCCCGAGCCCAAGCAGGCGCTCGCCACCATCCTGATCGTCGACATCGTCGGCTCCACCGCGAAGGCCGCCAAGCTCGGCGATGCGCGCTGGACCAAGATCATCGGCCATTATTACGCCGCCGTCCGCAAGGAGCTGAAGACCGCGCGCGGCAGGGAAGTGGTGACGACCGGCGACGGCGTGCTGGCGACATTCAAGGCGCCCGCGGCCGGCATCCATTGCGCCACCGCGATCCAGAAGGCGATGCGCACGCTCGGCCTCGAGATCAGGGTGGGCCTGCATGCCGGCGAATACACGATGAGCGGCGGCGAGATGGTCGGCCTCGCCTTCCACATCGGCACCCGCGTCGCCGCCAAGGCGCGCGCCGGCGAGGTGCTGGTGTCGAGCGCGGTGAAGGATCTGTTGAAGGCGCAGCCGGCGATCAGCCTGCGGGATCACGGCATGCACCAGCTCAAGGGCGTGCCGGAGCGATGGCGGCTGTATCGTGTCGAGTGTTAGGTCAGGCCATCACCCTCGACATCACCGCACCCCCGTGCCCTTGCAGCGCTGGCACTTCACCACCTTGTCGCCCTTCTTGAGCAGGCCCTTGCCTTCGCAATTCTTGCATTTCTGCTTCTTCTTGATGTTCGGGCCCTTTTCACTGGTCATGATGGTCTCCTGGCGCCAGAGGGCGGTCGTAGGCGCACAATGCCGAAGAACGCCAGCGGACCGGCGCCTTCCCGGATGGAACGGGGGCATCCCGCCTGCACGGAGTCAATGGGGCGGCGCGCCATTTGGCTCGGGGCACCCGGGGGTGCACGACGATCTAAGGAAGGTCAAGCTGCGGATTTTTCCGCAGAGGTCGTGCTGGCGCCCGCTGGCAGCTGGCTTGGGGGAGACTTCCCGGATTGGCAGCCCGAGTGCCAATGTCCGTCGATTTTCCAATCGTCACCGGCGAGCACCGGGGAAGCCGGTCAATCCCGTGAGCAGGATCCGGTCGTTACGCCGATAGATCGACGAGACTGCCGGTTTTTTGGCCCTGCTTTTCGAGCTGCTTTTCAATGGCGTCTCTGATCTTCTCCTCGACGGCTTTTCGCTGGTCCGGAGACATTTTGGCGAGATCGTCCTCGGTGAGATTCATGCTCTTCAAAATGCCGGCCCGCATACGGTCGAAAGGAGTCATCTTGGCGTACTTCAGGAAGTCCGCCTCTACGTTGCTCTTCTTCGATGCGCTGCCCTCGTTCGCTTGCGCGATCCCGCCATCGTTCGCCGTCGGCGTCTTCGTGCCGCTGGTGGATGAGGCGGCCTTGGTGGCCTGGTAGCCGAGGATTGATGTTCCGCTTCCGACTTGCATGTTCGGTCCTCAAGACGATCCCCGATAAGCAACGTGCATGCCAAAGCGTGTCCCATGATTTCCCGGTGTTTCCGGTTCGAGTCGTCCTGAGTGGTGTGAAAAAAGTGCCGATGTCCCCTGGCGGTGCAGGCAAAGTTTGCCCGGTTGGTCTCGCTATTCGCGGGGTGGTGTCCGAGCCTTCGAGCTCGTGAATCAGGTGCACCATCATCATGCGCCGAGCGGCGCGACTGCGCGATACCGGTTGAGCTTGACCCGGTCACGCCCAGGGCAATCGCATATGGGATTTATTCCCGTGTGGCCATCCTTCGAGACGCCCGCCGTTGGCGGGCCTTCAATGAGGACCGAATGTGTGGCCGTTGTTTTAGCGAGCCCCGATGTCGCTTAGCCTCATCCTGAGGAGACCGCGAAGCGGTCGTCTCGAAGGACGAGGCGCGCGCTCAGGTCGTGCAAAATTCCATATGCGATTGACCTGCGGTCACGCCCCCCCGGCACGCCTTGCGCCACATCGATCACGTTGCGTTGACTTGTTTCGATCGTCGCGGACATCATCGCGTTATTCTGTGCGGCCCGCGTTGCCTTGCGCGGTCCCTGCGGCCGTCGGGCTCACATCTGGTTGTCCAGCTAAACTCCTATTCACGTTGGGAATAAGAGCGCGCCAACGCACGTCTAGGGTGGTGATCGGATCTATTGCCTCGCCGGGGATCATCCAATCGAAAGGAACCGCTACAATGACACCATTCAGAAATCCCTCAGTCCTGTCCAGGGCCTTGCTGGCCGGACTGCTCGTCACCACAATCTTCAGCGCGCCGCTCCAGGCGCGTGAGAGCCGCGCCGGCGATCGACACATCGAACAGAGCGTGGGGGAGAGCATCCTTCACATCGAGGGCGCCCGGCCGATCGCTGCGCCGGCCCACAACGCATTTGCGCCGGCGCCCTCGGAGCAAACGGAGGGAGTTTGCGACCACGGGGATAACCCGATGGTGTGCTGAGGCGCGGACTCCGTCGGTGGTATATAGTGACGGCGCACTTAGTTCATGAGCCTTCGAATCCGCGAAAGCGGCCAGGCTCATTGAATGCACTGTTACCGTAATCCAGTTGTGTTAGGGGCAGCGGCTTCGCCGACGATATGCAGATTAAAGTGCGAATGTGCCTGCTCAGCGGTATAGGCTGTGAAATTTCTGATCCATTCTCGCACGAAGCTCGCTGCACGCGGCGGTGATCTCGGCCGCACGCTCTTGATCGGAAGCGTGATTCAGATCGTCAACCGGGTCTTCGGTCGCGACATTGCGCAGCTTGGCTACATCGACGATGACATCCACGGCGATAAGACAATTGCTAAAAAGGTGCGCTACGTGTCGCCACCACGCTTGCTTCGTCCGACGCTTGAGATCGGTCGCGCTTGAATTGCGGCGACAGGTGACGAAAGTCGTGACCCATCGAATCCGCGCAATCGTTTGGACTCATCGAGTGCATTGTGACCGCAATCTATGAGTTTCAAGATTTAGCAGAAGTGATTCATCATCGCTTCATATCGCAAGTGATCGAGAAACCGTTTAGCTCAAAGTCGGCGTACCCCTTCGTGGCTGTGCAGAAGTCGAACCCCACACCGTCCTTCTCGGCATGCCATCCGGCCTTGCCGCAATCGGTCGTCGTGATCTTGTAGGTGGTGCCCTTCCAAGTCAGGGTGTTCTGTATGTCGTCCACCTTAAGCGGTAGGATCTTCCCGCGATCCTTGCAGGCATAATTGAATGTGGATGCCTGAACGGGGCTGAGCCCCAGGACGATGGCAATCATCAGCAGTTTCTTTGTCATATTATGATCCAGCGTATTCTTAGGCCGCCGCTCCAAATCGGGGCGGGCGCCCAATAGTGTGGGCTACGGCCCGGGTGGAATGTGGACGTGGCGCAACAGGGATCATGTTGACGGTGCACTCACATCCGTTGTGACGGTCCGGCGGACGGCGCGGGTGGAGCATTGCCAACGTCGACCATGCGCTGCGCAACGACGCCGTAAACCTTGCGCCAGGCCTGCTCCAGCTCATCGGTCCAATGCGGCCCAAGACCGCGCGCAAGGCTCCAGAGGAGTGCCTCGCCGACCATCGGATAATGCTCGGCCTTCGCGCCATATTTCTGGTGATTGCGGCCGAGAATGTCAGCGCCTCCCAGCAGCCCTGTCGTCGGATCGAGGCTGCCGACCAGCATGGCAAGCTTCGAGATGAAATCCTGCTTCAGAACGCTCAAGTCAGCGGGAAACATCGGCCGGATTTCCGGCGCAAGCTCGAATATGCGGTCGTAAAACGCCGTCATCGTGTCGTTGGCATTGGCGAATACCATGTCGAACGAGGTTCTGACGCGAACGATCTCTTCTGCAGTCAACATGCGTATTTCCGATGGTGCCAAGTTCGACGTTGCCAAAGTTCGATCAACAGTGCAACGCGTAGGCTCGGATGCAATGGACCGCGTGCTCGTCAATCGTCGGTTCGCCCGGCACCGATCATGACTATCGCACTGACATTACGACGCGCGTCCAGAAATTTCCAGCATCCGGCAAGCTGATCGGTTTGGCTCTTCTGTTAGGCAAGGCGGCTCATCTGTTAGGCAAAGCTGAAAACCGTGGATCGGCGACCGCGCCCGCGGCCTTGCCGCCAGCGCTCGCCGCCGAGCAATCGGATCGCCGTGTCCTGTTCTACATGCGGCGGGGCCGCATTCTGGTCCCGCACGGGTTCATCAAGAAGACCCGGAAGACGCCGCCCGATGATCCGGCGCTGGCGTACCGCAGAAACCGCGAATTCGAGACATGAAGGAGACCGACAAGGGCAAAAAAGCAGTTGCGAAAAAGAAGAAGGCCGTGCGCTCCGTCGCCAGGTTCACCACGCTCGATGATGTCCTCGGCGAGGAAGGCAAGCGCATGAAGACCTCGCGCAGCCAGATCGGGCGCCTGCTCGACCCCAAGGACGGCAACGTCCCGCTGGCAACGCTTCGGCGTGCCGCGCGCATGGTCGGGCTGTTGTTGCGGCTGGAGCTGGTTTGAGCCGGCAGCGCGCCCTTCACCAGGGCACGTAACTCATTACGGTGATGGGATATTGAGTGCAGTCCAGTGCTGTCGCCGAATGTTGGCGGACATTCCGTGGCTCCCTTGCTCGCCGAACAAGTGGTGTCTGGCCAATATGCTGGTGCCTTCTCGATGGTCTCCCGTCACGGCTTTGAAAGCACCACGCATGAGGCGAACACATCTGGTTGTCCAGCTAAACTCTTATTCACGTTGGGAATAAGAGCGCGCCAACGCACGTCTAGGGTGGTGATCGGATCTCTTGCCTCGCGGGGGATCATCCAATCGAAAGGAACCGCCACAATGACACCATTCAGAAATCCCTCAATCCTGTCCAGGGCCTTGCTGGCCGGACTGCTCGTCACCACAATCTTCAGCGCGCCGCTCCAGGCACGTGAGAACCACGCCGGTGATCGACACATCGAACAGAGCGTAGGGGCGAGCATCCTTCGCATCGAGGGCGCTCGGCCGATCGCTGCGCCGGCCCACAACGCATTTGCGCCGGTGCCTTTGGAGCAAACGGAGGGCGTTTGCGACCACGGGGATAACCCGATGGTGTGCTGAACAACGGAGCTTGCCGGCGTTACGGTGACGTGTAGTCCAGTGCACTTAATTCATGAGCTTGCGAGCCCGAGTTAGCGCACTGCCACTGTCATACCAAATGCCGCTCTAGCAATACGTTATTGAGGCCGGGCCGTCATTTCGGGAAATGCTATGTCCAATTGAATGTCAACCCCATCATCGATAGCTTTTCTTGAAGCTCACGCCGCTCTCGGTTTGCTTTGAGGCTACCGTCAGGATTCCGGTTCAACAGGCCAAACTGTTCTGCCAACGACTTCGCGTGATCCTGCTTTCCCGCTGCGATCGCAGCGACAATGGAGGCTTCCATGCGGGAAAAAGTGACTGCTTGATCGCGGTAATCCAGAAACGCTTGCCAAACCGTCGGCACCCATTTTGCAACGATTTCTTGACCGATTATTGCGGCATAGCTCCTGATCTCGGCCTGCGCGTGTTTGTGCATGCGAAGTTGCAAGAAATTTAGCAAGTTGTGAAGATCGACCTTCCAATAAGCCTCCGTGTAAGTCGAAAGCGGCAAATCCTTGCGCGCCTGTTCACGCGCGACACCGGCAGCCAAACGCTCCTCGTAGACTTTTCGAGCTTGCCTTTGCAACTCATCTTCAGTCGCCGATAAGTTGGCGCCAGCCTTGCTGTCCAAGAAACCTGAACTGCCTTGCCGGTTCTCCGTTGATTGAAGACGCCATGCGGTTTCCGGAGTTCGTTGGGAGGCGTCGATGGCCAAGGAATAGCGCGTCGAATATTCGTTCACACTCGCAGTACGATGGCGTATCCATTGGCGCCAAGTATCCATGGGTACACGAACATGGAACTTGATCTCGCACATTTCGAATGGCGTTGTGTGGTGGTGCCGCATCAGATAGCGGATGAGCGCGCTGTCCTCTTGGACCTTCTTCGTGCCAGCGCCGTAAGAAACGCGAGCGGCTAAGACTATCGCAGCGTCATCGCCCATATAATCCACGACCCGGACGAATCCGTCGTCGAGCACCGAAAACGGTTTGCCGAGAATGGTTTCGATTGCATCAACTTTGGGACGAGATAGACGCTCGGATTGATCCATCTCTATGACCTCTGCCTCTTGCTTCTGGATGCGCGAAACTTCTTCTCCGTCTTAACGGCAGTCAATGATCGTTGCGCGGCCTTCAAATAGCTATCTCCAGAAAATTCTGACGTTCCGCTTCTTCAATATTGGATAGAAGCATCCGGAGCTTGCCAAGAGGCAAGAGCCACCGATCACCTGTGCCAGTACTATACTCCTTTGCAAACCCTTCCGGGGAGGGATATTCAATATGAATATCGGGATGGAGCGCCTTCGCCAAAAAGCAAGCCACCGTCTGCATTTTGCTGCCACTCGGAGCCAGAAGCACCCGATGATTGGTTGACAATTTCCAATACAAATCGAGCAAAATAGCCACAGACTCACGGTACTCAAGGGTCGAGGCCGTCCGAGCCGGAAGCTTGGAATCACCCTGCTCCAGTGGATTGTCCTCGTTCCATTCACGCCTGACCTGCTCGTGGACCCAAGCCATTGCCGCCTCCCGCCAGGAATGAACAGGGGGTTTTCCGTTTATGAGGAAGAGGCGCCCGGGATAGACGGTGTTGAGAAGCAATTGCGTTAATGCGTCATTGAACGACATGAACACGATGGCCGCGGTCGATTGTCCCTGCATTGCGACGCTTGCCAGCGAGTCCGCCCGGACAACTCCGTGAATGCCGTTGAATACATGCAGGGAGGGCTGCTGAATCTTGCCGGCTTTCCTTGCGTTTGCGAATTCTTCCTTAGTCGGGCCGTAGTGCTGCGCTTCCGAGTATAGGATATCGACCTCAAGGTTCGAGTCCATGCAGGCATTTAGAACCAACAGAATCGCAAGCTTTGACATCGTCGAAATATCGATCACAACCCTTCGCGCTGAAAGGAGCTTGAAGCGCGCCCGAAGCCGATCTTCAAAATTGCCCGGCAGAAAGCGATCATAGGTTAGGACATCGTCATCGGAAACGGTAACCCCATGCCTTTCAAGACACGAGCGCACCTCTGCCAATCGGTTTGTGGCATTCGCCGGCTCATAGCGGAGTAATACGCCGCTTGCATTTCCATTGACTTTGAGTCCGTGCGTAACGGCCATTGTGCGATCCTCGAAGCCAGGCGCATGGACCAAGACATCTCCAACCGTAACAGCGATTTCCTGTGCCCTGACCATCGCAGGCAGTGTTCGCATAAGAGACGATTGAAGTTGTGGCGTCATGACGCTTCGCCTAGGTCGTTATATTCATCGCCCGGCTCTGGCGTGAATTGAGCCGGGTCAAAGGACATCGAGAGCTGATCCTTAGATGCAATCTTACGGGTCAATCCCGCCTTAAAGGAGTCAGGGCTTAACAGAAGTTGACGAAATTGCTCACAAGTCATCGCGACGCTGTCGCGCTTGGAGAGGGCGAGTGTACAATAGGGGAGAAGAAGGCGTCGAAGGTATAAGCGTGGGACAAACGCGCCCCGCACGCTCTTCCCGCGATTGTCGAGCATAAAGAGCCCGTACCGTACAAGGTCTCGGTAGATTTCCTCGGACAGCCCGCTCAGCCGAAACTCATCAACGATCTCCAAGCGAAAAGCCATGCGCGGGACCTCGCGCGTATTGCCGTTTTCGTTCATTTCGTATGTCGGCCCAGTCAATAGCTGGGTGGCCGCAGCAACGAAGGCTTCGACAATGGCCTTCAAATGGGAGCCGTATGTCCCGCATAAGGCAAATCCAGGTTGCAATCGTTGCGCTTCGAGCAAGCCGGTTTTGACCCGTAACGGGTCGGTAGGCTCGTTCCGCGTATTTGAGTTCAGCCATTCTCCACCACGGTCTCGGAATGCCCGATCTTGTATGGCGGGCTCTACCGGGACCGTGATCTGCGAAGAACCATCTTTCTTTACCACGGCCTCGAATACGTCACTCACCAACTGAATCATTGTTCGCGTGTCACCGGACCAAAGGTTCGAAAACACGTCGTCGCCATAATATAGGATGCGAGCCCTCGATCTTCCGCGCCGCTGAGAGTCGCCGTGGACAGGGATCTGTTCTGACGGCGGCTTTCCTACGTGCGACATGCGCAAGCGACGGGCAAATTCAGTCTTTGACAAGCCCTGATGGCCAAGCAGCGCTTTGAGGCCGAGGTTTGCTTGCGGCATGCGTGATTCAATACGAAGTCGCCGGCTGAAAACCTGGTCGAGGAAGGCCAGTCGCTGAGAGTCTGGAAGGAAGAGCGACTCTTCTCCCATATCGACAAACTGATAATCATCACCATCCTGGAGCACCTTTCCGCTTGAATCCTCGGGAAGAAAAGTACTGCGGGCTTCCGTGGCGACCTTTGCTAAAAACTCGGAGGATCGCTGCAGTAGCAATCGGTTCAACACTTTCTGCATGGTCATCGAAACGCGAGGCGTGGAAAAGTCGTCAACAAAGAGAAGTACGGTGCGGTCACCAATCCACGGGCAGCACGTCCGCGCTTGCCGCACGAGTTCTGGGAGCCACCGATGCTGCGACAATTCATTGTAGCCCGGGAAAAGTTTCCCCGAGCCTTGCTTCGAGAACGACCACTTGGTTTGCTCTAAAACGGCGCGATACCGCTCCAGCCGATCTTCACCGACCACAAGCGAATTGAATGCCGGCGGTACGAGCCACTGCTGTACAAGCGAAAGCAGTTTGTCCGTAGCAGGTTCTTTCCGGCCGGCCCTGGCCGATTGTACGCTTAATAAATCGGCTAAAATGCACAGGTTAGCGTAACAGATGAGGCGGCGCTCATCCTCCGGTGTCGGGCTTTCTGGGTAGTGAGCGAATGCGTCGGCAAAATCATTGGCGTTTACGTACAGTGCTACGAATCGCTTCGCGCTCTGTAGCTCGGCAACTTCGCCACATTCGACGATCAGCCTCTCGCTCAGCCGCCGGAAGAACATGGTCTTGCCGCACCCGCGCGGTCCAGTGACCACGGTCGGGATGTCCAATGCCAGGATTTTCGAGTGAGATGGTACGGTCGGCACGAACAGGCGCTTCCACCACTCCCAACGATCACCGATCATTTCGCTGACTTGGAACTGGCCGACCGATGAACCGTCGACCGGAGGAGCGGGGTTTGTTACTCCGCCATCGGTACGGTCGACTGGGAGCCTTTCGCCGATTTGGATACGCTGCTTCAGATCCCCAAGCATCTTCAAGAGTTCCATCGGCCTTCGGCGCTCAGCGCCTTCCGGCTCGCGCAATAATTTCCCGAAGTCGGTCTTCATTGCTTCAAGTAACTGCCGGTCGGTCGGTGTAGCCTTCTCATATTCAACATGCGAGACCATTTGATTGAATATTTGAGCGAGGCCGGCGTAATCGTCCTTGGGACTCATAACCGCGCCGCTTGTGCCGTAGCCGAAATCGGAAACATAGATCGGGTCGCGCAGCTGGAGTTGATCATCCAGCCGTGCATTAGTATCGTCGCCAATCAAAATGTTGCCGGCGTGTAAGTCACCATGCCGGGAGACTCCGTTTCTCTCGCATTGGTACAAAACGCGCAGAATGGTCTCCACCACGGCAAATACAAATGTCGCTGGAATCTTCTTAACGCGGACTAGATAGCGCCTTAGGTCTTGCCCAGGGGCAATATAATCCCAAACGGTGAATTGGCAGGTTCGTGTTTTGCCACCGTGCGATAGTTGGGCCGTACCTATGTGATGGAAGTGGACCACGCTTTCGACGACCTGCAGTTGCATTACCTTCTGCAGTTCGTGCTCCCAACCTTCTTTCAAATCTCCGAAAATGCATTTGACGGCGCGGGATACGCCAGGAACCTCTTCGAGGTGGGCCTTGTAGACGTAACCGATCCGTCCGGCGCCGATGTACTCTTCCAATTTGTACCGATCGACCGTCTTGCCCGCGAGGCTGCTACACCATGCATCGTCTTTCGGCGGTCGAGTCATGATAAAATTCCATGAGGAAAAATGAGGTGGAGGTCAAAAAAACTCTCAGTGTTTCCGATAAACCAAAATTGTTTCAGACCGCGTCCCTTTACACTCTCGCCGCGAACGACGGACATCGGGGATCTTGTCCTGATAGCTCTTTTCGAGATGAAACTCTTTAAATGCGTCGTCCTCCGTAAAGAGCTGGCGTGTTATTGCGCCCGTTCGTCCTTTGCGACCGCTACCGCGTGTTGCATCGCCGACGACAAGCACGAACTTGCCACCCTTTTTTATGTTGGGCGCAAGCCGTGCGCAGACTGAGCGCATCAGTTCACGAAATGCAGCTTCACGGTCACGCGCTACAAGCTCAAGCCCCTTCGGGAGTGAGCGCTCGATAAACCAAAGCCGCAATCGATTGTCCCGGACGTAATCGAGTTCGTTCATATAAGGTGGACTTGTAATAACGGCCGATATTTGCTTTGGCCGCGGGAAATGCCGTGCGTCCACCCGGTGTATGCGTCGAGTCAAACCGCGATTGTGTATGGGCCTCTTGTACGTTCGGAGAATTTTTGCTTGCAGCCTAGGTAGAACCTCGCGTTCCTCATAGAGCGACGCAAATTGGTTCTTTGGGAATTTCCGGCTACGAAGATAGGGGACGAGATGACTACTTGGAAACGACAAGAAGCCTGGTCTCTGATGATGCAGGATGCCAAGCAGACACCCGAGAAGGAAATCGTCACCTCGCTCGACGCATGCGTCGCGGAACGCGAGCGCGCTTCGGAGTGTGTTTTGATGAAAAAAGCGACGCACCCAGGTTGGGACTTTTCGTAAGTCTTGCTTCGGCAACAATTCGCGCGACAATTTCCAAGTGGCTGTTAACCGCTTCAGGGCCGCTTGCTCACTCTTGGGGGCAAATAGCTTCGCTCGTGTCAGGAGGACAGCATACGGATTCCAATCGCCCGCGACCACCCCACGGTTGCTGGCGAACGCCTCGAGGGCGACGGCGCCGCTTCCGCAGAACGGATCTACAATCAGATCGCCTTTTTTTGAGTTATCAAGGATGAGCGCACGCGCCATCGATGTCTTCATGCGGCCGATGTATGGCGCGATTTGATGGAAGGTCCAATCGGATTTTACCGTTGAACTTGCTGTCCATATGCGTTTTGTACGGCCTGCAGTTTGTTCCCCAACAGTCCGATGGCGCGGCATGGTAATCGGCTTTTCAAAACAGAGCTTTTCCGCAATTAGATGGGTCGTAAGGACTCTGCCCATTTTGCCTGTCAACCGCAAGTTGGCAAAAGGAGCGTACACAGGTGATTTCAATTGAATCGCTGTCCTAGTACTTACCCCTCGGATGTCGCAAGGGCAGGACTTGGCGCCGAGCGTCGACGCGTCCCGTGCCGAGCGTCCTAATCTGTTTTGGAATTCGAGACTGCCGTCAACGATACGTCGAATTCGCGACCGCGGCTTGCATACCCAAAAGCTCCCGAAGGCTGGTGGGCCCGGCAGGACTCGAACCTGCAACCAGACCGTTATGAGCGGCCGGCTCTAACCATTGAGCTACAGGCCCCGCCGCGGGACGGCCCGCGGAAACGCGCGGCCGGCAACGGTGCGCGGTTCGTTTACAGGGATGGAGGCGGGGGTGCAATGCTGGCCCGGGCGGAGGGAAACCTCTGGAGCAGCATCGCGGGGAATTTTCGAATACCCGAAATTTCCGATAATGCCCTTATGCTCCTGTTTTGCCCGACGGGTCAACCGATTTTTGCCGGGGCGGCGCACCTTCGTCGGTAACTCCTTGTAATCATTGGTCTCGTCTACTGTGCATGGGGTTGTTTTTGCGTTTTGATCGGAGGGGTCTTTAGATCCCCCTCCGATGTCTCGCCGGTGAGCTGCAGGCTCGTGGCGGGGGCGGGCTCAGTCCACCGACACCCCCGCGAACTCCACCACCTTGCGCCACTTGTCGGTCTCATCACTGACCAGCTTGCCGAACTCGGCCGGCGTCATCGGCTTGGGGATGCCGCCGGTCTCGGCCAGGCGCGCCACCAGCTTGGGGTCCTTCAAGGCTTCGTTGACGGCCTTGTTGAGGATCTCGACCACCTCGGGCGGCGTGCCCTTCGGCGCGGAGATGCCGTAGAAGCCGACCGATTCGAAGCCCGGCACGGTCTCGGCGATCGCGGGCACGTCGGGCACGATCGGCCAGCGCTGCGGCGAGGTGACGCCGAGCGCGCGGACATTGCCGCCCTTGGCCTGCTCCAGCGCGGAGGGCAGATTGTCGAAGATCAGCTGCACCTTGTTGGAGATGATGTCGGGAAAGGCGATCGCCGAGCCGCGATAGGGCACGTGCACCATGTCGCACTTGGTCATCGCCTTGAACAGCTCGGCCGACATATGCACCGAGGTGCCGTTGCCGGACGAGGCATACGAGATCTTGCCGGGATTGGCCTTGCAGTAGTCGATGAACTCCGCAACCGTCTTCGCCGGCACCGCGTTGGAGACGACCAGCATGTTGGTGAGCTGCATGATGCTGGCGACCGGCACGGTGTCGCGCAGGAAGTCGTAAGGCAGCTTCTTGTAGAGCGAGGTCGAGATCGCGTTGTTGGGCGCGACGAACAGCAGCGTGTAGCCGTCGGGCGGCGAACTGATCGCGGCGGCGGCGGCGATGTTGCCGCCGGAGCCGGCCTTGTTCTCGACGATGAACTGCTGGCCGAACTTGTCCGACAGCCACTGCGCCATGATCCGCGCCACGATGTCGACCGGGCCGCCGGCGGCGAAGCCGATCATCCAGTGCACGGGGCGATCGGGGTACGCCGCGGAGGCGGGAGCGGCGGCGCCGACAAGACCTGAAAGAAAGACCAGCCCAAAAAAACCGTTACGCAAAATTCGCAACATGAAGCCTCCCATTGTTCTATTGTCGTTGGGGCGCATGCTTTCACAAAATCGGGCCGCTGCCTACATCGCCGCAAGTCGGTGTTGACGCAGCTCCGCCGGGACTCATCATGAGATTCGCTTCACTCGTCCTCGTCGCCGCGGCGCTGCTCGCAAATCCCCTTGCGAGCCCCGCCGCCGCCCAAACCGGAGGCAACGCCATTTCGGCCACGACACCCAGCCGTACAATCAGCCTTACGATCAGCCTTGGCACCGCGACGCCCGGCGGCGGCTTTCCGCTCTATGGCAACGCCTTCGCGCAGGCGATGAACGCGGCCGATCCGTCGCTGACCATCGCCCCGCGCAACACCAGGGGCAGCAACGAGAACATTCCGCTGCTTGAGAAGGGCGAGCTCGATCTCGCGCTGGTCGCGGGCGAGCCGGCCTATGAAGCCTTCGCCGGCATCGGCCGCGCGCCGGTGCGGCTGAAGATCCTCACCGCGATCTATTCCAACCCCGGCATGTTCGTGGTGCGTGCGGACAGTCCCTACAGGACGATCCGCGATCTCGTCGGCCAGCCCGTCGCCTTCGGTGCCAAGGGCTCCGGCCTGCCGATCCTGGCGCGCTATGTGCTGGATGGCCTCGGCCTCAAGCAGGACGAGGACTTCAAGGCCATCTATCTCGACCGCGCCGGCGACGGCCCCGCGATGGTCGAGGACGGCCGCGTCGCCGCGCTCTGGGGCGCCGGCATCGGCTGGCCCGGCTTTGCCGCGGTCGCCTCCAGCGCGTCAGGCGCGCGCTTCATTGCGCCGAGCGCGGAGGAGATGACGCGCATCCGCGCCAAGCATACATTCCTGAAACCGCTGCTCGTTCCGGCCGGCTCCTATCCGAAACAGTCTGAGCCGATCGCCTCGCTCGGCTCCTGGAGTTTCGTCCTCACCCGCGAGGATCTGCCCGACGATGTCGCCTATCGCCTCGCGAAGACGCTGCACGGCGTCGAGGCGACCTTCTGCAAGCAGCTCGCCCAGGCCTGCGAGACCACGGCGTCGAACACCGTCGCGGCCGCGCCGCGACCGGAGCTGATCCATCCGGGCGTGATGAAGTATTTTCGCGAGATCGGCGTCATGAAATAGGACGCGACTGCATCGACATCGTCATGCCCGGGCTTGTCCCGGGCATCCACGTTCTCAGCGCCGCACCAGAGATCGTGGATGGCCGGGACAAGCCCGGCCATGACGACTTCTCTCGCGTGTCGTTACATCATCACTTCTTCACCATCGCGCAGGCCGGGTCCGGCGGCCCGAACGCCTTGTCGCCGGAGATGGTCGTGAGGATCTTGTAATAGTCCCACGGATATTTGCTCTCCTCCGGCGTCTTCACCTGCACCAGCCAGAGGTCGTGCACCATCAGATTGTCCTCGCGAAGCTTGCCGTTGCGGGCGAAGAAATCCTCGACCGGCTTCTCGCGCATCTTCGCCGCGACCTTGAGCGGATCGTCGGTGCCGGCCTCCTTGATGGCGTTGAGATAGTGCATCACGCTGGAGTAGACGCCGGCCTGCCACATCGACGGCATCTTGTTCAACTTGGCGAAATAGCGCTTCGACCATGCGCGGGTCTTGTCGTCCATGTCCCAGTAGAACGAGGTCGTCAGCAACAGGCCTTGCGCTGCCTGCAGGCCGAGGCCGTGGATGTCGGTGATCAGCGCCAGCAGCGCCGCCATCTGCTGGCCGCCCTTGAACACGCCGAACTCCGAGCCGGTCTTGATCTCGTTCATGTTGTTGGGCGGGCCCGCCGCAATGCCGATGATCTTGGCCTTGGAGGCCTGCGCCTGCAGCACGAAGGAGGAGAGGTCCGGCGTTGCCAGCGGCGGCTTCACCGATCCCAGCACCTTGCCGCCATTGGCGGTGATGACGGTGGAGGCGTCGCGTTCGAGCGAGTGGCCGAAGGCGTAATCGTCGGTGATGAAGAACCAGCTGTCGCCGCCGCGCTTGACGACCGCGTCCGCAGTGCCGACCGCGAGCGCGCGGGTGTCGAACACCCACTGCATGGCGTAGGGCGAGCAGAACTTGCCGTGGAAATCCGCGGTCCCCGTGGAGTGGGTGATGAACAGCCGCTTCTTCTCGTTGGCGATGTTCTGCACCGCGAGCCCGACCGCCGAGACCGGCACGTCGACGATCAGATCGACCTGCTCGACGTCGTACCAGCGCCGCGCGAGCGAGGCGCCGATGTCGGCCTTGAGCTGGTGGTCGCCGACCACGATGCTGATCGGCTTGCCGAGCACGGTGCCGCCGAAATCGTCGATCGCCATCTGTGCCGCCGTCACCGAACCCTGGCCGGTCGGCGCGGAGGCGGGACCGTTCATGTCGGTGAGCACGCCGATCTTGACGACGTCGTCTGAAACCTGCGCCATCGCGGTGTCAGGCAGCAGCGATGCCGCCATGAGTGTCGCGGCAAAGCCGGCCACGACCGGCAGTCCAAATCTCGTTGGATTCACGCGTGTCCTCCCCTGATCCGGCTCGTTGGCCGAAGTTGCTTGTCCCCGGGTATGGCCCGGCTGAATTGGTTTCTTTTGCAACTATTGAGGGGTGGGCGTCAATGTCAGGCCGCGAAGCGGATCTGTCCGGCCGGCGAGGGATCGTAGCCGGTCAGCTCCTCGGCGCGCTGCCGCAGCCGTCTTTCGCTGAGGAACCGGATCAGGGCCTGCATGGCGGGGCGGAAATAGCTGCGCTGCCGCATCGCGAGGTCCAGATTCTCCCAGACCAGCGGCACGAAATCGAGCCCGGCCGAGCGCGCCGCCGCGCGCGTCGCCACGCCGCAATCGGCCTGTCCGGCGCGGACCATTTCGGCGAGATCCGGTCCGGTCAGGGCCGGCGGCTCGATCCGGCGCAGGTCGCGCGTCGAGGCGCCGGCGCGCTTCAGCAGCACGTCGAGCAGCATCTGCGCGCCCGTGCCCTGTTGCCGCATCGCCATCCGCGCGCCGATCGCGAGCACGTCGGCGAGGCCGCGCAGCCGTTTGGGATTGCCCGGCGGCAGCACGAGGCCCTGCTCGCGGCGCACGAACGCAACCAGCACGGCGTCATGCAGGTCCGGCGCGTCACGCAGCGCCGTCGCGCTGGCGTTGGAGGCAAGATTGCCGTCGGCGTCGAGGCTGTGGAAGTGCACCGCGACCGCCATCACTTCGTTGCGCTGCAGCCGCTCGAGCCCGCGCGCGCTGCCTTCGCTCATCGATCCCAGGCCCGAGCCGGATTCGCGCAGGCTCCAATCCAGCAGCTCGTCCTGGCTGCCGCCGACGACCGGCGGCGGCTCCGCGGTCAGCATGCCGGCCGGACGCGCCAGTCCCGACAGCACCCAGAGATCGAGTTCGTGCCTTGGAAACAGCCACTTTCCGGTCACCTTCGTGCAAGGGATCGCACCGGTGGTCACGAGTTCGTAGAGCTTGCGTTCGCCCAGTCGGAGATAGTCAGCCGCTTCACTCGTCGTCAGGAATTCCATCCTGCATTCCTATGCAAATTCTTGCTTCTTTTTGGACGTTCGTCGCAGGTGGAATTCTGCAGTTCCATTTCGGTCCGCGCGGACCATGCCCGATCATCTCGCTGCTTTGCAACACATGCTGATCAGCGATTTCGCATTGGGTTTACAATCTGCGGCGATCCAATGGTGCGAGCCTTGTGATCGCTCGATATGAGCGCCGGCGCGTTGCCGAACTTTCCCGAGCGCGGCACCTCCCCGCGGTTCGCGGGCCGTCCCGCGAAACCTGCTGTTGGTGGTGGTTATGTTCCCACTCTATCTCTTGTTGTCGCATCGCTCTGCCGGTAGGCAATTCGTCATGAGTGCGGCGTAATCGATCAGCATGATCGCGCCGGATTCAAGGGAACACGCTCATGGCCGTACGCCGCCTGCTCGTTGCATTGGCGCTTCTCGGTGGCCTCGCCGCCGGCATTGCAGCGTCGTTCGCGCAGGACCGCGCGATTGTCCTGGCATCGACCACGTCGACGCAGGAGTCCGGTCTGCTCGATTATCTCCTGCCGATCTTTCGCAACAAGACCGGCATCGACGTGAAGGTGATCGCGCGGCGTGCCGACGAGGTGCTTGACGGGGCGCGCAAGGGCGAAGCCGATGTCGTGCTGATGCACGCGCGGCCACAGGAGGAGAAATTCGTCGCCGAGGGTTTCGGCGTGAAGCGTCTCGACGTGATGTACAACGACTATGTGCTGATCGGACCGAAGAGCGATCCTGCCGGCGTAAAGGGCAAGGACATCGCGACCGCGCTGAAGGCGATCGAGGCCAAGGGCGCGCCGTTCGTGACGCGCGGCGATCGCTCGGGCACCCATGCCGCGGAGCTCGCGCTCTGGATCGTCGCCGGCATCGACATGCCCGCCGCCAAGGGCGCCTGGTATCGCGACGCCAAGGAGGGCATGGCCGCGGCGCTCGAGGCGGCGCGCAAGGCGAATGCCTACGTGCTGTCCGACCGCGGCAGCTGGATCGGCTTCAGGGAGCGCGGCGATCTCGACATCGTCGTCGAAGGCGACAAGCGGCTGCTCAACCAATACGGCGTGATGCTGGTGAACCCGCAAAAATTCGCGAACGTGAAGAAGGATCTGGGACAGACTTTCGTCGACTGGCTCACCTCGCCGGAGGGGCAGATGGCGATCGCCGGATACAAGGTCGACGGACAGCAATTGTTCTTCCCCAATGCGGGCAAGTCGGGCGGTTGATCTCGGCATC
>Ga0102590_1001744_pt1 | contig 30189 bp, 25 predicted proteins | sample AraplaMF_Col_mMF_FD_76859 | JGI IMG/M metagenome (GOLD analysis project Ga0102590, IMG submission 76859) | Arabidopsis root microbial communities from the University of North Carolina, USA - plate scrape MF_Col_mMF | ecosystem: Host-associated > Plants > Roots > Endosphere | place: USA... | reverse complement strand
AGCACCGCGGCGCGGTCCAGCACCTGGGTCAGGATGCTCCAGCCTTCGCCGGCCGCTCCGAGCGGCTCGGCCTTGGCGTCCTTGAAGGTGAGCTCGGCCTGTCCGCGCGTCGGATCGAGATTGGTGAGGTTCTTCACCTCGACGCCACCGGCCTTGAGATCGACCAGGAACAGCGAGATGTCGTTCTCGCGTCCGCTCGAACCCGTGCGTGCGGCAACCACCGCAAAGTCGGCGATGCCGCCGTCTGCGACGGGCTTCTTGACGCCGTTGAGCACGCCGTTCGCGGCCGTCAGCTTGACGTTCTTCGGCGATGGATTGCCCTTGCCCTCGAACAGCGCCAGCGTGCCGATCGCCTCGCCCGCGGCGATGGCCGGCAGCCACTTCTTCTTCTGCGCCTCGCTGCCAGCGATCAGCAGGGCTTCGGCGGCAAGATACACGGTCGAGGAGAACGGCACCGGCGCGTTGGCCCGGCCCATTTCCTCCGCGATCACGCAGAGCTCGAGATGGCCGGCACCGGCGCCGCCGAATTCCTCGGGGATCGCGACGCCGAGAAAGCCCATCTCGGCAAGGCCCTTCCACAGCTCCTTGTCGTAAGGCGCCTTGCCGTCGAGCACCACGCGCACTGCCTTGGGCGAGCATTTTTCCGCGAGGAATTTGCGCGCCTGGTCGCGGAGCTGTTTCTGGTCGTCGGAGAAATCGAAGTTCATGGCGGGCTACCCTTGTTTATTCGTTCCATTCATTGAGGCAGTCATTCCGGGGCGCGCCCCTTAGCGCGAGCCCGGAATCCATAACCACGAATCGGGGTTATGGATTCCGGGCCTGGCCCTTCGGGCCATCCCGGAATGACGAGGTGAGAGATTTCCGCACCTCATCGCAGCACGATCACGTCCTGATCCGGCTTGTCGGCATAGAGCCGCTCGACCAGCGCAGCGCGGCGCTCGAGGCCGGCGCGCTGGTTGATGTAGCCCTTGTCGGTGAGTTCGTTGCCGTCGATCGAGGGCGGCTCGACCATCAGCATCGCGCGCGCGATGATGCGGCTGCTGGCGCCTTCGCATTCCTTGTTGTGGGTTTCCAGCCCGCGCCTGAAGCAGGCGAGCACATCAGGGTGCTTCACGGCGTCCGCAAAGCTCAGATCGGGATTGCCGACGAGCTGGCGGCAAGCGTGCAAGTTGGGCCATGCGAGGAGACCGATGAAAGCGCGGTCCTGTCCCGCGACCAGCGCGTCATGCACGACAGGCGTCGCCGCTGCAATCGCGTCAGTCCGCAGCGAGCCGACATGGACGAAGGTGCCGGTGGTGAGCTTGAAGTCCTCGACCACGCGTCCGGCAAAGATGATGCCCTTCACCGGATCGGCATCGTCGACGAAGATGCCGGCGTCACCGATGCAATAGAAGCCCTCCTCGTCGAACATCTTCTTCGTCAGCTCCGCCTGACCGAAATAGCCGGGCGTGACGTTGACGCCGCGCAGGCGCAGCTCGTATTTCGAGCCGCACGGCACCATCTTCAGTTCGACGCCGGGGAACGGCAGGCCGATCAGACCGACGCGTTCGGTGTCCCAATAGGTGCCGGTCGAGGTCGGCGCGGTCTCGGTCGAACCCCAGCCGGTGTAGAACACGATGCGCTCGCCCGTCGTCTTCACCGCCAGCGCCTGCATGCGATCGTAGAGATCGTCCGGCAGCCGCGCGCCGCCATAGGCCATGATCGACAGGTTCCTGAAGAACGAGCGGCACAGCGCGTCGTCCTTCTCCATCGCCGCCGCGAGCGCGGCATAGCCGGCGGGAACGTTGGCGTAATAGGTCGGCGAGATCTCGCGCAGGTTCCGCAGCGTCTCTTCGAACTGGCCCGGCATCGGCCGGCCGTCGTCGATATAGAGCCTGCCGCCGTCCACCAGGATCGGGTGGAACGCCGCGTTGCCGCCCATGGTGTGGTTCCACGGCATCCAGTCCAGCATGGTCGAGATGGGACCGTCGGGCGAGCGCGGCCGCACCTGCATCATCATCGCCGCATTGGCGCACATCATGCCTTGCGTATTGATGACGGCCTTGGGCATGCCGGTCGAGCCCGACGTGAACAGCAGCTTGCCGACGGTGTCGGGCGTGATCTTCGCGATCGATGTGTCGACATCCTTCGTCACCGGCGTTGCGGCGAGCTCGGCGAAGCTGACGCTCTTGATGCCGTCGCAGGGCCGCGCGACGTGGACGACGGTGACGCCGGTGAGGTCGAGCGCTTTGAGCGCCTTCTCGAACGTCGGGCCGTCCTGCACCATCACCACGGCCGGCTTGATCAGGTCGAACAGATATTTCAGCTTGACGTGATCGTGGCTCATCAACGAATAGGCCGGCGATACCGGAGCCGCGGGCGAGCGCGCCTGCATCGCGGCCTGCGTCATCAGCGCATGCTCGATCGAATTGCCGGAGAGGATCGTGACCGGACGCCCCTCGATCCCAAGATTGAGCAAGCCTTGCGTCAGCGCATCCACGGTGCGCTTGGCTTCCGCATAGGAGACCTTGCGCCATTCGCGATTGGGGCCGCCGCGCTGCGCGAGCCAGATGCGCTCGGGCGCGTCCTTCGCCCATTTCGCCAGCGACGCCGGGATATGCGTCTCGTAGGCTTGCAGCGGAATGCGCGACTTCAGCACCACCGTGCCGTCGGCGCGGCGCTCGACGTCGATGTCGCGCGCGAGCCACTCGACCTTGCGAAAGGCGGGCTTCGTCATCACGGCCGCCGCACTCCCACTCATTTTGCGTCTCCCGGAATTTTTTTGTCCTTTGCGGATCTTCGTGTTCAGCGCCTGATATAGACAGGCTTTCGCTTCTCAAGGAAGGCCCTGATGCCCTCCGAAAATTCCTCGGAGCGGCTGCACAGGACCTGGTTGCGGTCCTCCATCGCGATCGCAGCTTCCAGCGATCCCGCATCGACGCTCATGTTGAGACATTCCTTCGACAGCCGCAGCCCGACCGGCGAGGCCGTCATCATCGCGTCGACATAAGGCTCCGCCGCCGCATCGAGATTGTCCTCGTCGACGACCTCGGAGACGAGGCCGACCGCCAGCGCGCGCTCGGCGTTGATGAAGCGCCCGGTCAGGATCAGCTCGGAGGCCACGGAGACGCCGACGAGACGCGGCAGGAAATAGCTGGTGCCGATGTCGCAGCCGCCGAGGCCGAGCTTGATGAAGGCGCAATTCATGCGCGCCGACTTCGTCGCGATGCGGATGTCGGAGGCGAGCGCCAGCGCAAAGCCGCCGCCGGCTGCCGCGCCCTGCACCAGCGACAGGATCGGTTGCGGACAACGGCGCATCAGCATCACGATGTCGGCGATGCGGCGCTGCGAGTCCAAGGACTCCGTGACGCCGGGCGGCTCCTGCTGACCGGCCCGCCGCGCCATCGCGGCCTTGAGATCGAGGCCCGCGCAAAAATTCTTTCCGGCGCCCCGCAGCACGACGACGCGCGTATCGCGGTTGCGCTGCAGGCCCTGGAAATAGACGTTGAGCGCGTCGATCAGCGCAGGATCGAGCGCGTTCAGGCTGTCAGGACGATTGAGCGTCACCCGGTCGACGCCGTCGTCATGCTCGATCAGCAGCGGTTGGGACATGGGGCCTCGCACTTGCCGCGGATCGCGGTGCCGATTGCTGCGCCCTCTCCCCTTGTGGGAGAGGGCATGTACGTCGCTGACCAAGAACTCGCTTGGGTGAGGGGTTTGTCTCCGCGGATGCAGACCCCTCATCCGGCGCTTCGCGCCACCTTCTCCCACAAGGGGAGAAGGGAAGAAGAGCCTTACCGCGGAGCCATGCGGATGGCGCCGTCGAGACGGATGGTCTCGCCGTTCAGCATCGCGTTCTCGACGATGTGCACGGCGAGCGCGCCGTATTCCTTGGCGTCGCCGAGGCGCGAGGGATGCGGCACCTGGGCGCCAAGGCTCTTGCGGGCTTCCTCGTTGAGACCCATCAGCAGCGGCGTGAAGAACAGGCCGGGCGCGATGGTGTTGACGCGGATCTTCTGGCTGGAGAGGTCGCGCGCGGCCGGCAGGGTCAGGCCGACGACGCCGCCCTTCGAGGCCGAATATGCGATCTGGCCGATCTGGCCTTCGTAAGCCGCGACCGAGGCGGTGTTGATGATGACGCCGCGCTCTTCACCGACCGGCTCGATCGTGACGAGGCGCTCGGCGAACAGACGCAGGCAGTTGAAGGTGCCGATCAGGTTGACGTTGATGATGCGCGCGAACTTTTCGAGCGGATAGACGCCGTCACGGCCGACGATGCGCTGCGAGCCGCCGATGCCGGCGCAGTTCATCAGCACGCGGGCGACGCCATGCGCGGCTTCCGCCTTCGCGATCGCCGCCTTGATCTGCTCCTCGCTGGTGACGTCGGCATGCAGCGCGACACCCTTTACCTCGGCAGCGACCTTCTCGGCGTTCTCCTTGTTCTGGTCGATCACGCCGATCTTGGCGCCCTTGGCCGCCATGGCGCGCGCCGTGGCTTCGCCGAGACCCGAACCACCGCCGGTGATGAGAACGGCTACGTCTTTCAATTCCATCGCTTCAACCTTTCCTTGGGCGTTTCTTCTCTAGACTTGAGAGTGATGGCCGGATTATCCGGCAGCGATGGCTTCCCCGGCTTGCGTGAGGATGCCGCCGCAGATCAGCGTTTCCATGTGCTTGATGTATTGCCGGCAGACTTCGTCGGTGACCGGGCCGACGCCGGTCGCGCGTGACATCGCGTGCCGGCCGAAGAACAGATGATCGCAGGCGCCGATCAGGCTTGTGTAAAACAGCACCGGATCGGTCTTGCGGAATTCGCCGCGGCTGACGCCTTCCGCGAGCAGGCGACGGTGGAAATCCAGCAGCGGCGCGACGAAGAATTTCGAGACTTCATCGGCGGAGCCGGCGCTGGTTTCGTGCAGGAGATAATGGATCAGCCGGTTCATGTAGGGGAACCGGTGATAGGCGCGGATGATGCCGGCGATGTGCAGCTTCAGCTTCGCCGTCGACGTGATCGGCTGCGCCAGCAGATATTCGAGATTGGACATCTCGGTGGCGGCATCGCGCGCGAGCAGCGCCAGCAACAGGCCGTCCTTGTTGCCGAAATGATATTTGACCAGCGCGGCGTTGGCGCCGGACTTCTGGGCGATGTCGGACAGCGAGATCTCGATCGAGGAGCGTTCGATCATCAACTCGCTGGCGGCCACGAGCAATTTCTCTGCCGTGGAATTTTTTCCGCTGGGGAGCCTGTTCGGTACGCTGGTAGCCACGGAGATCCCTGTTTGGCCGCATGAAGCGGGGCGCAGATAAGCCCAAGCAGCGCCTCATCACAAGAGTTAATTGATCGATTGACTAAACGATATCCCACCCCTTAAATCCGCCCCCGACAACCCAATCCAGAACAATCATGGGAGAGACCGAAATGGCCGAGGCTTACATCGTCGCCGCTGCGCGTACCGCCGGCGGGCGCAAGGGGGGCCGCCTCGCCGGCTGGCATCCGGCCGATCTCGCCGCGAAGGTGCTGGACGAACTGGTCGACCGCACCAAGGTCGATCCCGCCCAGGTCGAAGACGTGATCATGGGCTGCGTGATGCAGGTCGGCGAGCAGTCGAACAACGTCGCGCGCAACGCGATCATGGCCTCGAAGCTGCCGGAGAGCGTGCCGGGCACCTCGATCGACCGTCAGTGCGGCTCCTCGCAGCAGGCGCTGCACTTCGCGGCCCAGGCCGTGATGTCCGGCGCGATGGACGTCGTGATCGCAGCCGGCGTCGAGTCGATGACGCGCGTGCCGATGGGCCTGTCCTCGCAGCTCGCCGCCAAGAACGGCTTCGGCCACTACAAGAGCCCGGGCATCGAGGCGAGATATCCCAACATCGTGTTCAGCCAGTTCACCGGCGCCGAGATGATGGCCGAGAAGTACGGGCTGTCGAAGGACGATCTCGACGAATATTCGTTCCAGAGCCATCAGCGCGCGATCGCGGCGACGCAAGCCGGTCACTTCAAGAAGGAGATCGTGCCGCTCGAGATCACCCGCGCCGACGGCAGCAAGGACACCCACCACATCGACGAGGGCATCCGCTTCGATGCTACCCTCGACGGCATCAAGGGCGTCAAGCTGATCGCCGAGAACGGCAAGCTCACGGCGGCCAGCGCCAGCCAGATCTGCGATGGCGCCTCCGGCGTCATGGTGGTGAACGAGAAGGGCCTGAAGCAGCTCGGCGTCAAGCCGCTGGCGCGCATCCACCACATGACCATGACGGGCGGCGATCCCGTGATCATGCTCGATGCCCCGCTGCATGCCACCAAACGTGCGCTGGAGAAGGCGGGCATGAAGATCGACGACATCGACCTGTTCGAGGTCAACGAAGCCTTCGCTTCGGTCCCGACCGGCTGGCTCAAGACCACCGGCGCCGATCCCGCGCGTCTCAACGTCAACGGCGGCGCCATCGCACTCGGCCATCCGCTCGGCGGCTCCGGCACCAAGCTGATGACGACGCTGGTCCACGCCCTGCAGCAGCACGGCAAGCGCTACGGCCTGCAGACCATGTGCGAAGGCGGCGGCATGGCCAACGTGACGATCGTGGAGCGGCTGTAAGGCCGCTTTGCTTCGCTCAAGCGCTGCTACCATCAAAGGTGTCGTCCCGGCGAAGGCCGGGACCCATAACCACAAATGTTTGTGGTCAGGGCAAGCTGGGCGACATCGCGTTTCAACAATCTGGATCGGTGGTTATGGATCCCGGCCTTCGCCGGGATGACACCGTTTTTGGTGCGAGATTTCCGCGATGACCCACCCCTCCGTCTACGCCAAGACCACGCCCGACAAGATCGCCTACCGGATGGCCGGCACCGGCAAGGCCATCACCTATCGCGAGCTCGACGAGCTCTCGAACCAGGGTGCGCAGCTGTTCCGCTCGCTGGGGCTGAAGGCCGGCGACCACATCGCGCTGCTGATGGAGAACCGCCTCGCCTTCATGGAGCTCTGCTGGGCGGCGCAACGCAGCGGGCTCTATTACACCGCGATCAGCCGCTACCTGAAGCAGGACGAGATCGACTACATCATCGGCGATTGCGGCGCCAAGGTCGTGATCACGACACCAAAATGCGCCGACCAGATCAAGGCCCTGATCAAGGGCGCGCCCGGCGAGCCTATCTTCTACATGATGGACGAGCCGCTGCCCGGCTTCCGCTCCTACGACAAGGAAGCAGCAAGCCAGCCGACGACGCCGATCGCCGACGAGGTCGCCGGCTACGACATGCTGTATTCGTCGGGCACCACTGGCCGTCCCAAGGGGATCAAGAAGGCGTTCGAAGGCAACGCCATCGACGTGCCGAACGCGTTCCTGCGCGTGCTCTGCGCCGACATGTGCGGCATGAACGCCGAGAGCACCTACCTGTCGCCGGCGCCGCTCTATCACGCCGCTCCCTTGCGCTTCAACATGATGGCGATCGTGCTCGGCGGCACCTCGATCATCATGGAGCATTTCGACGCCGAGGAATTCCTGAAGCTGGTCGAGACGTACAAGGTGACCCAGTCCCAGCTCGTGCCGACGATGTTCGTGCGCATGCTGAAGCTGCCGGACGAGGTCCGCAACAAATACAACGTCTCCACCCTCAAGGGCGCCATCCACGCCGCCGCGCCCTGCCCGGTCGACGTCAAGGCAAAGATGATCGATTGGTGGGGGCCGATCCTGATCGAGTATTACGCGGGATCGGAAGGCAACGGCGTCACCGTCTGCAATTCGCAGCAATGGCTGGAGCACCGGGGCAGCGTCGGCCGCGCCGTGGTCGGCAAGATCAAGATTCTTGATGAGAACGACGAGGAGCAGCCGACAGGCGAAATCGGCACGGTCTATTTCGCCGACGCGCCCGCCTTCACCTATCACAACGACCCCGAGAAGACGAAGAAGGCCTACAACGCCAAGGGCTGGTCGACGCTCGGCGATGTCGGCTATCTCGACAAGGACGGCTTCCTGTTCCTCACCGACCGCAAGTCCTACATGATCATCTCCGGCGGCGTGAACATCTACCCGCAGGAGACCGAGGACGTGCTGATCACGCACCCCGAGGTCGCCGACGTCGCCGTGTTCGGCGTACCGAACGAGGAGATGGGCGAAGAGGTGAAGGCCGTGGTGCAGCCGCACGACATGAAGCGTGCCGGCAAGGAGCTGGAGGCTGATCTCATCGCCTACTGCAAGACCCGTCTGTCCGCCATCAAGTGCCCGCGCTCGATCGATTTCGAGGCCGAGCTGCCGCGCACGCCCACGGGCAAGCTGGTGAAGCGGCATTTGCGAGACAAATATTGGCCGAAGACGGCGGCGAAGATCTAGGGTGCTCTTACCCTCCCCTGGAGGGGGAGGGTCGCTGTGCATGCAGCGAAGCGGAATGCGCAGCGGGGTGGGGTGATCTCTCCACACGAGACACTGCCCGAGTAGAGAGATCACCCCACCCCGCCCGCGCTGCGCGCGATCGACCCTCCCCCTCCAGGGGAGGGTAAGAAGAGATCAATCAAACAGGCTCGGCGTGTGGTTCACCACCGCGCCTTCGATCTCGAGCATCTTCAGCTTGGTCACCACGCCGCCATTGGCCGAGAAGCCGCCGGGCTTGTTGCCGGCCGCCAGCACGCGGTGGCAGGGCACAACGATCGGGCACGGGTTGCGGCCGAGTGCCTGGCCGACATCGCGCGAGAGCTGGACACCACCGAGCTGCTTGGCGATGTCGCCATAGGTGACGGTCTTGCCGGGCGGGATGGCGCGGGCGATCGCGTAGACGCCGCGGTTGAACTCGGGCACGCCGTCCAGGTCGAGCTCGATATCGGTGAGGTCGTCAGGCTCGCCCGCGAGCAGCTTTGTCATGCGGTCGATCGCCTGCTGCACCTCGGCCGTTGGCTCGGCTTCGGTGGCATCAGTGTGGCGCTGGCTGATGCGGGTGCGGATCTTCTGTTCGCCGCCCATCGGCAGTTGCGTGCCGTTGATACCGCGCGGGCCCCAGGCGATGGCGCAGAGGCCGATCCTGGTGTCGAACAGGGCAAAATGCTGGTCGGTCATGGCTTGGTTCCTGGCTTGCTTCCCGTGCAGGCCCCCAATGTGATCTCTGCCCAAATCTAGGCTTGGAAATAGTTGCGATCCACCCGGTTTCCGGGAATCTTGCACAGGAGTTCCGCCCCCTTCCCGCGAGCCCCAAATGCAAAGCCTCCACGTCAACGGATACGACATGCCCTATCTGGACGTGGGGGAAGACAGGGGGCGCGCGCCGCTGATCTGCGTGCATGGATCGCTCAACGACTTCCGCGTCTGGGGCTGCGTGCTCGGCCCGCTGACGCAGCGGCACCGCCTGATCGCCGTCAGCCTGCGGCACTTCTTCCCGGAACGATGGGACGGCGTCGGCGAGACCTATTCGATCGCCCAGCATGTCGACGACGTCATCGCCTTCATCGAGACACTCGATCTCGGCCCCGTCGATTTGATGGGCCATTCCCGCGGCGGGCACATCTGCTTCCGCGTGGCGCAGCGGCGGCCCGACCTGCTGCGCCGACTGATCCTGGCCGAGCCGGGCGGCGAGCTGGATGCCAGCCTCGACCCTGACTATGTCGGCGGCCCCTCGCCGCTGCTGGCGCGCTTCACCGCGTCGGCCGAGAAGATCGCGGCGGGCGATGTCGATGGCGGCCTCGCCGTCTTCGTCGACACGCTGGAGGGCGCCGGCACCTGGCCACGGTTGCCGGCGATAGTGAAGCAGAACCTTCGCGACAACGCCTATACCCTGATCGGCCAGGTCCGCGACAACCGTCCGCCGTTCTCGAAGGCGGATGCAGAGTCCATCAGGATGCCGACATTGTTCATCCTGGGCGCACGGACCAAGGGCCTGCTGCCAAAAGTACTGCACGCGCTGGCCGCGCATGTGCCCTATTCCAAGACGGCGATCATCCCGAACACGACGCATCCGATGTTCGAGCAGGCGCCGCAGAAATACTCCGAAATCGTCCTGGATTTTCTGGCGAGCTGACCATGCAGAGCTTCCGCGTCAACGGTTACGACATGGCCTATCTCGAAGTCGGCGAGGGACCGCCGCTTGTCTGCGTGCACGGCACGTTGGGCGATTTCCGCACCTGGTATTCGGTACTCGGCCCGCTCTCGAAGAATCATCGCGTGATTTCGGTCAGCCTGCGGCATTTCTTTCCCGAGCATTGGGATGCCGTCGGCGACGACTACAAGATGGCGCAGCATGTCGCCGACACGATCGCCTTCATCGAGCAGGTCAAGCCCGGACCTGTCGACCTGATGGGGCATTCGCGCGGCGCGCACATCGCCTTCCGCGTCGCGCAGGCGCGGCCCGATCTGCTGCGCAAGCTGGTGCTTGCGGAGCCCGGCGGCGATCTCGATGCCAGCCTGCCGGTGCCGGAAGGTACGCCCGTGCATCCGCCGCTGGCCGCGAAGACGATACGCTCGGTCGAGATGCTCCGCGCCGGTGATGTCGAAGGCGCGCTGCAGAATTTCTACGAGGGCATCGAGGGCGACGGCTCCTGGCGGCGCGTCCCCGCCGCGGCCAAGCAGCAGTTGCGCGACAACGCGCTGACCTTCCTCGGCCAGATCAACGAGCAGCGCCGGCCTTATACGCTCGGCGATGCGCAGGCGATCAGGACACCGACGCTGCTGATCGGCGGCGGCGCCACCACCGGCAGCCTGTCGGTGATGTGGCGCGTGCTCGCCGAACATATCGCGGGCAGCAAGACGGCGGTGATCCCCAATGCCGGCCACTGGATGTTCGAGCAGGCGCCGCTGGAGTACGGCGATGTGGTGAACGCGTTTCTGACGGAGTAGCTCTCTTCCTTCTCCCCCTGCGGGAGAAGGTGGCGCGAAGCGCCGGATGGGGGGCTCTATCCGCGATCATATCTGCAAATGAATTTGCGGAGAAATACCCCTCACCCAAGTGAGTTCGTATCTGCCAGCGGTGCTGCCCTCTCCCGCAAGGGGAGAGGGCACAGAAACTCACACCTTCCACACGCCGACCGGCATCTTGATCGTGGCGTTCAACCGGTTCCAGACGTTGATCACTGCGATCGAGAGGATCAGCGTTGCCAGCTCGCGCTCGTCGAAATGCTTGGCGGCCGCGTTCCAGGTCGCGTCCGGCACCGGGTCTTCGCGATCGGCGATGCGCGTGACAGCCTCGGTCAGCGCCAGCGCGGCGCGCTCGGCTTCGGAGAAATAAGGCGCATCGCGCCAGGCGGAGACCGCGAACAGGCGCTCGTCGGTCTCGCCCAGCTTGCGGGCGATCTTGGGATGCATGTCGACACAGACGCTGCAACCATTGATCTGGCTGGCGCGCAGGTGCACCAGTTCCAGGAGCTTTTCCGGCAGGCCCTGCTTGGTCAGGTGACCGAGGGACTGCAGGACATTCATGGCCTCGGGCAGGACCATGACAGGGTGATTCATGCGGGCGTGCATCTTTTCGTCTCCATCGTTCGAATCTCGAAGGTTCCGGTCACATCGGCCGGATTGGCTTCGTCATGGGCATGACGGATCGCGATGAGGGAATGTGACCGATGACCGAAGAAAATCTTGAAGAGAACTTTCTCAGCCGCCAATTCGAGGCCAGCAGGGACCATCTGCGTGCGGTCGCCTACCGCATGCTCGGGTCTGGCGCCGAAGTGGACGATGCCGTGCAGGAGGCCTGGCTACGGGTCAGCCGCTACGACATGTCTGACGTCGCGAATTTGCGCGGCTGGCTGACCACCGTGGTCGCGCGCATCTGCCTCGACATGTTGCGCGCGCGGAAGTCGCGCCGCGAGGACCCGATGGGCCCGCATGTGCCCGAACCTGTCGACGAGACACGGGAACGCGAGGCGGAGATGGCCGATTCCGTCGGCGCGGCGCTGCTGGTCGTGCTGGAGACCCTGCAGCCGGCCGAGCGGCTTGCCTTCGTGCTGCACGACATGTTCGCCGTGCCGTTCGAGGAGATCGCGCCGATCGTCGGGCGCTCGGTCGACGCCTCGCGCCAGCTTGCCAGTCGCGCGCGGCGTCGCGTGCAGGGCGCGCCGGTGCCCGACACAAACCTTTCGCACCAGCGCGCGATCGTCGATGCCTTCCTCAAGGCCTCGCGCGAGAGCGATTTCGAGGGCCTGCTCGCCCTGCTCGATCCGGACGTCGTGTTCCGCGCCGACGGCGCCGCGGTGCGGCTCGGCACGCTGCCGGAGATCCGCGGCGCCGATGCGGTCGCGCAGCTCTACAAGGGCCGCGCCCAGGCGGCGCGCACGGCGCTGGTCGATGGGGAGATGGGCGTTGCCGTCATCCTCGGCGGACAGCTGCGCATCGCGCTGCGCGTTGCCTTCAACGGTGACCGGATCGCGGCGATCGACGCGGTGGCCGATGCGGATGCGATCGCCGCGATGGAGGTAGAGGTGCTGGAGCGCTAGGCCGGCGTGGCATCGCGCCGTTCGGGGTGCTAGGCTTTCCGCACAATCGCGCGATGCCGCTCCTCAAGACGCGAAAGGACCATTTCGATGAAAACCCGCTTCATTCCCCTGCTCGCCGTGCTCGGCTTCGTTGCCGGCAGCACCCATGCGCTTGCGGCCGCCGACGAGAAGATCAAGGCCGCGGCCGAGCAGGAGAAGGCGCCGTTGATCGAGACCTTGCGCGACATGGTGATGATCGAGAGCGGCAGCAGCGACGCCGAGGGCCTGAAGAAGATGGCCGACTTCACGGAAGGACGCCTGAAGGCGCTCGGCGCGGCCACGGAGCGGCGCAAGACCACGGCCGGCGTCGGCGCCGACATGGTGATCGCAACGTTCAAGGGCTCCGGCACGCGCAAGCTGATGCTGATCGCGCACATGGACACGGTCTATCAGCGCGGCATCCTCGCCAGCGAGCCGTATCATGTTGATGGCACCAAGATTTTCGGACCCGGCATCGCCGACGACAAGGGCGGCATCGCCGTGGTGCTGCACGCGCTCAAGATCCTCAAGGACGCCGGCTGGAAGGACTACGCCACGCTCACCGTCTCGTTCAATCCGGACGAGGAAGTCGGCTCGATCGGCTCGGGCGAGATCATCGCCGAGCTCGCCGACCAGCACGACGTCGTACTCTCCTGCGAGCCGACGGCGGCCTCGCCTCCGGCCAGGAACGACTCGCTGCTGTTGGGGGCCAGCGGTACCGCGACGGGCATCATGAAGGTGAAGGGCCGCGCGGCGCATGCCGGCGCGGCACCCGATCGCGGCCGCAACGCGCTGATCGAACTCTCGCATCAACTGCTCCAGACGCAGGACGTCGCCAAGTCGATCCCGGGCACCCAGCTCAATTGGACGACGGCGAAGGCCGGCACGGTGCGCAATCAGATTCCGGAAGATGCCGAGGCCGGCGCCGACATCCGTCTCACCATCCCTGACGGCATCGCCAAGCTGCAGGCGGCAATCGACGCGAAGCTGAAGACCAAACTCGTGCCCGACACCGAGACGACCGTGAATATCCTGGCGGGACGACCGCCCTTCGTCGCCAGCGATCGCGGCCGCGCGCTGGCGCAGGAGGGACAGGCGATCTATGCCGAGATCGACCGCAAGCTCGACATCGTCGAGATGACCGGCGGCGCCACCGATGCCGGCTATGCCAACCGCAGCGGCAAGGCGATCGTGGTCGAAAGCTTCGGCCTCGCCGGCTTCGGCTATCACGCCCGCGACGAGTTCATCGACACCAACTCGATCGTGCCGCGGCTCTATTTGATGAGCCGGATGCTGATCGAGCAGGGCAAGAAGAAGTAGGCGCCGTGGGCGCCGGGACCTTTGCTCGAAAACAACCCCATGCACAGTAGGCGACCCCCAGCGATATCAATGACTTAGTTTTGCGGAAACAGGACCTCTGGCCCGGCCTCGGTCGCGCTTGACGCCCTGCCCCTGTCGCAGTAGCTTCGAATACGGAATTCCGTATTCCCTCTTCGGAGCTGCCGGCGTGATACCCCTCGACCCGCTTCCGAACCTGATCGACCAGGTCTATGCGCGCATCCTGGAGGCGATCTCCGATCGCACGCTGCAGCCCGGCCAGCGCATCCGGCAGAACGAGCTCGCCGACAAGCTCGGCGTGTCGCGCCAGCCGGTCTCGCATGCACTGCATCTGCTGCACCGGCAGGGCCTCGTCGCCGAGAGCGGCAAGCGCGGCTTCGAGGTGACCCAGCTCGATCCCTCACGCATCCGCCAGCTCTATGAAGTGCGCGGCGCGATCGATGCGCTCGCAGCGCGGCTCGCAGCCATGCGCGCCGGCAAGGACGCGGCGGGACGCGCGCGGCTGGAGGCGGCGCTCGCCGCCGGACGCGGCATCGACCGCACGACGTCACTTGCCGAGCTCATCGCGCTCGACGTGGACTTCCACCGCGCGATCTATCATCTCGCCGGCAATCCCGTGATCGAGGAAACGATCTCGCCGCAATGGCCGCACATGCGCCGCTCGATGGCGACCGTGCTGTCGGAGCTCGACTATCGCGACAGCGCCTGGTCCGAGCATGCCGACATTGCCGGGCACATTCTCGCAGGCGACGCAACAGGGGCCGAGCGCGCGGCGCTGGCGCATGCGCAGACCGCGGGACGGATGACCGAGGAGAGATTGAGGGCCAGCGACGAGGCGGCGGCGTAGCGACAACATGCGCCGCCATTCCGGACGCGCGAAGCGCGATCCGGAACGACAGCAAAAACAAAACAATAGGAGGACGACTCATGAAACTGTCTCAGGAGCAATTGGAGTTCTTCCACCGCGAGGGCTGGTTGTTCCTGCCCGAGCTGTTCAGCCAGGAGGAGGTCGATTTGCTCGCGCGCGAGGCGGTCGGCATCTACGACGCCAACCGGCCCGAGGTGTGGCGCGAGAAGAGCGGCGCGCCGCGCACGGCCTTTGCCGCGCATCTCTACAACGAGGCGTTCGGCATCCTCGGCGCGCATCCGCGAATGATCGACCCGGTCGAGCAATTGTTCTGCGAGCCTGTCTACATGCACCAGTTCAAGATCAACGCGAAATCGGCCTTCACCGGCGACGTCTGGCAGTGGCACCAGGATTACGGTACCTGGAAGCGCGACGACGGCATGCCGGAGCCGCGGGCGATGAACATCGCGATCTTCCTCGACGAGGTGATGCCGATCAACGGTCCCCTGATGCTGGTGCCGCGCAGCCAGAACGCCGGCGATCTCGAAGCCTCGCATGACCTCGCTACCACCTCCTATCCGCTGTGGACGCTGGACGAGGACACGGTGACGCGCCTCGTCAAGCAGGGCGGCATCGTCGCGCCCACCGGCAAGCCCGGCGGCATGCTGATGTTCCACGGCAATCTCGTGCACGGCTCAAGCGGCAACATCACGCCCTTCCCGCGCAAGATCGTGTACCTGACGCTGAACGCGGTCTCGAACTACATCCGCACCCCGACGCGGCCGGAGTACATTGCGCATCGCGATTTCGCGCCGATCAAGACGGTGGACGACGATGCGCTGGTGCGGCTGGCGCGGGCACCGCGGCAGGCGGCGGAGTAGACAGGTCTCGTGCCCCGGACGCAGCGCAGCACGCTGGTGATGCGCTGCTGAGCCGGGGCCTACGCGATACGGATAGTTTTCTTTCTGGGTCCCGGCTCTGCGAAGCAGCGTTGCACGCTGCATCGCGTCCGGGACACGATCATTGCCAGGACATTTCCCCATGAACCTCTTCCGCCTCCTCCAGGCCCGCGCGTCCGCCGGCAAGCCTGTTCGCGTCGCGCTGATCGGCGCGGGCAAATTCGGCTCGATGTTCCTCGCACAGGTGCCGCACACGCCGGGACTGCAGGTGCCCATCATCGTCGACATCGACCGTGAACGCGCTCGCGAGGCCTGCCGGACCGTCGGGTGGAGCGCCGAGCAGATCGCCAAAACCGTGTTCACCGACGACGGGGCGCGCGCCATTGCCGGCGGCGCGATGGACGTGGTGGTGGAAGCGACCGGCAATCCCGCCGTCGGCATCCGTCATGCGCGCGCCGCGATCGCGGCGGGCAAGCATGTCGTGATGGTCAATGTCGAGGCCGACGTGCTGGCGGGCCCGCTGCTCGCCGAGGAGGCGCGGAAGGCGGGCGTGGTCTATTCGCTCGCCTATGGCGACCAGCCGGCATTGACTGCGGAAATGGTCGACTGGGCCCGCGCCACCGGTTTTCGCGTCGTCGCCGCCGGCAAGGGCACGAAATACCTGCCGGCCTATCACGACGTGACGCCCGACGGGGTCTGGCAGCATTACGGCATGACCGCGGGCGAAGCGCAGTCGGCCGGCATGAATCCGCAGATGTTCAACTCCTTCCTCGACGGCACCAAATCGGCGATCGAGATGGCCGCGATCGCCAACGCCTGCGGGCTCGACGTGCCCGCTGAGGGTCTGCTGTTTCCGCCCTGCGGCGTCGACGATCTGCCGCACATCATGCGCCCGCGTTCGCGCGGCGGCGTGCTGGAGCGGTCCGGCGTGGTGGAGGTCGTCTCCTCGCTGGAGCGCGACGGACGGCCGGTGTTCCGCGATCTGCGCTGGGGCGTCTATGTCGTGCTGGAGGCGCCGAACGACTATGCCGCCGACTGCTTCAGGCAATATGGCCTGAAGACCGATGCCAGCGGACGCTTCGCCGCGATGTACAAGCCCTATCATTTGATCGGGCTGGAGCTGAACATCTCGATCCTGTCGGCCGCGTTGCGGGGCGAGGCGACCGGCCAGCCCTACGGCTTCCGCGGCGACGTCGCCGCCGTAGCCAAGCGCCACTTGCGCGCCGGCGAGATGCTCGACGGCGAAGGCGGCTACACGGTGTGGGGCAAGCTGGTGCCGGCGGCCGCGAGCCTGAAAGCGAGCGCCCTGCCGATCGGCCTCGCCCACCGCCTCAAACTGAAGCACGACATCGCCCATGGCGAGATCGTGCGCTGGAGCGACGTCGAGTTCGACGCCAACAACGAGACGATCAGGACAAGGAAGGCGATGGAGGCGGCGTTCGCGAAGGAGGGGGTAGTCAAGAACTCGAGTGGACGACTCGCATCGCAGACGACGCCTTCGTGGCGCGTTGAAGACACCCATCGGGCTTCGCCCCAAGTCGGCTCAGGGCCATCAGAGGACTTTGCTTGAGACGTCATTTTAGTCGTCGGCCGTATGCCGCAGCGCTGCGGGCGCTGCACAGCAGAAGCACCGTCAGTATCAGATGAAGGACGACGGCTGGCCACAGAAGGACGCCGCGAAAGTAACCGGCAAAGCCGAGATAGGCCAAATACAAGGTGACGGCTCCGCTGTAGATCAGCATGGCGGGAAACGGCGACCGTCCCGGCCAACAGGCGATCCCGAGCGCGATCAGTGCAATGCCGGCGACACGCGCGACCGGCGTTGCGACACCGGAAAGCTCTTCGCCGAGCAACAGTTGGGCGACAAGCGAGGGGGCTACGACCAGCGCCAAACCTGTCGCCGCTTCGCCGACGGCAGCGAACGCCAGCACGCCCCTCATCTCTTCCGGACGGGTGCGGATTGTTTTTGCCTGGGCTCTTCGATCGGATCCGGTTCCGGCGCCTGCATGGGCCCGAGTTCGGCCTTGTCTTGCGCCGGGTCCTTGAGCTCTGGTCCGAGCCTGAACGTCAATTTGTTGATCTTGCCGCTGAACCTGAACGGAGGATCATAGCGATATTCGAGTAACGCGACCCCGGTGCGGGTGTCCTTCCCTACGTCGAAGGTTTCGTCCTCCGGGAAGGTGACGGGCGTACTGTGTTCGATCGATTTCCGATCGACTTCCTTGCCATCCACTGAAAGCACGCCTGTGCCGCCCTTGCCCAATCCCGGCGCATCCGGCTTGAAGTCGAAGACGATGGTATGCTTGCCCGCGCTCAACTCCGGTCCAGACCAGATCGTGCGCTTGAGGTTGAGCAGGTTGTAGAGGAATACGGGCTTGCCCCGCCGAAGGCCGGCCACACCCTTGCTCAGGAACAGCCCGTAGCCGCCGAAACGTCCGCCTTCGGTGACGATCATCCCTTCGGCGCCGCCCTGGGGAATATCGACCTCGGCGGTAATGCTGTAGGACTTGTTGAGAATGCTCGGCGCGGCGCTGGCCGGCACGCCGCTCAGTTCGCCCGAATAGATGAATACCGTCTGCCCCGCGGTCAGGCTTGGGCGCGGTGTATTCCAGCGCGCGAGCGTCGTGTTGTCGAGCGGCAGCACGTTGTACTTCTTCGCCTCGGCATCGAAGACGGCTTGCAGTTCCTTGACCTTCTCCGGCATCCCGGCGGCCAGATCATTGAATTGGGTGGGATCCTCTTCGACGTTATAGAGCTCCCATTTGTATCCCGTAATCACATCGGGTGGCGGCGCGCTGCTCAGCTCCCATGGCAGCGTGATCGGCGTCGTGCACGCAACCCATCCATCCTGATAGATGGCGCGATTGCCAAGCATCTCGAAATATTGCGTCGTGTGCGTCGACCTCGCGTTGGCGTTCGTCTTGTCCCATGTGTACGCCATGCTCACCCCTTCCATGGGGTTCTGCTTGATCCCGTCGATCGTATCGGGTTGCGAAATGCCGGTGGCCTGGAGGATCGTCGGAGCAATATCGATCACGTGATGGAATTGGCGGCGGATACCTCCGGGATCGTTGATACGGCCGGGCCAGGACATGACGACGCCTTGGGCGGTACCGCCGAAATGCGATGGCACCTGCTTGACCCACTTGAACGGCGTGCCCATCGCCCAGGCCCACGGCGCGGCATAATGCGGGAACGTCTTGTCGGAGCCCCAGAAGGGGTACCAGAGATATTGAGCTTTCACCGGCACAGGGACGCCGTTGAAGGTCGTGAATTCGTTCGGCGTACCGTTGATCATGCCTTCGGCGCTGGCGCCATTGTCACCGCCAATGTAGATGATCAGGGTGTTGTTGAGCTCGCCGAGATCTTCGACCGCTTGTATGACGCGGCCGATCTCATGATCGGTGTAAGCGAGGTAGGCGCCGTAGATATCTGCCTGCTTGATGAAGAGCATCTTTTCCAGCTCGCCTACGGAATCCCATTGCGGCAACTCCTTCGGCCAAGGCGTCAGCCTGGCGTGTTCTGGCATGATGCCGAGCCGCTTCTGGTTGGCAAATATCGTCTCTCGCAGCTTGTTCCAGCCCTGATCGAACAAGCGCATGTCGCCAATCTTCTTGATCCATTCCGGTGTTGGATGATGCGGCGCGTGCGTACCGCCGGGGACGTAATAGACGAAGAACGGTTTGTCGGGCGCGATCTCCTTGAGTTGCTTCATGTGCTGGATGGCCTCGTCTGCCATCGCGGTCGTCAGGTTCCAGGTGGGACTATCCTGGAACGGGTAGATCGCCGTGGTATTGCGGAACAGGTTCGGCTGCCACTGGCTGGCATCGCCGCCGACAAAGCCATAGAAGTACTCAAAGCCCATACCGTTGGGCCATTGATTGAACGGGCCCGCCTGACTTGATTGATAGGAAGGCGTGTTGTGATTTTTGCCGAACCACGAGGTGGCGTAACCGTTCGCCTTCAGGATCGTGCCGACGGTGCCTTTCTCGATCGGAATGATCGAGTCGTAACCTGGGTATCCCGTCGATATCTCGCCGACCACTCCGAACCCGACTGAATGATGATTGCGGCCGGTGATGAGCGCCGCGCGTGTCGGCGAGCACAGCGAGGTGGAGTGAAAATTGGTGTAGCGCAGGCCCTGCGCGGCGATGCGATCCATTGCCGGTGTGGGGATCACGCCGCCGAAGGTGCTCGGCGCACCAAATCCCTGGTCGTCAGTCATGATGAGCAGCACGTTGGGTGCGCCCTTTGGCGGCACGACACGCGGCGCCCACCAGGACGTTGAGTCTGACGCCTTCTCCTTGATTACGCCGCCGAACGCCGGAGGCGACGGCGGGAGTTGTTTACCATCGGTGGTGGTCGTGGCGCCGGGCGAACCCGGAGTGCCCGTGACTTGCTGAGCTAAGGCAGAGACACAAGTGAGGGCGAAAAAACTTGCTCCCGCGAGCAACTTGCGACCGAGATTCATTTGAATATCTCCGCAACCTTGCAACCAGGAAATCTCGCTGCACCCAGCCTGCCCGGGATTGACCTAGATCAAGGAGGTATGCGGAGGAGGCGGACAACAGCAATCCCGCGCCAATCACAGAAACGACGACGTCCGCTCCGGGTCAAAAGCGCACCTCGGCGCGTATCGTCGTGAAGGTCAGCTTGGGCCAACAGGGGAAGCCATGCGCACCTTCATTCGATGACTCTGTCAGCCCGAGCCAACACGCTATCCGGGAAATTCAGGCCGAGCGAAGCGGCAGTTTTGAGATTCAAAGCAAGCTCGAAAATGACCGGCTGTTCGACGGGGAGTTCGGCTGGATCGGCTCCTTTGAAAATCTTGTCGCAGTATTGGGCCGCTTTGCGATAAATCGCTTCGATGCTGGGATGGTAGCTGGCCAATCCCCCCAGTGGAACGTACGGGCTCGATTGGTAGACGGCGGCAATTCCTGACTTCGCGGCCAAAGCAGCGATTGCAGGCCTCGTCACATCCGCAAGCACAAATAAAGCGTCGCAATTCTCCTTCTTCATAGTCTCAAACGCCTGCTCAAGATCATTTGGCGTTGGCGCCAACACTGGAACGGGTGTGAGGCCCAGGCTCTTTATCGCAGCTTCGGCCAGCCCGGAATGCCATGGATGAGACGGATTGTTGGACATAAGCACGGCAATCCGCCTTGCGGATGGCAGGATGTCGTGAAGAAGCTCTACAGCTTTTCCAACGGCGTCGCCGGCCATGGCGGCCATGCCTGTAATATTTCCTCCCGGGTGAGCCAGACTTTTAACAAACCCCGAGCCGATCGGATCGACAGCAGGAGCCATGATGATGGGGATGGTTGACGTCGCCTTCTGGGCGGCCGCTATCGCCGGCGTTGTGATGGCGACGATGACGTCCGGCCGGAGAGAAATCAACTCGGTCACGAATGAAGGCAGGCGCTCAAGCTTTCCTTCAGCACTTCGATCGTCAATGATCAGGCTCTTCCCTTCGAAATAGCCCAAGGACGCCATCTCGCCGCGAAAAACGTCAAATATCGCGCGGTCCGCTGCAGCGGCGAGAGAGCCCGGATATAAATAGGCGATGCGCCATACTTTGTTGGGCGATGTTTGCGCCGCTGCGTCGTATGAAATGGCCAAGGTCGAGTAGCCGATCGCCCTGATGAAATCGCGCCGCAGCATCGAACGACCCCGCAACCGGCAATGAGAGACAAGCGGAAATCCTGCTATTTTGAATGGCTGGCCGGATTTTGTACAGGTGCCGGCTCGTCTGCTCCGGGTCGGAAGCAACCGTCGTGCGATCAGCCAGCATGAGTCAGCTTCGGAGCGTGGACAGATGTGCCCCAGCCACCGCAGACGCATTCTCTACGGCAGCAGCCGCGCTTCCTTAGCCTGCCGAAACCACTTCCGGAACATGTCTTCCGTGTCCATCATCTCTGTGAAGCCCGCGCGGTTGATCTTCACGGTCGAGACGATCGAGGGCGGGCCGGACTCGGTCTGGCCGTAGCGCATGCTGTAGTCGGCGTACTGGAATGACAGGCCGACGAAGTCGGCAAGGCCGGGTGATGCGAGGTCGTGCTTGCGCCTGAGCGCGTCCCAGGGAGCAACCCAGTTCGGGAATTCGTTGGCCAGCGAGAGCGGGACCGGCTTGCCTAGCTTCATCGCCAGCGCGTCCGCGACCGCCGGCCAGATGTTCTCCCAGGTGAAGACGTCGCCATTGGTGACGTTGAAAGCCTCGTTCTGCGCCGCCTTCGCCTCGCCCGACCATGCGATCGCACGTGCCAGGAGATCGACGTCGACGGCCTGCGCGACACGTGCGGCGCCGCCCGGAAAATCGAGCGGCCGCCCCTGCTCGCGCAGCATCGCCGCATAGACGCCGAGCGGCGGGATCAGGTCCATGGCGCCGCCCATGGCAAGTCCCACGATCAGCACGGGCCGCAGGATGCTCCAGTGCCAGGACTTGCCCTTCTGCAGCTCGCGCAGGAAGTTCTCCTGGGCCCAGTAGAAGTTGGGCTGCTCGTACATTTCGGAGCGGCCCTCGCGCGCCGGCACGGTCAGAGGACGCACATGGACGCCGTAGGCCTTGGTGCCTTGCAGCAGGGCGACATGCTTCAGCTCGGGCGAGACCGGCTCGAGCGCCCCCATCAATTGCGCAGCATGGTGTCGTTGGTCTTGATCTGCTGCGGGTCGCGCCAGCCGTCGACGAGCTGCGGCGCCTCGTAGAGCGCGGCGTAGATCAGGTGGGTCGCGCCCTCGAGCTCGGCCGCAGCGCGACGGCAATCGGCTTCGCTGGTGAGGTCGACCGGGACGTGACGCGCGCCGTAGAGATCGCGCGGCTTGCGCCGCGACAACGCCACAACGTCCGAAGGCTGCGACGTGCCGAAGTGTCGCAACGCGGCGCTACCGACGAGACCGGTCGCTCCCGCGACCACCACCTTCTTGCCCGTCATGTGCGAGCCTCCCTTTTGTTGTTGCCCAATCTGTTAGCAGATGGCGGGTCAATCCGACTTGCGTCTGGCTCCGCATTCGCACTTGCGAGGGAGCAGAAGGCTTGATTATCCGGAGGCGACAGGTCATCCTTGCTGACGGAACCGCATGATCGGAATTCCAACAAAAAGAGCCCATCAGGGCCATTCGGAAACGTCTCTTAAGTCTCAAACAAAACAACGTCGATCTCGACGGCAAGACGACACCAAAGATCGTTCCCTGACGTCGAAACATCGGCATAACGGAGGGAAGTGCATGGAACGTCGTAAATTCCTGAAGGCAGGCGGATTGGGCCTTGCCGCGAGTGCTGTTGCTGCGCCTGCGATCGCACAGGGCTCGCCCGAGATCAGGTGGCGTTACGCCACGAGCTGGCCGAAGTCGCTCGACACGCTTTACGGCGGCTGCGAGTATTTCACCAAGAAAGTCGCCGAGATCACCGACAACAAATTCCAGATCCAGCCGTTCGCGGCGGGCGAGATCGTCCCGGGCCTGCAGGTGCTGGATGCGGTCTCGAACGGCACCGTCGAGATGGGCAACACCGCGCTCTACTATTACTGGGGCAAGAATCCCGCCTTCACCTTCGCCACCGCGCTGCCGTTCGGGCTCAACACGCGCCAGCAGATCTCCTGGCTGCTGTGGGGCGGCGGGCAGGAGCTCGTCAACGACCTCCTGAAGGAGCACAACGTCTATGGCATCCCGACCGGCTCCACCGGCGCCCAGATGGGCGGCTGGTTCCGGAAGGAGATCAAGTCGATTGAGGACGTCAAGGGCCTCAAGATGCGCATCGGCGGATTTGCCGGCACGATCATGGCCAAGCTCGGCGCAGTGCCGCAGCAGATCGCCGGCGGCGACATCTATCCGGCGCTCGAAAAGGGCACGATCGACGCGGCCGAATGGGTCGGTCCCTACGACGACGAGAAGCTCGGCTTCGTCAAGGTCGCGAAGTACTACTACTACCCCGGCTGGTGGGAAGGCACGAGCCAGGGCCACAACATCATGAACCTCGACAAGTGGAATGCGCTGCCCAAGCATTACCAGGCCGCGATCGATTCCGCCTCGCGCGACACGTTCACCTGGATCACCGGCAAGTACGACGCACTGAACGCGCCGGCGCTGAAGCGGCTGCTGGTGTCGGGCGCGATCCTGAAGGCGTTCCCGCAGGAGGTGCTGGAGGCCTGCTACGGCGCCGCCAACGAGATCTACGCCGATCTCTCCAAGACCAACCCGCATTTCGGCAAGATGTATGCGAGCATGACCGCCTATCGCGGCGAGGCCCTGCCCTGGTTCCAGGTCGCGGAGCTGAGCTTCGACAGCTTCATGATGCGGATGCGGACCAAGACGTGAGGCGCTGAACGGCGCACTCGACTAAAGAATGAGAAGCCCCGGAGATGGCGACGTCTCCGGGGTTTTTGTTTTGGAACGGTGATGCCGTTCTTCCCTTCTCCCCTTGTGGGAGAAGGTGGCGCGCTTTGGAGCGCAATTGCGCTCCTGAGCGCGCCGGATGAGGGGTTGCTTCCGCGAGCCCAAACGCGAGCTGGACTCGCGGAGAGAACCCCTCACCCGTCTCGCCGCTTAAGCGGCGAGCCACCCTCTCCCACAGGGGGAGAGGGAAAGAGCGAGCCTTCGCAACTGCGAGCACATCGACGCCGCTTGATTATCGCGAGGCGACCGGTCATCCTCGCGTCCGAACCGCGATGCGCGGACTCCAAAAAGAGCCCTGAAGGGCCTTCGGAAACCCCAAAAATCGTCACAACACCACGTCGGTTATCGGCGAAGCCAAGACGACATCAAGATCGTTCCCTGAGTCGAGGACATCGGCGCAACGGAGGGATACGCATGAAACGTCGTGAATTCCTGAAAGTGACTGGCGCTGGGCTGGCAGCGAGCACAGCGGTTGCGGCACCGGCGATCGCGCAGGGCTCGCCGGAAGTCAGATGGCGGCTCGCCGCGAGCTGGCCCAAGGCGCTCGATACGCTCTATGGCGGCTGCGAATATTTCTGCAAGCGCGTCGCCGAGGTCACCGACAACAAATTCCAGATCCAGCCGTTCGCGTCCGGCGAGATCGTTCCGGGCCTGCAGGTGCTGGATGCCGTCTCGAACGGCACCGTCGAGATGGGCAACACGGCGCTGTATTACTATTGGGGCAAGAACCCGGCCTTCACCTTCGGCACCTCGCTGCCGTTCGGGCTGAACACGCGCGCGCATATTTCCTGGCTGCTGTTCGGCGGCGGGCAGGAGATGCTCAACGACCTCCTGAAGGAATACAACTCGGTCGGCATTCCGACCGGCTCCACCGGCGCCCAGATGGGCGGCTGGTTCCGGAAGGAGATCAAGTCGATGGAGGATTTCAAGGGATTGAAATTCCGCGTCGGCGGCTTCGCCGGCACCATCATCGCCAAGGTCGGCGGCGTGCCGCAGCAGATCGCCGGAGGCGACATCTATCCAGCGCTGGAGAAGGGCACCATCGACGCCGCCGAATGGGTCGGCCCCTATGACGACGAGAAGCTCGGCTTCGTGAAAGTGGCGAAGTACTACTACTATCCGGGCTGGTGGGAAGGCACCGGCCAGGGCCACAACATCATGAACCTCGACAAGTGGAACGCGCTGCCCAGGCATTACCAGGCCGCGATCGAGATGGCCTCGCGCGACACCTTCACCTGGGTCACGGGCAAGTACGACTACGTCAACCCGCCGGCGCTGAAGCGGCTGCTGGTGGCCGGCGCGATCCTCAAGCCGTTCCCGCAAGAGGTGCTCGAAGCCTGCTACAACGCCGCGAACGAGATCTACGCCGATCTCAACAAGACCAACCCGCATTTCAACAAGATGTACACCAGCCTGTCGGCGTTCCGGAACGAGTCGCTGGCCTGGATGCAGGTCGCCGAGCTCAGCTACGACAGCTTCATGATGCGGATGCGCACGCGGACCTGAGGCGCGGTCGAGGGTGTCATCGCCCGGCTTGCCGTCTTCGCTAAAGCTTCGCCGGCCGAGCACCCTTGCGGGCCCGGCGTAGCCTTGGCGGAGCCGGGACCGGGCGATCCAGCATCCCGGAGGCCGATGTTGGAGAGCTCGTTCTCGCCACATCCGCCGCGGCGTACTGGATGCCCCGGACAAGCCGGGGCATGACAGCGGTGGTCGAACGGGCAAGCTCAAACGACGAAAGCCCCGGAGATGTCTCCGGGGCTTTCGGTTTTGCTCGTCCCGCTTTCGCAGGCGATGACAGCGTCCGTGCGGCTAGATCAGCCCGCCGGCGTCGGCGACGCGGCGCTGGTGATACTCGGTGTCGCCAAAGGTGTTCTCGATCATGGTGAGGCGCTTGAAGTAGTGGCCTATCTTCGCCTCCATGGTCATGCCGATGCCGCCGTGGAGCTGGATCGACTGCTGGCCGACGAATTTCAGCGACTTGCCGATCTGCACCTTGGCCGCGGCGATGGCGTTGGCGCGCTCCTTGGCGTCCTCGAAGTCACCCGCCATGGTGGCGAACATCGACATCGAGCGCGCCTGCTCGGCCGCGACGAACATGTCGGAGGCGCGGTGCTGCAGCGACTGGAACGAGCCGATCGCGACGCCGAACTGCTTTCGGGTCTTGATGTACTCGACCGTGGTCTTGAGCGACTCGTCCATCAGGCCGACCGCCTCGGCGCAGAGCGCGACGCGGGCTTCGTCCACCACGCGCTCGATCAGCGCCAGCGAATCCTCGGGGTTGCCGATCGCCGCATCGGCACCGACCTCGACACCGGTGAGGGTGATGTCGGCGGCGTGCAGGCCGTCCTGGGTCGGGTAGGATTTCTTGGTGACGCCCTTGGCATTGGCGGGGACGAGGAACACGCCGATGCCGGTCTTGTCGCGGCGGTCGCCCTTGGTGCGCGCGGTGACGAGTAGCGTGTCGGCGTTCTCGCCGTTGAGCACGACGAACTTCTCGCCGTCGATGACCCAGCCGTCGCCCTTTTTCTTCGCCGTCGTCGCGACGTCGAAGAGATCGTAGCGCGAGTTCTTCTCGAGCTGGGCAAAGGCGAGCGTCTTGCTGCCGTCGATGATCCCGGGCACGTGCGCGGCCTTCTGCGCGTCGCTGCCGGCGTGGCGCAGGAAGCCGCCGCCGATCACGACCGTCGCCAGATACGGCTCCAGCACCAGCGCCTTGCCGAGCGCTTCCATCACGATCATGGTCTCGACGCCGCCGCCGCCGAAGCCGCCATCGGCCTCCGCGAAGGGAAGGCCGAGCAGGCCCTGCTCGGCGAGCTTGCCCCAGACGGCTTTGCTCCAGCCGCCCTTCTCCTTCATGTATTTCTTGCGCTGCTCGAAATCGTAGGAATCGGTCAGCAGGCCGTCGATGCTTTCCTTGAGAAGCCGCTGCTCCTCGTTCAGGTCAAAATCCATGTTTCTCTCCAAATCGGCGGGAATTGCCCTGCCGTCGCCTCACCCTCAGACGTCATCCCCGCGAAAGCGGGGATCCAGTAAACGCAGCCGCCTGCCGTACTCACGACTGCCGCGGCGTACTGGGTCCCCCGCCTTCGCGGGGGACGACACCGTCATTGTTGACTCACAGCCCCAGCACCGCTTTGGCGATGATGTTGCGCTGGATCTCGTTGGAGCCGCCGTAGATCGAGACCTTGCGGTTGTTGAAGTAGCTCGGTGCGATCTGGGCGGTCCAGTCCATCGCTTCGTTCGAGCCGTCATCGCCATGCACGTCGAAGGGCGCGGCGAACGGGCCGATCACTTCCATCAGCAGCTCGGTGGTGGTCTGCTGGATCTCCGAGCCCTTGATCTTCAGCACCGAGGAGGCAGGATTGGGCTTGCCCTTGCCGTGCTTGCCCTCGTCGGCGACGACGCGCAGCTGGGTCAGCTCGAGCGCCTTCAGCTCGATCTCGCAGGCGGCGAGCTTCTCGCGGAACGCGGCGTCCTGGATGATCGGCTTGCCGCCGGATTCGACCTTGGAGGCGAGATCCTTGATGCGGCGGATGCGCTCCTTGGAGACGCCGACGCGCGCGATGCCGGTGCGCTCATTGCCGAGCAGGAACTTTGCGTAGTCCCAGCCCTTGTTCTCCTCGCCGATCAGGTTCTCGATCGGGACTTCGACGTCGTCGAAGAAGACCTCGTTGACCTCGACGCCGCCGTCGATGGTCTGGATCGGGCGCACGGTCACGCCCTTCGACTTCATCGAGAACACGATGAAGGAGATGCCCATCTGCTTCTTGGCATTGTTGTCGGTGCGGCAGAGGCAGAAGATCATGTCGGCGTGCTGGGCCAGCGTGGTCCAGGTCTTCTGGCCGTTGATGATCCACTTGTCGCCACGGCGCTCGGCTTTGGTCTTGAGCGAGGCGAGGTCGGAGCCCGATCCCGGCTCGGAGAAGCCCTGGCACCACCAATCATCGACGTTGGCGATACGCGGCAGGTACTTCTTCTTCTGCTCTTCGTTGCCGAAGGTGTAGATGACCGGGCCGACCATGCTGACGCCGAAGGCGAGCGGCTGCGGCGCCGGATAGGACTGCAGCTCCTCGTTGAAGATGTAGTGCTGCACGGAGGTCCAGCCGGTGCCGCCGAACTGCTTGGGCCAGTGGCTGACGCCCCAGCCCTTCTTGTTGAGGATGCGCCACCACGTCACCATCTCGTCCTTCGAGAGGTGACGGCCCTCGACCAGCTTGCGCCGTGTATCCGGCGGCACGTTGTCGCGGAAGAACGACCGCACTTCCTCGCGAAACGCCTGCTCTTCTTTCGTGAATGCGAGATCCATTGGATCCTCCTGTGAGCTTCTTATTGTCGTCCCGGCGAAGGCCGGGACCCATAACCACCGGCCTTCGTTGGTTCGAAGGCCATTACCATCTGCGCTCCACACGCCTGCTGCGGCGTATGGGTCCCGGCCTTCGCCGGGACGACGACTACTGCAGCACCTCAAAAAGTCCCGCCGCGCCCATGCCGCCGCCGACGCACATGGTGACGACCGCGTATTTCGCCTTGCGGCGGCGGCCCTCGATCAAGGCGTGGCCGGTGAGGCGCGCGCCCGACATGCCGTAGGGATGGCCGACCGAGATCGCGCCGCCGTTGACGTTGATCTTCTCGGGGTCGATGCCGAGCTTGTCGCGGCAATACAGCACCTGCACCGCGAAGGCTTCGTTGAGCTCCCACAGGCCGATGTCGTCGACGGTGAGGCCATGGCGCTTGAGCAGGCGCGGCACCGCGAAGACCGGACCGATGCCCATCTCGTCCGGCTCGCAGCCGGCCGAGACGAAGCCGCGGAAAATGCCGAGCGGCGCAAGGCCGCGCTTGGCGGCTTCCTTGTCGCTCATGATCACCGAGGCGCTGGCGCCGTCGGAGAGCTGGCTGGCATTGCCGGCGGTGATCGAAAAACCCTCGCCGCGCACGGGCTTGAGGCCGGCAAGGCCTTCGATCGTGGTCTCGGGGCGCGGGCCCTCGTCCTGGGACAGCGTGACCTCCTTCATCGACACCGCGCCGGTCGCCTTGTCGGTCACCGCCGTCTGCGTCGTGATCGGGGCGATCTCGTCCTTGAACTTGCCGCCCTGCTGCGCGGCCGCGGTGCGGCGCTGGCTCTCGAGCGAATATTCGTCCTGCTTCTCGCGCGAGATGCCGTAGCGCTTGGCGACGACTTCGGCGGTGTCGATCATGGGCATGTAGACCTCGCCCTTGATCTTGAGCAGCGCCGGGTCCTGGGCGTGGAAGCCGTTCATCTTGTCGTTCTGCACGAGCGAGATCGACTCGCCGCCGCCGCCGACCGCGATCTCGACGCCGTCGAAGATCACCGAGCGCGCGGCGAGCGCGATCGCCTGCAGGCCCGAGGCGCATTGGCGGTCGATGGTGGTGCCGGCGACGGTGACGGGCAGGCCGGCACGGAGCAGCGCCTTGCGCGCGATGTTGCCGCCGGTCGCGCCCTGCTGCAGCGCCGCGCCCATCACGACGTCCTCGATCTCCTTCGGATCGACTTTAGCGCGCGCGACGGCTTCGCCGATGGCGTGGCCGAGCAGCGTCGCGCCCTCGGTGGCATTGAGCGCGCCGCGATAGGCCTTGCCGATCGGGGTGCGGGCGGTGGAAACGATGACGGCGTCGGTCAAGAACGACCTCCTGATGCATGGGGAGTGGATTGTGACGGTTTCTGCTGCTGGCGCAATTCGTGGCGCGACAATTTTCCGACCGGCGTGCGCGGCAGATCGTCGACGAACGCGACCTCGGCCGGCAGCTCATGCTTGCCGAGCTTCCCGGTGAGCTGGGCGCGCAGCTCGTCGAGCGTGAACGGCTTTGCGTCCGGCTTCAGCTTGATGAAGGCTTTTGCCGCCTCGCCGCGGTACTGGTCGGGGATGCCGAGCACGATCACCTCGTGCACGCCCGGAATGGTGTAGATCGCCTGCTCGATCATCTGCGGATAGACGTTGAAGCCGCCGGAGATGATCATGTCCTTCTTGCGGTCGACCAGGAAGAAATAGCCGTCGGTGTCGACATAGCCGATATCGCCGGTGAGGAAGCGGCCGTCGATAAAGGCCTCGGCCGACCCCTCCGGCTTGTTCCAGTATCCCCTGGTGACGTTCGGGCCCTTGATGCGGATCTCGCCGACTTCGCCCGGCGGCAGCACGCGCCTGGGATCGTCGAGCGCGACGACGTCGAGCTCGATGCCGGGCAGCATCAGGCCGATCGAGCCGGGCTTCTCCGGGCCAACAGGCGGATGGCCGGTGCCGGGCGAGCAGGTCTCGGTCATGCCCCAGCCGCTGCGCAGCTTCTTGCCGACCTTGCGCTCG
>Ga0102590_1001740_pt1 | contig 30306 bp, 37 predicted proteins | sample AraplaMF_Col_mMF_FD_76859 | JGI IMG/M metagenome (GOLD analysis project Ga0102590, IMG submission 76859) | Arabidopsis root microbial communities from the University of North Carolina, USA - plate scrape MF_Col_mMF | ecosystem: Host-associated > Plants > Roots > Endosphere | place: USA... | reverse complement strand
TCATTTGACAAATCTCGCGGATGTGGTCGCGCGCAGTCCATTCGGAAAGAGGTCTGATGCGCCCATTGTGGCACACCAGGAAAAGACGATTAGACCACGATGAGGAACCGCGGAGATGTCGGGTCGCCGTCTTCATCCAGTCGAGCATCTGGATCTCACGACCGTTTGCAGGAAGGTCGATGTGGATCACTTTGGGCGCGCCACCCTTCCTCTTGATCCCCACGATCTCGGCTATTTGATCGTCTACCGACCGAGTGAAATCGGTGGGTAGCTCGCGACCTACCGCGGTGTTCGGCCCCTTGGAGGCGAGACAGGCCAGCACCGCGGCGGCCGAACTATCGACGTGCGGCACGAGGTATGCCTGCAATTGCGACCGGGGACCGTAAAGCTTGGTCAAACGCTTCCCGACGCGCTTGTTCTTCCAGTCAGACACGATCGACCCGTTGTACTTCTTCATGATGAAAAGATATCTGGCCAACCCGGCTTCCGAGAATTCCTCCGGAAGAATAAGATTCAGATGCGGCGACGCATGCCCCTTCAAGAATATGTCTTCCAGACGTTCGTCTTCACCCTCCTGCCGCTCGATATCCGCGATTAGGCCTTGTCCGTAATCGAAATGTTCGCGCCATTTGCAAAACCTTTCCCAGGCTGCATCGGATGAGGCGTCCAAACGCTGGCGGAGCACGACTTTCACGGCTTCGACCGGATCGTTCTTGAGACTGCCATCAGCCTGTACTTGGCGTGCGACAGCCGAAACGAACTCCGATACCTCTTTCGCCTCCATACCGACGTCGACGCTGAGTACGACTGCCTCCAAAAGCTCGATATAGCGTTCGACGGAGTTCGTAGTGACAGGGGCTGCGCTTCTTCCTAATCTCGGCGCTTCAACCACGGTACGCAGTTGGGTCGTCTCCACCGCTGAGAGCTTTTTGAGTGGCCGCACGCCGGACGGCATCAGATCGCATGATTTCAGCAGTTTGATCAGATGGTTGGCGAGGCCCACGAATGAGTTCGTCATGACACGCGTTGTTTCTGCCACCGACGTTGCGCGTAATGACGCCAGTAACCTTGTCCAGACGTATTCGCTGCCTCTCGCTGGCGAGCCATCCGACTGGTACAGACTATGTGCGATCGGTGACGCAGTCTCGAAAACGGAGAGGGCGACGCCATAAACGTCGAACGCCCGCCTAAATGACATTTCAGCTAGCGCCTCAAGGAAAGTATCGCTTAATAGGCTAGATACGGCCTCTGGAAACCCAAGGGCTGTAATTCGCGCGAATTCGAACGGCGTACCTTCATGGACAAAGTTGCCCGGCTTCGAAAGGAACTCCCCCATGATCCTCTCGTCGGCCGTTTCCAGAATGGCCTTGAGGGCGGTCCTGCCAAGAGAGGAACCGGGGATACCGACCGCAGCAGCAGCCGCTCTCCTGCTGATTTTGCCGCGATAGAGTGTTACGCACTCCCCGTTTGCGTAGTCCCGAAGGCGGGCCTCTTCTGCCGCGTTCAGCTCTTCTCTCTCTGCGGTCCGACGCGAGTTCGGCAACCCTTCAATGCATTTGGCGTTCTTACCGTACTCGAGGAGCAGTTCTGTTATCTCCTTTGACGTTTTGATGTCTCTCAAGGTCACCCCAAACGCGGAGGCGAGCTGCTGTCGGCAAACTTCCCCGTTGACGACCTGGAGTGTCCGGTTGGCGAGGTTTTCCTTCAGCCACTCCCGTACCTCCTCCGTCTTCGTGCCAATGAGGCCTCGAACTTTGCTGGCCTCTACATCGAACCTGGCAAGAATATCCTTCTGGGCCCTCACCGACGAAACCGAGCAGCCCAATTCGCCCGCGTAGTGCTGCCGAGAGACCTGGTTTCTGTTCTTCATCAAAACGAGCGTACCGGCGTCAAGGTCTTGCAGAAGTCGCTCGGAAAGTCGTGCCCTCAGTTCAACTGTATCCGCCGTCTTCCGACGGTTTTCCTCGTAAGTAAGACTGGCGTTTGCAATACATTGTCGAACCTTGAGGGGATCAGGCTTGTAGCCGTCGGCAACGATGCGGTCCGACCATCGCTCAAGCAGAGCTTCCAGCTCCGGAATTTTTCTTTTCATCGGCACGCCGAAAGCATTGTAGACCTGCCGTCTACTCACCCTCCCACAAAAGACGTCCAAGCTTCGCTCGGAGAAACGTAGAGAGAACCACGCCTCGATTTCATCCGTCTTTTGCGAGAGTGGTGAATCGGGAAGGGGCAGATGGCACTCGACCTTGGAGAACACCGGGCCATATCTATGGGTCGAATTTCGCGCACTGCGGAACGAAGACAGGTAATGGCTGCGGAGAATTGGCCCCTTCGCATGTCGCGCCAGTTTCCCGTCCACTAAGTCACAATGGAGGAACGCAGCGAGGACAACCCTCTCAGACCATAGGCGGTCTTCCAGGGTAGAATGACTCAGATCAATGGCCTGACCATCAAGTATCAGCTTTCCAACGTCGTCCGCTTCGAGACCCAAGATACTGACGTAGTGTTCACGGTCGACTACAGCCGCAATCGGAGGAATGCTTCCGTTAAGGTAATCCTGACTGAATCGGGCAACGGCTTTTTCGGCGCGTAATTGGTCTTGGGACGGAGTGTGCGATGCCATTCGGACAAGTCTCCTCTATGTCCGCGCTTTATCCCTCCCCGCCACTCCCAACAGCGACGACGGTCGGCTCGGCTGCGTTTTCTCGAGACGTGCGGGCGATCTCAGCCCGCGTCGACGAGTGAAACAACTGGAATTGTGGACGGATTCGTGGTACCTGTTTCCAAGTTTCGGCTCCGTTTTAGGCCGAAGCTTCGCAGCAGGGGCCGATATCGACTAAGCGTTCAAGGACCATAACTGACACCAAGCTATCCGGAATCCGAGCGCATGAAAAGCCCCCTCCCCGAAATTTCAGTTAAGGACTGTCCGACGATGGAAATTGAGCTTGCCGTTCCAACCCTGGATATGGATTCGGATGGGCTGGACGAATTGCACGCTCGCGTGAGTGCAGATATTGCCGTCATAGAACATTCGATGGCGACCTGGAGCCAGGCCATTACCCAGCGGAGAAAGATGCTCGCGCTTATCGATGAAATGAGGGGTCGGGCGAACCCTCACGCTCAGAGCGTCTGGATCGGTACGAACAGGCCGACACGCCACCGCCGCAAATCGGACGGCAACGCGAGTGCTAGTGAACAGGTTAGAAAAGCGGCCATAAGAGTGCTCAAACAAGCCCAAAGGCCGCTCGGCAGGATGGAATTACTTCAGTTCATCACGGCAATGGGCGTAGAGGTGCCCGGCAAAGATCCGGCAAAATTCGTCGGTCGCGTACTTTGGCGGGACAGCCAGTTCGTTAACGAGGGCGACGGATACAAGCTCGTCGACCCGTCCACCCCTCTCCCGGAGGCTTAACTCCGTCCCTTTGACGACGTCGAACCAGCTTGGGAAAGAAAAGCCGGTGGATGAGTATTCGAGCTCCTGCGCGCTGAACCTGTTCCCGTTAGGGAACGGCAGCACCTTCCTATGGTTCCGCACTGCAATCGAAGACTCCGAGGTACCATTTAGTTTTCCATTCAAAGACTCCAAAATCCACACGAGGATACCAAATTGAAGACACCATATTCTATTGGAGTCTTTCTTTCGGCTTCTATGGGGTGCAAATTCAGGTCTTCATTGGCGATTACGAAGTACATGAGGTCGCCACACCAAGCTTGTCAGGGATGGCTAGAGAGCGATGAAGTGGCGTTTCTTGAAGTCTTGCAATATTGACGATTGGAGGGCACACGCCTCGCCTCGTCAATGCACCGGGCGGCCAAATCGCAGACGCCGATTGCCATTGAGGAAAGCGAAACGCGTTACCTCCCTGGCAGAGTCTCGCGCCCAGTCGGTATTAGTTCGATGCCCGGAGCCCCGCCGAAAAACATGACTTGGCCGAACGCGAAACAGCGCACCAGATAAGTTACGGCTGTTCACGCACTCCCGGCGTCGCCTCTCTTTGGTCCGCGTCCTCAAGATCGCTTTTGACGATGAAGGCGTCGCTATGCTCGCGGGCAGCTTCCCGTACGGCATCCAGGTTCGGCAGGTCGTCCCCTTCCAACATGTCGCCGTCGTGCGACATCTCTCGCTCGGCCTGAAGCCAGTGCTCGTCGTGGCGATTGTCGGGACGTCCCTCCGCCTCCCATATCTGATGGGCACGATCGCGAATGCGATCTGTTCGCTCTGACCTGCCTCTGAATCTTCATCCAACGGCGATTAGAGCCTCGGCGGTTTTCGATACGCCACTTGGCGCGGTGGGAGCAACCGGCGGAAACGCGTAGCCTTCATCTTGCGCAGCGTTGGAGCCGGTTGCGGCGACGCTCCCGGCAAAGTCTGCCGGGGTTTTGTATCCGAGCGATGAGTGCGGCCGGGAATGGTTGTAATCGTCCGCCCATTCGGCGATGGCGCTGCGGGCATGATCGAGACCGAAGAACAGGCTTTCGTTCAGCAGCTCGTCGCGCATCCGTCCGTTGAAGGACTCAATATAGCCGTTCTGCATAGGCTTTCCCGGTGCGATGTAGTGCCACTCGACCTTGTGCTCCTTTGACCAAGCGAGGATGGCGTTCGACGTGAATTCCGTGCCATGGTCGGAGACAATCATGCCGGGCTTGCCCCGCCGCTCGAGGAGCGCCGTCAATTCGCGAGCAACACGACGGCCGGAGATCGAGGTGTCCGGGATCGCCGCCAGGCATTCGCGCGTCACGTCATCAACGATGTTTAGCACGCGAAATCTTCTTCCGCAGGCGAACTGATCGTGCACGAAATCCAGCGACCAACGGGCATTGGCCTTGGCTTCGACGAGTATCGGCGCACGCGTTCCGACGGCACGCCGCCTGGCCTTCCGCTTGCGAACCGACAGGCCTTCCTCTCGGTATAGCCGGTAGACGCGGTTGACACCGGACGGCTCTCCCTCCCGCCTGAGCAGGACAAACAGTCGCCGGTAGCCGAAACGCCGCCGCTCGTTGGCGAGGTCGCGCAGTCTTGTTCGCAGTTCGGCCTCTGACGGGCGGCGTGACCGATACCGCACCATCTTCCGGTCAGCCGATATGATCTGGCAGGCCCGCCGCTCCGAGAGGCCCATGACGGCCTTCAGATGCGCGACGGCTTCACGCTTGGCGGCGGGCCCTACCATTTTTTTGCAAGAAGCTCGCGGAGTGCAGCAGCGTCCAGCATCTGCTCGGCGAGCAGCTTCTTCAGCTTGGCGTTCTCCTCTTCGAGCGCCTTCAGGCGCTTCGCCTCGGAAACCTCCATGCCGCCGTATTTGGCTTTCCAATTGTAAAATGTCGCGTCCGAAATCCCATGCGTGCGGCAGAGGTCGGCCACCTTCGCGCCAGCCTCCTGCTCCTTCAGCACCGCAATAATCTGCTCTTCAGTAAATCTCTGCTTCTTCATTCGTCCGTCCTTTGATGGGCCGGACTCTAATGCAATCTGGAGGAAGTTACCCGTGGCAGGTCACCGCTGCTCCCGCTCGACCACTTTGGGCGTCTCCGGTCGAGACAGAGCTTTCATCGACGAGATCTACTTGCTTTGGGGCTTTGGTCTGCTTGGCCATCGTTGGTCTCCTGGAGGAAGAAAAAACGCCGGCATTCTCGCAATGTTCCCCTTGAACAAGACGATCGGGAAGCTGCCGTCGAGGCCGCCCCGAAAAATCACGTCGGAGGCAGGACCCTGAAAGACGGTAAATGCGTGGGATAGTCATATTCACATTTTCTGTTATGTTCCCCGAGTGTTGTGGGGAGTGAGCGTGATGACGAGTTTGGTGCCAGGCGCATACTATTTCGCGAAATCCGATAAGCTTTCCGCCGGCGAGACGATCATTGTGCAGGTTTCTACGGTTTTCGGCGACGACCCGGCGTATTGGACCATGGCGACGGTCGGCTCCGAACAGCATCACATGATCGCCGATCTCCAGATACTCTCTCGCATCGAGATTCCGGTTGAACGCGAGTTCAAGCAAGCCGCCGAGTAGTTCCGATTGGCGCGCGCCTCGTAGCCGCCGCCGGCCAAGCCTCGATGTCAGAGTTTCGTCTGAAGGGCGCTGGTGGACGTCCAGATTCAGCGTTTAGCCTACCGATAGCCAACCCACGTCGATGTGCGCCGAGGCGCGGGCATGGACACCACTCGGGTTGCAGAGAGGCGAGGCGCAGGCTCGTGATTTGTGATCTATTGCATACGCTCCCCGCCCCGCACCGCGGCTTTCAAGCGGTTGGCCGGAGGTGCAAGTGGGCAAACGTAGCGGGTGGAGTAGGAGCAAGATGGGAAATAAGCGAAATTGAAGTCGAGGATCGCGCTGCCGTCCGGGCGTAGCGCGCCGAAGTCGGCACCCTTGATCGTATCGAGAAGATAGCGGCCGCCTCCGTAAGTCTCGGTGCCTGACGTGGCGTCGGTGAACGGAAGGAAGACGCCGCCGCCATACCCCTCGATCCAATAAAGGGTCAACTCTCCTCCAAGCGCATCCTGAAGCCCGCTTGTACGCGCGAAGGCGCGCATCGTCAGTTCCCCATCGTCGCCTGTCGCAACGGTGAGCCTCTCCTCGTTTGCCGCTTCCAGGCGAACTGACAGGCGCAACGCCGGATCATAAGGAAACGTTGACGGGCCCTCATACCCTTCGCCGTCCTGGGGCTCGATCGGCGATTGAGGATGGGTCCGAAACAGTCGGGCACGAGTGTCGCACCACTCTTGCCACGCAATCGCGGGGTCCCCGCTCATCCGGATACTATGATAGAGATCCGCGATAATTTGCCGCCATTCCCACAGTTGCTCGGTCTCGTTCAAACGACGTTCCTTTGCCAGCACTAAGCTTTGCTATCCATCCGACCCGGTGGTCGCGACTTGGGTCCATGTGCCGTCTAAAATAGGGCAACGACATCTTGTATCCAACCGGTTGCCGCGACGCTTCGGCAGCCAATCCGGGACAAGCTCACATTACACAATCAGTCGCTTTTGAGAGCAGAAATAAGCGCTCTAAGCGCCGGGGCGCGTTTGCCGCCGGCTTGGGTGATAGAGATAGAAGCCCGGCAAACTCCGCCGAATCCCGCTTGAATCGCTTCCGCCCGAGGCGCGCTGCGCTGGGGCCACAAGCTCGTCTCGGCCCGCGCGCTCGGTGATGGCAGGCACGAACTGACCTTCGCGACCGGTCTCACGGTCATCACGGATCTGCTCGTCGACGCGGATGGCGTATGGTCGAAAGTGCGACCACTGCTTTCGGATGCGGTTCCAGCCTATACTGGTCTGGTATTCTTCGAGACATGGCTTGCCGATGCCGACGCGCGCCACACCAAGAGCGCCGAACTCGTCGGTGGCGGCTCGATGATGGCTCTGGCACCCGATAAGGGGATTATGGCGCACCGCGAGTCGGATAGCGCGCTTCACGCCTACATCGCCCTGCAGCGCCACTGGCACGGATCGACACCATCAACCTTGGCGACCGCGCGTCCGCTATCCGCCGCATCGCAGCCGAATTCGACGGTTGGGCACCCGCGCTGACGGCGCTGATCACGGGCTGCGACACAGGCCCCGTCGCCCGCGTTATCCACACGCTGCCGATAGAGCACCGCTGGCCCCGTATTCCCGGCGTGCCCCTTCTGGGCGACGCCGCGCACCTGATGGTGCCCTCGGGCGAAGGCGCTAATCTCGCAATCTTCGATGGTGCCGAACTCGGCAAGGCGATCGCCGCCGCTCCCGGCAATATCGAAGCCGCGCTTGCTTCATATCAGGCGGACCTCTTCACCCGCAGCGCGCAAGCTGCCACTGAGGCCGCGGGGGTCACGCGTCTGCTCTTCGGCGCAGGCGCACCCTACGGGTTGGTCGAGGCTTTCGAGCGGGACATGATGAGGGCGCTGGGATCGTAAGGGGCCGCGCACGACGACTGAGGGAGTTGCTCGTATGGGGGAGACAAATACCAAGAATATCGGCTAGCCATCTCGGATCAAGATACTCGTTTGCAACGTGGAAGACCCTTTGTTGCCGGGAATCGAAATAGTTGTTACCTATTTGGAAACAATTTTTGGATTTACTTTGAAAATCTCCTTTCCCGACCAAGCACGACAGGAATTCTACAACTGCCGCCGCAACATCGCTCAGCGCCACGGAGAACAGCTGACCCGGTTGGTGTGCTGTCGGTTGGCGCTCCTGCGCGGCGCACACTCGCTAGCCGAAGTGCCGGTTTCCCCACCTATAAATCGCAAGGCGGCCGCCGGCACCGATCTCTTCACGGTCAACGTCGGCAAAGCGCACCTCCTGCAGCTGCGAGCGATCATTTCCGATCGATCGCGGCCTCCCGATCCGGTCAAAGTCGAAGAAATTCAAATTCTAGATATAATCCCCATTCCACCAGGGAAACGGACATGAACGCGCAAATCTACACCTTCAATCCGGACTACTGTGCTCCACCAGGTGATTTGATCCAGGAATACCTGGCCGAACTGGATATCTCCGCTAGAGAACTCGCCCGCCGATGCGGTCGGTCCGGCAAGCTCATGTCCGAGATCATCGCCGGCAAAGCACCGATAGAGCCGGAGACCGCCTTGCAGCTTGAGCGCGTTCTCGATGTTTCCGCATCGGTCTGGATCGCGATGGAGGCCAACTACCAACTTCACGCCGCCAGACAGTCCGAACATCAGTCGATGGCCGGGTCATACGACTGGGCGAAGTTGTTTCCCCTCAAGGAATTGGCGGAGCGCGAGTGCCTGAAGAAAGTCTCGGATAAGTCCACGCAGGTCGAAGAGTTGTTAATATTCTTCGGCGTGGGAACGGTAAAAGCCTGTGAAGAAAAGATCGACGAGCTACTCCAGGTCGACTTCCGGACCACAGAGAAGTTCAGTGCTGATAGACTCGCGTTGGCCTCGTGGCTCCGTATCGGCGAAAGGCGGGCCACTTCGATCGAAACGGACTCCTACGATCGCGACGTATTCGTGAAAACACTCGGCGAACTACGCGGTCTCACCAGAATGCGCTTGCAGGAGGTATTACCCGCTGTCGAGGCTCGATGCGCGAAAGCCGGAGTGGCTTTTGTGCTGGAGAAGGCTCTACCGAAAACGCGCGCCAGCGGCGCGTCGCGGTGGCTGTCTCCACGAAAGGCTCTCATACAACAGAGTGCGCGTCATCTGACCGGCGACCATTTCTGGTTTACGTTTTTCCACGAGTGCGCCCACCTTCTGCTCCATAGCCGCAAGGAGATTTTCATCGACGTCGAGAAAGGCGCAGGCAGCGCCACTCCCCTTCAAGAAATGGAAGCTAACACCTGGGCTTCCGAATTCCTGATCCCTTCAGCTGACATGAGACAGTTTCAAAACAGTTTCTCCGGCGACGAAGACGAAGTTTCCGACTTCGCTGCACGGCTCGGTATCGCGCCTGGCATCGTCGTTGGCCAACTCCAGCACAGCGGCGTCGTCCCTCATCATCGGCTGAACAGCCTCAAGGAGAGGCTCGAATGGAACTAGTCGAATGACACGCAATAGGTAACATTTTTTTTAAAAAAAACGACACGCAATAGGTAACACGGAATTGACGCGGGTCGAATTCCGTCCTATCTCTTTCCCGTCGGCCACGAGCCATCGGAGAAAGCTGTCATGAGCCAAAATTTCGAGAATGAGCCAGATGCACGCGAGCCTTCGGGCGATCGGCGCACGGTTTTCATTTCGGACGAGACTTTCTCGTTCGAACGACGGGTGACGGACGACGACAAGATTTCCGGAGCCCAGATTGCTGAACTCGTCGGAAAACATCCGGTCGAGGACTACGTTGTCCTCCATCACCTCCCGACCGGAGAACTGGAATCCAAACGGCCGACCGAAATCACTAAACTGGTAGACAACAACCAGCATTTCTTCGTGATCAAGAGCACCGGCGCAGGCAACGCCTTCTACGTCGACGGTCTGTCGATGGAATGGCCCCGCGGCGGCCTGACCGCGGACCAGATGATTTATCTCGCTCGCGCCGACGCGGAGAGCGAGGTCGTCAGCCACCGCGACGATGGACCTGCAGAAGTTTATGAGGGCGACGACGAAATCCGCTTCGACACGCCGGGTGTCGAAAAGTTTCTGACGCGCCCCGCTAGCAAAATAACCATCACCGTCGATGGCGAACCTTATGCGCCGCCTAAGCGGCAGATGACGCCGAATTCGATTATCGTCGAGGCGGCCAAGCAGGACCCATCGCACACGTATCTCGTCCGGATTAAGCGTGGCGACGAGCGTAAAAGCTATCAGGGCAAGGGTGACGTTGAGATTCGTCTCCGGGACGGCATGAACTTCATCACCGTATCGACCGGCCCGACCCCGGTTTCCGATCCGGCGCACGAAGCCGGGGTCGGAATGGTGTTGAAGGGCTTGGCGGCGATGGGATATTCCGCCAGCGTTGTCGACGGCAAGACGCACCACGTCATCTTCGACTACAGTGTTCAGAGCGGCCCCTACGCAGGCCGCGTGGTCAAGCTGGGTCTCATCGTCCCCACCGATTTTCCCTTGAGCTGGCCGAGCGGCATCCATGTGTCGCCGGACGTGCATCCGCTTCAGACAGGCGGCGAACATCCCAAAGGCGGAATCTATCGGGAACATTCCGCGGAATTCCAATCCGCGCTAGGTGGCCAATGGCAATACTGGTCGCGGCCGTTCAACTACCGCGGCGGTCGCATCGAACCTGTGCAGGCATACCTCACGCACATTTGGCAGCTGTGGGATTCACAATGACCGAAACATACAGCGTCGCACTGACAGCGGAAGCCAACGCTGTCCTGAAAGCCCATCTTCTTAGAGCTGACGGGCAGGAAGACCTCTGCTTCGCTGTCTGGCATCCCAGTAGCGGAGCATCCCGGATGACCGCCCTGATCGAAGGACTGATCTTGCCGGAAGCCGGCGAAAGGTCGGTCCACGGAAACGTGAGCTTCAACCCTGTGTATCTCGAACGCGCACTTTCCGAGGCAAACCGCGCAGGCGGTGGTCTCGCGCTCCTGCACAGCCATCCGGACGGTCGTGGCTGGCAGAGCATGAGCCGTGACGACATCAACGCGGAACAGGGCAACGCGCCCGCGTGCTTCGGAGCAACCAGTCTGCCGCTCGTGGGAATGACGTTGGCGGGCGACGGTGCCTGGAGCGCTCGCTTCTGGCAGCGGGTTGCTCCTCGTCAGTACGAACGAAAAGACTGCCTCTCCGTGCGCGTCATCGGCGACACGCTCGCCATTTCCTTCTATGACAAGCTCGCGCCGAAACCTGTTTTCTCGAAGGCGCAGGTACGAACTATCGCATCCTGGGGAGAAAGGCGACATGCCGATCTCGCCCGGCTTCGTATCGGAGTTGTCGGGGCTGGCAGTGTCGGCGGCATGGTGGCCGAAGCCCTGGCTCGAACAGGGTTCGAGCGCGTGAGTGCGATTGATTTCGACCACATCGAAGAGCACAACCTCGATCGGCTCGTTTACGCGAGCAAGGCTGATGTCGGCCTGTTGAAGGCGGACGTTCTCGCATCACGTCTCCAGGGAAGCGCGACAGCGAATGACTTCAGGTGTGACCCGGTAATCGCCGCCGTGTATGAAGACGCCGGCTTCCGAGCCGCGCTCGATTGCGATCTCATCTTCTCGTGCGTGGACCGTCCCTGGGGTCGGCACGTGTTGAACCTGATAGCCTACGCCCATCTCATTCCTGTTTTCGATGGCGGTATTGCCGTACGTTCGAAACCGAGTGGAGACCTTCTTCGAGCCGACTGGAGAGCGCATACCTGTGTTCCTGGTCGCGCTTGTATGGCCTGTCTCGGGCAATACTCGACGGGATTGGTTCAGACTGAGCGCGAAGGCATGCTCGACGACCCTTCTTACATCGAGGGCCTACCCCGCGACCACGCCCTCAAGGCTCGGGAAAACGTGTTTGCGTTTTCCATGTCGTGCGCCAGCTTCCAAGTCATGCAGATGCTCAACTATGTTCTGAAGCCTCTCGGATTGCCTGGTCCAGGTCAGCAGATATATCATTTCGTCGGAAGTTTCATGGAGCCTACGGCAGCAGCCAGCTGCGATGCTGATTGTCCGTTTACCGACATCATTGCGAAAGGCGACCACTGCGGGTACGACGTCTTGGGAAAGAGGCCGGGCACCTAATCCGGCTGATCAGTGCGTAATTGGCAAAGCGAGCGGATATCAGCGTTACAATTGGCCTCAGTCGCAATCATATTTTGAATGACAATGCGGCGACGATTTGAAGTCTTCACCGACGCTTCGCCGCTCGGTTCGGACGTATTTTTTGAAGTCGCAGTACTCGCGGTATTTTGAAAGACAGTCGGCCATCGCAATCCCCGATCTTGATGAGATCGATATGGCGGAAACGGCGCATTAGTTCCGAGGAGGAGCGGAGTCTGTTTGGACGGACGGAAGGCCGTGCATGACAAAGTCGGGGTCTAAACCTTACAGCAGGTACTTTAACAGATACGCGATATCAGAGAACGGCGTCTGACAAAAAAAGCATACGAAACGAATTTTACCAAAAATCTTCAGCGGGTTTTCGCGAACTCGAATTAGTTCAAGACAACTCAACTGGATCGAGCAGAATGAAACGACCTACCGCCAGGCGGATGACAATGAAGACCTATCTTGTGACCCTCGACGAGGGCTCTCGCCACCCGGAGTACACTGAGATTCTCAAGAATCTGCTCGCTCTCGGAGTTCGCAGCCGAGACAGCCACTCGTTTGAGCGAAGGGGAATTATCTTCCACCGGCAAGACGAAGCAACTGTTCACCTCGCCGTCACCGATGGGATTGAAGACCGAGCCGCGGTGTCTGTGGAAAAGATCAATCCGCGGGGGACCTCGGAGACCGACAAACACTGGGCGGCCGTCGCCCGAGAGATAAAAAAACGTCCCAAGAAATGAGTGATGGCTTGCAAAGCGATCCAAGCTTCCGCGACAATACGATCACCACCAGTGACCGCTAGGCGGCAATGCCCGTCAAGTTGCACAGCTCTATTGGCCGCCGCTGAAACCTGGATGCGCCGAAGTTCCTTGGCTGAAACACTTGATGGATGTTTTAGGCAGCAGGAATCGTTGGGAGCAAAGCTAACGCCCCAGGCACACCGAGCTGGCTACCACGTATCCAGCAAACTACAAGCTGGCGACGTCAAGTCGACCAAACGAAACAAGTGGTAGCTTCCATTTTGCTGCACGTCTCGTCGTACGTAACCCTTGGGAATTCGGGCTTTGACCTGTACCCGGCGGTCGGCGCAAGCAAACAGGGCCGCCGCGACAGCCTGCACTTTGGGACCACCTGCGAAGACGCTGATCACAGCCCGCTCCCCAACCTTCATTGCATATTCCTCGAAGGCTCTGAGGTAAGCATCGATCGAGAAGGACCCAACTCTCCGAACTTCCTCGTCACCCAGTCGGTACATTTCCGTGATCTTGGCAACCTGCTGGTTGAGAAGAGTGTCGAGGTGTGTATGACGTTCGCTCTGCGGGACGAGAACGGCCACCCTTTCCGGGCTGAATTCGTCCACTAGACCGTAAAACATGTCGGCGTCGCCGCCGATGCCCACAATGAGAAACTTTTCCTCTCCCATGCCACCGCTACCATTGAGCAGTGGCACTGTTTCGTATCGGTCAACGGCGCTTGAAAACTCCGCCGATCCGGACGGAGGTGCATAGGAGCCCTCCGCATATCCGAAATCCACCGCGGGAAACGCGCCGATGCTGCCGAATCCGAATGCCACCAACCACTGGATATAGACGCGCGGCATTGTAGAACAATCGACGAATACCCGTCTCAGACTTCCATGGTAGGTTCCGATCTGCCTCGCGAGTTCAGCGAGGGTGTGTCCGAGCGTGTTGATGTTTTTGAGGAATTCCGTAGACGGAGCCAGCTTTATCTCGGTAATTGCGACGTCCCATTTCCTCGCGAGGTCGACAAGCTTTTTACGGTTGGCTTCAATGGCCTGGTCGCCCGTATCCGCGAGTTCAAAATCCAAAACCAAAATCCGCTTGATATTCAGCGCGACGTGGGATTCCAACGCCAAAAACCGGGTCTCCCATCCCAGCGCAAATATCGCGATGTCGGCCGTAACCTTTTCGAGGTCATCGCCACCCTTCAGCAGCTTATGACCGACCGCTATGTTGCCGCAGACGCTATACTCATCGGTCATCATCGGTCTCTGACCTCAAACAGCGAACCTTGACGCAAACCCAGGTCATCTGCGGGCGGGAAGAGCTCGTCGAGAACGCTGTCGGCCCACTCTTCCGCGGTTTGGCTCCGATTAAGCAGTAGTTCGACGACCCTCCCAGCAGGCAAAACGTTCACCACATACGGACCGCGATAGGAAAACTGGAAGTGTGGTGCGAACCGACGATGAAGGCGGACGGTGATTTCGTTTGCTTCGGGGTTGTGCTCGGCGGCCTCGAGCTTCCCTTTCTCGGAGACCTCTCGAATAAAGCCGTCCTTCTCCGCACGCCTCAGGATTTCATCGATCTTCGTTCCGATCGGGTCGAGACCCATGGCCAGTGCACGCATCTCCGCTCGGTTGATACGGAAGAGGCCGCGCTCGGTCGTTGTCGCCGCCTGTCGCTCTATGACATCGGTTTGAAGGCGAGACGTCAGTCGGCCTAAAGCGCGCACCATCCTCACGCTCTCTTCCTCAAACGGCTGGGAGAGCGACTGAAGTCCTTGAAGCTTCTTCTCGGAAGCCGCGGTTACCGCACTTCGTTGTTTCTCCAAGTTTACCGGATTGTCCGAATTGATGAATTCCAACAGACGCTTGGGTGACGCGCCGGAGACTTCCTCCGAATAAATTGCGCCCATTATGTCCAGAAAGTCGCGGATGCAGAGATCGCTGAGCTGGATAATCATCTGGTGGCCGACATACGGATATTCGTGGAGGCGAAGTATCCTGCAAGCCTCCAAGAACGCCCACCCCTGCTTTCGTGCAATTACGCGTTTCAGCAACACCGTATCGACGCGACGCTCTGGTTTTGGCCGGACGTCTTCCGGCAGCTGAGCGAGCGCCAGTCCTTCAACGTAAAGTCCGGCCTTTGAGTTGAGTGGGAATTGCTCCCTCTCGGCTTTGGTGACATGCAATTCAAAGAACTGCCGCGCTTCCTCGGCAATCCTGACCAGCCGTTGCCTGCCTTCCGACGATCCGGATTCGATCACCCGCTCGATGATCTGATTCACGGACATTTTTCCAAGTCGGTTCCTTAGTGAAAATGCGGTCAGAGGATCATTACGACGGAGTTCGTCTTTCAAGGGTTCGGGAAGCGCATAGAAGAGCCTGAGCGAAGCCACATTCTGACAAAGAGTGGCGAACTCACTATCCGTGGCGGAGTCCAGGTTTTCAACATCCCGATCAGCGCTCGATAGCGACTGCCCCGGAATTACCGTCCTGATCGTGTCATATATCCCACCGATGAAGGCGAGGACCCATTTTACCTCGCCCCTTGTCTTGCGGACGATCGTGTTGAGGAACTGTTGCTGTAGCGGCGTCAATGCCTCGCAGTCGTCGATCATGATCTTGAACTGCAGCGGCTGGTCGCTTGCGAAAGCTGGCCCTGATATCAACGGGGAAATCGCCTTCACGACCTTGTTGATCAATGATCCTGGGTCCGTGGCGAAGAACATCTCGCGTGCTTTCTCACTCCCGACGAAGAAAGCATTGAAGCAGTTATCTATGTAACGGGAGACCAACCTCCTAAGCTCGCCGAGCCCGAAGAAATCTTGCCGCCCACCAATCTCCAGGAAGTGCAGCGCTTCGCGATGTATTTCCAACGCGGCGTTGCGATCCTCTGTCCCAGTGTAGCCAAGGTTACCTTCTTCTCTAAGTGCGGACACCGTTTCCAAAAGCCGCTCAATGACTTTCAGCTCGAGATAGTGCGAGAAAATAACGAATTGCCGATGTTTGACCGCCTCGGGATCAAGCCTGATTGGACCAGGGATCAGCGTCAGCGCAGCGTTGTCGATCAGGGGGGAAAAGGTCTCATTAAGTTGGAAGAATACCCCGTACCAGGGCAAGATGCCGACCTGCTTGACGAGGTTGGCATCTTCCAGAATATGAATGGTGGACAAGGATCTGAGGATACTCGTCTTGCCGCTGCCTCGCGTTCCGGAGACAAATATGGGCTTCTTCGCCTTCGATATCTCGCGCGATTTTTGACTGAACCACAAGACCGGGCGGCTCTCGTATTCGATGCGATTAGGGCCGAATGGATTTTGCATCTTATTTTCCCTTCAGCTGAATACGCCAACTTTTGTTCGGCTTGTTGAGGTCATCGATCTCAATTGAATGCGACGCATGCAGCATGATGAGGGCGTCTTCCAGCGCCTCCCCCTCGAAGTCGGAACCAGCCAAGTCCTGGACTTCGTTCCAGAACAGCAAATCTCCGCTCCGCTCTTCCTTATGCTGTTTCAGCCGGCGAAACAGTTCGAAAGTCCTGCCGTCGATACTCGCGCGCGAAGGCGAGAGTGTCGAAATGAAACAGTGTGCGGCCTCGACCAAGGTACCATCCTCAGACCTGGCACGGTGAGGTATCAAACGGATACCCACAAGGTCATCATGTTCGCTTATGTAGAATACGATCTCATTGAACCCATCCTTGATCTCCGGGGCCGAAATGAGAACCAGTTTGCTATCCGGAAGTCGAGGATCGCTCACAACCTCAATCGGATCCTGGTGAATGTGGCCGTGAAGATAGACGATTGGCCGATTGAGACCGAGCATCTGGCTTCGAACAAAGCCCGCGTTCAGCATTTCCCCGTAGGGCGAAATACGCGGTATTTTTTGCGGAAGCAGATTGTGGTGTCCGACAAGGACGCCAAATGTCGCGTTCCCCTCATCCAGCGTCCTCTGCACGGCGTCTAGCATTTGCGGCATCATATATGGCGTGTCGAGCTGACCGTAGTATTGCTCCACGAGCTTTGCAGGCGGCACACCGTCAGAGCTTGAAGGGTCGATTTCCGCTCTTGAAAAACTGCCAAGGTCAACCGCTGCAGTGTGCGTGTCGGCGGCCTGGAGTTTGTCCCGTAAAAACTCCGGCAGGTTGTGCAGTTCCCAGCTTCCGACGGCGGTGTTGAGAAGTGTCAGACCAAGGGTGCAGTCCTTGCCAGTCAGCTTGACCTGGACCGGCTGTTCGAGGGGGACCTTTTCCCAGTGATAATTCGCGGCCAACTGGACCATGGCGCGAAATTTCTCCAAGCGGCCCAGGTCCCGGGCATCAGCTCGGTTGACGTCATGATTTCCCGGGACAAACAGAAGCGGTGTGTTGAATTTCTTTCCATTGCGCCGGCACAGCAACGTGAAATGGCGAAAAACTCCTTCCAGATACTCGGATCGCCCAGCCGTCGTGAAATCGCCGACAAAGACGACACCATGACAGTTTGGGGCTGTCGACAATTGGCCGATTTTTCGGAGAATTGCCGGAAACGATGAACGGCGAAGGCCGTCCGTGATTCCGGGTGCAAACTGGCTGTCGTTTGCGTCGAGATTGCTTTGGTGCAGCCGCCAGTCCGGATAGTGGATGTCACCAATTTGAAGGATTCGAACTCGCCGCATCAAACACCTCTCATGCCCCAACGATTACAACGGCCCGTTGAGGTTTGCGAGACGTCACCGACGATTTCAACGAGATAAAGTAGTAAGCTGGGACGCTCCAGGCATTGCGCTACCTGTTGCGTGACGGTGCCGCCGGCAACCAGGCTTTGGCGGTCAACCTCGACGCCCAGAGGAGGATCGGCGCGGCGAAAGCGAAAAGCGCGAGCAATGCGGCTCCTGCGCCGAAGCTTTAGCAGTTAGGAGGAGCGGCGATCACGAGATGTGGTCGGTCAGAAGCCGAGCCACATCTCGGGCTTTACCCTAGTGGCTGTCGTTTCGCGTGGCGCGTAGTCGTCGACCAAAATCGCGCCTCCGATATTGATCACGAAGCGGTCGTCGAATGCCGAAAGTTCCGGACATCTCTTCCATGGTTCGTCCGAGAAAGGTCGTCCGGGTTGTCGCGTCCGAGGAACCTTAGAGGGGCAGTTTCCAGTGAATACGTTGCCGACCTTCAGAGGCGTGCAAATCATACCGGGGGCGGACGAACATTTGAACGGAGAACAAGATGGCGCGAAACGCACGAGACCCGATCGATGCGGTCGTTGGCGGAAATCTGGCACGTATCCGGAAGACGAAGGGATTAAGCCAATCCGCCATCGCCGAGGCTTTGGGGATTTCGTTTCAGCAGGTGCAAAAGTACGAGAAGGGTTCAAATCGCGTCAGTGCCAGCGTTCTCTACCATCTGTCGCAAGCTCTCAGCGTTTCCATGGACGACTTCTTTCAAGGTGCCGAAACCGTCGAGCGGGATACGATCTCCCTACAGGCGACAGGTCGCGTGTACGTCTCCGCCGACCTTGACCGGGTGAAGAATGCTGGCGTCAGGAAAGCCCTGGCGAGCCTCATCAAATCCGTTTCTACAGAAGTGGATGACGATCCAGATCGGTCTGCATCTGCTCCTCAGTGAGCCCCGTCGCCTCTGGTACAGCAAGGCTCCGTGCTATCAAACCTCCTCGGCACTACGGCGCGAAAGGCACGAGATGGTCCCACTAGACATCTGTTCCCAATTCTTTGGTCAGCACCGGATTATCCCGTGCGGCATCGATGACGGTCCATCCGAGCGCCCGATAAAATCCAACAGCATCTCTCGCAGCGTTCACGACCAATTTCTCGACGCTATGAGATGATGCGAGCGCTTCGAGATGGACCATGAGCGTACGGCCAAATCCTTTTCGTTGGAAATCCTGCCTGATTCCGACCGTTCGAACACACGCTTCCCTGTCGGCCATCAGATCGAGACGAGCCGCACCGACAGCCCTGCTTCCAAGCATAAGCAGAAACGGGATATGCCCTGGCATATGGTCATCCGGATGGTTTGCATCGTACCCAGTCAGGCCACGAGCCTCGAACAAGATAGTCCGACGGATATCGTGATAAGCTCGCCATTGTTCATCCGTGGTCACCTGGACGACCTCAATCGTTAGCTCTGCGATATCCTCCCATACATAGGCCACCTGATCGACGACCGCCGAGCCCAATGTAATGGTTCCTCCATTCACTGGGACACCGTCCAGCCTCTCGTAAAAGCTGCGATACGGATTGAGCCCAAGCGCCACCGCGACCAAGCCCGTGCGCCCTGACGAGTGGAGGTCGCTCACAACATAACGAAACAGCGTCGAGCCGATGTTCCGGTGTTGAAAGCCCGGAAGAATGTAGATCGCGTAAAGTTCGTTCTCATGGGAAAATTCTGGTCGCCTGGTCGGGCCGCCACTCGCGAAGCCAACGATTGCACCATCGGCTGTGGCAACATGATAGCTGGTATCGGGCGTTGCGAACGTCCGGCGGTGTCGTTGCTCCTGCTGAGCGTACGACATGCCGTCCAGGAAATCGGCGGGAAGAAGACCAGTGAAGGTGGAACGCCAAGAATCGACGACCACCCGTGCCACGCCTGCAATGTCGCCGTCTGCGGCCGGTCTAATATCAAGAACCATCGTCAAACCTGATGGCAGCTTCCATGATCAGCGATATGGCCTCCCACAGCTTACTCGTCTGTTCCTGCGACCGGCCAATTGAATGCGCGACATTGGCGATTACAATCTCCCTCTCGGGCATCACTGCGATCATTTGACCGTATGCTCCGTGAGCGAAATACCGGAATGGCGGAAGAAACTCGCGGTATTTTTCGAGGGTCTCTGGTTTTGGGCCTCGCCGTTATGGCCGGTCGTCCAAAACATGTAGTCATAGCCACCTTCGCCGCTGAACGTGTGCGCCGCCACGCTGTCACGCACCCATTCGCCCGGGACCACCTGGAGGCCCACCCATTTGCCGCCGTTAAGATAGAGCCAACCGAAACGCGCAAGGTCTCGTGCCGTCATGCGCATGTGATAGGCAGGGTGCTTGGACTCTGGTCCTCGCATGTAGCTACCGTCCGACGGCTCGAAGTCCTGCATACCAATCCGGGACGCGACATCGATCATGACGCCGTCATAGACAGACCGGCCGGTCGCCTGCTCATAGATTGTCCCGAGCGCGTTGAAATCCCAGTTGTTGTAGTGCCAAATGCTCCCCGGTGCCTGACTTCCTCTGAACGGCTTTGCTTCCGTCATGGCTTTCGATTCAGCCAGGGCCGGATGATAGATGCATGATCGGGCCTGAAGGAGATGGCGGACAGTCGCCTGCCGCTCGGCTTTGGTCAGGCCTTGTACATCGTCCATTTCAAGCTCTTCCATCGTCGCGTCGAGCCGAATAGAGCCGCGCTCGACCTCGATGCCGATTAGCGAACTCAATATGCTCTTGCGAACGGACCGGATGAGCACTTTCTCGTCGATCGCTCCGACGCCGAAAACAAGGCGACCCTGGTGAATGACGACGGTGCCAATTGAACCGAAGGCAACCAGCGCTTCCGCCGCACGGGACAGAAGATCGGATTGCCATGCTTGGGACCGACCATGTTCCCACTCGCCATCCGGAAAGAAAACCTCACTCATTGGCGATCTTCTCTGGCCAGCAGCAGACTGTCGGCAAACAGGGTTACGGCCCCACGATCCGACAGCACCCACTTCGCGCCCGGAAAAGCCGAATACAACTTCGCATGCGCCTCGAATGAGTTCCAGTTGTTGGTCCGTGTCCGGTATTCCGCCACCCATTTGAGAAGGCCGATAAACTGCGTCTGGGTCTCGCCGCCCTGGATGCCTCTTTCCGTGACATTGGCGATGCAGGCCTCTTCGGGCAAATCAAGCCAGATCAACGCTGTCGCGCGCCTGAGGACCATGTTCACCAACTGGCCGTACACCCCTTCCATGATCCAACGGTCGCCGTCAGCTGCAGCCGTGACCATCTCGTCTCTGAGCGTCCTGTCGCGAGCAATCCCGTACCGACCCGGCTCCCAATGGATATCATCGAGGTGGATGATAGGATGGCGAAGTTGTTCGCCGATGCGGCGGGCGAGCCACGTCTTGCCGGAGCCGCCGTTTCCCATGATGAGAACCCGCTCGAAGGGGGTTGATGGGTTGATAGAATCCATTGCGCCTCCCGAACATTCGCGGTCATATCGATCTCGGTAATTTAAACGGGAATTTTCTGCGAGTTCAAATCCAAATTGACGAAATGGCCTGCCTCCCCCGGGCGTGTGCGCTCGACTGGACGTTCCCGAGAGCTGCGTTACTGGCCAGTACCGCTATTGGCGTCCGATGTGTCGAATGCATTGTGCAGGTTCCTGATGGTCCATTGGAGGCAATCGTCCGCCCAGCGTTCTATAGTCGCATCACCAACGCGTCGCCCTTGAGCAATCAGAATCCGCTGGCGAAGCAAGATAAAATCGACAACACGCGGCAAATCCACATTTTCATCATAGGCCCCGCAGAACATGGTCAACCGGCGTCGTTGCAGATCAGGCTCGATATCGTCATCACCGAGATCGAGCCACATCCATGCCGCGTAGCCCAGATCGTGTAGGCGAGGTCCAGGTGATGCGCTGTCGAAGTCAATTATTGCCAGCGGCTGTAACTCCTCCGTTGCTGTGCAGTAGAGCCAAGGTTGGCTTTTGGAACGATAGTCCTGGCAATGGGCGAAATGTCCGTCCGGCCGCTGCAGATAGAGGTCGTGTTGCGAAAGATAGGTTCTGAGGCCGTCGGAAGCCACGGTGGGCTGGTTCTTCAACATGGCCTTCCGTTCGCGGACCGAGGGATCAAAGCCCGGGGCCTTTACGGTAACTGTCATTTCGACGGGCTTGTCGGGAATAAGTTCCCTGGAAATTAGGTGACAGGCCATCTCCGCCCAGGGATATTCGGGGCGCGGGCGCGAACAGAACGGTCGTTTGGTTTCCATCTCTCTCCGCGCCGGGATGCCATCCAGCGAAACGCACCGCCACGCCCGGTCTTGGCCAAATCACGGTCAGCATTCGTGTTCGCTACTCATTAACGACGTGTAAGGTCAGGGGCCCGGCTTTGCGCCGCCGCTATACGCATCCTCTTTGTCGTCGTCATCATCGTTGTCGTAGGCGACACCAAGTTCGGCTGGCGCATACGCGTCTTTCTGCCGTGCGTCCCTGATTGCAGCAATCTCAACGATGCCATTGCGTGCACGGATGGTGAGGACCAAAGGAGGCATGCTCACCTTCCGTGTCCCCTCCAGAACACCTTTTTCGGTCATCTGCGGGAATGATGAAAGAAGGTCCTTCTGCCTCTCCAGACGCTCAATGAGCTTTCTGGCGGCAGCGGGGTTCAGCTCAGCAATTTCTGCAACCTTGCCCAGGAACCAGCGTTCCGCGCTTTTGGATAAACGGATAGGAGGCATCAACCGACCCGTTGACCGCGTCGATATTCGGCGGCGTCAACGATAGTTCGGGCCTTCTCAAGCACTTCCTCAAGATCAACACTTTCGCCGCGATCCAGCTCATCGATGCCTTGGGCATCTCGGAGAACTTCAGCTCCTTCACCGGCCAGATATTGTCCGAGGGCTTTCTGCATCACCCAAGTACGATCCCGATCCAGAAGCACTGCGATCTGATCGAACTGGGCAACCAAATGGGCTGGGAGACGCAGGGAAACCTGGGTTTTTTCGTTATGTAACATGGCAAACCGCTCCGTAATTCACTGAAATACACCGTAACCCAAACGAGATTAAAGTCAAATGACACTGGTCTTTGCGGCTTAGATGGAATCTGCCACACCACATCATCGAGTGGAGGCGAAATATACATAGTCGTAAAACACCTGGTCGAAACGCCTCCGGTTGCAATCTATTACGAATCCAATCAACTGGTGTTGCTGCGGTCGTCCACCAACGCAACAAAGGCTGACGCAGCTCAGGGCGCTCCGACATATGTCGTAGAGCGCCCTTTTCTTTTATACCCGACAGCTTCGATGGGGTCGCTTTCTCCAAGATAATTTCAATTCCAAATTATATAATACGCGCGTATGTTGCACACGAGGATTGAAATATTAGTGCCTTGGGGTTGAGGAAAATGTGCTGGAATACATCAACGGCATTCACGCCGGTCGGGATTGTTTTGCGCGACAGAGCAACACGCAGAGTCGTGCGCACACTGGGTGATGCAGCACATCTCCTAATGAAGGACTGGCCGTCCGATGACGGCGAGGAGTATGTGGCTGCCGTGAAAGCTTGCGTCGACGCCATTACCGGAAACATCTCACCAGAGCAATTTCGGGAAATCCTCTTACGTGCGGCCAATGAAGCTGGCATTGCTGCTCTAACTGTCGTCCATCACGGATTGGAACAGACCCAACCTGATCGGCCCTCCCAGCAGTGCAATTAGTCTGTCCCTCAGTATGGTGGCTTCCAAACTCCACCCGAAGTTTTTTCCGTATTGCCTCCGAGGAGTGAATGCAACTCGACGATCCTCGCAATAAGGACCTGGCGGTCTGAAGAATGCCTTAGCTCGTTGCGTCCGCGATGATGGGCTGAAGTTGTTCGAGGTCAGCAAAATCTATCAAGAAATCACAGAGCAGACCCCTTAACAGGTTGCCAATGACCACCCGAGCAAATCGCAGAGACATCCTCAAGTACATGGGAGCAACAATAATGGTCAGCACTACACCCGCCATCGCGGACGGAAAGCATACCGATTGGCAGATCGCTGCCACAGGTGAGACCGGATTCAAGTCCGACCCCGTAACGCGTTTCGACGATCTGGCGGAAAGCGGAAAGCTATCGGGCGTGCACGGGGTTGTTGCCTTGCACGGCGGTCGTATCGTCTTTGAACGCTATATCGACGGCAACGACATGAAGTGGGGGCAGTCGCTAGAAAATGTTAAGTTCGGGCCAGAAACCCTTCACGACATCCGATCCGTTACTAAAAGCATCGTCGGTCTGCTCTACGGTATTGCGCTTGCTAAGGGGCGAGTGCCGGCGCTTGACTCGCCGATCGTCGCGCAGTTTCCCGAATATGCTGATCTTGGCCGTGATCCTGAACGCGAGCGCATCACCATTCGCCATGCACTGACCATGACGCTGGCCATGGAATGGAACGAAGACGCCCCCTATACCGATCCTGCCAATAGCGAGATCGCCATGGAGCAAGCGCCCGACCGCTATCGCTTCATCTTGGATCGCCCGATCCTTGCCAAACCGGGAAGGGGCTGGATTTACAGTGGCGGGGCGGTTGCGCTGGTTGGCAAGATCATTGAGCGAGGGACCAGCCAGAGTTTGCCGGACTTCGCGAAAGAGGTGCTGTTTGATCCCCTCGGCATTGACGCCATGGAATGGATTCGGGGCCAGGATGGTGAGCCATCGGCTGCATCGGGGCTACGGCTGTCGCCTCGCTCACTGGCCCGCATCGGGCAGGTGATCTTGCAGGGCGGCGAATGGCAAGGCCGCAGTGTCATTCCAAAATCGTGGCTCGATGAAAGTTTCCAACCTGCCGCCATCGTTGATATCGGCTGGCGGGGAATGCATTACGGTTATCTCTGGTATCTCGGCGAGGAGGCTATAACAGACAAGACGGGAACCTATGGCGAGCGTTTCATCGCTGCGTTCGGCAATGGTGGGCAACGGCTGTTCGTCTTCCCCGGTTTTGACTTTGTCCTCGCCATCACCGCCGGCAATTACAATTCCCCGGATCAGTGGAGGGCACCTGCCGCGCTGTTGTTCGACGTGTTCCTGCCCAGTCTGGCAGACACCTGAAAATCACCGTCTTTGCACTCGTTCTGATAACTGAAATTTGTTGAGTGCTGCCCTGATAGGCGGTTGCTCCAGACGCTCACATGACATCCCCGCGGATGGTCAGTTTCCAATCTTGGGCCGCAGCCTCGGTGTTCGCTCGACCGCTTCGGCAACCGCATGAGATGCCCATAAGTCAACTGGGGTCGGAACAAGCCTCGCTTTACGGGGAGTTTGCAGCATCAGGCATTAGCTGCATCCTAATACTACGCTCGCCTTCGTCATCGTATTGGCGAACGGGAAATTCAATCGTCCAAACAAAAGACCATAAGCGGGCGGCTGAAACGTGTAGATAACCGAGTTGCGCCAGTCTAACGGCCAGCTGAACATGATCTACTCCAACGATCAAGCGGGCAGCGCCATCTAGTTGGCGCAAAACAATGAGCATTGCAGCGTGCGTTTTGAACCCGAACGACGCGGCTAAAGCCTCATCTGCGTGCGATGACCGGATATTGGGATACTCGTTACGGAGTGCCTTCTTTAACGCTGCGACGTTGGCAGCCGAAAATATGAAAGTCGGAGACGGGCGCATAAGACGATCCGCTGTGTTGTGTCGAAGTCCGCCGATTACCCATCGACCTTGTTAAACACGGCCGTCCTTAAATTGCGATATTCACCCTTCAACCCGGCAGCAGGTTCGGTAAGGCACCCAATGCGGAAAACATAACTGCGGGGAGATGGGTTATCAAGATCATCTGAGATTGAGGCGAGGCTTCCGCCTGTAGGCGCTTCAGTAGCTGTTTAGATTCCATATTTCAGTCAGGGGGCCCGATCCGGCATCTGAGTAGTCGCGATGATGCTGCTGTCGTCCGTCATCGCAACGCTGGGCGACGCAGCTCAGTCGATGACCGACCACGTGGCAGGACAGCGCCGCCTTCCCGCGATTGGAAATACGACCTCGAAATGGCGACGCTTGTCGCCACCAGAGGCCGAGATTTCCCGATCCTGAATCTTGCCGACCGCTTGCGTTGCCCACGATGCGGCTCGCGAAGCTTGCGCGTCTTGTTCCTTCCGCCGAGCGCCGCGCCGGGCCAGAGGGTGACCCGCTAAGTAAAAGAGATCAGTTTCGGCAGGGGGGCGAAATGACACCCGAAGGCCTGCTAATCTATCCGATGTTGCACGAGCTTGCGGCCTTTAGAGAATCCAACCTTTGGTGCATTTTGTATCGCCGGACGCCCACCGGAACATGTCGTCAACGTATTTTTGTTTCGCCATATTATTGCCGGTATAGACCGTAACCTTCGAACCTGTGCCTGCCTTTTCGATCTTTACCCAATACACATAAGCACCGCCAAGATCGTAATTGTTGAACGCAATTCCAATACCTTGATCGGCATAAAGATCACTTGCTCCATTGAAACAACGGTCCGCTTGATTTGCGACACGTTTATACATCACATCAAAACTCTCTGGAAACGAGCGGGTGGCTGTCAGTGTCTTCGGGTCTGACTTGAATTGAGCAAGCTCTGAAATGTCTGCGGACGTGCTTGAGGCCGGACGTGGGAGTTTGGCGGGCCCGGTAGTCGCGGTAGAATTGCACCCCGACAAGATGGAGAGCGCGACAAGCGACCTGAAGATGCGTTTCAAAGTGAGTTGTCCTTTCAGATTGAGTTCCGTCAACATCTTCCCCCCCGATATGGCCGACGACGGGGAACGCCGATTGTCAAGAACGGCTCCGCGCTCTCCCCAGTCAGCAACACTAGAAAGCACGATCCAGGTTAAGGGAGACTTGCAGCGTTCCCTCCACAATACCCGATATTTCAAGCGATCGCCGCATTGTCTGGATTGCTGTAGTACCCGCCGTGGGCCGGGTCTCGCGCGGGACTATCCAATACGTCTTAGGAGAACGCTTGAAGCGACAGGACTATAGAAAACGGCGGCCGCTGGCCGCCGCGTTTATCGAGGTTGTGGCGTTGATCAGATCGTACGATTCATACGTCCGCCTGGAAGTCCATGTTGTGGCGAACTGCATCGGAACTGCCACCGTCCACGGTTGGATAGAACTGGGATTCATGGTCCCAATCGGCTTCAGCCTCTTCTGCCTCCTCAGGCGACAGCTGGACGACGACAAGTTTGTCGAGGACCTGATTCACCTCCTGATCCATTCGGATCAAGTCCATGGACTTTCCCATGTGTCCCCGCTCGCCGAACTTATCGAAGCGCATATCCTGCAACGATACTTCGGAGATCGATGATCTTCTGTATCGTCTCATGCGAAAAGTGTGGCTCGTCTCCGAAATCGAGCGCGTCGGGCACTTCCTGCGCTCGAAGCGACAGGGTCTCCGACCGAGATTTTGATCCGTCACCGCCAAAGACGTCGAAGCACTGGTTGCCGACATATTCGGCGAAGACCGCCACCTTCATAACGTCCTGCGACGAGACGTCCGGCTCGTGTCTGAATAAGATCGTAGGCATGCGGAATCCTCCTTGTTTGGTTAGGATTAGAAGCTACTGCCGTACGGATGTTCTTATTTTGTTCTATTTTTCGGAGGAGTCAAGAGGGGCGTTTTCTCAAGGGTGTCAACGCCGCTTCCAGGTCTGCATTGGCTGCGAGCATGAGTGCGTGATTGTCCGCCAGCTCGATAATGACGGCGAGCACTTCGTCGGCCTGCCAACCGAGCGCGACTGCTCGATCCACGAAGCTTGCAAACGCGAGATGGAGGGCTTCCTGGCATCGGATGAAGCGTTCAGGATCGTCTCTGGGAATGTCAGGCGAGTATATGTCGTCCATCTGATGAACTTGAGCCACGCAAAGAAGCGCGTCAATGACCGGAGGGGCATTGCGGAGGCCGTTTCAACATCGGCTTCGCCGTTCCATATCGAGACGGGCGAGTTCAGCTTGTTTGAAATTCTCATCATTTGGGTCGAAGAAGTAGCTGAGTATGCTGTCAAGAACCTCGTCCAAGGACATATGTCTCTTCGTGAAGTCGCCAGGGCCCGGCCCAGGCACCCATTCCCACACACAGATGTTCCAGTTGCCTGCTTCTCCCCAAAGCTGCAGGCTGGGCATACGTGTTATTTGATCGTGCCCCTCATCGTCACGGGTATAGGCCTTGCAGCCGCAAAGCGTATTGCCACCGCCAGATTCCGGCAAAGCTATCGAATAGCCAGACGGGTAGCTGGCGTGGGTACTGACGAAAAGTGGAAGAGCCCCGCCAACTAGCCCATGTTTTCGTAGTTTTTCACGAAACTCTAGGGGCAGAAGACGCTCCTCCGGATGGACCAGGTTTTCAGCTCGCATCGCCTTCAGGCTTTCCTGAAGCATTCGTTTCCGATTTCGCGTCGAATTTGCACCCATTGCGGTTCGTCCTTTCGTGATCAGCGCGACGTCCGCCAGCGGGATAGAAGGGTGCGAAGTCCGTCGACAATGACTTCGTGCTGAGGGATGGCATCCTTATCGAAGATCAGCCGCGCGTACATTCGCAAATCCTTCAAATCGACATTCCCCTCACATCTCTGGAATGGGGCATAACATTCGATCACAACATCCTCCCCAGGACCGAATTTATACCAATAGGTCATCTGCAAGCTGCCTTTGGGAACCAGGGTATGCCAAAGCCCGTGCTCCTCGACACTCCCTGGGGAACGACCATCGAGCTGTCTTGCCTCCTTTAGCCATTCAATCGTTCTTCGCCCGTGCGAACGATCATCGTCGTATCCAACGATCCATAAAGCGTGCACAACCGACTCGTCAGGTCTCGGGTTAGGCCTGGCACGTTCCTTTGGTCTGTTTGTCGTTCCGCTATAGCTGATCTCTCCCTCGGGCATGTCGAGGCTGGGTATCCAATATTGGAGGTTTGCTTGTTTTTGTGGCGGGCAGTTGAAGCTCGTCGGATTTGGTCTACTAGCGAAGTAGCCCCAAGGAATATCATAAGGTTGCGACGCCAGGACCACCCGAATTGGATGGCTCATCTCAACGAGAGAACGTCGCCGCGATATCAACTCGCGTTCAGCATGCGATCCGCCGGAAAGTCCCTTGCTGCATGCCAGGTTGTAGATTTGCTCTCTCGTCTCGTTGGTCGGCAGCACTAGGGTCGGAGGAGCCTTGCCCGCCATCAGTAACATTGGCACGAGGACGATGGCCGCAAATACAAGGAGGATCGCCCAGAAAACGAAGCTTAAGACGAAGCGGATCAACGTGCGGACAAGCGTCAACAAGCCATTTGCGTTGCGAGAAGGTCCGTTCATTGCGTCATCCCGTGCACCATGGCCGGGGCGTCGGCGGGCAACTCGTTCTGCCGCAGACGAATGGCACAGCAAGGCCTTCACTGATGAGAATGCTGCCGACGTCCTTCCCGTCGACGGTTAGCGTGCCGCAATAGCGCCCGTGGTTGCATTTCGCCCTCCCCTGCGTGCCTGGCGCACATGCGCAGGCGACCTTTGTCAGCTGGACGCTGCCATGGGCGACCAGTTCCCGAAGCCGTGCCGAGGCCCGCTCGCCTTGCTGGCGTTCGTACTCGCATTCGGGCGAAAACTTCTCCGGTGTATTAAAGCCAACCAACCGGGTACCTGCCGCCTCGCCAACAACGTGAACAGTGTCTCCATCGGTCACCGTAAATTCCTGTGTCTGCGACGCAAGCGTCGTCGCCGGAGCTGACTGAAATTGTCCTGATCCGAATTCGAATATCTGCTGGGCGATGGCCACAGCTGCGACGATCAGAAACCCCAGGACCAGACGTTCGAGACGCCACTTCAACCGTCTGCCGGTGCGGCCCAAAGGGAGCCTGAATGATCTCCTTGCCCGATGGCGAGTTGGATAGCCGCTGATGATAGTCGGCGGCTGCGTAATCACGCTGTTCTGTCGCCCGAGAATTTCGAAAATCTTCCGCCACTGTTTATCGGAAAGGCGAGCCTGTCCATCGGATCGTTCGAGACGAGCGTGGATGTCGGTCAGAAAGGTTCGCTGCCAAGCCGTTAGGTTCTGGCGAAGTAGTGCTGTTTCGATATCGTTTCGGAGGTTGCCAGCCGGGTCCATTGGAGCGAGCTTTCACGGCTTTAGGGAATTGAAGATCGCTCGGGCATTGTCCGCGACATCTGCCGACTGCGTTATGAAAAGCTCCGCAGTGCTTCTGAAGTTGTACGAGATGGCGAGCTTGTCTGATAACTCCTCCGTTGCCGTGCAGGAGAGCCACGGTTGGCTTTTGGAACGATGGTCGTGGCATCGCGCGAAATAACCGTCCGGCCGCTGCAGATACAGGTCATTTTGTGAGCGATAGGTTCTGAGGCCGTCGGAAGCCACGGTGGGCTGGTTCTTTAACATGGCCTCCCGTTCGCGGACCGAGGGATCAACGCTCGGGGCCTTGATGGAAACGGTCATTTTGACAGGCTTATCAGGGATAACGTCTATCGGGATCAGGTGACAGGCCATCTCCGCCCAGGGATATTCAGGGCGCGGGCGCGAGCAGAACGGTCGTTCGGTTTCCATCTCTCTCCGCGCCGGGAGGCCGTCCAGCATGAAGACAACCGACTTCAACGTCGCGTTGCCTCCATCTGCCTCGCCACAGAAGGCGCGTGCATCTGGATTGCTCCAAAGAAGGTAATGGTCGCTGTTCATTCCCTCGCCGTAGAGAAAGATACCAGGCGCGACTGGAATCGCGATGTCGACAT
>Ga0102590_1001739_pt1 | contig 30319 bp, 27 predicted proteins | sample AraplaMF_Col_mMF_FD_76859 | JGI IMG/M metagenome (GOLD analysis project Ga0102590, IMG submission 76859) | Arabidopsis root microbial communities from the University of North Carolina, USA - plate scrape MF_Col_mMF | ecosystem: Host-associated > Plants > Roots > Endosphere | place: USA... | reverse complement strand
GCGCCGAGGGGCGAGGTCTGGCCGAGCCGCCGCGCCAACTGGCCGTCAAGGATGTCGGTGGCCCCCGCCGCGAGAAACAGCGCCAGGGCCGCCCAGCCGTGACCCGACAGGATCGCCGCCGCCAGGACCGGCAGCAGCAGGATCCGCGTCAGGGTGACGAGATTGGCGACCACGGCGGCAAGTTCAGGCGGTTTGCGGCGCGCCGGCCGCCACGTTCTTGCGCCCGTTCCACTCGACCAGCACCGAGGGCCTGACAGGTTCGCCGCGCGCCTGGGCGATCAGCTGGTTGGTGCGGGTCTCGATGACGTCTTCCATCCGGGCCATGAACTCGGCCTTGGAGAGACCTTGGGGCAGGGGCGGCAGGAACTCGATCGTCGCCGTGCCGGGGGTTTTCTTCTTGTCGGTCTGCCGCCAGAAGCAGCCCAGGTTGGTCGCCACCGGCACCACCGGCAGGCCGAAGTCCCGGCTCATGTGGTAGACGCCGGTGCGGTAGCGGAACCGCTCGCCGGGCGCGGCCAGGTGGCCTTCCGGATAGATCAGGATGCGGCGGCCCTCGGCGGCCACCTGGGCGGCGCTTTGCGACAGCGCCTTGCGCGCCTCCGGCCCGCCGCAGCTGTCGACCACGATCGCCCCGAATTTCTTGAGGATCTGGCCCACCAGCGGGAACTTCTCCAGGTGGTCGCCGGTCACGAACGATAGGTTCTCGACATTGGCGAACATCACGAAGCCGTCGCCCCAGCTGTGGTGCTTGGCGGCGATGATGAAGGCGCCCTGGGGCAGGTTCTCCTGGCCCTTCAGGTCGATCTTCACCCCGGCGAAGACCCGCAGCGCCCAGAGCATCCGCTGGCTGTAGAGGCGCAGGGCGAAGGCGATCGGCCGGCGGCCCGGGAGCAGGGCGGAGAGGGCGGCCGACAGGCCGTAGAAGATCGACAGCACCCAGTAGTAGACGTTGAACAGCGCGCTGCGCATGGTCCGGTGTTCCTTCTTTGCCGCGCGACGGCCGCCAAAACCGGCGACCACTTTTGGCTGTCGCGCTTTCATCGGGCGGAAAGCACGGCCTGGACGGCCGCGGTCATCAGGGGGGCGTGGGCCGAGAGGGCGTCGTCGCCCAGCCGGCCATAGGCCTTGTTCTGGGCGGTCTGGGTGATCACGCCGATGGCCATGGCGGCGATCACGCGCGGGTCGCCCGGCGGCAACTGCGCCTCCATCATCGCCCGCTTGACCAGTCCCTCGACCATGGTCACCGGGTCGCGGCCGTCTTCCTGGTAGTAGGGCAGGAAGTGGTGAAGCTGCAGCAGGTGGAAGGAAAACAGCAGCCAGTCCTCATCCGCCACGGTGCAATAGGCGCGGACCACGGCGGCGGCCTTGGCCTGGACGCCGCTGACCATGTCGGCGTTGACCGTGATCAGGTCCGAAAGCCGGCGGTGGGTGGCCATGAACAGGCCCAGGGCCAGCTCGTCCTTGCTCTTCCAGTGGCGATAGATCGCGCCTTCCGACACCCCGGCCTTGGCGGCGATCAGCTTGGTGGTGGCCGCGTCGACCCCCCGGTCGACGAAGACCTCGAGGGCGGCGCGTTCGATCCTGGGCTTAGCGTTCATGACGGGGAGTCTAGCACCGCTTCCCAAGCCTGCAAGTGATTACTCACATTTGGTAGTCCGGCGTTGACCAAAATGCGGCCGGCGGCCTAAGCCGGGCCATGGTCCAGTCGATCCTGATCTATTCCATGGGCGAGGTGATCGGCGACGGCCTGATCAAGCTGCCGTTCATCGCGGGCCTGCGCGCCGCCTTTCCGCAGGCCCGGATCACCTGGTGCGCCGCCAAGGGGCAGACGGTCTATGCCGGGCCGCTGAAGGCCGTGACAGCCGGCTATATCGACGAGGTCCTGACCGACGGCCGGACGGGCGACGCAGCCCTGGACGTCCTGCCCTGGGTCAGGCCGTTCGGCGGGCGGACCTTCGACCTGGTGATCGACACCCAGGAGAACGCCCGCCGCAGCCTGGTGGCCCGCCGAGCCGCCAAGGGCCGCTTCGTCTCGGCCGCCGCCGAGGCGCGCAGGCCCGGCTGGCCGGTCGCCGTGGTCGATCGGCTGGCCCGGCTGCTGGCCCTGGCCACCGACGGCGCCGGCGCGCCGCGCCCGCTGGCCCTCTTCCATCCCGACGCCGTCGACGCCGCCCGCGCCCTGCTGCCGACCGCCCGCCATGGCGGCCCCGTCTATGTCGGCCTGGCGCCCGGCGCGGGCGGCCAGGACAAGCGCTGGCCGCTGGAGCGCTATCTGGACCTGGCCCGCCGCATCGAGGCGTCCGGCCGCAAGGCGGTGTTCTTCTTCGGTCCCGACGAGGCGGCCGACGCCCAGGCGGCGCGCGAGGCGGTCCCCGAGGCGCTGTTCCCGGAGGCGGACCGCACCGACGGCTTTCCCGAGGTGAGAGGGCCGCTGCTGGCCATCGCCCTGGCCGGCCGCCTGACGGCCGCGATCGCCAACGACGCCGGCCCCGGCCACATGCTGGCGGCCGGCGGGGCGCCCCTGCTGTCGCTGCAGAAGGACCGTCGCAAGGCGGTCAAGTTTCGTCCCGCCGCGTCGCGCCTTGAGCTGCTGGTCGCGGAGGACTACGGACAGGACATGGCCGCCCTGCCGCTGGACGTGGTGGACGCGGCCCTGCAACGCCTGATCGCCGGAGTTTCCTGAAGATGCCCATCCTGGCGCCCGTCTCGGCCGGCGAGCTGATCGACAAGATCACCATCCTGCGGGTCAAGGCGATGCGGATCGCCGATCCGGCCAAGGAAGCCAACGTCAAGGCCGAGCTGGCCCTGCTGGAGGAGACCGCGGCCCGCGAACTCCAGCATTCGCCGGAACTGGAGGACCTGATCACCCAGTTGACCGAGATCAACGCCGCCCTCTGGGACATCGAGGACGGCAAGCGCGACTGCGAGCGCCGCCAGGACTTCGGCCCGACGTTCGTCGCGCTGGCCCGCCGGGTCTATATCGACAACGACCGCCGCGCCGCCGTGAAGCGCCAGATCAACCTGCTGGCGGGCTCGGACATCGTCGAGGAAAAGAGCTACAAACCCTATCTGGCGACCTAGGCCGGGGACTCGTCCGGGCTGGCTCCAGCGCCTGCATCCAACTTCGCGACGCAGGATATTCCAGCGAAATCAAAGCCTTAAAAGGTTTTCATCCCGGAATCCTCGCAGAGGCTGTCCGGGACCCCGGGGACGGGGTGAAGGCGTTGCGGCTCACCTGGATCCCGGGTCTGCGGCCCGCTGCGCGGTCCTCCGCCCGGGATGACACCTGAAGTTCACAACCAGAATTGGAATCCACCCTAGGCCCGTTTGCCGACGGTTTCCTCGACCCGTTCCTCGAAGTCGCCGAGATTGCCGAACAGGTTCTCGACCGCGAACACCAGGCCGAAGACCCGGGCCGCGTCGTCGAAGGCCAGGGCCCGGGTGCCGCCGCCGGCCCGCAGGGCCTCGACGGCCGCCTGGAAGGCCTGGTGCGCCTCGGCGAAGGCCAGGCGATCGGGGCGCGGGCCATCCGACAGCAGGGCCGCGCAGGCCCGCAGGAAGGTCGCGCTGGCGTTCAGCATGGCCGCCGAGGGCAGGGCCAGGCCGGGCGAGGGGAAGGCCTCGCGCAGCGCCCGGCCGATCATCACGCAGTCGTTGCGCAGCCTCCACAGCGTGCGGGGCAGGGCGTCGGTGACCGAATGGTCGCTCAGCCGGCTGGCGCTCTCGCGCTCGGCCTCGGTCATGGCGGTCTGCAGCTTGGACAGCGCCTTGAGCGTGTCGTCGTAGTGGCCGCGGGCCTCCAGCTCGGTCGCGCCGCCCTTCAGCTTCAGGGCGTAGTGCTCCAGCAGCTCGGCCAGCAGGCCGGCCACCGTGTCGGCGCTGTCGACCACCGTGGCGTGGGCCCGGGCCGGGAAGATCAGCAGGGTGGCGGCGATGCCGACCACGCTGCCGACCGTGATCTCGGCCACCCTCAGGACGGCGGCGACCAGCGGGTCCATGTGGGTGGTCGTGCCGATCAGCATGATCACCGCGGTGACCGGCGCCACCTTGAAGGCCGGGCGGACGGCGGCCAGGAAGGCCAGTAGGGCCGCGGTGACCGCCAGGATCGGCCCGCCGGCCTCGGGCCAGCGGGCGTGCAGCATGGCCGCCCCGGCCCCGGCGGCCGCGCCGACGACCGTGCCCATCAGCCGCTCGATCGAGGCGGTGATCGTCGCGCCGAGGCTGGACTGGACGATGATCACCGCCGTGAACACCGCCCAATAGCCCTGGGGCAGGCGCAGCAGGGTGGCCAGGGCGTAGGCCGCCACGACCGCCGCCGATACCCGGACGGCGTGGCGCAGCTCGGTCTTGCGCGCCGCCGCCTTGGCCAGGGCGCTCCGCGAAAGCTCCAGGCCGACGAAGCGCCGCCAGTCGCTGGGCGCGGCCTCGGGCATCTAGGCCACCGCCTCGCGCAGCATCTCCAGCGCCGTGCGCACCGCCGCCAGCTGCACGCCCTCGCGCGTCTCGCCGTCGAACAGCTCGTGGCGATGGACGACCGAGCGGTTGGCGCGGGCGACGGCGAAATGCACCGTGCCGACCGGCTTCAGCGGCGAGCCGCCGCCGGGGCCGGCCACCCCGGTGATCGCCACGGCGACATGGCTGTTGCTGGCCTCCAGCGCGCCCTCGGCCATCATCCGCGCCACCACCTCCGACACCGCCCCGTGGTCGGCGATCAGGTCGCCCGGCACCCCCAGCATCTCGGACTTGGCGCGGTTGGTGTAGGTGACGAAGCCCCGCTCGAAGACGTCGGACGCCCCGGCGATGCTGCAGATCGCGCCCGCGACCAGCCCGCCGGTGCAGCTCTCGGCCGTGACCAGCCGCAGCGACCTCTGGCGCGCCTCGTCGATCAGCAGGCGGGCCAGGGTCTGGATTTCGAGGGGGAACATAGTGGAGACTCCTTCGGGCCATCTTGGCGACCGTCCCCGAGTCCGTCATCCCCCGACGTGCTCTTTCCCTGGCCCGACATCGACTGCGCAGGCGCCGGCCTGAGGTCACTGCGGAATGCGGGCGATGGCCTTGATCTCGAAGTCGAAGCCGGCCAGCCAGTTCACGCCGACCGCCGTCCAGTTCGGATAGGGCGGATCGCCGATCTCCTCGGCGCGAACCGCCAGCACCGTGTCGATCTGCGCCTCCGGATCGGTATGGAAGGTGGTGACGTCGACCACGTCGCGAAGATCGCAGCCCGCGGTGGCCAGGACCGCCCGGAGATTGGCGAACGCCCGGCGGACCTGGTCCTCGAACACGGGTTCCGGCGAGCCGTCCTCGCGGCTTCCGACCTGTCCGGAAACAAAGAGAAGGTCTCCGGAGCGGATCGCGGCCGAGTATCGGTGGATCTCATAGAGGGCGTGGCGATCGGCGGGGAAGACGGCCTCGGGCTTGGTCATGTCTCGTTCCTTTCCAGGGTTGGGGCGGGCGAGCCGCCGATCCGCGAGATAAGGGCCGGACGATTGCTGGATAAGACTTTGAAATGCGCATGACATGATGCAAAAATACCATCAATGTCACGTCCCTCGCTCAACGACCTGACGGCCTTCGTGGTGGTCGCCACACACCGCAGCTTCCGTCGCGCGGCCGATGAGCTGGGAGTCGCGCCGTCCACCTTGAGCCACACGATGCGCGCCCTCGAGGCGCGCATGGGCATGCGCCTGCTCAACCGCACGACCCGCAGCGTCTCGCCGACCGAGGCCGGCTTTCAGCTGCTGGCCCGCCTGCAGCCGGCGCTCGCCTCGCTGGACGAAGCCCTGGAGAGCGTGGCGGCGTTCCGCGGCGGCGTGGCTGGCGTGGTCCGCATCAATGCGCCGCGCGTGGCGGCGGCGCTGATCGTCCGGGACGTCCTTCCGCTCCTGTCGCAACGTCATCCCGACGTGATCGTGGATCTGGTCGTCGAAGGGGCGCTGATCGATATCGTGGCGGGTGGATTCGATGCGGGGGTGCGGCTTGTCGAGTCGATCCCGCGCGACATGATCGCCGTTCCGCTGACGCGCCCGCTACGGTTCCTGTGCGTCGCGTCTCCGGCCTATCTCGATCGCGCCGGCGTACCGACCACGCCCGACGATCTTGGGGCGCATCGTTGCATCGGCCACCGCCTGCCGAGCGGCAGGCTCTATCGCTGGGAGTTCGAGCGGGACGGCCAGGCCATGACGGTCGAAACAGCAGGATCGATCATCCTCGACGACGAGGACCTGATGGTCGAGGCCGCCGTCAAGGGGCTGGGCGTGGCCTATGTGGCCGAGCCGGCGGCCGCCGCGGCGCTGGCGGTGGGACAGGTTCGCGAAGTCCTGGCGCCCTGGCTGCCCGCGACGGAAGCCGCGGCGGTCTACTATCCCGGACATCGCGCGGCGCCGCTGGCCTTGCGCGCGTTCCTGGAGGTGGTCCGCGAGGTCAGCAAGCTCGGCTGACGAGGCTGCTGTTCCCGCCGGATCTGTCGCCGATGTTCAGGCCGGCGTCTCGACCACAGCGATCGCCTGGGCGGCCAGGCCTTCGCCGCGGCCGGTGAAGCCCATGCCCTCGGTGGTGGTCGCCTTGACGCTGACCCGGTCCAGCGGCAGGTCCAGGATCTGGGCCAGGCGCTCGCGCATCGCCGCCCGGTGCGGCTTGATCTTGGGCCGCTCGCAGATCAGCGTCACGTCGACATTGACCAGGGTTCCGCCGCGCTGGCGGACCAGGTCCACGGCGTGGGCCAGGAACCGGTCGGAGGACGCGCCCTTCCATTGCGGGTCGGTGGGCGGGAAGTGGTCGCCGATGTCGCCTTCGCCGATCGCGCCCAGGATGGCGTCGGTCAGGGCGTGCAGGCCGGCGTCGGCGTCCGAATGGCCGATCAGGGTCTCGTCGTGGACGATCTCGACGCCGCACAGCCACACGGAGTCTCCAGGGCCCCAGCGGTGGGCGTCGAAACCCTGGCCCATGCGGGTGATCCGCGCGCGGCCCGCCAGTTGCTCGGCCATGGCGAAGTCCTCCGGATAGGTCAGTTTCATCAGCATCGGGTCGCCGGGCGCGATCACGACCCGGCCGCCGTGGCGTTCGACCACCTGGCCGTCGTCGGTCGGCTCGTCGGGTCCTTCCCAGGCGGCGTAGGCGGCCAGCAGGCGATCGCGGCGGAAAGCCTGCGGGGTCTGGGCCCGCCACAGGTCGTTTCGCGGTTTGGTGACAACGTTGGACTCGAGCGCCCCGCTTTTCAGCGTATCGGCCACCGGCAAGGCCGGAATCGCGCCATCGGCGACCTCGAGGGCCTTCAATACCGCCTGGATTGTTGCGGCGCCGAGAAAGGGTCGGGCGGCGTCGTGGATCAGGACGGGTTCATCGGCCGGGCGATCAATCAGCGCCGCGAGGCCGGCCTGGACGGAGAGGGCGCGAGTCGCGCCGCCGGGCGTCGTCGTCCAGCCCCTCAGGCCTTTCATCGCCATGTCCAGAAGCGGCCGCGCCCGCGAATCCGCAACGATCACGAGCTTTTGCGCGCCGCCGGCCAGCAGGGCTTCCGCCGACCAGCGCAGCACGGTTTTCCCCGCCAGCCTACGCCATTGCTTGGCCTGGCCGGGCCCGGCCCGGACGCCGGAACCGGCGGCGACGATGACGGCGGAGAAGGTCATTGGGGCTGTTTAGCGGGCCAAATTAACTTGTCCAGAGAAGGAGGCTTTACGGCGCCGCACAAATTGCCTAAAAACAGTGCGACGGGGATGCATAGAAAATGAGCAACGGTCTCACAATCGGCAAGGTAGAGGTGCCCGGGCGTGTCTGGATCGCGCCGATGACGGGCGTCTCCGACCTGCCCTTCAGGGAAACCGCCACCCGCCTGGGCGCGGCCTATGTGGCCACCGAGATGGTGGCCTGCGCCGAGTTCGCGCGCGGCCGTCCCGACGTGGTGCGACGCGCCGCGGTGGGCGAGGGCCTGCCGCTGATGGTCGTCCAGCTGGTGGGCCGCGATCCCGGCTTCATGGCCCAGGGCGCGCGGATGGCCGCGGACGCCGGCGCCCAGATCATCGACCTGAACTTCGGCTGCCCCGCCAAGGAAGTCACCAGGGGCGCCGCCTCCGGCTCGGCCCTGATGCGCGAGCCGGACCTGGCCGAGGCCCTGGTCGCCGCGGCGGTCGAGGCCGTCGACGTTCCCGTCACGGTCAAGATGCGCCTGGGCTGGGACGACGACAGCCGCAACGCCGCCGACATCGCCCGCCGGGCCGTGGACGCCGGCGCCCAGGCCATCACCGTCCATGGCCGCACCCGCTGCCAGTTCTACAAGGGCCAGGCCGACTGGGAGGCCGTGGCGGCGGTCAAGGCCGCGGTCGGCGTCCCGGTGCTGGTCAATGGCGACATCGTCGACGGCGACACCGCCCGCACCGCCCTGGACCAGTCCGGCGCCGACGGGGTGATGATCGGCCGCGGCGTCTACGGCCGTCCCTGGATCGCCCAGGCCATCGAGGCGGCGCTGCGGGGCGAGGGCTTCCGCGAGCCGGACGCCGAGGAACGCCTGGCCATCGCCGTCACCCATTTCCGCCGCAGCCTCGACTTCTACGGCCAGGCCCTGGGCCTGAAGATGTTCCGCAAGCACCTGGCGTCCTACATCGAGGCCGCGCCCTGGCCCGACAGCGAGGAGGCTCGCCGCGCGGCCCGCGCCGCCCTCTGCCGGCTGGAGGATCCCGTCGCGATCGAGGACGGCCTGGCGGCCCTGTGGCTGGGCGACCGGAGGCTGGCCGCATGAGCGATCACGCCCGCATCGCCTCGGCCCAGATCGCCGACAGCCTGAAGATCGCGGCCTTCGACCTCAGCCCCGAGCCGGCCCTGGTGGTCGACCGCGACGGCGCGCTGGTGGCGGTCAACGAGGCGGCCGAGGCCCTGTTCGGCCAGGGCCTGTCGCTGCTGGCCCGCGGCCGGTTCCGCGCCGCCCTGCCGCCGGGTTCGGTGCTGGTCTCGATGATGGACCGCGCCCTGTTCGAAGGGGCCCTGGTCCGCGAGCACGGGGTCGAGGTCAACCTGTTTGGCCAGCCGCCGTTCGAGGCCGACGGCGCGGCCGCGCCCCTGGGCGACGGTTCGGTGCTGCTGAGCCTGCACGTCAAGGGCGTGCTGGGCGTGGAGCGCGCGTCGGACGCCGCCGGCCTGCGCTCGGTGGTGGGGCTGGGCCGCATGCTGGCCCACGAGATCAAGAACCCGCTGGCCGGCATCCGCGGCGCGGCCCAGCTGCTGAAGACCGGCGCCAGCGCCGCCGACCAGCCCCTGGCCCAGCTGATCGTCGACGAGACCGACCGCATCCGCCGGCTGGTCGACCGCATGGAGGCGTTCTCCGACGAGGTCCCGGGCCCGCGCGAGGCGGTCAACATCCACCAGGTGCTGGACCGCGTCCGGGCCCTGGTGGTCAACGGCGTCGCCGACGGCCTGGCGCTGCAGGAACATTACGACCCGTCTCTGCCGGACGTCTGGGGCGACGAGGACCACCTGATCCAGGTGTTCCTGAACCTGGTCAAGAACGCCGCCGAGGCCGCCCACATGCGCGGCGACGGCCAGGGCATCCTGTCGATTCAGACCGCCTGGCGTCCCGGCGTCCGCGTGCGCGGCGCCGACGGCAAGGCCACGGCCGGCGCGCCGATCGAGATCCGCGTGCAGGACAACGGCCCGGGCGTGCCGCCCAGCCTGCGCGACCACCTGTTCCAGCCGTTCGTCACCACCAAGGCCAACGGCACGGGCCTCGGCCTGGCCCTGGTCACCAAGCTGGTGACCAGCCACGGCGGCCTGATCGACTTCGACTCCGAGCCCGGCCGCACGGTCTTCCGCGTGCTGCTGCCGATGGCGACCGGAAAGCTTGCCCCCTCCACTGGAGACGCCCACGCATGAACGCCGCCAGCAAGAAGATCCTGATCGCCGACGACGACAGCTCGGTGCGGCTGGTGCTCAGCCAGGCCTTCACCCGGCTGGGCTATCAGGTGCGGGCGACGGGCAACGCCACGACCCTGCTGAAGTGGGTCATGGACGGGGAGGGCGACCTGGTCGTCACCGACGTGATGATGCCCGACGAGAACGTCTTCGACGTGCTGCCGCGCATCCGCAAGGAACGGCCCAAGCTGCCCATCATCGTGATGAGCGCCCAGAACACCCTGCTGACGGCGGTCAACGCCGCCGACGCCGGGGCCTTCGAATACGTCTCCAAGCCGTTCGATCTGGACGACGTCACCGCCGCCGCGCGCCGGGCCCTGTCGCGTCCGGCCGACGCCGAGGCCTCCAAGGCCCAGGCCCGGGCCATGCGCGACGAGCGCCTGCCGCTGATCGGCCGCTCGGCCCCGATGCAGGAGGTCTATCGCACGATCGCCCGCCTGGTCGGCGCCGACCTGACGGTGCTGATCCTGGGCGAGAGCGGCACGGGCAAGGAACTGGTGGCCCGCGCCCTGCACGAGCTGGGCCGTCGCCGCGACGGCAAGTTCGTGGTCATCAACCTGGCCGCCGTCCCGCGCGAGCGGGTCGAGACCGAGCTGTTCGGGCGCGGGGAGGGCGACATGGGCCGCCTGATCGAGGCCGACGGCGGCACCCTGTTCCTGGACGAGATCGGCGACATGCCGCTGGACGCCCAGACGCGCCTGCTGCGGGTGATCGACGGCACCGAGCCGGTGCTCAACCCCAAGACCGGCCGCCGCCCCAACGTGCGGATCATCGCCGCCACCAATCGCGACCTGCGCGGCCTGATCCAGCAGGGGCTGTTCCGCGAGGACCTGTTCTTCCGCCTCAACGTCGCGCCGGTGCGCCTGCCGCCGCTGCGCGACCGCACCGAGGACATTCCGGACCTGGCCCGCACCTTCCTGCTGCGCGCCAACCGCGAAGGTCTTCCCGCCAAGACCATCGATTCCAGCGCCCTGGATCGGATGAAGACCCACGCCTGGCCGGGCAATGTGCGCGAGCTGGAGAACCTGATCCGGCGGATGTGCGCCCTCTATGCCGAGGAGCTGATCACCGCGCGGATCGTCGATCGCGAACTGCAGGACCACACCCCGGCCGCCCATGCCGACGAGGGGCCGGTCACCCTGGCCAGCCTGGTCGAGCGCCATCTGTCGTCGCACTTCGCCGACCAGCCCGACGGCGTGCCGGCCGCCGGCCTCTACGACCGGGTGCTGCAGGAGGTCGAGCGTCCGCTGATCCAGCTGACCCTGTCGGCCACCCGCGGCAACCAGGTGCGCGCCGCCGAGATCCTGGGCCTCAACCGCAACACCTTGCGCAAGAAGATCCAGGACCTGGGCGTGGAGATGACGCGCGGCCGGCGCTGATCCGGCCACGGGCCCCGAAAAGGGGCGTCATCCGGGCGTAGCGCAGCGAAGACCCGGGACCGGGGCCTGGGCGCATGCGCTTCCGGCGGTCCCGGATCGGCGCACTGCGCGCTTGTCCGGGATGACAACCGCTGCCGGCGCCATCGGCGGCGCCGTTCGCCGACGCTGACGCTTAATTGGCACATACCTGTTGAGTTTAGGGCACAGCGCCCCTTAAACTTGGTCAATGGCGTCTGTTCCAACCGTGCTGGAGCTTGAAGGACCGCCGACCCGCTTCAGCCGGGCCTGGTGGCGCGAACTGCTGCGGTCGCGTTTCACGCTGGGCGGCGCCTACGGCCTGGCCATCGCCCTGACGGCCACGGCTGTCTTCCTGGCCTCCTCGCCCCCCGCCACCGGGCCGATCGGGCCGGCGACCACGATCATCCTCGGCGTCCTGGGCTTCAATCTCGCCCTGATTCTCTGCATCGCCGGCATCGTCGGCTGGCGACTGCTGGACCTGGTCGACGCGCGGGCCAGCGACGCCGGCGCGCGCCTGCACCTGCGGTTCGTGGGCCTGTTCTCGGTGGCCGCCGTGGCCCCCGCGGTGATCGTGGCCCTGTTCTTCGGCGTGCTGGTCAATCGCGGCGTCGACGCCTGGTTCAGCGAGCGGGTCCGCACCGTGGTCGAGAACTCGGCGACCGTGGCGCGCTCCTATGTCAGCGAGCAGACCGAATATATCAGCCAGCACGTCGGGCCGATGGCCGGGGTGCTGAACCTGGCCGCCCCGACCCTGGTCGATTCGCCGGTCGCCTTCGGGCACTACATGAAGGAGCACATGGAGGAGAACGGCTTCTCCGCGGCCTATGTGCTGGATCGCGACGGGCGGATCCTGGCCCGGGCCGAGAGCGAGACGGCGCCACCATTCCTGGCCCCGCCGCCGTCCAGCTTCCGCCGCACCGACAACGGCGACATCACCTCGCAACGCTTCGTCGACGAAGACCTGTTCCGGGCCCTCTATCGCCTGAAGGCCTTCCCGGACGCCTATCTCTACATCGCCCGGCCGATCGACAAGGGCATCCTGGCCCACCTGATCGAGTCCGAGGAATCGCTGATCTCCTATCGGGAGGCGGCCGAGAACCAGGATCGCATCCAGATGATCTTCGGCCTCAGCTACATCGAGACGGCGCTGCTGGTGCTGGTCGCCGCCGTCTGGGTCGGCATCGCCGCCGCCAACTCGATCGCCGCCCCGGTCTCCGGCCTGGTGCAGGCCGCCGGCCGGGTGTCGGCCGGCGACCTGGACGCGCGGGTCGACGTCGAGATCGGGCCCGAGGAAATCCGCGCCCTGTCGGTCGCCTTCAACATGATGACCACCGACCTGCAGGCCCAGCAGGCGGCCCTGCGGGTGGCCAGCCTGGACGCCGAATCGCGCCGCCAGTTCATCGAGACCGTGCTGTCGGGCGTCAGCGCCGGCGTGGTCGGCCTGGACGCCGCGGGCCGGATCACCGCCCTCAACCGCCGGGCGGGCGACCTGCTGGCCCTGGATGAAAGCGCCGTCGGCCAGCCCCTGGTCGAGGCCGCGCCCGAGCTGGAGACCGTGATCCAGGAGATCAGCGGCGGCCGTCCCAACGCCGAGGTCGAGATCGACGTGATGCGCGGCGGCGAGACGCGGCGGCTGCGCTTCCGCGGCGCGGGCCAGGCGGCCGAGACCCTGGTGCTGACCTTCGACGACATCACCCGCCTGATGGCCGCCCAGCGCAACGCCGCCTGGAAGGACGTCGCCCGGCGCATCGCCCACGAGATCAAGAACCCGCTGACCCCGATCCAGCTGTCGGCCGAGCGGATCCGCCGCAAGTACCGCAAGGACATCACCAGCGACCTGGACACCTTCGACCGCTGCACCGAGACCATCATCCGCCAGGTCGGCGACATCGGCCGGATGGTCGACGAGTTCTCGGCCTTCGCCCGGATGCCGGCCCCGCGCTTCGCCCCCGCCGACCTGGCCGAGATGCTGCGCCAGGCGGTGTTCGCCCAGCGCTTCGTCGACACCGAGACCGAGGTGGCGCTGGAAGAGCCCGGCGACGAGGTGTGGATCAGCTGCGACGCGCGGATGGTCGGCCAGGCCCTGACCAACATCCTCAAGAACGCCGGCGAGGCGGTCGCCGCGCGCCGCGCGGTTTCGCCGGAGCCGCCGGGCCGCATCGTCGCCAGCCTGGTCTCGGACGACGAGCACCTGTGCCTGGTCGTCGAGGACAACGGCGTGGGCCTGCCGGTCCGTGACCGCGACCGGCTGACCGAACCCTATGTCACGACCCGCGAGAAGGGCACCGGCCTCGGGCTGGCGATCGTCAAGCGGATCATGGAGGACCACGAAGGCGAACTGGTCCTGACCGACGCGCTGAACGGAACCGGCGCCCGGGTCATCCTGAAGTTCCCCACGACCGCGCGGCTCGCCGCCGCCAACGCCCAGAGCGGCGTAGAGGAGATGATATGAGCGCTGACGTGCTTGTGGTCGACGACGAGATCGACATCCGCGAACTGGTGGCCGGCATCCTCGAGGATGAGGGCTACGCGGTGCGGGTGGCGGCCGACTCCGACCAGGCGCTGGCGGCCTTGCGGGCTCGCAAGCCCGCGCTGCTGGTGCTGGACATCTGGATGCAGGGCGGCGGCATGGACGGGCTGGAGCTGCTCGACATGGTCAAGGCCCTGGACCCCGACCTGCCGGTGATCATGATCTCGGGCCACGGCAACATCGAGACCGCCGTCAGCGCCATCAAGCGCGGGGCCTATGAGTTCCTGGAAAAGCCGTTCAAGTCCGATCGCCTGCTGCTGGTGGTCGAACGGGCCCTGGAAGCGGCCAACCTTAAGCGCGAGAACCGCCGCCTGCGGGTGCAGAGCTTCAGCTCCGACGGGCTGATGGGCAAGTCGGCGGCGGCCCAGGCCCTGCGCCAGCTGATCGCCAAGGTCGCCCCGGCCAACAGCCGGGTGCTGGTCTCCGGCCCGCCCGGCTCGGGCAAGGAGCTGGTGGCCCGGCTGATCCACGGTTCCAGCAGCCGCTCGCGCAACGAGTTCGTGGCGGTCAGCGCCGCGGGCATGGCCCCCGAGCGCCTGGACGTCGAGCTGTTCGGCGAGGAAGGCGAGGGCGGTCGCCCGCGCAAGATCGGGGTGTTCGAACGGGCCCACGGCGGCACCCTCTATCTCGACGAGGTGGCCGACATGCCGCGCGAGACCCAGAGCCGCATCCTGCGGGTCCTGGTCGAGCAGCGCTTCCGCCGGGTCGGCGGCGACAACGATGTCCAGGTCGACGTGCGGGTGATCTCGTCGACCTCGCGCGAGCTGCGCGACGAGATCGCCGCCGGCCGGTTCCGCGAGGACCTGTTCCACCGCCTGAACGTGGTGCCGGTGCGGGTGCCCGGCCTGTCGGAGCGCCGCGAGGACATCCCCGAGCTGATCAGCTACTTCATCGAGCGCATCGCCGAGGCCACCGGCATGCAGCGCCGGCGGCTGGGCGAGGACGCCCTGGCGACGCTGCAGGTCCAGGCCTGGCCGGGCAACGTCCGCCAGCTGCGCAACAACGTCGAGCGGATGCTGATCCTGGCCTCGGGCGAGCCGGGCGACCTGATCACCGCCGAGATGCTCAACACCAACGAGCAGCCGACCGGCGGAAACGCCGGGGCGATCGGGGCCGAGCGGATCATCGCCCTGCCGCTGCGCGAGGCCCGCGAGCTGTTCGAGCGGGAATATCTGAACGCCCAGATCCTGCGGTTCGGCGGCAACATCTCACGCACCGCCAACTTCATCGGCATGGAGCGCTCGGCCCTGCACCGGAAATTGAAATCTCTCGGTGTCGCGGGCGCGCGGGTCGAAGAGGAAGAATAACCAACCTCCGCTCATCCCGGCGAAGGCTGGGACCCAGATGGAATGGCTTTGAGGCTGACGCCAAAGGCTCCGAGCCCTTCCAATCAGCAACACCGCCATAGGATCTGGGTCCCGGCCTTCGCCGGGATGAGCGGATCCAGATAGACGCGCGAGGAACCGCGCAGAGGAACTGAGACATGTCGCGTTTCGCCTACGTCAACGGCCGCTTCGTCCGCCACGGCGAGGCCGCCGTGCATATCGAGGACCGCGGCTACCAGCTGGCCGACGGCGTCTACGAGGTGTGGGCGGTGTTCGGCGGCAAGCTGGCCGACGCGGCCGGGCACTTCACGCGGCTGTGGCGCAGCCTGGACGCGCTGAAGATCGCCCATCCGATGAGCGAGAAGGCCTTGACCGTGGTGCTGCGCGAGGCCGTCCGCCGCAACAAGGTGGTCGACGGCCTGGTCTATCTGCAGGTGACCCGCGGCGTCGCCCCGCGCGACCACGCCTTTCCCAATCCCGTCGTACCGCCGGCGGTAGTGATCACCGCCAAGCGGGTCGACCGCGCCGCCGCCGAGGCCAAGGCCGCCAAGGGCCAGTCGGTGGTCACCGTGCCGGAGACCCGCTGGGGCCGCTGCGACATCAAGTCGATCGGCCTGCTGCCCAACGCCCTGGCCAAGCAGGTCGCCCGCGAGCACGGGGCGGTCGAGGCCTGGTTCGTCGACGAGCTGGGCCTGGTCACCGAAGGCGCCTCGTCCAACGCCTGGATCGTCGACGCCGAGGGCCGCCTGCGCACCCGCGACACCCAGGCCAACATCCTGCGCGGGATCACCCGTTCGTCCCTGCTCGAGGTGATCGCCGAGGCCGGGCTTCCCGTGGCCGAGCAGCCGTTCACCGTCGAGGAGGCCAAGGCCGCCAAGGAGGCCTTCATCACCGGCGCCGGCACGCTGGTGCTGCCGATCGTCAGCGTCGACGGGGTGAAAATCGGCGATGGCCAGCCCGGACCGGTGGCGACGCGGCTTCGGCGTCTCTATATCGAGCGCGCCAAGGCCGCCGCGATCTAGGTTTCAAGACCAAGTTTCGGGGCAATGGCGCAGTTTCTTTGCCGATTGGTCATACCAACCGGCGAAAAATGCTTTAGTCTGAACTTGTTTGTGTGGGGGGCGTGTGGCCCTCCGAAACAATAAGAGGGGAATCCCCATGTCGACCGAGAAAAAACAAAACCTTCAGGACACTTTCCTGAACAGCGTGCGCAAGTCGAAGACGCCGCTGACCATCTTCCTGGTGAACGGCGTGAAGCTGCAGGGCGTTGTCAGCTGGTTCGACAATTTCTGCGTCCTGCTCCGCCGCGACGGCCAATCCCAGCTGGTCTACAAGCACGCCATTTCGACGATCATGCCGGCTCAGCCCGTGCAGCTGTACGAGCCGAGCGCTGATCAAGACGATTGATCCCCGAAGCGCGGCGACCGAACCCGTGAGCGGTTTCGGCGCCCGCCGCGCTTCAAATGTTTGATTTAGGGCCGTTTGACCAAATCCACTTCGAAATCCCCAAACGGGATGATCGACCACGCGGCGCCGATCTTCAGGGCGTTCGTGATCCACCCCGTGCGTCCGACGCGCGGCCAGTCGGCCCTCGAGGCGCGTGATCCCAACGCGCGGCTCGAGGAAGCCGTCGGCTTGGCGATCGCCCTCGACCTCGAGGTCGTCGAGACCACGATCGCGCCCCTGCGCGCGGTCACGCCCGCCACCCTGTTCGGCAAGGGCAAGATCGAGGAGTTCGCCGCGATCTGCGAGGTCGAGAAGATCGACGTCGCGGTGTTCGACGACCAGCTGACCCCGGTCCAGCAGCGCAACCTGGAAAAGGCCCTGAACGTCAAGGTCGTCGACCGCACCGGCCTGATCCTGGAGATCTTCGCCCGCCGGGCCCGCACCCGCGAGGGCAAGCTGCAGGTCGAGCTGGCGCGGCTGGACTACGAGCGCTCGCGCCTGGTCCGCACCTGGACCCACCTGGAGCGCCAGCGCGGCGGCACCGGCAATACCGGCGGCCCGGGCGAGACCCAGATCGAGCTGGACCGCCGCCTGATCGCCGGCACCATCGGCAAGCTCAAGCGCGAGCTGGAGGAAGTGCGGCGCACCCGCACCCTGCATCGCAGCGCCCGCAAGAAGGTCCCGTACCCGACCGTGGCCCTGGTGGGCTACACCAACGCCGGCAAGTCGACCCTGTTCAACCGCCTGACCAACGCCACGGTCGTGGCCCAGGACATGCTGTTCGCCACCCTGGACCCGACCCTGCGGACCGTGAAACTGCCCGACGGGCGGCCGGCGATCCTGTCCGACACCGTCGGCTTCATCTCCGACCTGCCGCACGAACTGGTCGAGGCCTTCCGCGCCACCCTGGAGGAGGTGCAGGAGGCGGACGTGGTGCTGCATGTGCGCGACGTGGCCAATCCCGACACCGACTCCCAGGCCCGCGACGTCCAGAAGGTGCTGGCCGAGCTGAAGGTGCTGGGCGACGACGGCGAGGCCGAAGGCGGCAAGACCCTGGTCGAGGTGTGGAACAAGATCGACCTGGTCGACGGCGAGGCCCGCGAGATCCTCGAGGGCCAGGCCCGCCGCCTGGGCGCCTCGGCGGTCTCGGCGGTCACCGGCGAGGGCTGCGCCGAACTGCTCAAGCGGGTCGGCGGCCTGATCGACGACACCCCGCCGGTCGCCGTGCGCCTGGCGGCCAAGGACGGCGAAGCCCTGGCCTGGATCTATCGCAACGGCCGGGTCGAGAGCCGCGAGGACGAGAACGAGGGCGGCGTGCGCCTGATCGCCCGCCTGGACGCCCAGGCCCTGGGACGGTTCGAGCGCCAGTTTCCCGATGTCTGGGTGATGGCGACGGGCGACTGAGGGCTATCCGTCGTCAGGCTTGATCCCCCAACTAACCGTCATTCCCGCCCTAGTGGCGGGAATGACGAACGGGAAGGGGGCGCAGGTCGTCGCGCTTGGTGACTTGTGATGTTCGCGCTCTGGGTGAACACTCCGATCCGCATTCGGAGCGCGAGCATGGCCAACGATCTCTGGGACGGCGCCACGGTGCCGGCCGCCGCCACCACCGTCGTCAAGCGGGTGGAGGGCTTCTTCGCCCAGCCCTATGACGACAACGGCGCGCTGCCGGGCGGCACCTGGACCATCGGCTACGGCACGATCCGCGACGCGGCCGGCAAGCCCGTCACGCCCTCGACCCCGGCGATCACCGAGGCCCAGGCCGTCAAGCTACTGCTGCGCGACATGAAGCGCGCCGCCCAGGACGTGCACACCCGCGTGCGGGCGCCGCTGCTGGTGTACGAGGCCGCGGCCCTGATCTCGTGGACCTACAATCTCGGCGACGGGGCGCTGCGCACCTCGACGATGCTGCGCAAGCTGAACGCCGGCGAGAAGACGGCCGTGCCCGACGAGATGCGCCGATGGATCAACCAGAACGGCAAGCCGCTGGTCGGCCTGCTGCGCCGCCGCTGGGCCGAGGCGGCGATCTTCCTGGGCAAGGATCCGGTCAACGCCTGCGTACGGGCCTGGCGCGAGATCGACGACCTGACCGACTGGCCGGCGTTCTAAAAACCCTCTCCCGGAGGAGAGAGGGAGGGGCCCGTCGCGCAGCGATGGGAGGGTGAGGGGTGACGGCGCTCGACGGCGTGCCGGCACTCCGGCCAGCAACGTAACCCCTCATCCTCCCACGCCCGCGGCGCGGGCCCCTCCTTCTCCCTCTGGGAGAAGGTTACTTGCTTTTCTCCGCCGCCTTGGCCGCGTTCCACAGCCCGTCCATCTCGGCCAGGTCCGACTGGTCGGGCGTGCGGCCGTCCCTGGCCAGTTCGGCCTCGATGAAGGCGAAGCGGCGCGCGAACTTGGCGTTGGTGGCGCGCAGGGCGTCCTCGGGCTCGACGTCCAGCTTGCGGGCCAGGTTGGCGACCACGAACAGCAGGTCGCCCAGTTCCTCGCGGGCCTTGGCCTTGTCGCCGGCGGCGATCTCGACCTTCAGTTCGGCGACCTCCTCGGCCAGCTTGTCCAGCACCTCGTCGGTCGAGGGCCAGTCGAAGCCGACCCGGGCGGCGCGCTTGGTCAGCTTGACGGCGCGGGTCATGGCCGGAAGGCCGGCGGGCACGTCGTCCAGCACGCCGCCCTTCTTCTTGGCCTGGCGCTCCTGGGCCTTCAGCGCCTCCCAGCCGGCGGTCTGGGCGTCCTGGTTCTCGTAGGCGTGGTCGCCGAACACGTGCGGGTGGCGACGGACCATCTTGTCGTTGATCGCCCGGGCCACGCCGGCCAGGTCGAACGCGCCCTGTTCCTCGGCCATCCGGGAATGGAACACCACCTGCAGCAGCAGGTCGCCCAGCTCCTCCTTCAGGTCCGACAGGTCGTTCCGCTCGATGGCGTCGGCGACCTCGTAGGCCTCCTCGACGGTGTAGGGCGCGACGGTGGCGAAGGTCTGCTCCAGGTCCCACGGGCAGCCACCGTCGGGATCGCGCAGCCGGGCCATGATGTCGATCAGGGTGAAGAGCGGATGTTGATCCGTCTCACGAGGATCATTCAGCGGCGGGTTTGGGAGCGGCGAGGGGGGCGACATGCGGTTCCGGGGTCGGGCTGGGAAGGGGCTCGGCCGCGTCCCGTTCGTCGAGCTGACGGCGGATCTCGGCATGGGCGGTCGCGTCCAGCGGATAGCGCAGGATGACCGCGCACACCAGCAGGCCCAGCACCGCCGGGGCCACGGCGTACATGGTGATCAGGGCGGTGTCGCCCTGCGCGCTGGGAACCTTGGGGTCGAACCCCAGCCAGGACAGCAGCAGGAAGACGCCGATCGCCAGGGCGTAGCCCAGCTTCACGGTGCCGTTGACGACGGCGTACAGCAGGCCGGTGCGATCGACGCCGCTGGCCAGCCGCTCCTCGTCGCCGATGTCGGCCATCATCGAGCGCACCAGCAGCGGGGCGGCCGAATAGGGCAGGCCGGCCAGCACCAGTATGGCCATGCCGATCAGGGTCGGGGCGTTGAAGCCGAAGCCGCCCTGGTTGGCGGGCGTGAAGACCGAAGCGACCTGGACCACGGCGTAGACCACCGAGGCGACGGCCAGGGCCCGGTGCTTGCCGACCTTGCGGGCCAGGGCCGGCCAGATCGGCGAGCCCAGCAGGGCGGCGACGAAATAGACCAGCAGCAGGACGCCGGCCGTGGCCTTGTCGAAGCCCTTGATGCGCTCGAAGAAGAAGAAGAACAGCGCCCCGGCGACGCCCGGCGCCAGGCCCATCAGCAGGTCGGCGATCAGCAGCTTCTGCACCGACGGCCGCTGGATCAGGCCCAGATACTGCTTGAGGCCGGCCGCGTGCCTGACCGGCGGCACGTTGGTCTCGCCGACCACGCCGATGGCCAGCAGGAAGGTCAGGGGCAGCAGGATGATGATGAACCAGCCCATGGCCCGGATGCCGGCGGCGTGGTCGCCCTTGAAGACGATCCCCAGGATCGGCGGCAGCAGCAGCACCAGGATCATGCCGACCACGTTGCCCGCCTGCCACCAGCCATAGATCCGCGAGCGTTGCTGGTAGTCGGGCGACAGCACCGCCCCCCAGGCCGTGTGCGACAGCACCGCCATGGAATAGCCGGCGTAGCAGACGATCAGCGCCGCCCAGAGATAGACGGGCCCGACGCCGGGCTTGGCCATGAACAGGGCGTAGGCGGCGATCATCAGCACCGGGGCGGCGGCGGCCAGCCAGGGCCTGAACCGCCCGATCCGGGTCCGGGTGCGGTCCATCACCCCGCCCAGGATCGGGTCCAGGAGGATGTCGGCCAGCCGCACCAGCAGGAAGGCCGCGCCCACCACCGACAGGGAAAGGCCCAGGTCGCTGACATAGTATTCCGGCAGGTAGACCACCAGCGGCAGGCCCAGGGCCGCCAGGGGCAGGCAGGGCGCGGCGAAGGCCGCCAGGGTCCAGGATGAGCGCCGTCCGGTCATGCGTTCCTCGCCGAGAGCGGGTGGGTCCCGCCTTCATGAACGGTGATCAGACGCCGTGTCGGGGCGCCTGGCAAGGGCTCTGCGAAACCCACGTTTCAGCGCCGGGGCTTGGAGCCGTCGCTGAACTGGTCCTTGGCCAGCCGGTCGGCCAGGCGGTCGAAGGCGTCCTCGGCGTCGTGCCAGGTCGAGCCGTACCGCGCCCAGCGGATGTCGGTTTCCCACCAGCTGTAGGCGATCGGCGTACTGCGGCCGGCGGGATCGACATAGCGGCCGCTGATCCGCGCGCCGCCGACCCCGAAGCTCTGGTAGGACAGGCCCGGCGTCTTGCTCATCTGCTGCGGGGTCGGCCGGTTGGGCTTGGCGTCCTCGATCATCAGCTCGACGGTCCCGCCGCCGGGGCGCGGCGGCAGCCGGCGTTCGACCGCGCGCTGCAGCTGGCTGGACAGAATGTCGAGCTCCCGCTGGCCCAGGTCGTCGACCTTCTCGGCCAGTTTCGGGCCGATGGAGACCTTGACCTCCGAGACGGCCGGGGCGGCGAGGGTGGGCTGGGCCGCGCCCAGCAGGAGGACGGCGGAGACGAGGGCGAGGCGCATGACGGGGCTCCCGGATCAGGCTTGGCTTGGGATGTGGGGGTCGCGCGGGCGCGGCGCCAGGCTGAAGGCCAGCCAGCCCAGCAGGGCCGACAGCAGCGAGCCGACCAGGACGCCGATCTTGGTCTCGTCCTGCAGGACCGGAGAGGCGAAGGCCAGGTTGTTGATGAACAGGCTCATGGTGAAGCCGATGCCGCACAGGGCCGAAACGCCGAACAGCTGGGTCCAGGACGCGCCGCTGGGCCGCTGGGCCCAGCCCAGCCTGATCGCCGCCAGGCAGAACAGCCCCACCCCGATCGGCTTGCCCAGGAACAGGCCCAGGGACGCGCCCAGGGTGGCGGGCGCCGTCAGCTCGGCCAGCCCGACCTGGCCCAGGGCGACGCCGGCGTTGGCGAAGCCGAACACCGGCACGACCAGATAGGCCACCCAGGGATTGAGCCCATGCTCCAGCCTGTGCAGCGGCGAATGGGCGTCGTCCAGGTGGGTGGCGGACCGGGTGATCGGGATGGTCATGGCCAGGATCACCCCGGCCAGGGTGGCGTGCACGCCGGACTTGAGGAAAAAGTACCAAAGCCCAGCACCCAGAAGGAGATAGGGCCAAAGCTTCATCACCTTCAACCGATTCATCGCCACCAGGACGGCCAGGGTCGCGGCCGCGCCGCCCAGCGCCCAGAGGGTCAGGTGGTCGGTGTAGAAGACGGCGATGATCAGGATCGCGCCCAGGTCGTCGATGATCGCCAGGGCGGCCAGGAAGATCTTCAGCGAGCCCGGGACGCGCGATCCCAGCAGCGACAGCACCCCCAGGGCGAAGGCGATGTCGGTGGCGGCCGGAATCGCCCAGCCGCGCAGGTTGGCCGGCGCGTGGAGATTGAGCGCCACATAGATCAGGGCCGGGACCACCATCCCGCCCAGGGCCGCCACGCCGGGCAGCACCCGCCGCGACCAGGTCGACAGCTCGCCGTCGACCACCTCGCGCTTGATCTCCAGCCCGACCAGCAGGAAGAACACCGCCATCAGCCCGTCATTGACCCAATGGCCAAGGCTCAGGCCGCCGACATCGACGTGCAGGGCGTGGAAATAGCCGTCGGCCAGCGGCGAGTTGGCGATGATCAGCGCCAGGGCCGCCGAGCCCATCAGCAGCAGGCCGCCGGCGGACTCGCTCTTGAGGAAGGCGCGCAGGGCGGAAAGCGGGCGGGCGGTCGTCATGGGCGGGCCTCGCGGGGAATCGTCGAATGCCACCCTAGCTTGTCATCCCGGTCGAAGCGAAGCGCGGCCAAGGCGACCGCCGTGCGTCCTTCGAGGCCCGCTGCGCGGGCGCCTCAGGATGAGGCGCTTTGTACAGAATTCCTCATCCTGAGGTGCGCGCTCCTGAGCGCGCCTCGAAGGACGCACGACGCTCTACAGCCCCGCGATCCGCGCGATCGCCGCGATGTCCAGCGACCGCTCCAGCACCGTCGCGATCTCGTCCAGCGCCGCGTCCACCCGGGCGGCGTGGTCGCCGGGGGAGGTCGCCACGCCCAGCGGCGCCAGCAGGGCCGCCCGGGCCTCGCCGCGCTCGAACAGGCCGTGGACATAGGCCCCGGCTGCCCGGCCGTCGGCGGACACCGCCCCGTCGGTCGCGCCGCCGTCCATCGCCAGCAGCGGCCGCGCCGCGCCCGGACCGGTCGTGCGGCCGACATGCATCTCGTAGCCGGAAAAGGCCGCGTCGCCGTCCAGCAGCCGCCCCGACACGGCGCGCAGCACCTTGTCGCCTCGCAGCACGGTCTCCACGTCCAGCAGGCCCAGGCCCGGGGCGGAACCCGGCATGCCCTCGACGCCCTCGGGATCGGACACGCTCCGGCCCAGCATCTGGTAGCCGCCGCAGATCCCCAGCACCCGGCCGCCGCGCCGGACGTGGGCCAGGATGTCGATGTCCCAGCCCTGGGCGCGCAGGAAGGCCAGGTCGGCCAGGGTGGCCTTGGTGCCCGGCAGGATCACCAGGTGGGCGTCGCCGGGCACGGGCGTCCCGGGCGGCAGGAAGGCGAAGTCGATGGCGGGGTCGGCCCGCAGCGGGTCGAACTCGTCGAAATTGGCGATCCGCGACAGCATCGGGACCACGATCCGCGCGCGCCGGTCGCCATCGGCGCGGACGGGGCGCTCCAGCACCACGGCGTCCTCGGCGGGCAGGGCGCGGGCCGAGGCCAGCCACGGCGCCATGCCCAGGTCCGGCCAGCCGGTGCGGGCGACGATCTCGCGGCGACCGTCGTCGAATAGCGAAGGATCGCCGCGGAACTTGTTGATGATGAAGCCCTTTATGCGGTCGCGATCAGCCGCGTCCAGCACCAGGTGGGCCCCGGCCAGGGCGGCGATCACGTGACCCCGGTCGATGTCGCCGACCAGGGCCACGGGCACGTCGGCGGCGTGGGCGAAGCCCATGTTGGCGATGTCGCCCTTGCGCAGGTTGGTCTCCGCCGGGCTGCCCGCGCCCTCGATCAGCACCAGGTCCGCCTCGGCGGCCAGCATCCGGTAGCTTTCAACCGTGGTGGCCAGCAGGTCGGGCTTCAGCCCCTGGAAGGCCCGGGCCCGGTAGGCGCCGACCACCTTGCCCCGCACCACCACCTGGGCCCCGACGTCGCTCTGGGGCTTGAGCAGCACCGGGTTCATGTGGACGGTCGGCGGGGTTCGGCAGGCGATCGCCTGCAGCGCCTGGGCCCGGCCGATCTCGCCGCCGTCGGCGGTGACCGCGGCGTTGTTGGACATGTTCTGCGGCTTGAACGGCCGCACGACCAGGCCGCGATTGGCGAACAGCCGGCACAGGCCGGCCACCAGGGTCGACTTGCCCACGTCCGAACCGCAGCCCTGGATCATCAGCGAGGCCATGGCCCGCGCCTACAGGGCGCGCCGATCAGGGTCAATGCACGGCTGGCGCAAGGGAGCCGGGCGCTCTATATCCCCGGTCACATGACCATCGATCACGACTCCCGCCTCCGGCGGCTGAAGTTCCGGGCCTGGCATCGCGGTTTTCGGGAAGCGGACCTCATTCTGGGGCCGTTCGCGGACACCCATGGCCCCAACCTGACCCCCGAGCAGTTGGACACGTTCGAAGCGCTGATGGAGGAGTCGGATCGCGAGATCTACGCCTGGATCGTCGGCCAGGAGCCGACGCCGGCCAGGTTCGACACCGATGTCCTGACCCTGATCAAGACCTTCCGCTACGAAGCCCACGCGTCGCGGCCGATCGGGGACGGGGCCTGAGATACTCCGCATAAATCCGCTCATCCCGGCGAAGGCCGGGACCCAGATGGAATGACGGTGTGGCTGACGCCAAAGGCGCTGAGTTTCTCCAATCAGCCGCCCAGCCTTGGGATCTGGGTCCCGGCATTCGCCGGGATGAGCGGAACTAGAGAACGATCGAGATCCAGGAGCTTGTCCTGGGCAACAGCATCAACACCGGCGGCGTTGTCGCTGACCCAGTCTTGTAAAGAGCAGCATGGCCTACGACGCCAAACAGATCGCCAAGGCCTCGGGAGGCCTGACCCTGGCCGGCGCGCCGGAAGGCTTCGACGCCCTGGTCATGGCCGACATCGCCCGCGCCCGCGGCGGCCTGACCGCCTTCGTGGCCCGCGACACCGCCCGGGCCAGCGCCTTCATCGACGCCTTGAAGTTCTTCGCCCCCGAGATCGAGGCGGTGCTGTTCCCGTCGTGGGACTGCCTGCCCTATGACCGCATCGGGCCGTCGGCCGGGGTGGCCGCCGTGCGCATGGCCACCCTGCATCGCCTGGCCGAGGGGCTGGGCAAGGCCAAGCCGGCCATGCTGGTCACCGCCGCGCCGGCCCTGCTGCAGCGGGTGCCAGAGAAGTCGGTCCTGCTGCGCGCCAGCTATTCGGCCAAGGTCGGCAACAGCGTCGACGTCGCCGACCTGGAGCGCTATTTCGCGATCAACGGCTACAGCCGCGCCTCGACCGTGTCCGAGCGCGGGGAGTTCGCCATCCGCGGCGGCGTCATCGACGTCTATCCGCCAGCCGCCGAGGAGCCGGTGCGCCTGGACCTGTTCGGCGACACGCTGGAGAGCATCCGCGCCTTCGATCCGGAGACCCAGCGCTCGACCCGGCAGCTTCGTGAGATCCAGCTGCTGCCGGTCAGCGAGGCCTTGCTCGACAAGGACGGCGTCTCGCGGTTCCGCGCCGGCTACATCCGCGCGTTCGGCGCGCCGGGCGACGATCCGCTGTACGCCACGGTCAGCGAGGGCGGCCGTCGCGCCGGTCTCGAGCACTGGCTGCCGCTGTTCTACGAGCGGATGGCGACCCTGTTCGACTACCTGCCGGACGGCGCCCTGATCGGCGTCGACCACCAGGTCACGGAAAGCCGCGACGAACGGCTGGCGATGATCGCCGACGCCTACGACGCCCGCGCCTCGGCCGACCGCAAGTCGGCCTACCGGCCCCTGGCCCCCGACGCCCTCTACCTGACCGCCCAGGAGTGGGACCGGGCCGTCGAGGACCGTCCCAACCGCAAGTTCACGCCGTTCCAGCCCCAGGGCCTGGACGTCGTCGACCTGGGCGCCAAGCTGGGGCGCGCCTTCGCCGCCGAGCGGGCCCAGGACAGCGTCAACCTGTTCGAGGCCACCGCCGACCATGCCCGCAAGCTGGCCGCGGAGGGGAAACGCGTCCTGTTCGCCTCGTGGTCGGAGGGCTCGTCCGAACGCCTGGGGACCATGCTGGCCGACCACGGCCTGAAGAAGATCCCCTATGCCGCCTATTGGCAGGCGGCCAAGGCCAACGATCCCAAGACCCCGCAGCGGGTGGTCCTGCCGCTGGACAACGGCTTCGAGACCGAAAACCTGGCGGTGATCTCCGAGACCGACATCCTGGGCGACCGCCTGGCCCGGCCGCGCAAGAAGCGCCGCGCCGCCAACTTCCTGGCCGAGGCCAGCGCCCTGACCCCGGGCGACCTGGTCGTCCACATCGACCACGGCATCGGCCGTTACGAGGGCCTCAAGACCCTGGACGTCCAGGGCGCGCCGCACGACTGCCTGGACCTGCTGTACGGCGGCGAGGCCAAGCTCTACCTCCCGGTCGAGAACATCGACCTGCTGACCCGCTACGGGACCGACGGCGAGAACGTCCAGCTGGACAAGCTGGGCGGCGCGGCCTGGCAGGGGCGCAAGGCGAAAGCGAAAGAGCGCCTGCGGGTCATGGCCGAGGGCCTGATCCAGATCGCCGCCGCCCGCCAACTGAAGTCGGTGGAGGAGACCGACCCGCCGCACGGGGTGTTCGACGAGTTCTGCGCCCGCTTCCCCTACGAGGAGACCGACGACCAGCTGTCGGCCATCGCCGACGTGCTGGAGGACCTGGGCTCGGGCAAGCCGATGGATCGGCTGATCTGCGGCGACGTCGGCTTCGGCAAGACCGAGGTCGCCCTGCGCGCCGCCTTCGTGGTGGCCATGAGCGGCAAGCAGGTGGCCGTGGTATGCCCGACCACCTTGCTGGCCCGCCAGCACTACAAGACCTTCAAGGACCGCTTCCAGGGCTGGCCGGTCAAGGTCACGCGCCTGTCGCGCCTGGTCACCGGCAAGGAGGCTTCCGAGACCCGCGAGGGCCTGGCCAATGGCCAGTTCGAGATCGTGGTCGGCACCCACGCCATCCTGTCCAAGCAGGTGTCGTTCAAGGACCTGGGCCTGGTGATCGTCGACGAGGAGCAGCACTTCGGGGTCAAGCACAAGGAGAAGCTGAAGGAGCTTCGCGCCGACGTGCACATGCTGACCCTGACCGCCACGCCGATCCCGCGCACCCTGCAGATGGCGCTCAGCGGCATCCGGGAGATGTCGATCATCGCCACCCCGCCAGTCGACCGCCTGGCCGTGCGCACCTACATCAGCCCGTTCGACCCGGTCACCCTGCGCGAGGCCCTGCTGCGCGAGAAGTATCGCGGCGGCCAGGCCTATTACGTGGTGCCGCGCATCAAGGACCTGGAGGACATCGAGAAGTTCCTCCGCACCCAGGTGCCCGAGATCAAGTACGTGGTCGGCCACGGCCAGATGGCCCCGACCCAGCTGGAAGACGTGATGACCGCCTTCTACGAGGGCCAGTACGACGTGCTTCTAGCCACGACGATCGTCGAGAGTGGGTTGGACATCCCCAGCGCCAACACCCTGATCGTCCACCGCGCCGACATGTTCGGCCTGGCCCAGCTCTACCAGATCCGCGGCCGGGTCGGCCGGTCCAAGGCCCGGGCCTACGCCTACCTGACCACGCCGGCCGAGAAGCAGATCACCCTGTCGGCCGAGAAGCGGCTGAAGGTGCTGCAGTCGCTGGACAGCCTGGGGGCCGGCTTCCAGCTGGCCTCCCACGACCTGGACCAGCGCGGCGGCGGCAACCTGCTGGGCGACGAGCAGAGCGGCCACATCAAGGAGATCGGGGTCGAGCTGTACCAGCAGATGCTGGAGGACGCCGTGGCCGAGCTGCGCGAGCGCCAGGGGGCCGAGGCCCTGCTGGAGGACCGGGGCTGGTCGCCGCAGATCAACACCGGCGCGGCGGTGATGATCCCCGACGACTATGTGCCGGACCTGAACGTGCGGCTGTCGCTCTATCGCCGCCTGTCGGAAGCCGAGAAGGCCGCCGACCGCGAGGCCCTGGCCGCCGAGCTGATCGACCGCTTCGGCCCGCTGCCGCCCGAGACCGACAGCCTGCTGAAGGTGGTGGCCATCAAGGGCCTGTGCCGCGAGGCCAATGTCGCCAAGATCGACGTCGGCCCCAAGGGCGCGGTGGCCAGCTTCCGCAACGACACCTTCGCCAATCCCCTGGCCCTGGTCCAGTTCGTGGCCAAGAACAACGTCGTCTGGAAGGTGCGCCCCGACCAGAAGGTGGTGATCAAGGGCGAATGGGACACCCCGGCCCAGCGGCTGGACGCGGCCGAGAAGATCCTGGCCCAGCTGGCCCGGCTGGCCAAGGCGGCGTGAGCCGAAGGGGCGGTAGCTGACAGGCGGTGTCAGCAGGCTGTCCTTAGATCCTCGCCGCCGCAGCGACGAGGATTCCCATGACCGCCCAGACCGTGATTGAACTGCGCCAGTACCGGATGAAGCCGGGCCGTCGCGACGACCTGGTCACGCTTTTCGAGCGCGCGTTCGTCGAAAGCCAGGAAGCCTGCGGCATGAGCCTGCTGGGCCAGTTCCGCGACCTCGACGCGCCGGGCCATTTCGTCTGGATGCGCGGCTTCGAAAGCATGGCGGCGCGCAAGGCGGCGCTGGAAGGCTTCTATGGCGGTCCGGTCTGGCAGGCCCACCGCGAGGCCGCCAACGCCACGCTGGACGACAATGACGACGTCCTGCTGCTGAAGCCGCCGGTCGCCGCGGCGCGTCTCGACCTGCCGTCGCGTCGGCCGGGCGGGACGGACCCGGGGCCGGCGTCCCTGGTCGGGCTGGCGATCCAGGCCCTGGACGGTCCGCCGCCCGCCGACTTCGCCGCCCGGTTCGAGGGCGAGGTGCGGCCCGCCCTCGAGGCGGCCGGCGCGGCGGTGCTGGGCTGGATGGTCACTGAGGCGGCGGAGAACACCTTTCCCCGGCTGCCGGTGCGCGAGGGCGAACAGGTGCTGGCCTGGATCGGCCGCTTCGCCGGCGAGAAGGCCCATGCCGAGCACATGGTCCGCGCCGAGCGGGCGGGCCTGGGCGACGGCTTTGGCCTCCGGTCGCAGCGCGGCGTGATCCAGCGCCTGCGCCTGGAGCCCACGGCGCGCTCGCGGCTGCGATGACCGGGTCCGGATCCCGCCAGCCAGGGCGGCGCGGGTCCGCCAGGATCGGGGAAAGCTCAAGAGGAGAGTTCCCATGGCCACGATCAGCAAGTCCGTCGATGTTTCCCTGGCCCCCGGCCAGGTCTGGGACGCCGTGCGCGACTGGGGCCACGTCCACCAGCGGCTCTGCCCCGGAGTCCTGACCGAGTGCCGGGTGGAGGAGGGCGCGCGGACCGTCACCTTCGCCAATGGCCTGGTCGCCCGTGAACTGATCGTCGCGGTCGACGACGACGCCCGCCGCCTGGTCTGGTCGGTGGTCGGCAGCGCGCTGCTCACCCACCACAATGGCGCGATGCAGGTGTTGCCGGAGGGATCGGGCAGCCGAGTCGTCTGGACCGCCGACCTCCTGCCGCACGACGCCGCCGAACGGGTCGCCGGCTTCATGGACCTGGGGTGTTCGGCGATGAAGGCGACGCTGGAGGGGTGAAGCGCCCGGCCGGGGACGCGCACTCACGGCGACGCGCCGGTCGGTTTGCAGGGGCATTCATGAGAGTGCGTGTCCCCAAGGTCGTCCGCTGAATTTGGATATGGAGCCCTCGTTCAGGATGACTGTTCGGCGCCCTGGGCGACGGTGGGGACACGCACTCACCCTGACCTCGGGGACGATCCAGCAAGGCTTTGCCGTGAGAGCATGTCCCCGGCTGGGCGTTTATGCTCGGCGAGCAACGCAAAAAGACTAGCGATTTCAACGCTCTAATTTTTCTCGACGCGATTTGGTCCTCACCCCCTCGGACCACCCCGATAATGCTTGCACCTGAAGGCACGGGGAGGGCGCACGTACGGCGACCGATGCGGCCTTCGGGGGTGGACGAGCGGGAAGGCTTGTCCGCCGCGCTTCTTCGGAAGCATCCCGGGTTGGTCTGTGGCAGGTTCGCCTCCGTCG
>Ga0102590_1001736_pt1 | contig 30354 bp, 27 predicted proteins | sample AraplaMF_Col_mMF_FD_76859 | JGI IMG/M metagenome (GOLD analysis project Ga0102590, IMG submission 76859) | Arabidopsis root microbial communities from the University of North Carolina, USA - plate scrape MF_Col_mMF | ecosystem: Host-associated > Plants > Roots > Endosphere | place: USA... | reverse complement strand
ATCAGCGGGTACCACAGCACCAGGTCCGGGCGCCACACGCGGGCGAAGTCGACCAGGTTGTCCAGCACCGGCCTTCGGGCACCTGCCTCGTCGGGCTCCGGGTAGTGCAGCCGGAACATGCCCGTGAGGATGGAACGCGCCGTGCGCCAGGAACCCGTGTCCTCCGCTTCGTGGGCGTCGAAGCCGAGCGAGGGCCGGTCGGGCTTGGCGTCGCCGGTGTGCGGTCCGAGCGCGGCCGGAAGTTCCTCCGGCGTGCCGAGCGGTACGGCCGTGAGGCCCGCCGCGGCGATGTTGTCGATCACTCCCGGGTCCACCACGCCCGCGTGGCTCGCCACGACGACCTCGTGCCCGGCGCTCTGCAGCGCCCAGGCAAGCGGCACGACCGGATACAGGTGTGCCGTCGCCGGAAAGATGGTGAACAGGACACGCATCGTTGATCTCCGTTCGCGTTCGTCCGCGTGGGTGGATTGAGGGCCGGGTGCGGTGGTGTCAGACGACTGCTCCGGGGCCGTCGCGGCGGCGGGACGTGCTTGCGATCAGGGCTCCCGCAGCGGACAGCGCGGTGAGGACCAGCAGCGCCGCGCGGTATCCGACGGCCGCGGTGGCGGCCACGGCCGGCAGGGTCACGACGGGGCCGAGCTGCACGGCCGTCTGGTAGACCGGCACCGCGGCGCCGCGGTGCCCGGCCGCGATCCCGGACGTGGCCTGCAGATTGAGGGCCGCGAAGGACAGCACGAAGGCGGCCTCCACGCACAGCAGCACGGGCAGCACCCCGGAGGCGTACGCCGACGGCGGTCCCGTCAGGAGCGCGGTCGCACAGCCCGCAAGCGCGGCGCAGCCGCCGGCCGCGATCAGTCGTTCGGTGCCGAAGCGCGCCACCAACCGTCCGCTGAACGGCAGGGCGACCGCCAGTGGCACACAGGCGGGCAGGAAGGCGACCGCCGTACGCCAGGAGCTCCACCCCCACCGGTCGTGCAGCCAGTGGGTGAGAAGAAGCAGCAGGCCCAGATACGTGCCGTTGAGCGTTGCCGCGCACACCGCCGACCGCACGAACGGGGCGTTGCGTGCGAGCCGTGCCAGGGTCACCCGGAGCGGTACGGCGGGCGCGGGCGCGGTGTCGCGGGGGATGAGACGGAAGCCGGCCACCAGCAGAAGCAGGGCGACCGGCGCCGGGAACACCGGGTTCCAGCGCCAGCTCAGCTCGGTGAGCGCCCCCGAGGACAGCAGCCCCGCCGTGAATCCGGCGGCGCCGAACAGCGAGTACACCGACACCGCCCGGCGCTGTTCGGGTCCCGGCCGGAACGTGGAGCCGATGATGGCGAGCCCGGTGGGGGCGGTGAGCGCGGCGCACATGCCCTTCACCACCCGGGTGGCGACCAGTACGGCCCCCTGGCCGGTCAGCCCGCCGGCCACCGAGGCGGCGATGAACACCGGCAGCGCGGCGAGATACACGCGCCGCCGGCCCCAGCGGGACACCAGGCGCGGACCGAGGAGCAGCAGCGCCGCGAACCCGGCGGCGAACCCGCTCATCACCCACTGGCCGGCGGCCGCCGGCCAACCGAGGTCCCGCTCCACGGCCGGCAGCGCGACCAGGACGACGGAGACCTCGAGGGCGTCGATGAGCATGTTCCCGGCGAGGACGAACAGCAGGGCCCGCTGTCCGGCACCGAACCCTGACGCGGGGCGGGAGGAGAGCGTCGTCATGTGCTCGGCCGCCGCCCGCTCAGCCGCCGAGCAGGGTGCCGCCGCTGGCGTCCAGGTAGGAGCCGGTGATCCAGCGGGAGTCGTCGCTCGCGAGGAAGGCCACCACGTCGGCGATGTCCCGGGCCTCGCCGACCCGGTTGAACACCGAGTAGCCCGCCATGGCGGCCACCGCCTGCGGGTCGTCGAAGACCGGTGTGCCGTTGTCGGTGATTCCGGGACCCACGCTGTTCACGGTGATGCCGCGCGGGCCGAGGTGCTTGGCGAAGTGCAGGGTGAGTTGGTCGATGGCGCCCTTGGTCATCGCGTATGCCACCTCCTGCGGATTGGCGACCCGGGTCAGTCCCGAGGAGATGTTGATGATCCGTCCGCCGTCGGGAAGGTTGTCGAGCGCACGCTGCACGAGGAAGTAGGGCGCCTTCGCGTTGACGGCGAAGAGCCGGTCGAACTTCTCGGGTGTCAGGTCCTCGGGGTTCACCCCGCCCATGACCCCGGCGTTGTTCACCAGGATGTCCAGCGTGGTGGTGCCGGTGCGCACCTTCAACTCCCGCTCCAGGGCCAGGAAGAGCTTGTGCACGTCGCCGGACACCCCGAGTTCGGCCGACACCGGGAAGGCCCGGCCGCCGTCCTTCTCGATCGCGGCGACGGTGTCCCCGGCGGCCTCCCCGTTGCTGGAGCAGTGCACCGCGACGAGCGCTCCTTCTCGGGCCAGGCGGAGGGCCGTGGCCCGCCCGATGCCCCTGCTGGAGCCGGTGACGAGCGCGGTCTTCCCGGTGAGCTTGCCCATGGTGATCCTCCTGGTCGTGGTGTGCTGACGAGTCGGTGCGGCGCCGTCGGACGGGGGCGGTGCGGCCGGGGCGTGCGGCCGGACCGCGACGGGGCCGCCGCCTTCGAGCCCGCTGATCGTCGCGGCGAGTGCGCGCCGGGCGGCCGGGATGTCCAGCAGCTCCCGGAACACCGCGCGCAGGGCGTCCGTCTCGGGGCCGCCGAACAGCAGTTGGGCCTGCGCCTCGATGTGGGTGAGCGTGCGTGCGCCCGCCGGGTGGCGGACCGCGTGATAGGTGTCGAGCAGGTCGGCGCCCGACCGGCCGGCCAGGTACGCGGCGAGTTTCCCGCCGAGGTCCATCGCGTCCTGCAGACCGAGGTTGAGCGCCTGGCCACCGACCGGCAGCTGGACGTGCGCGGCGTCCCCGGCCAGGAACATCCGGCCCTTGCGGTAACAGGCGGCCTGCCGCCGGGCGTTGTGGAAGGCGTTGACCCAGACCGGCCGGGCGGCGCTGATGTCCTCTCCGGTGACACGGGCCCATACGGCGCAGATCTCCGCGAAGGCGGGCGTCCGGGTCGTCCCCGGGACCCGGCCGAAGGCGTGCACCATGATGCGGGTGATGCCGTCCGGTCCGCGGCGGGCGTTGGCCACCCCCTCCGGGTGCCGCTCGAAGCGCCGCTCGCGCAGATCGATGCCCGCGAGGTCGGCGCGCAGCAGTTCCTTGGTCGCACCCGTTCCCGGGAAGTCGAAGCCGCCCAGCCGGCGCACGGCGCTCTCCTCGCCGTCGCAGCCGACGACGTACGCGGCGTCGAGACGCGGGCGCTCCGCGTCCGGCCCGTCGGCGAGGACACGGACCCGATCGGGTTCCTCGACGAGGCCGGTCACCGTGTGACCGCGCAGCACCTCGACGCCGAGCTCCGTGGCCCATGCGGCCAGGACGGCCTCGATCCGGGTCTGCGGGGCCTTCCACTGTCCGGCGTACGGGCCGTCGCCGGCCTCGCGCAGGTCGAGGCGCATGCCACCGAAGTGGCCGGGACCGGCGTCGGGCAACTGGCCGAACCGCTCCAGCAGGCCTCGCTCGTCGAGGAGTTCCATCGTGCGGGCGTGCAGGATCGACGCCCGCGACTCGGTGGTGGGCGCCGTGAGCCGTTCCAGTACGGTCACCCGTGCACCGCCGGTGCGCAGCTCTCCGGCGAGCATCAGACCGACGGGTCCGGCGCCGACCACGATCACATCGGTGTCCGGTCCGGCCATGGTCAGCGCTTGTTCTCGGCGTAGTCCCTGGCGTGGCCCAGCGTGGCCCGGCTGTTGGTGCCCAGCGCGCCGCGGACGTACTCCCGGGCGTCGGCGACGGTCGCGTCGGGGCCGAGGACACGCGCGATGTTCTCCGTGTTCAGGACCACGGTGTGCTGTGAGGTGGCGGCGACACCGCCGTCGTTCTCGGTGAACGTCCAGCGGCCGGTGTGCAGCGTCATCAGCGCGGGCAGCGTGACCTGCTTGTACACGATCCTGTGGTGGGGGAAGGTCACTCGGTACGACTTCGTGGTGTGTGTCGAGCCGTCCTTGGCGCGGGTGTCCATCTCCAGGGTCTGCAGTCCCGGGGTGTCCTCCGAGAAGCGTACGGAGGCCACGTGCGGCAACCGCTCCACCCACAGCCCGGCCTCGTTGACGAAGTCGTAGGCATCCTTGGCCGAACCGGCGATCTGCACGGTGTCCTCGAAGGAGAACGTGACCTCCTCGGCGGCGTGGGCCAGTTCGACGTTGGTCTTCAGGGCGGCCAGCTCCGCACGGGAGTTGCGGTCCACGGCCTCGTCGATCCACTTCAGGCCCGCCGGATCGTCGTCCACGGCCCGGTAGTCGTGCAGCAGCCGGATCCGGGCGGAGCCGCCGGAGAGCGGTTCGATGATCCAGGTGCCGCCCATGGCGGCCACAGGCGGGGTGGAGACCTCCTGGCGGAAGGTGATCCGCAGGTTCGCCGGGTCCAGGGTGCGCCGCGAGGACCAGGTCTTCGCCTCATCGTTGGCGGTGGCCCAGATCCGGATGCGCTCCTCACCCGCCCCCCGCTCCACGTGGTCGACGTAGAGGGTGGGCGGGAAGATCCGGGGCCAGTTCTCCACCTCGGCGATCAACCGGTAGACGGCGGCTGCCGGGGCCTCGACGATGATGTCGTGTTCGACCTGACGGGTCGTCATGACGTGCTCTCCTCGTGTCGTCGAAAGTGCTGGGCGAGGTCTCAGAAGTTGCCCAGGCCGCCACAGACGTTCAGCGCCTGGGAGGTGATGGAGGCGGCGCTGTCGGAGGCCAGATAGCCGACCAGGCCCGCGACCTCCTCGGGGGTCGAGTAGCGGCCGAGCGGGATCTTCGCCTGGAACTTCTCGAGGATCGCGTCCTCCGTGGTGTCGTAGGCGGCCGCGTAGCCCTGGCGGACGCGCTGCGCCATCGGGGTCTCGACATAGCCCGGGCAGACCGCGTTGACGGTGATGCCGGTGGGCGCCAGCTCGTTGCCGAGCGCCTTGGTGAAGCCGACGACACCGTGCTTGGACGCCGAGTAGGGGGCGCCGAGCACCACACCCTGCTTGCCCGCGGTGGAGGCGATGTTGATGATCCGGCCGCGGTCCTTCCCGCGCATGCCGCCCGTGGTGAGCACTTCGCGTGTCATCAGGAAGACGCTGTTGAGGTTCGTGTCGATGACGTCGTACCAGAGGTCGTCGGTGATGTCGGCGGTGACCCCGCCGCCCGACCGGCCGGCGTTGTTGACCAGCACGTCGATCGTGCCGAAGCGGTCGACCGCCTGTCGCACGAACCGCCCCACGTCGTCCCGGGAGCGGACGTCGCAGGGGGCGCCGTCGACCTCCAGCCCCTCGTCGAGGAGCTCCTTGACCGTCCGGGTCACGCCGTCCTCGGTGCGGGCGCACAGGAACACCCGGTGGCCCCGGCCGGCCAGCAGCCTGGTCACCTCCAGGCCGATACCGCTGGTCGCACCCGTGACAACGGCGACCTTCGGGCTCTGCTGCGTCATGTCTGTCTCCTGGATGTGTCGGTGGCGGCTGACAGGGCGCTGCCGCCGGGCCCGACGGGCGCACGGCGGCAGCGGTGGGAGGGGAGTGAGGGGAGGGGGGAAGCGCGCCGCCGGTTCCCGCCGGGGGCATCGACGGTGGCCGGCGGGAACCGGCGGGCGCCGTCCGGGCCGGGCTCAGCCGATCTCGGCGGGCACCAGCAGAGCGTTGACGGCCTCGACGAGCGCACGCGGCGTCCTGGCCTCGGTCAGCGTGTCGTCGTCCAGGGTGACGCGGAACTCGCGCTCGATCCGGCTGCCGGTCTCCAGCATGGCCAGGGACTCGTAGCCCAGCGACTCGAAGTCGGTGTCGGTGATGTCGCCGTCGAGGTCGACACCTTCGTCCGCACCGGCTCCCTCGCGCAGGATGCGCTTGAGGTCGTCGAGGGTGAACTCATGGGCGGGCATGGTGGCTGTCCTTTCGTCGCTGTTGTGGGGAGGCGGTCACGCCCGGCCCTGCGCATGCCGTCGTGAGCCTGCGGGCCGGGGCCCGCGCAGGCCGGTGCGATGCTCCGCCCCATGAAGGCGCGGCAACGGCGCGACCGGCCGGGGACCGTCCGCGGGGCTCGGGGCGGCACGGCCCGTGGAGCGCCTACTCCACGGCTCGCACCACGGTCGCGGAGTTGAATCCGCCGTGGCCCCGGGCGATCACCAGGGCGGACCGCACCGGGGCGGACCGTTCGTGGCCGACGACCAGGTCGAGGGCGTGGCCGGGGGAGGGGGTGATGCCGATGGACGGCGGGATCACGCCGTCCCGCATGGCGAGGAACGCCGCCGCCAGATCCAGGGGCGCGCCTCCCGAGTAGAGCCGCCCGGTCATGGTCTTGGGCACCGTGACCGGCACCGCCCGCTCGCCGAACACCCCATTGATCGCCTCGGCCTCGATCCGGTCAAGCTCCAAGATCGCCGCCCCGTCGGCGAACACCACGTCGATGTCGCGGGGCAGTGCCCCGGCGTCGGCGAGCGCCAGCTCGATCGCCTTGCGCAGGCCGGGCGGACGCCCGCTGCCGGGACGGGGGTCGAGCGTGGCGCCGTACCCGGCGATCTCGCCGTAGATCTGCTCGGCGCCCCGGGCCCGCGCCTGCCCCAACTCCTCCAGGACGAGCAGGGCGCCGCCCTCGCCCGGCACATGTCCGTGCGCGGATCCGTCGAAGGGAAGGTAGGCGCGCTCCGGGTCGTGCGTGGTGCTCAGCCGGTTGCTCGCCATCTGCGCGACCCAGCCCCATGGGCAGATCGAGGCGTCGACGGCGCCCGACATCACCAACCGGGTGCCCTTGCGGATCTGCCGCCGTGCCTGGGCGACGGCGTCGAGCCCGCCCGCCTGGTCGCTGACCACCACGCCGCTCGGGCCGCGCATGCCGTTGCGGATGGAGATCTGGCCGCTGTTGACGGCGTAGAACCAGGCGAAGGACTGGTACGCACTGACGTACCGGCCGCCCTTGCTCCACAGAGCCTGAAGCTCTCGCTGGCCGAACTCGAAGCCGCCCGAGGAGCTCGCCGTGATCACACCCATCTCGAACTCGGGCAGCTCCGAGGGGCGCACGGCGGCGTCCCGGAACGCCCAGTCGGCGGCCACCAGGGCCAGTTGGGTCATCCGGTCGGTCTGCGGCAGGAGCCGGCCGGGCAGATGCTCCTCCGCGGTGAACCCGTCGATCTCCCCGGCCAGTCGGGCCGGGTAACGGTCGGGCACGAAGCGCGAGATCCGTCCGATGCCGCTGGTCCCCTTGCGGGTCGCGGCCCAGTAGGCCTCCGCGCCCAGGCCGTTGGGCGCGACCACGCCCAGCCCGGTGACGGCGACCCGGACACCTGACTCGCTCATGCGTCCCTCCGATCGGGACGGGCGAGCACCATGGCGCTCTGGAACCCGCCGAAGCCACTGCCCACCGAAAGCACCGCGTCCGTTCGCCAGTCCCGGGCGGTGAGCGGCACATAGTCGAGGTCGCATTCGGGGTCCGCCGTGTGCAGGTTGGCGGTGGGGGGCACGACGCCGTGCTCCATCGCCAGCGCGCTGGCCGCGATCTCGATCGAACCGATGGCGCCGAGCGAGTGGCCGACCATCGACTTGATGGAGCTGACGGGCACGCCGTAGGCGTGCTCGCCGAGGCTGCGCTTGAACGCTGCGGTCTCGTGCCGGTCGTTCTGTTTGGTGCCCGAGCCGTGCGCGTTGACGTAGTCGACGGCCTCGGGTCCGAGGCGGGCCTCGTCCAGGGCGATCCTGATGGCCTCGGCCATCTCGCGTCCGTCCGGGCGCAGGCCCGTCATATGGAAGGCGTTGCTGCGCGTGGCGTACCCGGCGACCTCCGCGTACACATGGGCGCCGCGCCTGCGTGCGCTGTCCAGTTCCTCCAGCACGAACACGGCCGAGCCCTCACCCAGTACAAAGCCGTTGCGGGTCCCGTCGAAGGGTCGCGAGGCGTGCTCCGGGTCGTCGTTGCGCGGGGTGGTCGCCTTGATCGCGTCGAAGCAGGCCACGGTGATGGGGGAGATCGGGGCGTCTGCCGCCCCGGCCACCATGACGTCGGCCGATCCCTCCCGGATCAGTTCGGTGGCGTAACCCACGGCGTCCAGACCGGAGGTGCAGCCGGTGGACACCACGGTGGTCGGCCCCTCGGCGCCCACCGCCCAGGCCACCTCGGCGGCGAAGGAGCTGGGTACAAGGTAGTTGTAGAGGTGGGGGACCGCGTACTCGTGGTCGACGAGGTCGAGCCGGCCGCTGTCGCTGACGGTGCGGTACTCCTGGTCGAGCCCCATCGTCGCGCCGACGGCGCTGCCGATGGTCACGCCGGTGCGGTGCGGATCGAGGGAGTGGAGATCCAGGCCGCTGTCCTCGACCGCCTCGCGCGCGGTGACCACCGCGAACTGCGCGGCCCGGTCCATCCGGCGTATCTCCTGGGCGCCCAGGCCCAGCAGTTCGGCGTCGAAGTCGACCTCGGCGGCGATCTGCGAGCGGAACGGGGACGGATCGAAGAAGCTGATGCGCCGGGTGGCGGTACGGCCGTCGGACAGCAGGCTCCAGAAGTTCTTGACGCCCACCCCGCCGGGTGCGGTGACCCCGATCCCGGTGATCACGACCCGCCTTGCATACGGGCCGCTCACCGTGCGCTCCAGTGGTAGAAGCGCTGTGCCATCGCGTCGGCGGGGGAGCGCCAGGTGGCGGGGTCGTAGGCGGTGATGAACGGCTTGAGGTCCTCGCTGATGCCGATGAACCGGGGGTCCGTCTTCGCGGCCTCGATCCGCTCGCCGCCGTCCTCGGTCTCGAAGTCCTGCAGATGGAAGTAGAGGCCGCGGTACCTGAAGAGCTGCCGACGCCGGGTGCCCATCAGATGCGGCATCTCCGTGCCGTCGAACTCGTCGAAGAGGCCCGCCACTTCGTCTGCGGTGTGGGGTTCCATCCGCGCCACGATCAGGGTGCTGTGCATGTGTCTCTCCTTGTCAGGACTGCTGGATCCGGGACGGACCGAACCAGCGCTCCAGTGCCATGGGCAGGTCGTGATGGCTGCCCGGCGCCGCCCAGGCCACGTGCCCGTCGGGCCGCACCAGTACCGCCGAGGTGTCCGCGAGCGGGCTGCCGGCCGGCGCGCCGTGGGGCTCGGCGGTGACGAGGTCGACCCGGTCCGACCATCCGGCCGCGCGGTCGCGCAGGACGGCGTTGTCCTCCAGGTCGAGGAGCACGCCGCGTCCCGCGCGCAGCAGTTCGGTGCTGCTGGTCTTGCGTCGATCGCCCACCAGTTCCAGGTGCGGCATGCGCAGTCCCAGCAGGGGATGCGGGCCCGGGCCGACGTCGTAGCGGATCTCCAGGCCGCTCACCATCCCGGCGAGGTGGCGGCTGACCTCCTCGTAGTGGATGAGCTCCTTCAGCACGTCGCGCAGCGGCTGGATCTCGTCTCCGGTGAGGAAGAGCAGGCCCTGGGCCTTGGTGTTCATCATCAGCCGCTCGCCGACCGGGTGCCGCTCACCGTGGTAGGTGTCCAGCAGGGCCTCGGGTGCGGTGCCGAGGACCACCGCGGCCAGCTTCCAGCCGAGGTTCACGGCGTCCTGGATGCCGGTGTTCATGCCCTGGCCGCCGGCCGGTAGATGGATGTGCGCGGCGTCCCCGGCGAGCAGTACCCGGCCCCGCCGGTACTCGGTGGCGAGCCGGGTCGCGTCGCCGAACGCACTGACCCACTCGTGCTCGGCGTGCGAGATGTCGATTCCGGTGATCCGCTGCCAGGCCGCCGCCACCTCCGCGTACGAGGGCGGCTCCGTGCGGCGTCGGGGCGGCGTGCCGTGCTCGCAGACGATGATGCGGGTGACGCCGCGGTCGCCGAGCGGGCCGCTCATGACCATGCCGCCGGGGTACGTCTCACCGATCAGCCGCGGCGCGAGGTCCACGCCCTTGATGTCCGCCAGATACATCTCCATGGTCGCGGCGGTGCCCGGGAAGTCGAAGCCGGCCGCCTTGCGCACGGTGCTGCGGCCGCCGTCGCACCCGACGAGGTAGTGCGCGCTCAACCGGACCTCCTCGCCCCCGGGACCGCGCACCTCGACCTCGACGTGGTCCCCGTGGCCGTGCAGCGCGACCAGGTCACGGCCGCGCCGGATGTCGGCGCCGAGTTCGCGGGCCCACTCCTCGAGCATCGTCTCGGTGTCCGACTGGGGGACGGTCTTGGCGGCCTGGTGGATGCTGTCGAGGACGCCGAAGTCGACCGGCAGGCCTCCGAAGTGCCCGGCGTCGCTGGTACCCATGTCGCCGAGGCGGTGCAGGAGTCCGCGCTGGTCGAAGACCTCCATCGTGCGGGTGGTGAAGCCCAGCCCGCGGGACTCGCCGGTGCGCTCCCGGAGCCGGTCCAGCACGATGACATCGACTCCCGCGAGCCGCAGTTCCCCGGCGAGCATGAGTCCGGTGGGACCTGCGCCGGCGACGATGACGGAAGCGTCCATGGATGTGTCCTCCGGGGCGTCGGAATGGGGATACGACGAGGCGGCGCACCGGAAGGGACTTCGGTGCGCCGCCTCTGACGGGTCGTGATATTCGTCCGTGGCCAATGTGTGCCGGATGAATCGGCACAGTGCTGCGGAATCTAATGAAGAGCTTCTTCGGAATCACGGCCGATGTCAATGCGGATATGACAGTTCGACAACAAGCTTGTGTCAAACCCCTGTCAAGTTGAATTCCTCGGGCAACAAAGAAAAGCCCTGCCAGGTGAATAACCCCTGGCAGAGCTTCCTTTCCGCTTGTTCTGCGGCCCGCGCCGCTCAGGTGCGGACGCCGAGCGACGCGTGGATGTCCTGCTCGTGGTAGTACGTCCGGCCGCCCCGCGCGCGCCGACGCCACCGGTCCTCACTGGCCCGGCGGTACACGCTGCCCGGCGCGATGCCCCAGAGCAGGGCGATGTCCCGGGCGGTCATCCAGCGGACCGCGGGCTCGCGCCGCTCCTGCGCCCCTCCGCCCCGCCGCAGCCACTCCTGACCGGACCACCGGTGCTCGGGATCGGCGTCGCAGCCGACCTCCACCGTGCCCGCGGTGGAGCCGGACCGCGCCGCCGCCAGCAGGACGCCCCGGCACCCCGGCACCACGCAGTCGCCGACCGGGACACGGCGCCGGGGAGCGGGATCGATCACCTGACGGGCCAGGCGCACACATCGGCTGACCTCGTCGGACAGTGCGCCGGCGGCCGGGTGCGAGGCGAGCCAGTCGAGGTGCACGAGCAGAAGTGCGGCGAGCTGGGGCGGGGTGTCGCGCGGAGCGCCGACACCGCGTTCCTCGATCACCAGTGCGGCCCAGGACCGCAGCAGCCCGACGATCGCCGAACGCGCGTCGGCGGCCGCCGTGTTGAAGGGCATGCCCGGCAGCGGGCCGCCGGAGGTGCGATCGCGCGGCCGGTCGGTACCGGTGAGCAGCCGGCCGCACTCGTCGTGCAGCCGCGGCAGCCGCTGAAGATCATAAGTGAGCCGGAGCCGGCAGTTCGGGCAGAGCCGGCTGCCGGCGGCGGCGAGATCGCGGGCCCGACCCGCCGTTCCGTCGCGCCCGCACGCGGCACCCTCGCACTCCCTCGGTTCGGTCGTCCCGGGTGCTGTCTTCGTGGTGTCCGTGAATCCTTTGGTCATTTCCCCCACCGCCTCGAAGTACGGCGAACCTATTTCGGGGATTCCGGCACGGACAAGCGAAGGCTCGCTACATGTAATTCCTCTGTAGCGAGCCTTCTGTTTTTCTGAGCGACCTGTTCGGGATGTGTCTCAGACCGCAAGACGTGCCGCGATGCCGTCCAGGACGCAGTCCAGACCCGTCTCGAACTGCCACTGCAGATCGTCCTTGCGGTCGGCCTCCCCGATGTAGCGCGCGTACATCGGGAAGCGTCCGGTGCTCATGAGCCAGGTCATCTGCGAGGCGAGTCCCGTCCGGGCCTCCTCGCGGCTGGACCAGCCACGCACCCGCAGCAGTTGGGTCAGCCCGATCTCCGAGTCGACGGCGCCGTGCACATACGCGGTGACGGTGCTGTAGACCGCCATCGCGGTGTCCGCGTCCAGCCCGAGGCCGTCGAGCGCCGCGAGCGCGGCCTCCGGTACGGCCAACTGGTGCGGGGTGGGCGCGCACCAGGTCGCGCGGGTCACCCATGAGTGCCGCAGCAGGACCTCTCTGATACGCAGGGCGAGGGTGCGCATGGTCGTGCGCCAGCCGTCGGTGCCGTCCGGCAGGTCCAGCTCGCCGTAGACGAAGTCGACCATCAGCTCGAGGAGTTCGTCCTTGCCCGTGACATAGCGGTACGCGGCCATGGGGGCGACGCCGAGCTCGGTGGCGAGCCGCCGCATGGTGACCGCGTCGAGGCCCTCGGCGTCGGCGACGCCGACCGCGGTTCTGGCGATCCGCTGGGGGGTGAGGGTGGTGCGGGGGGCCGGCGCGGGGCGTTCGAGGCGTTCCCACACGGAGACGTGGTCCCTGTCCTCGGTCTCTACCTGTCTCTCCTGGGAGGCCATCGCATGGGTTCCTTCCGCCGAACAGTGCTGTGTACAGCGTATCAGCAGTAGACAACGTACACGTGGATGTGTACGTTGTACGTCGAGGATACGTCGTACACAACTGGAGGTGCTTTCCCATGGGCGACGCGACCGGTACCCCCCTGCGGACCGCGGTGATCATCGGCAGTACGCGGGACGGGCGGTTCGGCCCGGTCGTCGCCGACTGGATCACCGGGCACATCGGTGAGCGCGAGGACATGACGGCCGACGTGGTCGACCTCGTCGAGACCCCGCTGCCCACCGTCTTCCCCGCCTTCGGCCAGGCCCCCTCCGAGGAGGTCGTGGCCCGACTCGGTGCGGTGACACCGCGACTGGCCGAGGCCGACGCCTTCGTGATCGTCACCCCGGAGTACAACCACAGCTTCCCGGCGGCGCTGAAGAACGCCCTCGACTGGCACAACGAGCAGTGGCACGCCAAGCCGGTCGGTTTTGTGTCCTACGGCGGCCTCGCGGGCGGCCTGCGCGCGGTCGAGCATCTCCGGGTCGTCCTCGCGGAACTGCACGCGGTGACCATCCGCAACACCGTCAGCTTCCACAACTACGGCGAGATCTTCGGCGCCGACGGCAGGCCGACCGACCCCGGCTGCGAGGTCGCGGCCAAGGCCATGCTCGACCAGCTCACCTGGTGGGCGCACGCCCTTCGCGAGGCCAGGAGCCTGCGCCCGTACGCCGTCTGACGTCCCGCCACTTCTGCCTTGGGGGAAGCCATGAACGACCCCGCGACACCCACCTCCGCGGCCGACCCGCCCGCACTGCCCCGGTTGGGCGTCTTCGGACTGATGCTCGGCATCTTCCTGGCGACCCTCGACGGGCAGATCGTCAGCACCGCGCTCCCCACGATCGTGGGCGACCTCGGCGGACTCGACCACTTCTCCTGGTCGGTGACGGCGTATCTGCTCACCATGGCCGCCTCCACACCCATCTGGGGCAAGCTCGGCGACCTCTACGGCCGCAAGGGCGCCTACACCAACTCTGTGGTGCTCTTCCTGATCGGCACGGTGCTGTGCGGCCTGGCCCAGAGCATGGGCCAGCTCATCGCCTTCCGGGCCGTCCAGGGCCTCGGTGCGGGCGGACTGATGGTCGGGGCGCTGTCGGTGATCGGCGTGCTGGTACCGCCGCAGGAGCGTGGCCGTATCCAGTCGATGGTGGGGGTCATGCTGCCGGTCGCCTTCGTAGGCGGGCCGCTGCTCGGCGGATTCATCACCGACTACCTGGACTGGCGCTGGACGTTCTACGTCAACGTGCCCATCGGCATCGTCGCCCTGCTGGCCGTCGGCAAGGGCGTGCGGCTGCCCGCCCAGCGGGTCACGGGGCGGGTGGACTACCTCGGCGCGGCCCTGCTCACCAGCGGCATCCTGGCTCTCACCCTGCTCGCGAGCTGGGCCGGCACCACCTACGCCTGGACGTCCTGGCAGATCGCCGCGCTCGCCGTCGTGGTCGTGCTCAGCCTCGCCTGGTTCGTGCGCGTCGAACTGCGTGCCACGGAACCGATCACGCCGCCCCGGCTGTTCACCAGCAGGGAGTTCACCCTCGCACAGGTACTCAGCCTGCTGGTCGGCGCCGTACTCGTCTCCGTCATCAACTACCTCCCGCAGTACATGCAGTTCGTCCAGGGCGCCTCGCCCACGGTCAGCGGCATGCTGATCCTGCCGCTGATGCTCGGCATGCTCACCGCCCAGCTCACCACCGGACGGCTCATGGACCGCGGGGGACTGGACCGCATCGTCCCGCTCACCGGCGGCACCGTCACCGTGGCCGGTGCGATGCTGCTGCTCCTGCTCGGCGCGGACACCCCGCTCGTCGCCGCCTCGGCCCTGACCCTGGTCATCGGGGCAGGCGTCGGCATCCTGATGCAGAGCACCCTGCTCACCACCATGAACAGCGCCGCCCCGCGCGACATGGGCGCCGCCACCGGCACCGTCACCCTGGTGCGCACCATCGGCGGCTCTCTCGGTGTCGCCGTCCTCGGTGCCGTGCACAGCAGCCGCATGGCGGACGTCCTGGCAGAACAGCTGGGCACCGACACGGAGAAGCGGCTGACCGCCGGCGGCGGACTGACCCCGGCCCTGCTGAAGGACATGCCCACCCGCGTGCGCCACACCGTCGAGGACGCGGTCAGCAGCGGACTCCACGGTGTCGTGGTCGGCGCTGCCGTCCTGTCGGTGATCGCGTTCGGCACGGCCTGGTTCATCCGCGCGACCCCGGAACCCGACCCGGCGGCCGCTGCGACGGCGGCCCCGGAAAGCGCACCGGACAAGGACTCCGTCCGCGCTCCGCACGTGGACTGAGCGCGGCCCGGCCGCACCCAGGCACCACCTCCCATCCAAGCCGCCGACCGTACGGTGTCATCCCCCGTCGCCGTGCGGTCGGCTCCCAATCGAAGGCGAAGACTGATGCCCGCGAATCCGGTCGAGCGTGCCAGGGACGTCCTGGTCCGTCCCTTCTCCCTGGGTGGTCTCACCCTGCCCAACCGTGTCGTGATGGCTCCGATGACGCGCGAGTTCTCCCCCGGCGGAGTGCCGGGCGAGGACGTGGCGCGGTACTACGCCCGGCGGGCCGCCGGCGGCGTCGGCCTGATCCTCACCGAGGGCACCTACATCGGTCATGACTCGGCGGGCACCAGCGCCCGGGTACCGCACTTCCACGGCGACGAGGCGCTGGCCGGCTGGTCCGCGGTGGCCGAGGCGGTCCACCGGGCGGGCGGCCGGATCATGCCCCAGCTGTGGCATGTCGGCATGGACCGCACCGCCGGCAATCCTCCGGTGCCGGGGGCCCCGGCGATCGGTCCCTCCGGTATCGCCCTGGACGGCGCGCGCTCGGGCCACACGATGACCCAGGCCGACATCGACAACGTGGTCGCCGCCTATGCGACGGCCGCGGCCGCGGCCGAGGCACTCGGCTTCGACGGTGTGGAGATCCACGGCGGCCACGGTTATCTGGTCGACCAGTTCCTGTGGGCCCACACCAACCGGCGCACCGACGGCTACGGCGGTGATGTCGCCCGCCGCACCCGGTTCGCGGCCGAGATCGTGGCCGCCTGCCGCTCGGCCGTGTCGGCGGAGTTCCCGATCTCGTTCCGGTTCTCCCAGTGGAAGGTGAACCACTACCCGGCCCGGATCGCCGAGACGCCGCAGGAACTGGAGACCATCCTCGGCCTGCTGGCCGAGGCTGGCGCCGACATCTTCCACTGCTCGACCCGGCGCTTTCACCTCTCCGAGTTCGAGGGCTCCGACCTCAACCTCGCGGGCTGGGCGAAGAAGGTGTCGGGGAAGCCCGCCATCAGCGTGGGCTCGGTGGGCCTGAGCAATGAGTTCCTCCAGGTGTTCCAGGGGGAGCAGGCGAGCGTCACCGACATCGTGGAGCTGCTCGACCGCATGGAGCGGGAGGAGTTCGACCTCGTCGCGGTGGGCCGTGCCCTTCTCGGCGACCCGGAGTGGCTGATGAAGGTCCTCGCCGGACGTACCGAGGAACTTAACCCCTTCCACGTGGGACTCGTCGGCAGCCTCCATTGATCCCCGCGGTCGCACGCCCGACGGCGGGCCACTGATTCCCGTCGCTCCGGAGACGGCGCCGGAGCGACGGGGCATGCGGGCAACACGGAACGAGCGGTCCAGTGGCCGCCGTGGGCCGCGGAGTCCGCGGTGAGGGCGGGTCGGCGGTGAGGCGCGGGTCCGCCGCGCGCTCGGTGGCGGCGGACGTTCACGCATCCGGTATCGCCAGGGACCTCGGCCTCAGGGTCGGGGTCCCTGGCACTTTTGCGGGGGATCCGGTACGGGCGGCGATGCGGCGGGGCCACCATGACGTCCGCCGCGCAGCGGTACCCAGGGGCCGATCCCGGTGCGCCCACGGTGAGTTCGCTGCTCGGCTGTTCGAGGTCTTTCCTTGCGCCGTTCAGGGGGCCCGCCGGTGCGATCTCGGCCCCACCTTCGTTCGGCGCGCATTGACTGCCCCCTGCCGCGCGGCAGGGATCCGTTTGTCGCAGCCCTCTTCGCGGTCAACCGTCATGCCCGCGTAGGCGGTGCCGGCCGGCACCGCAAGAGAAGGGACTCGAATGCGCGTACTGCGACTGCGGCGTCTCGCACTGAGCGCACTTGCGTCAGCGCTCTTTCTGGTCGGAGCCGCCCCGGCCACCGTCCAGGCCGACGAAGTCCGTGTCCAACGGGCCGCCCGCGACTGCCCGATCACCCATCGGTCGGCCAGTACGACGATTGCTCCGCCGACGGGGCTGCAGAACTACTACCACAACGACTGGCGGCTCGGGCCCAGCCGGCTGCCCCGGACCGGGCCGATCGGAAGGATGCTTCGGGGCTACCACCCGGAGGACAGCACATCGCAGTACTGGTTCCTGGGCTGCTACTGGCAGACGAACCAGCAGAACCAGTCCGGTTGGTGGTACCCGGACAACAACGGGTTCGTGCTCCGCAACGGTCGTCCGGTCCAGTCGACGAGGACGCTCAAGGTGGGGCAGCTGGTCGACCTCTTCGGCAGGGGTACCGGCAACTTCCTTGCGCCCGCGGGCACGCCCTACGCGAAGCGCGCGCTGCCGCCGACCAACCTCGACGAGTACGACCCGGCCGCTCCCGCGTACAACTACCACCTCTACCGCGTCATCAAGGCGTTCACCGTGCAGGCCGGGCCCATCAGGCCCTGGTTCGGCCAGCCGGGGCTCGGCGAGCAGTACGTGACGAGTGTCACCATCCCCACCCTGATCGCCACGCAGAACCTGGAAGAGATCGTCCCGAGGGGATAGAACCTCTTGAACGGTGCCCGGCCCATGCCCAGCGCCCCGGCCACCGCGCCCGCCCCGAGTGCGGCGAGCAGCAGGCCGTAGCCGCCGGAGCCCTGGTGCAGACGCACGCTGGCGATCACGGGCAGCAGGGCCCACAGGGCGCTGGCAGGCAGGACGAACAGGGCGGCCCGCCACAGGATCCGGCGCACGCCCGGGGCGTGGCGCACATAGCGGCCCCCTGCGTGCAGGGCGGCGACGACCGCCTCGGGCGCGGCGCGTTCCTCCCCGCTCCGGCGCCAGCGCAGCAGCGCCAGGATCACGGCGGTGAACGACACCGCGTTGATGCCGAACAGCACCCAGGTGGAGGTGAACGTGAGCAGCAGGCCCGCGAGGGCGGGGCCGACCGCGCGCGCCACGTTGACGCTGAGGCTCCCCAGAGCGGCCGCGGCCGGGATCTGCTCCCTGGGGACCAGCTCGGGCTGGATCGCCTGCCACGCAGGATTGCCGACGGCCTGCCCGCAACCGAGCAGGAAGGTGAAGGCGATGAGGACGGCGGGAGTGGTCCGACCGGTGGCGGTGAGCAACGTCAGCAGCGCGGCGAGCACCGTCATCGCGCTCTGCACGCCGATGAGCAGCCGACGCCGATCCAGGACGTCGGCGAGCACGCCCGCGGGGAGCGACACGAACATCACCGGCAGCAGGCTCGCCGCCTGCACGAGCGAGACCCAGGTGGCGGCGCCCGGGCGGTGCACCAGCATCCACTGTGCTCCCACGGCCTGCATCCAGCCGCCGACGGCCGAGCCCAACTGGGCGGCCCAGAGCATGCGGTAGGTCGGATCTCCCAGAGGCCCACCACTGACACGGGTGCGTTGCCGGATCGCGCTCACCGCCCCATCCAACCACCTCGCTTTCGCCTCGCCGGCCGAACCGACCGCTCGTCGGGGCCCTGGACCCCCTGCCCGCCGAACCTCGCGCGGCTCATGGGCCGCAGGAACAGAAGGGTTCGCACAATCCGGGTGTTCCTCCCCGTCCCGCCGAGGTGAGCTTCCACAGTCGGCGGGACGACCCGTCGGCCACACACCATGACCTCACGCCAGTGGCGTTGCCGTACTGACGGGGCCTCGGACCGACGCCTTCGTCAGGGAGTGCTCGCCGGTGTGTCCACGACCATCCAGTCGAGCACCGGGGTGCTCTGCAGATAGACCAGCACGCACATGAAGAGCATGAAGACCACGCTCCACACGATGACCCGGCGGAAGAGGATCCCTTCGCGGCCCTCGAAGCCGACCGCGGCCGCGGCGATGGCGAGGTTCTGCGGCGAGATCATCTTGCCGAGCACACCACCCGAGGAGTTGGCCGCGGCCATGAGGGTCGGCGACAGGCCGGCCTGGTGGGCGGCGGTGATCTGGAGGGCGCCGAAAAGGGAGTTGGACGAGGTGTCGGATCCGGTGACGGCAACGCCCAGCCAGCCGAGGATCGGTGAGAGGAAGGCGAAGGCGCCCCCGGCGCCGGCCACCCACAGACCCAGCGTGGTGGTCTGGCCGGACTCGTTCATGATGTAGCCGAGCCCCAGCACCAGCATGACGGTGAGCACCGCGAACTTCAGCTGGTCCAGGGTGCGTCCGTAGGCGCGCAGGGCGCGGCGCGGCCCGACCTGGATGAGCACCATGCTGATCAGTCCGGCGATCAGCAGCAGACTCCCGGCCGCCGAAAGGTAGTTGAGCTTGAAGGTGGTGGCGACCGGGTCGCCGTTCGCCTTGAGGATGTGCAGCCCGGGCCAGTTGACGATGTGCGTCACCGACTCCAGACCGGTACCGGTGGCGCCGACGCCGGTCGGCGGCTTTCCGGTGATCGCCGGAACCCGGGTGGCCAGTACGAACACCACGATGATGGCCAGGTAGGGCGCATACGCCTTGAAGACGTCCAGCGGCGAGTCGTGTATGTCGCGGTCGGCGTCCGCGCGGGCCCGGGTCAGCACCTGGCTGTCCGCGGACTCGTCGCGGCCAGGGGCCGGTTCGCCCCCGGGGGTGTGCGGCCCGCTGGAGCCGCCGTCGGCGCCGTCGAGTCCTTCGTCCTCGTCGCGTTCCTGGTACGTCTCCTCGGCGTGCCACAGACGGGTGAACACCAGGACCGCCAGCGCGGAGGCGAGCGCGGCGACGATGTCGGCGAGCGGCACGGACCAGAAGTTCGAGGACAGGTACTGGAACACCGCGAAGGACACGCCGCAGACCACCGCCGGCGGCCAGGTCTGCCGCAGCCCCCTGCGGCCGTCCACGATGAACACCAGAGCCAGCGGCACGAACAGGGCCAGGATCGGGGTCTGCCGGCCGACCATCGCGCCGAGGTCGTCGACGGGCAGGCCGGTGACACCGGCCAGTGTGGTGATCGGCACGGCGATCGCGCCGAACGCGACGGGTGCGGTGTTGGCGACCAGGGCGACCGTGGCCGCCTTGAGCGGCTTGAAGCCCAGGGCGATCAGCATGACCGCGCTGATCGCGACGGGGGTGCCGAAACCGGCCAGCGCCTCCATGAGGGCGCCGAAGGAGAAGGCGATGATGATCGCCTGTACCCGCTGGTCGTCGCTGATGGACGCGAACGACCGGCGCAGTACGTCGAAGTGACCGGTCTCCACGGTGAGGTTGTAGATCCAGATCGCGTTGATGACGATCCACATGATCGGGAAGAAGCCGAACGCGGCTCCCAGCAGGCCGCTGTTGAGCGCGTCGGCGACCGGCATCGAGTACACGGCGACCGCGAGTACCACGGCGACGACGAGGGAGATCAACGAGGCGAGCCACGCCTTCATCCGCACCACGCCGAGCAGGACGAAGAGGACCAGCAGCGGAAGGATCGCGACGATGGACGACAGCCCGAGCGAATCGCCCACCGGACTGTAGTCCTGCTGATAGTTGGCGAGGAACATGTAGCACCCTTTTTCTACGACGCCGGAGATGAGGGGGCCGCGCCACGGATCGGCACCGTGGTGGTCGGGGGGGATGGCGTACATGACGACGTCGCCGGGAACGCGGGCGCGCCCTTGGGCGACTGTCGTGCGGGGACGCCGCGGACGGCGGCATCGAGCACCTGCACGGTGGGGGCGAGGGGCATTCTTCGCACATGCGGGCGGACGTGGTCGCGACCTGTATCCAGCACCCGGGGGCGGCGGTCAGTCCCCGACGTACCCCGGGAGCAGGTGGCCGGCACCGCCTTGGTCCTGCGTTCACCGGGACCGCGGGCCCCGTGACGCAACAGGTGGCACGTTCCGGCGCTCGCTCCCACGCGGACGCGGGATCTGATGCGGTGTCCCATGCGGGTACTCCGAGTTGGCGACGAGGTCGATTCCACTACTCGGTAGACACCAACCGAATGGTGGAAGAATGCAGTGGTGCCGGAGCTGTGTCAAGGGTCACACGTGACCTGGGTACAGCCGCGCTCCCGCCAGAACAAGGGGTGTGCGGGAACGGGTCCGCCGCCGGGGGCCGTCGCCCTGAAACGGAGGAGGTCGCGGACGTCAGCGCGCGGGTCGCCGGTGTACGGCGCCGGTGACGACGGACGTCACGAACCTGTGGACGGCCGCGGTTACCGGTGGGCCCGGTTCGCGGTCCGTGAACAGCAGATGCCCGCCGCCGACCAGGGAAAGGGTGAGTGAGTCGATGTCGGCGTCGACCGCGATGCGGCCCAGATCGCGCTCGTCCGCAAGGTAGGCGGAGACGGCGGTCGTGGCCTGGGCGAGGATCGCGACGCCGCCGCCGGGCGTGGCGTGCCGCAGCCGCTCGCGCAGCTGGTCCCGGAAGGTGACGAGCGGGATGATCGCCATCGGGATCGGTCCGAACAGGACGGTCAGCGCGCCGGTGAGGTTGTCGACGACCGTCCCGGTGCCGGCGGACTCCCGCAGCGCAACCGCCTGCGACTCGAGCTGCGCGGCCCGGTCGAGTACGAGATCGGTGAGGAAGGCGTCGAAGTCCGCGAAGTGACGGTGCAGGACTCCCTTGGCGCAGCCCGCCTCGTCGGTGACGGCCCGGCTGGTCAGCGCGTTCGGACCGTCCCGCAGCAGGACGCGTTCGGCGGCGTCGAACAGCTGCTGCCGCGCGTCTCGAAGATGCACCCCGGTCGGCACTCGCCGTCCTCTCGTGTCGGCCCGCCCGCGGCCATGGCCCAGTGGGCATGCGCCCACTAAGGTGGGCGCATGCCCACTCTACCGCGAGAGCAGCCTGAACCCTCCTCGCCGGAGCCGTACAAGGCCCGGCGGACGGCCGAGTCGTTCGGCGTGGACGCGCAACGCTACGACCGAGCCAGGCCCGGTTATCCGGAGGCGCTGGTGGCACGGATCGTCGCCGCCGGCCCGGCGCCCGACGTGCTCGACGTCGGCTGCGGCACCGGCATCGCGGCTCGTCAGTTCCAGGCGGCAGGGTGCGCCGTACTCGGTGTCGAGCCCGATGTGCGGATGGCGGAGTTCGCGCAGGCGCGCGGGCTGCAGGTCGAGGTCGCGACTTTCGAGACATGGCAGCCGGCGGGCCGGACGTTCGACGCCGTCGTAGCCGCCCAGTCGTGGCACTGGGTGGATCCGGTCGCCGGCGCCGTGAAGGCGGCACGGATACTGCGACCAGGGGGACGGTTGGCGATCTTCGGGCATGTGTATGAGCCGCCCGCCGAGGTGTCCGGGCCCTTCGCCGCCGCCTACCGGCGAGTCGTTCCCGACTCCCCGTTCGACGGCGGACAGGACCGACGGCCCGTCGACCTCTATGAGGTGATGTACGCGCAGTTCGCCGACAAGGTCCGGGAGACCGGACAGTTCGACGAACCCGAGTTGTGGCGATTCGACTGGCAGCGGCCCTACACCCGGGACCAGTGGCTGGATCTGCTGCCCACCACCGGGGGCCTCACCCGGCTCCGCCCCGATCGGCTGGCCGAGGTGCTGGACGCCGTCGGGGGTGCGATCGACGCCCTGGGTGGACGCTTCACCATGAACTACACGACCCTGGCGGCGACCGCCGTACGCGCCGCCTCTTGAGTCGGCCGGCGCCATCGCCGCCGGCCGAGGAATCGGCGATGCCTGCCTGCGATGGACCGGGGGCGGAGACATGGTCGAGAACCGCCGTTCCGCGGTCCCGGCATCGTCCGGTGGGCGCGGCCGGATCTGCGCCCACCGGACGACGACGTTCGGCATGCGCACCCCGACGGACCCGGTTCCAACAGGAGTCGGAGTGCACTCTGGACCGGCGAGGGTCAGATGCCGCGCCGGCGGAGCAGCAGGTCGGCGACGACCGGCCGGTGGTCCGAGGCCGCGGTCTCCTCCTCGCGGGTGCCGGTCACGGTGACCTCGGGGGAGACGGACACGACATCGATGCGCTTGACCGGGGTGATCGCCGGGTACGTTTTTCCGCCCTGCGGGGCGGCGTCGGCGAGGGGTCCCCACAGCTTCGCCAACTCGGGGGCGCCGGGCTCGGCGTTGAAGTCACCGACGAGGATCTTCGGCCCGGAGTCCTCGGCGAGGATGCCCAACATGTCGTCGACCTGCGTCCGCCTGACGGTCGGGTCGGCGCGGTAGTCCAGGTGTGTCGAGTAGACGTGCACAGCGGTCCCGCGAACCCGGAGCGTCACCTCCGCGAAGCCCGGGGCAGGGGCCGGCACCGGGTTGGGGTCCTGGGTGGACAGTCGTGTGATCTCGTGGTTCTCCGCGCGCACGATCGGGTGGCGGCTCAGGATCGCGACACCGTACTGGCGCCGCTCCGTGTGCTCCGGCGCGGGAGGCAGGTCGTAGATCGGGGCGAAGAAGACACGCATGTGCAGGCGTGCCGCCAACTCATGCGCCTCGTCGGTGAAGTTGCTCCGCGCGTCCCAGTGCACGTCGACCTCCTGGAGGCCGATCACATCGGCATGGAGGGCCCGGACGGCATCGGCGGTGCGGTCGAGGTCGAAGACGTTGTCCTCGCCGGCCCCCGCGTGGATGTTGTACGTGGCCACCCGTAGCGGCACACTCCGGGTCGCCTGCTCGGCAGTGGTCGACGGGCGGGCCGTGGCCATGCCGGGTGCTGTCGCACCGAGCGCCACGAAGGCGAGAACGCCGGCGGCCAGTGACCGGTAAACAGACAATCGATTCGCGTGTTTCACCCAGTGCTCCAGATGCTCTACGGACTGATGACATGCTGCGGGCGTGGGAGACGGGACGACCGCCGACCGCCGGGGAGACGTCTCCCGGGTGCCGCGCGCATCCGTACCCGCCTGTTCGGCCCGGGCGATCATCGCGGGATCGGGTGACGGGGTTGCGCCACACGCTCAAAAAAAATCGTGCTGACCCTGTGTCCGACAGCGAACGAACTCCCCTGCGTCCGCCCGTCAGGGCACCCTGCTGTCCGCCGCTGCCGCGGCGGGCGCTGTCGACGCCGCCCTGTCGACCCTCGCCGAGACCGGACTGCCCCCGACGGACGTCCACGGCCCCGCGGAACTGTTCGGCATCGTCGGCCTCGACGGCCGGCTGGACTGGTCGCAGGAGTACACGAGGTCCACCCCGGTCGGGTCTGCGACGGATTGACCGTCCGGACGACGCGCATCGAGTGGAGTCCGTACACGACGGTGCTTTCTTTCATGCCTTTGCGGTGAGCCGCCGAGTCGCTGTCTATCATCGACCACGAACGGCACGGCATTCTCGCGATCAATGGGACAAGGGACGGTCCGTTGAACGGACAGCGGAAAGGGCGGGGAGACGCGGCCACCGGCCGGGCGATATGACAGGCCTGCACCTGGACATATCAGTAGCGCACCGACGCTGACGACCTCTCGGCCGGTCGGCCTCGGGACTTTCGCCGCCCGGCGGGGTTCGCCTGCACAGGGATTCCGGCATCATCAGCCGTCTTCCGGCGTGACATGCGAAGGGTCCGCCGCCGTCCGAGCCGGAGAGAGAATTCATGACGCTGTCTGCCCTGCTGGGAGCCGTCGACCCGCCACAACTCCTCCCCGCGCGTGAGCAGATGGCCTTCACCCTGGGCTTCCACATCATTCTGGTGCCCTTCGGCGTCGCATTCACCTTCATGATGCTGATCTGCCAGTACCGCGGGCTGCGCCGCGGCGATCAGCAAGCGCTCCTCCTGGCGCAGCGATGGTCCAAAGTGGCCGCCGTTCTGTTCGCGGTCGGGGCCGTTTCGGGAACGGTGCTGACTTTTGAGTTGGGCCTTCTCTGGCCCGGGCTCATGGGCAAGTACGGTTCGGCGTTCGGATTTCCGTTCGCCATCGAAGGGCTTTTCTTCTTCCTCGAAGCCATCTTCATGGCCATCTACATCTACGGCTGGAAGCGGCTGCCCCCATGGCCACACTTCTTCACCGGCGTCGTGGTCACCCTGTCGGGCGTGGGCGGAACGGCGTCCGTCATCGCGGCCAACAGCTGGATGAACCAGCCGGCCGGCATCGTCGTGAAGAACGGGCGCGTGGTGGACGTGATCCCGTCCAAGGTCTTCTTCAACGGGGCCTTCTGGTGGGAGATGGTGCACATGCTCCTCGCGGCCTACATCGTCGCGGGGTTCATGGTCGCCGGGGTGTACGCATGGGACCTGCTCAAGGGCCGTCGCGACCACTACCACCGGCTCGGGTTCCTCGTCCCCTTCACGGTCGCCGCGATCGCCATGCCGCTGCAGTTCCTCGTCGGGGACACCATCGCGCGCCAGGTCTTCGACAGGGAACCGGCCAAGTTCGCCGCCATCGAGATGGTGCCGACCACCGGCACCCATGTCCCGGAGATCCTCGGCGGCGTCTATATCGACGGCGAGGTGCGCTACGGCATTCCGCTCCCCGGTGTCGCGTCGATCCTCGCCGGTTTCCGTCCCTCCACCCCCATCAAGGGGCTCGACGCGATCCCGCCGGACGTACGCCCTGACGACGCGGTGGTCAGCGTCGTCCATCTCGCCTTCGACGTGATGGTCGGCACGGCGTCACTCCTGCTCCTGCTGGCCCTGTGGTTCGCCTGGCTGTGGTGGCGGCGGCGCGAGGTGCCGACGAACCCATGGTTCCTGCGCAGTGCGGCCGTCGCCGGTCTGGTCTCGCTGCTGTCGCTGGAGAGCGGCTGGGTGGTGACCGAGGTCGGCCGGCAGCCCTGGACCGTCGTGGGGCTCCTGCTCACTCGGGACGCGGTCGCCACGCAGGGCAATCTGTGGCCGCTGTTCGCCACGGTCCTCGCGATCTATTTCTGCGTCGGTGCCGGTGCCCTGTTCGTGCTCCGGACCATGCGCCGCCGGTGGGCGGAGGAAGGAACCGATGCCGTGGCGGTCCCGTACGGCCCCCGGCCGGCACCGGCGATGAACGGGCGCACCTCCGGAGCTGATGACGCATGAGCACTGTGATCGCCGTGATCCTGTTCGTCGGTGTCATCGCCTACGCCCTCTTCGGCGGGGCCGACTACGGAGCCGGCTTCTGGGATCTGACGGCCGGGGGCGAGACGCGGGGACACCGCGTCCGCGAGCTGATCAACCTCTCCCTCAGCCCCGTGTGGGAGGCCAACCACACATGGCTGGTCTTCTGTCTCGTCACGATCTGGACCGGCTTTCCCCGGGCCTTCACCGCCATCACCACGACCTTGTACATCCCACTGGGACTTGCGGCGCTGGGGATCGTCGCCAGAGGAGCCGGCTTCGCCTTCCGTCATGCACTGACCGAGCGTCAGGCACAGCGCGTCAGCGGTATCGCGTTCGCCTGTTCGTCGGTGCTCACCCCGTTCTTCTTCGGGACCATCGCGGGCGGGATCGCCTCGGGGCGCGTGCCGTCGGCGGGGCACGGTGACGCGCTGTCCAGCTGGCTCAACCCGACCTCCGTCCTCGGCGGGGTCCTCGCGGTCACCGTCTGCGCCTACCTCGCCGCCGTGTTCCTGACCGGGCAGGCCCAACGTCGAGCGGACGCCTCCCTGGAGCACGCATGCCGCCTGAGAGCCTTCGCGGCGGGCGTCGGCGGGGGAGTGGTGGCCCTGGTCGGCGTGTACGTCCTGTACTCGGACGCCCCGCGTCTGTTCCACCAGTTGAGGACGGTGGGCGCGCCGCTCCTGGCCGTCTCGGGCCTGTGCGGTCTCGCCGCGCTGATCCTGTTGCACCGGGGCCGTCCGCCCGTGGTACGCGCCCTGGCGGCCCTCGCGATCGCCACCGTCGTCGCCGGATGGGGAGTCGCCCAGTATCCGTACCTCCTGGGCACCCACCTGACCATCCAGCAGGCGGCCGCGCCGTCGGCCACCCTGTGGGTGCTGCTCGTGGTCTCCTGCGTGGCGGCCGCCCTGATCGCGCCTTCGCTCGTCCTGCTCTACACGCTTCAGCTGCAACGCAAACTCGGCTGACCGCACCGGGTGCGGTACGCCCTCTTCACCCGCTCCGACCGATCCGGCCGCCGGAAGTCCGTCCGACCTGCACGGGAGAAGAGCGGGACGGCTGAAGCACGGGCACAGGCGACGTGTTACAAGTGTCCCCTGGCAGGCAGCAACAGGAGATCAGTCGTACCACCCGGAGGGCCGTCCGTTGTTCAGCATCACCGTTCGCGATCACATCATGGTCGCCCACAGCTTCCGCGGCGAGGTGTTCGGGCCCGCGCAGCGGTTGCACGGTGCCACGTTCCTCGTCGACGCGACGTTCCGGCGGGAGGAGTTGGACGACGACAACATCGTCGTCGACATCGGGCTGGCCACGAAGGAACTGGGCGCGGTCGTGGGTGAGCTCAACTACCGCAATCTCGACGACGAGCCGGACTTCGCCGGGATCAACACCTCGACGGAGTTCCTGGCGAAGGTGATCGCCGACCGGCTCGCGGAGCGTATCCACAAGGGTGCGCTCGGGGAGGGTGCCAAGGGCATCGCCACCCTCGCCGTGACCCTGCACGAGTCCCATGTCGCCTGGGCGGGTTATGAACGTGCTCTGTGATCGGGCGACCGTTGCGGGCGTGGCCGTGAGCCGGCCGCCCCTCGTCGCCCGAGGGGGCGGATGAGGCAGCTTCGCCGGCGGACCGGGTGGACCGGTCCGCCTGCGGGGCGGGGCGGGCTCAGCGTGCCCGCCCGGCGTCGCCCGGGTCCGGGCCCCGCGCGTCCTGCGGGTCCTCCGGCGTCCAGTGGCGGTGCCGGGTCCTGGCCCAGTCGCGCCCCACGAATCCGGTGCGCATGCCGAGCCGTGCCTCGGGGTCGCGATACGCCCTTCTCATGTGCCCGATCAGCACCGCGGCGATCCCCCAGGCCAGGACGTCGTGGACGAAGATGGCACTGGTGCGGGAGATCGTCGGCAGCACTCCGGTGAACCACATCAGGAGTCCGGTGGCCATCATGACCAGAACCGCTCCCGCGATCCAGCCCGCATAGATCTTCTGTCCCGCGTTGAACTTGCCGGCGGGGCGCGCCCGGGGCTCGGTCAGCCGCCTGCGGACGGCCCGCAGCCATTCCCGGTCGTACGCGGCGAAGCGGTTCAGCCGGCGGAGATCCGTGCGGAAGGCGGGCGAGGCGAGCCCGAGGAGGAAGGGCAGGGGGAGCAGGACGCCCGACCACTCATGGACCGTGACGAGCAGGTGGCGGCGGCCCACCAGCTGGGCCAGCGGCGCCAGATAGAGGCAGGCCGCCGTCCCCACGCAGAGCAGCATCAGCCAGCCGGTGGCCCGGTGCACCAGGCGTTCGGCCCGGCTGAACCGGCGGACCCGGCCCGAACGCTCAGGCCGCGGGGCCGTCGCCGTCGCGGTCCTCGCCGTCGAGCCATCCGTCGATGTCATAGCCGTACTCCTCCCAGTAGCCGGGGACGACCTTGTCGGTCACCGAGATGCCGGACAGCCATTTGGCCGACTTGTAGAAGTACATGGGGGCCGCGTAGAGCCGGACCGGACCGCCGTGCTCGTGGGTGATGGGCTCGTCCTGCATCCTGAGCGCCACGAGCATGTCGGAGCGGCGTGCCTGAGCGAGCGTGAGGCTCTCGGTGTAGACGCCGTCGAAGCAGGTGAAGCGCAGGGCGCGGCCCTCGGGACGTACCCCGGCGGCCTCGAGCAGGTCGGAGAGCCTCACACCTTCGAACGGGGTGTTCTCCACCCGCCAGCCGTCGGTGCACAGCACGTCGTGGACGATCCGGGTCTGCCGCAGCGCGCGCAGATCCTCGAGCGTGTAGGTCGTCGGCCGGTCGACGAGTCCGTCGATCCGCAGCGCGTAGTCGGTCTCGTCCCTGCGCGGCACCGAGCCCACCACGCTGTAGTAGCGGAATCCCCCCGGGTTGGGGAGCACCCCGGTGAGTCCCGTGGGGTCCTTCTGCGACGCCGCGCCGAGTGCCTTCTCCCAGCCCTCCTGCAACCAGGGCGCGGTGGCGAGGGCGACGGCCCCGGCGCCGAGCATGGTGAGCATCGTCCGCCGCGCCACGGGTGCCCCCTCGGCCGGCCGGTTCTTTCTGAGGCCCATCGTCACCGGACCCCGGGGTGCGGGGGGAATGCGGTGGCACGCCCTGTGTGACCGCGTCCCACCATCCGCGGCGCCGCGCTCACCGCGGCGTCGCCGTACTCGACTGCCGAACTCACCGAATCTCTCCTCTGCATGTGCCCGGTCGTCCCGAAGGGGCGGGTGCCGCCCGGCGGCCCTTCGGTCCTCCGGCTGCGCCGGGGGATCGGCCGTGCCGGTGGCCGGCGGCGGGGACGGTCGGACGGTATGGAAACCCGCGGCGCCCTGGGCGGTCTCAGGCGACCGTGGCCTCGATGGTCACGGGGATGTCGAGCGCCTTGGAGTAGGGGCAGATCCGGTGAGCACCGGCGCCGAGCTCCTCCGCGGTGCTCTGGTCCACTCCGCTGAGCTCGAGGCGCAGGACGGCACTGAGGTGGTAGTCGCCCGCGTCGTGGTGCAGCGTGACCTCGGCGACGACCGCCGGGTCCTGCAGAGCGACCTTCTTCCGAGCGGCGGTGATCTTGACCGCGCCCAGGAAGCAGGATGCCCAGCCGGCGGCGAGGAGCTGCTCGGGATTGGTGGCTCCGCCATTGCCTCCGAACTCCTTCGGAATGGCAAGGGTGACGTCGAGAAGCCCGTCGCTTGATGCGGCACGGCCGCCGTTGCGGCCCTCACCCGTCGCGGTGACGACGGCGGTGTAGTTCGTTTCAGCCATGATCGCGCCTTTCGGATTCACCTGGGAGGGAGCCGATCGAGTTCGTCACCCCTCTGACCGGTGACGACTTTGGCAGTCTCGCTATCACCTGTCAAGCGGGTGACGGATGGGAAGGTTGGAGTGTCCTGGGTCGCCGAGCGGAGTGTCTGGCGCCCGACGGAAGGGGGCCAAGTGATGCACGAGGTTGTGATCACTCTTTCGGCGCGTGAAAATCAGGGTCGACCTGCCTCGAGGTGCTTGAGGGCTATCCCCTTGTCCTTTTTTCCATCACCGGTCAGACTGGTGACATGATGCATGTCTTCAAATGCGGTGCCCCTGTGCTGGACTTCCTGGGGACCCTGCGTGCACGGCGCAACGCGGTGCCCGTCGAGGTGCTCACCTCCCCGGAGAGCCTCGACGCCTGGTTCCGGGAGTCCGGCATGGTCGACGGAGACACGCACTGCGGACCGTCCGACGTGGATGACGCGATCGCTCTGCGCGAGGCGATCTACCTCCTGATCGTCGCCAGGCTGGCCGGCGACGACTACGACGCGGAGGCGCTCGCGCTGGTCAACGGCAGGGCGCGCACTCCGTCCGCGATTCCGCAGCTCACGCGGGCGGGGCGCCGGATCGAGGCGACGGCGCAGCAGGCCCTGTCGTCGGTCGCCCGGCAGGCCGTGGAGGTGCTCGGCGGTCCTGAGGCGGCGCTGCTCAAGGAGTGCAGCAGGCCCGAATGCACCCAGGTCTTCCTCGACCGGTCGCGTGGGGGCTTCCGGGAGTGGTGCGCCATGGATCCCTGCGGAAACAGGGTGAAGGCCGCCGCCTACCGTGCCCGCAGGCGGGCGAGCAGGCCTCGCTCGGCCTCGACCGCGCCGGCCGGCCGTTAGTACTGCAACCGCATGTGCGTGACGATCATGGATCCCGTGCGTTGGTGTGACTGTGTGCTAATGAGCTGACGGTTGAGCAGGTCGAGTCGTGGTCCGAGGGGATAGCCGGTTTCCATGCCCGGTTCGCCCACCGTTTCGGCAGGTCGGAGCCCCGTGAGCGGGCGCTG
>Ga0102590_1001733_pt1 | contig 30378 bp, 25 predicted proteins | sample AraplaMF_Col_mMF_FD_76859 | JGI IMG/M metagenome (GOLD analysis project Ga0102590, IMG submission 76859) | Arabidopsis root microbial communities from the University of North Carolina, USA - plate scrape MF_Col_mMF | ecosystem: Host-associated > Plants > Roots > Endosphere | place: USA... | reverse complement strand
CGCGCGGTGGCACGCCGTGGAGAGCGAAATGCGCTCGCCGGCGCCGGCGTGGTGGTGGGGTCCCGCGCTGGCCGCGCTGGGCGAGCCGCAACCGATGCCGGCGGAATGGTCGCAGATCATGGGACTGCCGCTGCAATCGAGCTATGCGACGGGCGCGCAGTTGCTGCTGAACCAGCTCGCGCACCAGACCGTCCTGCCGTGGCCGGATGATTTTCCGCGCCAGTTCAAGCCGCCAGGTTAGTTGGCAGTACTGCCGGTCTTGGTGCGCGGCTTGCTCTGGGTGGTCTTTTCCGGTTTCGGGGCCTCGGTGCCGCGGACGCTGCCCCAAGGATCGTTGCTCGCCTTGGCGTCGGGGATCTTGCGCAGCGATTCCCGGTAGGCCTTGTCGTTGATCTTGTCCTGCTCGATCTCCTGCGGCGTCTTGCTTCTGGCGTCCGGGATGATGTTGATATCGGGCATCGACTGGGCATAGACCGGCCCGGTCAGCATGGCGGCCACCGCGACCGCGCGAACAATTTTCATCGATGACTCCTGTTTCCAGGCGGCGTTATATCATCGCGGCGAGATCGGCGCCAAGCAGACCCCATCGCACGCCAGCGGCTAAAAATGGTCCGATTTGCAGGATTTCGGCGATTGCATCCAGTCATCCCAGATCGGACCGCACTTGGTGCAGCCGTTCAGAACGAGACCCATGGCGATCACGCCGAAAACGATTGCCAGCCGCCGGAACACAGACATCCACGCTACTCCCCAAGCCACCATCCTACGCGGCCAATCCAGGCATTTTCAAGCCGGACGCCAACCCGCGGGAGCACGGCGGATCGACATTTGATCCCCCGGCGGGCGCTGCCTATTGTCGTGCATTGATTGAACATCGGGCGGGGGGAACAGCTGTCATGTCATCCGGACAGGACACGGCGGAATTCGACATCGATGAAGCGCGGCGCGTGCTCCGCGACGTATTCGCACCCTGGGTCCAGGACCTCGGATTGTCGGTCGAAGGCATCGAGATCAACCCGCCTGCCGGCGCGCCAGCCGACTGGCAACCCGGTGCGGTGCTGCGGATGGGCTTTTCCGACCGGCTGTGCCGCAGCGGCGGCATCGTCTGCGGACAGGCGCTGATGGCGCTGGCCGATACCGCGATGGTGATCGCGATCCTCACCGCGAACCGCGGCTTCCGCCCGATGACCACGGTCGATCAGACCACCCACTTCCTCAAAGCCGTGAGCTCGTCCGACGTCCTGGCGGATGCCCGCGTGGTCCGGCTCGGCCGCACCATGAGCTTTGGCCGTGTCACGCTGTCGAGCGCCACCGACAACAAACCGGTGGCGATGGTCTCCAGCGCCTTCGCGATGCTGTAAGGCTCGCGTCTTCGCGATGCCCGAGGCTCGCGCCCTCGCGCGATGCCTGGCTCGCGTCTTCGCGATGCCCGGCTCGATCAGTTGCCGAGGATTTTTTCCGCGGCGTTGACGATGCTGATGGTCGGATTGGCGGCGCAAAAGGTGCCGAACTTCTTGGCGTTCTGAGTGAATACATCGGTGTCGATGATCGCCTCGTCGGAATCGCCCTTGTACCAGCCGTCCAGCCAGGTCAGCACCATCGTGATTTCGTCCGGGCCGCCGTCGATGAACTGCTTGCAGGTCAAGGTCGACAAGTCGAGCACGACGGCATGGGCCGGCGCCGACGACAACGCCGTCACGGCGGCAAACATCACAGCAGCTGCAATCTTCATGATCATCCCCTCGAGTTCGGCGTGCAACGCGGCGGCAGCATGACCAGATTATCGCGACGGACTCAAGACGCGGCGTCGCCGTGCGCGTTCGGAAAACGCCGCGGGACTTGTCTCATTTTGCGCAAGCGCCAATTCGAGCGCGTCGAAAATGATCGTCAACAAAGTCTGAATCACGCCTCGTCGGCAGTGACCGTTGAGTTAATTTGTCTGCAATTGCGCGGCGCTATGTTCAGCACATCAGGCAACCGCGCATCACGGATCACGGCGATGATCGAGAAAAGAGCAGTCCCCCGGCACCGCGTACTCAAGCGCGGATCGATCGCGTTCAGCGGCGGCGGCATCGATTGCACGGTGCGAAACCTGTCGGCGACCGGCGCCGGCCTCGACGTGGCGAGCCCGGTCGGACTGCCGGCGCGTTTCACGCTGGTGATCGAGGCCGATCAATTCATCCGCCGCTGTCATTCGGTATGGAACAGCGACAAGCGGGTCGGCGTGGCATTCGAGTAAGGCAAACCTCATCGCGCTCAGCGGCCGCGGCCGTAGTTGCCGCCATAGCCGCCCATCCCGATGCCGATGCCGACGCCGCGGACGACAGGTCCCGACGGCTCGACATAGACCGGCGGGCGGCGCACCACCACAACATCGTCCTCGTCATAGACCCGCACCGGGCGCCGCAGCTTGCCGGCCACGCGGCGCGGCGGATCGGGATCGACACGCTTCGCCGGCGGCAGATCGACCTTCTTCGGCAGCTGCGGCGGTGTCGGCGCGCCGCACGGACAAGTCAGCGCGACATTGCTCGGCGGCTGGCTCGCCGGCGCAACTGCCGCGACGGCGTCGAGCGGCCGGTTGCGGGTGCGGTCGGCGAGCTTGCGCGCCGTCGCGGTGAGATCGCTGTCGGGATATTGCGCGAGGAAGTCGCGGTAAGCTGCCGCGGAGTTGCTGATGACCGCGCGATTCCAGGCCATCAGCCGGCGATGCCGGTCGAGCCACTCGCGCGCCTGCGGCCCGAACGGCGGCTGCGCGAACAGCGCGACGAACGCCTCGTAAGCTTCCTCCGAGCCATCGGAGACGATCATTTCGTTGGCGGCCTCCGGCGTCTTGCCCTGCAACGCCGCGCGCCAGTCGGCCGCCGTGCGCTTCGCCTGCGGCGAAGCATCGCCCGGCTGGCCGAAAAAGCTGAACTGGCTGGTCAGCGACGAGGAGTCCCACGGCGTCTGGCGGCCCTCGGTGGCCTGGTTGACCGACAGCCTGACCCGCTTGAAGGCTTCCTCGATCGAGAGCCCGGGTTGTCGCGCGGCTTGCAAGAGCGCTGCGGTGTAGGGACTGTCGGCGCCGCTGCCGTCTTCGGCTTCCGCACCCGGCGAGGTCGAATAGGACACGAAGGTGCCGGGCGCGCCGACCTTGGCGTCGACGACGGCAAGGCCGTGACCGGCGGTCTTGTTGATGGCGGGAAACGGATTGTTGCGGCAGGCATCGAGCAGGATGATCCGGGCCTTGCTCGGCACCGAGTTCAGGGTGTTGAGCACGTCATTGAGCCGCACCGCCTGCAGCGGAATATCGGCTTCGCGTTTCGGGTCGATGTCGACCGGAACCAAAAAATTCTCGCCGTCGATCTGCAGGCCATGGCCGGCATAAAACACCAGCGCGGTGGTGTCGGCGCCCTTCTCCGCGACCCTGGCGGCGAAGTCGCCGACCTTTTCGCGCAACTCGCTCTGAGAGAGATCGGCGGCGGACATCACGTCGAAGCCGGCCTCGCCGAGCAACTTGGCGATCGCCCTCGCGTCATTGGCGGGGTTGGGCAGCGGCGTCACCGCGCGGTAGGCCGACTGGCCAATCACCAGCGCGATGCGGTTCTCGGCATGCGCCGCGCCCGCCGCAAACATGATCGCGGTGGCAGCCACCGCAGTGTGAAGGGTTTTGCGAAACATGGCGTCACCTCCGCGGCATCGAACCGGCATCCACGGATACCGTCCCGCCGAACGGCGGCAGGCACCTGCCAGGTTCGTCGACCCCGCCGCGCGGGGGGTTCAGCGCCGAAACGTCGCACCTCGCGCAATCCCGGGCTTGCCGCTTCGGTTACGCGCCGTCGGTTGCGCACCTCGGCCGGCCTATTTCGGCTTCTTGGAGGAATCCGCCGGCACCACCCCGCCCCACGGGTCGTATTTTTCTTTTGAATCGGGAATCCGCTCGAGGGCGGCCTTGTAGGCCCGCTCTTCGGCGGCCGAACGCTTGGCGGCCCTGGGATCCGTCTTGTCCTCGGTCGGTGACCCGCTGCGCTGTTTGCCGAATTGCGCCGCCGCCGGCGTCACCAGCAGGCCGAGAATCACAACCGCCACCGTCAGGATCTTCATCGCCGTTCCCTCTGCGCACACACCTACAGGTCACCCGTAACCGCCATCGCGCCAAAACATGGCAATCCCGCGGCCGGCGCCGCAGGGTGAACGCCCCGTTAAGTCTAGCGCATAAATTGCGGGTGCAAACCAACCTTATCTTCGAATGTTTCCATTAGTGTCCGCCGCACAAGCGGGGGCACGGCCGCGTTGCGCGCCGGACGTTTCATCCACCGCGAATGGGGATCGGGGACGTGGTCGTCGAGATAGCACATTCTGGGGCAGCCCACCGCGCGGCGGCCGGCCAAGCGGCGGCCGGGCGCTCGCCGGCCGCGACCGTGCCAAACGGCGGCCCGCCGATGCCGCTGGCGGCGATGGCGGAGGAGCCATGGCGCGAGCTCGCCAGGCGCGCCATCGAGCCGAACGGCTATTACCTGGCCGAGTGGGAACTGGCGGTCAATGCGACGGCACGCGGCCGCACGGGTGCTACGGCGCTTTGCGCCTGGAGCGACACCGAGCCCCGCGGCAACCGGCTGATCGGGCTGCTGCCGGTGATTTCGCTGCGTCGCGCGTTTAAAATTCCGCTGCCGGCGCTGGTCAGCGCCGATCCTTACGGCACCCTCGGTACGCCGCTGATCGACCGCGGCCAGGCGCGGGATGCGGTCCGGGACTTGATGCGCGAGGCCAGGGGCGCCGGCGCGCACGCGCTGCTGCTGCGCGATGTGACCACCGACGGCGCGGCCATGGCAGCCATCACCGAGGTGCTCGGCGAAGCCGGCATGACGCCCTGCGTGCTGCATCGCCACGCCCGCGCCTGCCTCGATGCGACGCGCGACGCCGATGAACTGCTGCGCGAGGCGCTCGGGCCCAAGAAGCTGAAGGAGCTTCGCCGCCAGCGCAACCGCCTCGCCGAACACGGCGAGGTTTCCTTCGAGGTGGCGCGGACCCCGGCCGCGGTCGCCGCCGCGCTGGAAATCTTCCTGGTGCTGGAGGCCTCCGGCTGGAAGGCGCGCCGCGGCACCGCACTGCTTCAGGACGACGGCGATGCGGCCTTCATCCGCCGCGCCACGACGGCACTCGCCGCCGCCGGCCAGTGCGAGATCGTCACCCTGCGCGCCGGCACCACGCCGGTCGCTGCCGCCATCGTGACGCGGCATCAGGATCGCGCGTTCTACTTCAAGCTCGGGGTCGACGAGCGCTTCGCAAAGCTGTCGCCGGGGGTCCAGTTGACGCTCGACCTGACCCGGCACCTGTGCGCCGATCCGGCGATCAGCAGCGCCGACTCCACTGCCAATGCCGGCCACCCGATGATCGACCCGATCTGGCGCGGACGGCTCGCCATCGGAGACGTGCTGGTGCCGCTTGCGCCGAACGATCCGATGGTGTCGCTGATCCACGCGGGCCTGAAACTGCACCGGCTTGGCTACGAGACGGCGCGCCGCATGGTTCGTTTCATCCGCAGCCGCCAGGAGAAACCCGCATGACCGCCGACTGGACGCCGGTGATCTCCGCCGCCAATGCGGCGCTCAAGCACGATTTCCCGCACAAGCCGTTCGCGATCCGCCACAAGCTCGCCGGCCATCCGCTGCTGACGCTGCCGCGGATCGCGCAGCTCGCCGCGGCGCTGCCGCGCGACCTGATCGAATACAACTCCGGCGCGGTGGCGGTCAGCCAGGATCCGGACCAGATCCCCGCGGTCGACCTCGATCCGGTCGAAGTGGTGAAGCGGATCGAAACCGCCGGCGCCTGGATGGTGCTCAAGCGGGTGGAGAATGCGCCGGAATATCGCAAACTGCTGGAAGACGCGCTGCTGTCGGTGGCCCGCGCCCGCGGCTTCAACAGCCTGCTCGACGCCGGCTTCGAACAGCTCGAAGGTTTCTTGTTCGTGTCGTCGCCGAACGCGACGACGCCGTTCCATCTCGATAGCGAGGATAATTTCTTCGTCCAGATCCACGGCGAAAAGTTCTTCACGATCTTCGACAATGCCGACCGCGCCATCGTCTCCGACGACGAGATCGAGCGCTCGATGACCAAGCACCGCAACCTCGCCTATGACGAGCGCCTGGCGCCGCGCGGCATCGAATTTCACCTGTTCGACGGCGACGGCTGCTACGTGCCGTATCAATGGCCGCACTGGGTGCGCACCGCCGGCTCCTATTCGATCTCGCTGGCGATCACCTGGAAGACCCGCGAGGTGCGCCGCCTCAACGACCTGCACTTCTTCAACTCGATGCTGCGCGGCATCGGCTTTCCGCAACAACCTCCCGGCCGGCAGCCGGTGCGCGACGCGCTGAAGCTGGCGTTCTATCGCACGGTGATCACCGCGATCAAACCGCTGCGCGCCTCGCTCGCGATGCGCCGCGCGTTGCGCCGCATCGCTCTCGGCAAGCGGGCGAATTATTATTTGAAGAGGGCGTAAAGCACCTACTCCGCCGCCTGCGCATTGACCTCCGCCGAGACCTGGCGGATGGCGCGGGCGAGTTGCTCGGCGGGCTGGGCGCCGGACACCGCGTATTTCTGGGCGAACACGAACGTCGGCACGCCGGAAATGCCCTTGTCGGAGGCGTCCTTGGCCTGCGCCGAAATCAGCTCGACGTCCTCGTCGGTGGCGAGGCGCTTCTTGACATCGTCGGCATCGAGGCCGCAATCGGCCGCCGCCTGCACCAGCACGTTGGTGTCGGTAAGATCGCCGCCGTCCTTGAAATACAATTCCATCAGCCGCTGCTTGACATTGGCGGCCTTGCCCTGCGCGTCCGCCCAGTGGATCAGGCGGTGGCAGTCGATGGTGTTGGGCTGACGCTTCACCAGATCCGGCCGGTACAGCAAGCCCTCTTCGCCGGCGGCGGCCACCACCCGGCCGGCGATGCCCTTGTAGGCTTCGACCGACCCGAACTTGGTCTCGAGATAAGTATCGCGCTCGATGCCCTCGCGAGGCACCCAGGGATTGAGGAAGAACGGTCGCCAGTGCACCTCCACCGGCACCTCCGGCACCAGCGCCAAGGCATTCTCGATGCGACGCTTGCCGATGTAGCACCACGGGCACACGACGTCGGAGACGATATCGATCTGTAACGGCTTGGTGCTCATGGTGGATCCCCTCGGCTGGCGAGGAGCAGGAATAGGACGCGCGCTGTAGGCGAGCAAGGAGAAGAGCGCTCAACGCCCGATCGGAGCGGGCAAATATGCGTGAACAAAACCGAGAAAACGAAAGGGCCGAAACCGCGGCTTCGACCCTTCCTTAGAACTTGATATCGGCAAAGCCGGGACACCGCGTCGGCGATGGCATCAGTGCTCGTCCGTGCGCTTGGCGTCTTCAATTGCCGCTTCGTGATACCAGCTGCTGGCGCAAGCGACTTCGGAGACGCGCGGGGCATCGACGAGGGACTGGCTCCCGGGACGGCGGGTGACCAGACTCGAACGGCCCCCGACGGGGAATTGGTAGATCTTCGCAGATCCTTGATGGAAGCTTGGATTCATCGTGTTTCTCTCTTGTTGACTTGCGGTTGACTCGCCACGCAACAATAACAGATGTGCCTCTCTCTCGTTCAATGTGATCAAAACAAAATCATTTTCTGACTAGGTTTTGGGCATTTCGCCTTTTGCTTCGTCATGCGGCAGGCGCACGAGGTCCGGCGGGCCCGTTGCTCACAGCGTTGTCCCATCCACTTAATATTTTGCGCAATGTTGCGGGGCTCTGGCGCAATTTTGATCGCCACAGCGCGGGCCGGCCCGGATTGCCGCGTAACAAGGCGCATTTTCGCCGGTCCGCATCGCCACGCCCGACGTGCCTGCGGGAGCCAAAACGGCCCGCGCGGCTATGCCGCACCCCCGTTTGCCTCCGGAACGGGAGGCCGGACCGGGCATGACGGGCGATTCCCCGCCCGGGTGTGAAATCGGCCGATTGGCACACAAAATGCTTTGAGAACGGCAGGTTGGACGCGGCTGCAGGGGCCGGCGAACCAGCGGGCGCCGGGTTCGTCACCCGGTGCATCGTCAACTCAAGACAGAGAGTCGCAATGACAAAATACAAGCTCGAGTACATTTGGCTCGACGGCTACACGCCGGTGCCGAATCTTCGCGGAAAAACCCAGATCAAGGAATTCGACAAGTTTCCGACGCTCGAGCAGCTTCCGCTGTGGGGCTTCGACGGCAGCTCGACCATGCAGGCGGAAGGCCGGAGCTCGGATTGCGTGCTGAAGCCGGTCGCGGTCTATCCCGACGGCGCGCGCACCAACGGCGCTCTGGTGATGTGCGAAGTGATGATGCCGGACGGCGTCACGCCGCACGCCACCAACCAGCGCGCCACGATTCTCGACGACGAAGGCGCCTGGTTCGGCTTCGAGCAGGAATACTTCATGTACAAGGACGGCCGGCCGCTCGGCTTCCCGACGGCGGGTTATCCCGCGCCGCAGGGTCCGTACTACACCGGCGTCGGCTACAGCAATGTCGGCGCGGTCGCGCGCGAGATCGTCGAGAAGCATCTCGACCTCTGCCTGCATGCCGGCATCAACCACGAGGGCATCAACGCCGAAGTGGCGAAGGGGCAGTGGGAATTCCAGATCTTCGGCAAGGGCTCCAAAAAGGCCGCCGACGAGATGTGGATGGCTCGCTATCTGTTGCAGCGGCTGACCGAAACCTACGGCATCGACATCGAGTATCACTGCAAGCCGCTCGGCGACACCGACTGGAACGGAAGCGGCATGCACGCCAACTTCTCGACCAAGTTCATGCGCGAGACCGGCGGCAAGGCCTACTTCGAGGCGCTGATGGGGGCGTTCGAGAAGAACCTGATGGACCACATCAACGTCTACGGCCCGGACAACGACAAGCGCCTGACCGGCAAGCACGAAACCGCGCCGTGGAACAAGTTCAGCTACGGCGTGGCCGACCGCGGCGCTTCGATCCGCGTGCCGCACTCGTTCATCAAGAACGACTACAAGGGCTACCTCGAAGACCGCCGCCCGAACTCGCAGGGCGACCCCTACGCCATCGCTTCGCAGATCCTCAAGACCGTCGCCGAAGTTCCGACCGGCGCCAAGGCCAGCGCGGCGGCCTGAGCCAGGCTTGCGGCCCGAACCTTTGGTCCGGGCCGCGATGTCTCGGGCGCACATCACACGTCAACCACAACTTGAGCCATGAGTTACCCCTTTTGGCTCGGGTAAGAGCCGGGGCGAGGAGTCGTGACCTCTCCCCGGCTTGTCTTTTTTCTGGGGTCCGTCTCCTCCCGAACAACCGTCATCGCCCGGCTCGAGCGGGCGAACCCGTATTCCAGAGCGCCGCGGGTCAATCGCGACGCTCTGGCATACTGGGTCACCCGCTTTCGCGGGTGATGACGACTGAGGGTGAGGCAGCGCTTCGCCAGGAGCCGCCGTTTTAATCCAGCTTCGCCACCATCGCGCGCAGCCGCTGCGCCGTCAGATCATCGGCCGGAAAGAACGTCTCCACCGCGATTTCCGACAGCGTGATGTCCACCGGCGTGCCGAAGATCATGGTGGTGGAAATGAAGCTCAGCACGTCGCTGCCAAGCCGCATTCTGAACGGGATTGCGACGTTGTCGGCGCCGAGCGGAGCCGGGCGCGCCGGGACCGGATAGGCCTTGAGCTCCTGGTAGAGTTTGACCAGCTCGGGATCGGCGGTCGCCTCGCACTGCCGGTGCAGCCGCTCCAGCAGATGCGCGCACCACTCGCCGAGATTGACGGTCCGTGACGCCAGCGCCTCGGGATGAAAACTGAGCCGGAGCACGTTGAGAGGCTGGCCGAGCAGCCGCGGCGGAATGCCGTCCAGCAGCGGCATCACCATGCGGTTCGCCGACACCAGGTTCCAGTGCCGGTCGACCGCCAGCGCCGGATTCGGCTCGTGGGCCTTGAGCACCACGTCGATGGCCCGCCGCGCCGATCTCAGCGCCGGGTCGTCGAGCGCGCGCTGCGGAAACGCCGGCGCGAAACCCGCCGCCACCAACAGCACGTTGCGCTCGCGCAGCGGCACGTCGAGCCGCTCCGCCAGCCGCAGCACCATGTCGCGCGACGGCGCGGCGCGGCCGGTTTCGACGAAGGAGAGATGCCGCGCGGATATCTCGGCTTCGCCGGCAAGGTCGAGCTGGCTGAGATGGCGGCGCTGGCGCCATTCACGCAAGTGGGCGCCGAACTGGCTGGCCTGCGGTCCGGCGGAGGAAACGGCGGTCTGTGTGCTCATGGCGAAAATCTACCATGCCGGATTCGCGCGTTCCATTACCTGCCGGGTAATCGATTTGGCCCCGCAGCGCGATCATCTTCCACCGTACAGGAGATGAACCATGTCATCGCAGTCTCGCCCGAACACCCGCTCCGCCGCCGCGATCGCCTGGCTGGTCAACCTCATGACCCGGGCGCTGGCAAGTTCGCTCAACATGCCCGAGCCGCTGCTGCACTCCACCGGCGTGTTCGTCTATGCGCAGGTCCAGGCCGTCGAGCATCGCGCGCTGAAAACGCTGTGCCCGGTCCGCGCGCTGCGCCGGCTGCAGGCCATGTTTCGTCAATCCTGATTCATCCCGTCCACCGAAGGAGAACCCTATGATCCATCCATCGATGTTGCTCCGTCGCGCCCTGCAAGCCGACGCAATGTTCAGCGGCGCGAGCGCCCTGCTGCTGGCGTTCAGCGCCGCCATGCTGGCGCCGCGGTTCGATCTTCCGGAAGCCTTGCTGCGCGAAACCGGCCTGTTCCTGATTGCCTACGCCGCCCTGGTCGGCTGGCTCGGCACGCGGCCATCAGTGCCGAAGGCAGTTGTGCTGGCCGTGATCGCAGGCAATGCGGCCTGGACCGCCGCCAGCATCGCGCTGTTGTTCAGCAGCGCGGTGTCTCCGAACCTGCCTGGTGAAGCCGTGGTGGTCGCCCAGGCGATCGCCACCGGCGTGTTCGCCGAACTGCAATATGTCGGCCTGCGTCGCAGCGAGGCCGCGTTGACTGCCTAAGCTCGGGCTTGTTGACCGACAGGAGCCGCCGCGAACGTCCCAACCATGATGGTTCCGGACTTTGCGGCGGTCTTCTTGCCGACAGTGCCACGGGCACCGTGGGACCGGCCGTTGAGGGATTTGCCGTTGAGGGACTTGCCGTTCAGCGACTTGCCGGAGGCCTGTTTGGCTGCCTTCTTTGCGGCCTTGTCGGCCTTCCGTTGCGCCTTCGCGCGTTGCCTGGCGCGTTCCTTGGCCAGCTTCTCGGCCTTCTTCGCAGCCTTGCGTTCGGCCTTCAGCTTCAGCCGCGACCGTTCCGCCCTGGCCTCGGCGCGCTGCTTCTTGCGCTTCTTTTCGCAAGCATCGCATTTGCAGCCGATCGGCTTCAGGTATTCCTTGAAGTAATCGGTGCCGTAGTCGTAATTGATCTCCTCGCCCGGCGCGATGTTCTTGATGGCGCGGATCACCACGCGGCGCTTGCGCGCGCTGACGTCGGATTCGGCGTTCGGCTTGCAGGCGTGATTGATGTAGCGCGCGATGTTCTTGCGCACCGAACCGTCGATGGTCCAGCGGTTGTTGAGCTCGAACAGGTACTTGTTCTCGATCGCATCGTGCTTCGGGTTCTTCGAATCCAGCAGCGGACCAAAATACCGGACGATCTTGGCGCCCTTCTTGATCGGCTTGGTGGCGAACAGGCCGAGCCCGGTGCGGGAACGGCCGATGCGGTAGGGCTTGTTGGACAGAACAGGCATGATGGATACGGAACTGACACGCTGATGAGGCGACGGATCGCAGAACCGCTGTTCTAGAGCGATTCCGCGGCGATGTCAGGCCTTTCGCGCCAGGCGATTGAACCTTCCCCAGTTTACCGCTGTCAAAGCGTGAGACCTGCCGCTGGATCCGCCGATGCGCCGCGCCCCGTCATTGTCAGCAATTGGATCGGCCGCCTCCGGCGCGCTGGCGATGCTGCTGGCCGCGGTGCAGATCGCGCCTGCCGCGGCGGCGGAACCGCAGGGTTTCCGCAGCGTCTATACTTCGGTCGCCGCCAAGGACTGCCGCAAGAAGACGGTGCTGAAGGTCGACGACACCGACTATGCCTCCGACTACGTCTGTCCCGGTATTGCCGGCCTCGTGGTGCTGCGCCAGGAGGAGGATCTGCGCGAGACCATCTCGGTCGGCCGCAACCGCGCCGCGGCCGAGAGCGAACCGGCGGCATCCGAGGGGTTCGGCGGCTTCAATTCGACCGGCGACACCATCGAGTGGCGGCTCGACGCCAAGGGCAAGCCGTTCGCGATCATCCAGCGCTGGTACGTCGCCGATCCCGACCTGCCGGAGAAGAACGGCCGGACGCAAAGCAAGCAGGTCCTGATCGTGACCCGGCTGCCGCCCGGAGCGGTGTGCCAAGTCACCCAGATCGAGGTGAAGGGCAATCCCAACGCCAACGAAGCCGCCCGCAAGGCCGCCGACGAAACCGCACGCGACTACAAGTGCGGAAAGGATTAGGCCGGACGGTGCAGCGGCGCGGTCAGCATCGCGCCCAGCAAGGTCTCGACGTCGGTTCCCTCCGGCATCCGGCGCAGCACGTCGGTCAGCCGGCCGTCGAGCAGCAGCATGGTGAAGCCATGGATCATCGACCAGGCGCGCGCGATGGCGGCGCCCTGCTCGAGCGACAGGGCCTGCTCCGAAATATGCTCATGACGGCTGGCGCCGATCGCCCCGGCGAGGCCGGCGAATGCGGCATTGGCGGCGTCGCGCAGCGACGGCCGGGTCATGTCGAGCCGCTCGGTGCGGAACATCAGCCCGTACATGCCGGGATGCGCCCGCGCATAGGCGATGTAGGCCACGAGCCGTGCCCTGGCGTTCTCCAGCGAGTCCGGTCCTCCCAGCCGGGGCGCGGCGGCCATGGCAGCGTTGAATTGCCGGAAACCGGTCGCGGCGAGCTCGCTGACGAGCCCCGTCAGGTCGCCGAAATGATGGGTCGGCGCCGCATGCGACACCCCGGCCTCGCGCGCCACCGCGCGCAGGGTCAAACCCTGCAGCCCGTCCCGCTCCAGCACGGTCTCCGCGGCCTTGAGGAGGGCGTCGCGCAGCGCGCCGTGGTGATAGGGGGCGTCGCCGCCGGCGCCGGCCTTTCGGCCTGCCGGGGCCTTGGCGGGGCGTTTCCGGACGGTCCCGGGAGCGGCGCCGGACCGGCTGCGGCGCTTTTGCGGCTGAACAACCATGGCGCTTTATAGGTCACGATCTTGGCACTGTAAAGATTTCGCTTGACCGGCGCCTGCAGGCCGCCTAGTGATATCTTTACGATGTAAAGATAATGATACCGAGGCCCCCATGACGATATTCCTGATCCTTGCCCCGTTCGGCGCCTTTGGGCTGCTGCTGCTGGTGACCTCGGCCGCGATCAGCCTGTTTGCCACCGCCGCGATCTGTCTTGCGATCGTCGGTTACGACGTGTTCCGCGGCGGCTCGGTCAAACTGTTCATGACCGGCGCCGTCGTCGTGTTCGGCGCGCTCGGCTGCTACGTGGCGCTGGTCGACGGCAACTGGAGCAGCGTCGCCATCCGCCTGGCGGTGGATTGCGGGTTCCTGGCGATCGCGCTGCTCTCGATGGCCATCCGCCTGCCCTTCACGCTGCAATACGCCCGCGAAAAGGTCGATGCCGCGACGGCCGCGCTGCCCGGCTTCATGCGGGCGAACTACATCATCACCTGGGCCTGGACCGCCGCCTTGGTGCTGATGCTGGTCGCCGATATCCTGATGATCTACCTGCCCAACCTGCCGCTGTGGATCGGCCTCGGCATCGCGTTTGCCGCGCGCAACAGCGCGGTGTATTTTACCAAATGGTATCCGCGGTACCGGTCCGCAAAATACGGCGCGCCGGCCGCCGCGACGAAATCCTGATAACCGGATCCCGACTTCCCGATCCCGACCTCGAGGGCATGCGACGATGAAGGACGTGTTCGCCAGACTGGCCAGCGACTTCTTTTCAACCATCGTTTTCCTGGTGCTCTATCTCGCCACGGACAACGTAGTGCTGGCTACGGCCGTCGCCATCGCGGGCGCGGTAGCGCAGCTGATCTATGCCCGCGTCAAGGGACAAGAGCTCAGCTTCATGACCTATGCCAGCCTGGCGCTGGTGATCGTGCTCGGCAGCGCCACGCTCCTGACCAGCGATCCGCGGTTCGTGCTGGCCAAGCCGAGCATCGCGCATTTCGCCGTCGGTGCCGTGATGCTGAAGCGCGGCTGGATGCTGCGCTATCTGCCGCCGATCGTGGTCGACACCATTCCCGAATACGTCACATTGGCCGGCTATGTCTGGGCCGCGCTGATGTTCGCGCTGGGCGCCGGCACGATCGGCGTGGCGCTCACCGGCGACATGAAGCTGTGGGCATTCTACGTCTCGGTGGTGGCGGTCGGCGCCAAGGTGGCCTTGTTCGCCGCGCAGTACGTCGTGTTCCGCCTGCTGGTGACAAAACGGCTACGGGCCGCCGCGGCAGCGGCGTCGTAGGGCGCTGCGGATCGCATCTGCGCCCTGGTCGACCTCAATCCTCGAAATCCTGCAGCGACAGCCATCCATCCCGCAGCGCGTAGGAAGCATTCGCCAAGACCTGTCCGGTGTCGAGCGCAACCACTGACGCTGTGTTGGGCGTCTGCTTGCCGGTCTTGTCGGCGCCGACGCCGACCCAGGTCCAATCGCCTTGCTGCAACCCGGAGAACGGCAGCGGCAACGCGATGCTGTCGTCGGTCGCGCCCGGAGCCTGGCGCGCCACCAGCACCGGGGCAGTCAGGAAAGTGACCGCCATCCTGGCAAAAGCGTCGCGGAACATCGCGGTTCGTATCACCATCGATTGCGTCGGCAGATAGCCGGTGGTCGCGTGAAGGTGGCAGCGCGGATCGAGCAGCATGGTCACCGCCACCGGGCCTTCGGCAATACTGACCGACACCGTGTCGATCTTGCGCGCCGGCACGGCCGCGCCGCCGCCCGGCCCGACCGCATGAAAAGTGCCGAACGGATCCGACTTGTCGAGATAGAATCCGATCAGGCCGTCGTCCGGATCGTCGACGCTGCCGAGCAGGACCGGGAACGCCACCTTGTCGACGCCATTGGTGGTCCGCGCACCGGTCGGATCGGCCATATCCCTGGTGAACGCATCCCAGGTGTTGTTGATCGCGACCGCGCCGGCGATTTCGAGCGACAACTGGGCGCGAACCAGAGCCAGCGGCTGGCCGAGCAGAATTGGCAGTTGCGCGCTCTGCGCGTGACCGAGCGGCTGGATGGTGGTCGATGCACCGTTGACCGCATCGAGGAACGCGACCAGATAATCCGCGCCGCGTCCCATCAAGGCCAGCACAAAGCCGCGCAGGTGCGGATTGCGGCTGGCGAACACGGCGGCGGCGCTCTGGGCGAAAGCCTCCGGATTGCTCGGTGATCCGCGCCAGGGATTTGCGGCATCGCGCGTCACGGCGCCAAGCGCGGTGCCATCCGCGTCGTAGATCATGACGCTCTCGTCGAGATAGTTCGGCACCACCCATCCGCAGATCGGCGTGGTGGTGATGCGTGTTCCGATCGGTCCGGAATCGTCGGCCGCGAGCCAGCGGAAGTCCAGTGCCGCAGGCTGCGACAGGCGTGGCGGCAGGAAAGCCGGCGCCGTGGGTTGGCCGACGAACATTCGCGCCGGCGCCAATGAACTTGTCGGCACCACCGGGTTGGCATCGGCGCCGAGCGTGTACTCGCGGTACTGGCCGAACGCGTCGACCAGCCGCAACAGGGTGACGCCGAGCATACCGCCGCGCACCGGGCAAAATGCGTCTTCCGCCATCGGCGCCATGGTGCTGGCGCGCCCTCCCACCGCGGCGAGCGCAGTGCGGATATTGCCGATCAAGGCAAGTTCGTCGTCCCCCTGGGCGAAGGGATCGCGAACCTCGATCTGCAGCGTTCGACGGCGCAGCAGGAACCGGTCATGAAAGCCGGCCAGCGCCTGCGACAGCAGCGGCATGCTGGTCACGGTGCCGGCGAGCGGTGCCAGCGGCGACTGCGGATTGGCCCTGGCGTAGTCGGTGAGTTGCCGCAGCACCGCGGAGCCGGCGTGCGGCGTGATGAAGGTGATGCCCTGGTAATCGGCGCTGTCGCTGCCGGCAGCCCCGGTGAGCACCAGGTCGACGCCGGCATCGTCGAGCGAATCGTTCTCGCTCGCCAGCCGTGACAGGATCAGGTCGGCCGCGAAGGCCTGGCTCGAATCCGTCGCGGGTATGTGCTGGTTCGGCCAATAGTTCACCTGCCAGTGCATCACGATGGGCAGCCACGGATTGGCGGTCCACAGTTTGATGCCGACCGGCGACGGCGCCGTGCCCTGATACACCGCCGACGTTGCGGCGGCATCGGTCAGGAAGGCTTGCGCTTGCTCCGAAGCCCAGCCCTGCCACGCGGCAAGCGCGCCCCCTGCCCTGGCGGCCAGCAATGCCGCCGCGCCATCCGGCCACAGCAGCGTCGCCTCGCGGGTGAATGCTTGCGCCAGCGCGGCAACCGACGAATCGATCTGGATGCCGCCGACGGCCGGAATCATCGCAAGATCGGCGGCGGCGAGCGTCGTCGCGGCAGAGCCCGGCACCGCGCCGGCAGGCGCAACGATCCCGCTCACCAGCGCCGTGGATCCGCGGCACGCCAGCAATCCGTCCGCTGACGCAAGGTGGTCGCCACCGTAGCGCAGCGCCGGCGTCACATCCGGGCCGGACAGCAGAATGGTCGGATCGGCGGGGCGATAGTAAACCTGTCCGGGTTTGGTGACGAGCTCGCAGGTCCCGGCGAGCGGGCCGGCATTGAGCGAGACAAGCAGGGCCGTCGCCGCGGCGCTGGTATCGCCGAGCTTCGCATCATAGGCGCCGATCATGTTCTGAAGATCGGGCAGACGCATGGTCTGCAGATAATCCATCGCCGCTTGCGACGGATCGGGGTTTCGCGGCGGATAGGCCAGCACCAGATATTTGTACCAGTCGGCGTAAAGTTGCCATTGCTTGTCGTTGACCACCGCGCGCAGGCGATCGGATTGCAGTTGCAGTCCATTCAACGCATCCAGCCTGGCGCCGTCGGCGGCGGCAAGGAGGTTCGATATATCCGTGCCGTCGCTGTTGCGCCGAACGAACCACACGCTGCCAAGAGGCACCGGCGAGAACCGCTGCTGATGCAGTTGCCGCGTCACCAGCCGCGGACCGGCCGGGTCGGACAATAGCGAAAGCTGTCCCGTCAACAGCGTGTTCAACTGGAATTCGATCGGATCGGAAGCGGGTGCCGGCGAGGCCGACGATCCTGCATGGACGATCAGCGCCGACAAGGCTTCGGTCGTGTTGTTGCCGATGGTGGCGGTCAGCGGGCCCGGCCCCGGCGCCACCAGATCTTTTCGCCACGTTACCGCCAGCACGGATCCGCCATAGGTGGTCGCGTCGAACGGACCCGGCGCGTCACCCTTCCACTTCATGCCCGCGAGCGCCCGCGCGGTATCCGCCGCGCTCTTGCCCGCCAGCGGATCATCGGACGAGCGGGTGTGCCAACCGATCACGGCATAGCACAGTTCGGCCTGTTCGACCCCGCCGAGATCGTCGAGCGGATCGTGCAGCCCGAACACGTTCACGACGTTCGGATAATAAGCGGCAAGCTCGACCATCGCGAAGCTGGTGACGTCGAGAGTACCGACACAGGCGGCCGGATCGTGGCTTGCCGATGCCCATGCCTCGAGCGGCACGGTGCGGCCGAGATAGCGGTAGGGCTGGCTGGTGCCGGTGGTGTCGTTCGGATCCTGCCACGGCACGGCGTTGCTGCCGATGTTGCAGGTGGCCGCGCTGACGCCGGGCGCGACGAAGCGGCTGTCGACCACCCACGATCTGACGTGACCCGGTGTGCCGTTCACGAGCGCAACGCGGGTGACAAGCCAGCGATCCGGCAGCGCCGGGAATTGCGGCGCCGATCCCGGCACCGCGTTGCCGTCGGGGCCGAGCGGGCGGGTGCCCCGCGTCAGCGCATCGGGCATCGCCCAATGCAGATGCACGCCGGGATCGGGAACGGTGGTCGCGCCGTCGAACGGCTGCGCCAATGCGTGCTCGGACACGAACGGCAATTGCGGACCGTTCGGATCGAACGGCAGCTGATCGAACATGGTCATCGGCGGCATGAAGCCGGTGTTGGCCGGCAGCGGCTGCGGGCTGACCGCCAGCGCGGCGACATCAACGGGAACGACGAGCAGCGGCATCGATGATCCTTCGGTCTGACTGGGGTTCAAGGAAATATCACCACGAAGCGTCCTTCGTGGTGGTTCCATTCCCAACGGCGGTTATCCGGAAATTGTGTGGCATCGTGCCATCTAAAGGCGACCAATCCGATACCAGGCTGGTCGATATCAGAGCGCCGGTGTCCAGGCGCCAAACCGAGCACGAGACCGCGTACTGGGCATTCCAGCTGACGACCAGAGACAAAAATGTCCGCGAGCCCTCGCCGTGACCGGCATGATAGGCGACAATCTGCGCCGATATCAGCGGATCGGGTGCTGGAACGTCAAGCGTGACGGATGAACTCGTTTCACCGGCCCCGACGGCCGTCACCGTGAAGGTCGTATCGCTGGTTCCCGCGTTGACGCTGCATGAGCTGACCAGCCCGGCCCCGTCGACCAGCACCGTTCCGTCGCTTCTCTTGACCTGAACGTGATCGGCGTTGCTGCAGGACCAAGACAGCGTCGACGCGCCACCGGGAGGCACCGTAGCAGGTGATACAGCGCAGGGACCGACTTTCGGTGCCGCCACGTTGAACTGCACCAGCCCGGGTTCTTTCGTGAACTGCTTTGTTCCAATCAGCGGAATCAGCGTATACGCCATCTGCGACCGGTTCGCCGGTACAAGCATTGAGTCGTAGGCCTTTCCAACAAACCTGGACTCCTTGACCAGGCACTGCTGCGCCGCGAACACATCCCATTTCAGCGTGACCTGACCGTAGTCCACCGTCCCGTCCTGCGCCACGACGTCACTGCCGTCGTAAGCCGCGAATGAATTCACGACCGGCACCGGATCGAGTTTGTCGAGGTTGTGGACCCCAACGTAGTCGTCATAAGTGTCAAGGCCGGTGCACTGAACGAACACCAGCGATGCTTTTCCGGACGGCAGCGTCGAAGCCAGGTTGGAGAACTTGATACCGAGCGGGCCGGCGGTATCAAAAGCTTCGGTCCCGGATTTCGGACGGGCGTTGAATACCGGCAACGGGGTCGTGGTGTCTTTCGTAACCACCCAGGGATCGTCTCCGGGACTTTGATCGATGCCCGCGATCATGATCTCGATCTCGGCGTCGCTGCACAGCGACGCATCGCTGTCGCCAGACAGGAAAGAGATGATGATCGTCGGCGTCTGGCCGGCGAACGGCACGGTCTGGTCGGCCACGATCTCGATGACGAAATTGTTGTCGATCGACGCGTCGGTTTGCCAAGGCGTGACGTAGATCGCATTGCCCTGGTCCGAGGAGCCGCCGTATTCCGCGCGTGAGCGAAACCCCAACGTCAATGGCCAGGTCTTGCCCTGATCCGGCGGCAGCTGCCGCATCACCGGGATGCGTTGCTCGCCGTTCTTCAAATTTCCAAGACCGCTGTACTGGACCAGGAAGCGGCCCGCCGTCGCCACGCCCGACGCCAGCACACCCTCGATCTGAATGGAAATCCTTTCGCCGGGCTCAACGGTCAGGGGTCCCGCGGGGCCTATTTCCAGGTGGATCTGCTGTTGTTCGGAGACACGACCCAATTTCCAACCGGGTGTACCGAGCGTGATTTTTCCGATCTCCTCGCTCGTGAGCAAGGGCCACAAATAGAGTTTCAGCAGCGAAGACGCCGCACCGAGAGTCACGGAGGCGTCGGTATTGTTCTGCATCCTCAGGGTCAGTTGGCCCCATCGCTCGTCATTCGCAATGTAGACGATGCCGTCGCCGTGCGCGTTGACGACATCGAACCCGATCGGCTTCTGATCCAGCAGCAGCGCGCTGACGTCGGCGCCGGTTAGCATCCTGCTCGTCACGCATCTGCTCCACGATATTCGCACGGTTGAACGTCACGCGCCGGACCGGCCGCCAGCGCGGCGACATCAACGGGAACGACGAGCAGCGACATCGACGACCTCTTTATCTGTTGCCGGAGCGGCGCATTTGCATGGCGATTACCAGCGGCCATCTTGTTGCGCGCTTCCCCGACCGTCCGCCGTGATTCGGAATGAACGCGGCGCGTTCGGGGAACTGCCAAAATTCGAACCGGAGGTCGACCAGGGTCCCTGCAGGTTGTTCGAGACCACCTGGCCGTCATCGAGGCAGGTGACCGCGCAACCCGTGGCAAAGGTCGTGCTCCAGTTCACGGTGACGGACCAATAGGTCGTAACGCCCTCGGTGCTGCGGCCGCGCGTGGTGTGCCACGATCCGCTGACCTGGATCTGGGCCGTCGGCGGCGGCACCCGGATGGTTTTCGACGCGCTGGCGACGCCGGCACCGACACAGGTCACCGTGTAGGTCGTATCGACCTGGCCGACGGTGACCGTCCGATGACCGATGAGCGGCAAGCCATCGAGCGACAGCGACCCGTCGCTGGCGATGAGTCTGCAGTGATCGCCATTGCTGCACGACCAGGAGAGTTCGGACGTGCCGCCGGGTGCGACGGCATCCGGGTTTGCTTGTGGCGGGCCGACCTCGGGCGCGGTGACATTGAACTGCACCGTCGATGTACCGGCTTCACGCGTTCCCACTTGCGGCTGCATCGTGAACGTCATCACCGGCTCGGTCAGCGTGATATCGAGATGACCCGACGGCTGGCCGACCAGCCGGTTCGGCTGAATGAGACAATTCTGCGCCGCGAACACATCCCATCTCAACTGCACGGGGACGAAGTTCACGGTCCCCTCCTGGGCAACGGCCTGGTCGGCGACGTAGGCGGCGAAGGAGCGGACAAACGGGACCGGATCGGTCTTGTCGATGTTGTGCACGGCAAAGCCGTCATTGTAACCAGCCTCGGACAACCCGGTGTATTGAATGAAAATCAGCGACGACTTGCCGGAGGGCAGCGTCGACGCCAGATTCGAGAACTTGATGGCGAGCGGACCTTCGGTGCCGAACGTTCTGGTCTGCGGGCCAGGACTGATGGTGAACACCGGGAACGGGCCGGTGCCATCCTTGGTGACCTGCCATGGATCGCCGGGATCCTGATCCACACCGGCGGCGAGCTTACCGATGTCGACATCCGAGCACAGCGACGCGTCGCCATCGCCCGAGAGAAAGGACATCATGATCGCGGGCCTGGCGTCGCCGAACTCCACCACCTCGCTCGCCATCAGTTCCAGGATGAAATAGTTGGAGATGGCGGCCTGGTCGCTTTCCGGCCACGGCGTCACGAAAATGGCGTTGCCCTGATCTTTATTTCCGCCGTAGTCGGTACGCGCCCCGAACGCCGGGGTCAGCGGCCAGTCCTTGCCCTGACCCGGCGGCAACTGGCGCATCACGGGGATGCGCTGCGTGCCGTCCTCCAACGTTCCGAAGCCGTGGTACTCGACGAGAAAGCGGCCGGGCGTCGCGACACCCGAGGCAAACACGCTGCCGAACTTCATCTCGAGCCTGCCGTCTTCACCGCAGGCGAAGGTCAATGCTCCCGCGGGCCGCAGCTCGAGGTGAAGCTGCTGACCGGCGCCGGCGACAGGGGTCATCTTGAAGCCCGCGGCGATCAGCTCGATTTTTCCGATTTCGCCGTTATTGAGCAGCGGCCCTGGGTAGAATTTGACGACCGACGATGCATCGAGAGCGATGGGAGCGGCCGTGTTGTTTTGCAGCCGCAGTGTGAGTTGCCCCCAATTGGCGTCGTCCGAGATGTAGACGACGGCATTGCCCTGCGCATTGACGACGTCAAATCCGATCGGGGGCTGGGCCAACAGAATCTCGCCCGCGTCCGCGCTGGTCATGACCTTCGCCGTTTGACCGTCCCCGGTGAACTTGCGCGGCTGCGCCAAGGCCATCTGTCTCGGCCCGAAGGGCGGGTTTTCTCCCAGCGACATTCCAATGACGGGATGCAACGATGTCTTGTAGGAAGCCGTCACGGTACTTTGCGAGCTGCCTCTTCCGGCGGCGGTGATTCGGAACTGCCGCGGAAAGTTGCGAGGCGCCAGCGCAGGGACGCTACCCGAGGTCTGCCAGGATCCGCCAAGGTCCGTCGAGATGGTTTGGCCGGTGTCGAGCCACTGCACGACGCAGCTATCGGCGTAGCTCGTCCCCCAACTGACAGTGAGGCTCCAGTTGACGGTGATGTCGATCGCGCCGCCCAGTGCCGGACGCTCGGAATCGTCGGCGCTCAGCGCTTCGGACCGCTGGCCAAGCAGCGGTCCGAACGGGTTCGGAACGATCGGGCTCGGCGTATCGCGGGTGTACCAGACCGTTCCGCTGGCCTGGATGCCGGCCTGAACCGGCGGCACGGCCACCGACGCATTCGATGGGAGAGAGCCGGCGCCGAAACAGGTCGCGGTGTAGCCCGTGTCCGCCGATGGATTGACGGTGCAACTGCCGGTGAGCGCGTTCTGATCGTAAATCACCGCTCCGTTGTCGTTGCGTTTGACCTGGACACGGGCGCCGTTGCCGAACGACCAGGACAGCGTCGAGGAGGCGCCGGGCGCGACAGCGCCGGGGTCGGACCTGAAGTAGTTGAAAGAGGGCGGGGTCACCGTGAAGACGAAAGTGCGGCTGTTGAACTGGGTATTTCCGACCTGGGGCTGCAGCGTGAACTGCTTGGTCGGCTGGTCAGCCGTGACCGAGAGCGAATCCGCCGGACCGAGCAGCGCCATCTTTTCCACGACCAGACAGTTTTCCGCCGCGAACACATCCCACTTCAATTGCACCGGACCGTAATTGACTTGGCCCGCCTCCGGAACCTGAGTGCTTCCCACCCAGGCCGTGAACGAACGCACGAACGGCACCGGGTCGATCTTGTCGAGAAACTCGACGACCAGTCCGTCATTGTACCCGTTGACGTCAGCGTGAATCCCGCTGTACTGGACGAGAACGGGCGTTGCGGGGCCTGACGGCAGGGTGCTCGCGAGATTGGAAAAGCGCACCCCGATAACCTCGGCCCCGCCGAAACTGGTGGTGCCCGCCTTCGGCGTGACGTTGAAAACCGGAAGCGGCGTCGTTGTATCCTTCGCGACCTCCCACCGATCTGACCCATCGTCAATTCCGGAAATCACCACCTTGATGTCGTCATCCGAGCACAGCGACGCATTGCTGTCGCCGGTCAGGAATGCGATTGAAAAGCGCGGTGCCGGTATCTGCAGATTGGCGCTGATTTCCAGCTCGAAGACGTTCTTGATGGAAGACCGCGCCTGCGTCACCGCCCAGGGTGTGACGTAGATGGTGCGGCCGAGATCGGTGGGGCCACCATAATCGTTGCGCGATCCGAACTGGATCCCCGGCACCCAGCTGTTGGGACGGTCCGGCGGATACTGCCGCGTCACAGGCAGCCGCTGGGTCAGCTTCCGGGCGCCCCGCGCGGCGGTGTATTCGACGACAAAACGGCCATGCGTTGCCGCTCCCGAGGCCAGCACGCCGTCGAGCTGAATCGTCATCGTCTGGTTCGGTGCGAGAACGAGCGGCAGCTTGGGGCGAATTTCCAGGTGAACGTGCTTGTCTTCGCCGGCCACCGGCCGTGCCGCCCAGTCGGGGCTGACAATGCGGATTTTCCCGATCTCGTCATCGGTCAGCAGCGGCCATGGGTACAGGGCCATCAGCGTGGCGGGATCGAGATGGACCGCTGCCGCGGTGTTATTCCGCAGCAGCAGTGCCACCTGCCCCCATTTCGGATCGGTGGCGATGAAGACGACCGGGCCATCGTTGGCCTGCGGGTTGTCGAGATAAAAGCCGATCGAACCGTCGCTCAGCAGAGTCTCGCGCAGGTTCGCGCCGGCAACTTGCAAAGGTGATGGCGGCATGGCCCGCTCCAGGTGCGGCGTTTCGGGTGCTCAACGTGCGCGGTCGCAATCAAAAAAATACAAGTGCAGACTGACAACATATTTCTCTTGTTTCAACGAATAGTTGTGACATCCTGATGTATATATGTGCGGCCGCCCGCAACCGGGCCCAGTCAGCGCCGGCGCGGAGCGCGTGGAAGATCCGATGGTCCTGGACTCGTCGATCAGCTTTGCCGCCCTCACCAAATTCCTTGCAACCTTTTTGACCGACAAGGGCGAATTCACGGTTGCGTCCGGACAGATCGATTCGGCACCAGACCTGAAGACCCTCGTTGAGCGATTGCCGCTCAAGACCCTTGCGCTGACCGGGGCCACGATCGCGCCTCCCGCCGGAGACGGCAAATGGGTTCTCACCGGCGCACCGGCATCGCGCTGGCCGGTGCCGGGTTTCGACGATCTCTTCGTCGAGATGCCCGGGGCCATCGTTACACTCACGGTGTCCGATGAAGCCGCCGACCCCGATGGTGCCGCCACCCTCGATCTGCAGCTTGCCGGCGACATGAATATCGCCACCGGCCAGGCCGTGGCGCTGGTGCTGGACATGCAACCCCTGTCGTCAGCCACGACGATCGGGACGCCGGAGCACCGCATCCCGCTCGATAATGTCCTGGGCCACATCAAGGCATCGACTCCGGCGTGGCTCGGCCTGCGCGCGCTGCTGCCGCCGGGTCTCGACTTCGGGCTGGTCAGCGCCAGCTTCACGACCGCTTTCCAGCCCGACCAGCCGGAGGCCGCGCCGCGCACCAGCCGCATCATCGTCGGCACCGTCACGCTGCCCGGCAAGTTCACCATGCAGGTCGAGATCGAGACCGAGCCGGAGAAAGACGCCGAACCGAACATCACCCTGTCGTGGCCGGTGGAAGGCCAGCCGGAGCCGTCCGGCAGCCTGAGCAACGTGCTGCATGCGCTGGGCCTGCCATTCGGCCTTCCCGGACCGCTGGACCGGCCGCTCGGCTCGTTCGCGATCTCAGTGATGTATATCGACGAGGCCAACCGGCTGAATGCCAAGGACGTTCACCGGCTCGTGCTCAGCATTCCCAACCAGCCCGAGCCGGATTTCAGGTTGTGCCGGTCGCTCGACGACAGGGGCGAAGAGCGCAACGTGCTGCGCGGCAATTGGGACGACGTCACGCTGCCAAAGCTGCCGCTGGTGGGCGACCATCTCGAAGTCCGCCTGTCGCCGCTGATCCTGCTGCTTTCCACCGGCCCCCTGACGATCAAGGAAGCCGCTGTGCTCTCCGATGTGCTCGATCTTGCCGACATGCTGGATGTGTCGGAAGACGATGCGGAGAAGACGCCGTTTGCCGCCGGCATCCGCTTCGTCGGCACCATCGGCTTTCCGCTCGACGGCGATTCGCCGGTGCCGGGCGTCGACGTCTCGCTGGATTCGCGACGGTTCAACCTTACGCTCTACACCGCGGACGATCCGCCGCCGTCGACGGTCGGCGATCAATTGACGACCTCCGGCGCCGACGCGCTGCAACCGTCGAACAAGACCAGTAAAGTGCCGCTGCAAAGGAATGTCGGCCCTGTTTACATCGAGGATGTCGGCTTCCGGTTCGAGAACGACGAAGTCTCGTTCCTGCTCGACATCGCCCTGAACAGCGGCGGCCTGACCTTCGAACTGCTCGGGCTTCGCGCCGGCCTGGCGCTGAAGGACCATTCGCTGTCCGTCGGGCTCGACGGGTTCGTGCTCTCGTTCAGTAGCGGCGAAGTCAGCCTGACCGGCGGCTTCAAGCGCGACACGTCGGGGGCGTCGGCGGATTACATCGGCACGGCACTGTTGCGCGTCGGCCAGGCCTTCGCGCTCGAGGTGCTCGGCGCATTCAGTGACGGCAGCCCGCCAAAAATGTTCATCTTCGGCGTGTCGAGCGAGCAGCTCGGCGGTCCGCCGTGGCTGTTCATCACCGGGCTTGCCGCCGGGATCGGCTATAACCGCGCCTTCACCGTGCCCGCGGTCGAGCATGTCAACGATTTCCCGCTGGTGCAGATCGCCAACAACCTGTCGCGCGGCGAGCCCTCGCCGGTGAAGAATGGCGATGCCGAGGCGGTGTGGTCGGTGCTCAACAGCGTCGAGCAGTATCTGGGGCCGTCCAACGGCGCCAATTTCGTCACCGCCGGCTTCACCGCCAAATCGTTCGGCATCGTCGATTCGACCGTGCTGGCGGCGATCACCTTCGGCAGCGACGTCGGTTTCGTGCTGCTCGGCAGCTCCAGCGTCAGCATCCCCAAGGATGCGCCGATCGTGCGGGCGGATATCGAAGTGGTCGCCTCGGTGCAGCAGGATGCCGGCCTGATTGCGATCGACGGGCTGCTGGCGCCGGGCTCCTACGTGCTGTCGCCGGATTGCCATTTGACCGGCGGCTTCGCCTCGCATTCGTGGTTCGCCGGCCAGCACGCCGGCGATTTCGTGCTGACGCTCGGCGGCTATGCCCCGGGCTATCCGCGGCCGTCGCATTATCCCGCGGTGCCCCGCTTGGGCTACATCTGGAAGATCTCCGACGAGGTCATGATCACCGGCTGGAGCTATTTTGCCCTGACGCCGTCGATGCTGCAGGCTGGCGGCGGCCTCAGCGTCGTGCTGGAAGCGGGACCGCTGCGCGCCTGGTGCAACGTCACCGCCGACCTTTCGGCGCAATGGCGCCCGTTCCACTACGACGTCACCCTGCATGTCGATTTCGGCGTCTCGTTCGAGATGCACCTGCTGTTCTGCAGCGTGACGCTGACCGTCGACATCACCGCCGACCTCGCGATCTGGGGACCGCCCCTCACCGGCCATGCCGACGTCAGCCTGTGGTTCGTCTCGTTCGGCGTCGATTTCGGCGCCCACGCGCCACGCGGTCCCCATGCGGAAAGCTGGAGCGAGAGCAGTTTCATCCAGGACCTGGTGGTCCCGACCAGTCGCCCCGCACCGCGGGCGCTGGCATCCGCGCGCACCGGGCACCTCGGCGCCACGCCGTCGACGTCGCAGCCGCTGCAGATCGTTGCGCTGAATGGGCTCGCCGCGGCACCGACCGGCGCGGCGTTCGACTGGACCGCCGATCCCGCCAAGACCGCGCTCAGCATCGCCACGGCACTGCCGGCGGCCAAGGCGACGCTGAACGGCAAGGCGATCGACGGCGTCCCGGCGATCTCGCTGCAGGCCAAGGCGATCTCCGGCGCACCGACCATCGATCCGACGCTGGCGATCAGCATCACCTCGCAGGAGGCGGTCGACGCGTGGCACGCCAGCCCCGACGTCGGCGCGGTGCCGAGCGCGCTGTGGCAGGCCACCAGCGCCACCGAGTTGACGCCGGCGCTTACCACCGTGCGCCTCGACATCGTTCCGCAACGGCCGGACCAGTCATTGCCGATCGAGCAGAACGCGCTGCTGTTTCATGACGTCAGGGACTTCCCGCTGGCCTGGGAAAGACCGAGCGTGCCGGCCGCCGGCGGCTTCAACTGGGCCGACGACAATCCGTTCAAGACCATCAGGACCGCCGCCGCCCAGCGTGCCGCCCTGCTCGGCGCGATGGCGGAGGCCGGTTATCTCGACCAGGCTTCGATTGCCGGCATCGACGTCGATCTCGTGGTCGCGGCGCAGCCCTGCTTCATGTCCGACCCGGTGCTGTGCCGGCTCGGTACCGAACAATTATCCTAAAAGGTTTGGTTCGTGACCGACACCGACGCTGACACTGACACCCAGATCGTCTTCGAGCAGTTCGTCCAGCCCGGGCTGAAGGACGGCCAGTATACGGTCACCGCACAGGTGTCGATGGCCGACCAGGCCGGCGCCGGCGCGCCGAGCTTCGCGCCGCTGCAAAAGGTGCTGCAGGTCGGCTCCGATGCAACGACGCTGCCGGCGGGCAGCATCCTGACGGTCTTCCCGCCCGAGGACGACAGCGGCGAATATTCCGGCTGCCTGCCCCATGTGCTGCTGAATCAACCGACCATCCCGTGGCAGAAGCAACTGCAAGGCGGCGCCGACGACAAGATTCCATGGCTTGCCGTGCTGTCGATCAGCGCGGACGAACTCGCCGGCAGCGGCCCTGCGCTGGTCACCGCAGCCGACGGAACCAGCACGTTGCGGATGTCGCTTTCGTTTTTCCGGTCGATCGCGCCGACCGCGGAAGAACTCGGATATCTTGCCCATGTCCGCAAGGTCGAAACCACCCGCAAGGCGGATTCGACGACAACCGAAATCGATTACGCCGTCGTCGTCGGCAACCGTCTGCCGAAGCCAAAAACCGATACCCACGCCTACCTGGTCGCGCTGGCGGGCCATGGTGACCTGCTGCCCGGCGGCACCGGCACCACCGATCCGGTCGAATTGCCCGTCCTCAAGACCTGGCGATTTTCCGCCATCGAGGAGACACGGACTTTTGCCGACGTGATCATCGCCACCGATCGCGCGCCGCCGACTCTGAGGCTGCCGGCCGATACAACAGGCGACGCCGGCAATCTGTTTGCCATGGGCTACGTCCCGATGCCGCACGCGCTGCGGGTCGGGGGCAACACCGTCTCGCTGTATCGCGGCCCGCTGGTTCCTTATGCAACCACGCGTGCCATCACGGCGTTGCCGATCGCGAATGCCGACGCGGTGACGTTTTATGATCCCGGCACCGGAATCATGGACAGTTCCTGTTCCGCCGCCTGGACACTCGGACGCCTGCTTGCGCTCAATGCCAGCAGTTACGCTCTGGCGCTCTACAACTGGAAGCGCGCCGCACAACGCGCGACCATCGATCAACTGGTCTATGAACTCGACACCGGCAAGACCCCGCCGCCCGCCGCATCGCTCGGCGCCGCGCGACAACGCGACGCCGAACATGCGCTTGCGTCCTTCCTGCCGGGCGCGCTCGAACGGTTGTCCGGCCTGGCGCCGACGCCGGCGCATACGGCTGCGCCGGTGCTTGCAACCGCAAGGCCCGCGCCGGGCCGCGCCCAGCGCGAGGTTGCGCTGCAGGCCGCGATGACCGATCCCGCGCGGATTGCGCAACTGCATGGCATGGCGCCGCGCGGAAGCGCCGCACTGGGCGCCGCCGCGCAGGATGCTCCCGACACTTCGGACCCGAATCTCGCACAGGTGCTGGCATGGCTCGGTGACCTGATGCTGCTCAAACCGGTGCCGCTGTTCTATCTCGTACCCCATCAGCGGATGTTGCCGGCTGAATCGATTCGCTTTTTCCAGATCGATCAGTCATGGATGGAGGCGTTGATCGACGGCGCGCTCAGCCTCGGCCGCGTCACCGAAGCCGATCAAAGTCACGACACAGCGTTCCGGTCGATGCTGCAGCACGGCGCCAGCCGAGTCGCGGCCGCCCGGCGTGACCGCCGTCGTGGCGCGCTCGGCACCAGCGACCCCGATCCGTTGCCGGCCCGGCCGCTCAGCGGGTTTTTTCTGTGCTCCAGTGCCGTGACGACCTGGTCGGGGCTCGAGGCCAGCGCGACGGGGGCTTCGGGGGACGCGAAAATCCTGCGAATGCACAAGGATGGAGCGCTGATGATCTGCCTGTTCGATCGGCTGGTCGACACCGTCGCCCTGCATGAGCCCGCCGAAGGCGTGCATTTCGGCTTCGATGCCGAAGGCGCGCTGTCGAAAAACCCGCGCCGTCTCGCGGACGACGCCGGCGGTGCGGCGGGCAGCGAGATCGTCACCGATCCGCCGGCACCAATCCTGCCATCCTATCGCGACCCTGCCACCCGCGTGCTCGACATCAAGGCGCTGGTCGCGGCCTTCACCGCACGGCTGGCGCCGCAACAGTTCACCTCCGCCGAATTCGCGCTCCAGATGGTCGCAGGCGTGCAGATGGTGACATTCAAGCTGACGTGATGCCGCCCCCGGCATCCGGCGCCTGCCGCAGATCTGCCGGCGACTGCCCGTAGGCCTTGCGAAACACCCGGTAGAATGTCGACACGCCGTCAAAGCCGCAGCGTTGCGCGATCTCGGCGACATTGAGCCACGGATACTGCCTGAGAGCCAGGCAGGCCTGTTCCAGCCGGCAGGCGAGGAGATAACGGCTGAAGCTGATGCCGGTCGGCTCGAACAGCCGATGCAATTGCCGCTCCGAGATGCCAAGCTCGGCCGCCACCACCGCGGACGACAGCTCGGTGCGGGCGAAGCCGAGGTTGATGATCTCGCGCGCCCTTTGCACGAGACTCTGCCGGATCGCCGCACGGCCCGGCTCGTCCGTTGTCGAAGCCGATCCACGCGCCATCAGGGCCAGTTGCACCAGGGTGCGCACCGCATGCTTGGCGGCAAGACCGGACAGGTGCGGGGCTTCGCGCACGAACGCCTTGAAATATGTCCCCAGCATAGCCGGCACGCCCGGCGCCACCTCGAGCGGACGCAACCACAGATCAGTGCGCGACTGCATCAGCGATCGATAGGGCTCCAGCGGGA
>Ga0102590_1001731_pt1 | contig 30432 bp, 27 predicted proteins | sample AraplaMF_Col_mMF_FD_76859 | JGI IMG/M metagenome (GOLD analysis project Ga0102590, IMG submission 76859) | Arabidopsis root microbial communities from the University of North Carolina, USA - plate scrape MF_Col_mMF | ecosystem: Host-associated > Plants > Roots > Endosphere | place: USA... | reverse complement strand
CGAGGCCTGCGCCCGCAATCGTCTGGTCGGTCAGCGCCGCGACCAGCGCCGCCTGGTCGATCACCGAGCCGCGCGCGATGTTGACGACGTAACCGTCCTTGCCGAGCTTCTTCAGGATATCGGCATTGACGACGTGGTGGGTATCCGCGCCGGCCCGCACCGCGATCATCAGCACGCTGCACCATTCGGCCAGCGCCTCGAGGCTCGGAAAATACCGGTACGGCACATCGTGCTTGCTGCGGCTGAAATAGCCGACCTCGGTCTCGAAGGCGGCGACGCGGGCGGCGATCTTGCGGCCGATCTCGCCCATGCCGTAGACGCCGATTTTGCGGCCGGGCATGCCGGCCTGCGGGCGCATCATCGGCGAAGGCTTTGCTGCCGCCCAGCTCCCGCCCCGCACGTAATCGTCCGCCACCAGCAGCCGCCGCGTTACGGCCAGCATCAGCGTAACGGCGATATCGGCGACCGACGCCGCGTTCGCACCCGGGCTGTGGCCGACGGCGATGTTGCGCTTTGCCGCCGCGGCCAGATCGACGCCGTCATAGCCGGTGCCATAGCAGACGATCGCACCGAGCTTGGGCAGCATGTCCATCGCTTCGCCGCAAAGCGGCGTGCCGCCCGCGGTGATCATCGCGCGAATGTCGGCAAGCTGATCGGCCCGGAACACTTCATCGGGCGGTTTGCCGGCGGCGTTCAGCAGTTCAAACCGTTCGCCGAAACGCTCCATCTGGGCCTTTGGAAAACGCGAATAGATCAGGACCTTCTCGGGCATTTGTTCTTCTTTCTTACCTGTCCGGCGCTGCGACGATTACGCAAATGCCGCATCAAAGCAAAGGGCGGAATCGGTTGCCCGATTCCGCCCTTCTCTATTTCACGTAAACCGCGCGGAATTAGCCGAGCAGCGTACCGGGCTCGACCTTGACGCCCGGGCCCATGGTGGAGGAGACCGCCACGCGCTGGATGTAGGTGCCCTTGGCGCCCGCGGGCTTTGCCTTCGACACCGCATCCGCCAGCGCCTTGACGTTCTGCACCAGCTTTTCCTCGGAGAACGACGCCTTGCCGACGCCGGCCTGCACGATACCGGCCTTCTCGACGCGGAATTCGACCGAGCCGCCCTTGGCGCCCTTCACGGCCGAGGTGACGTCCATCGTCACGGTGCCGATCTTCGGGTTCGGCATCATGCCGCGCGGGCCGAGCACCTTACCGAGGCGGCCGACCAGCGGCATCATGTCGGGGGTGGCGATGCAGCGATCGAAATCGATGTTGCCGCCCTGCACCTTCTCGACCAGATCTTCGGCGCCGACGACGTCAGCACCCGCTGCCTTGGCTTCTTCCGCCTTGGCGCCGCGGGCGAACACGCCGACGCGCAAGGTGCGGCCAGTGCCGTTCGGCAGGTTGACGACGCCACGGACCATCTGGTCGGCGTGACGCGGATCGACGCCGAGATTGATCGCGATCTCGATCGTCTCGTCGAACTTCGACGTGGCGCGTTCCTTGACCATCTTGATGGCATCCGCGAGCGGGTAGAGCTTCTCGCGGTCGATGCCTTCGCGGACCTTCTTCAAACGTTTTCCGATTGCCATGGTCCGTTACCCCGCAACTTCCAGACCCATCGAACGGGCGGAGCCCTCGACCATCTTCATGGCCGATTCGATGGAATCGCAATTGAGATCCTTCATCTTCTTCTCGGCGATCTCGCGCACCTGCGCCTTGGTCACCTGGCCGGCCTTGTCGCGGCCCGGGGCTTTCGAACCGGACTGGATCTTGGCGGCCTGCTTGAGGAAGTGGGACATCGGCGGCGTCTTCATCTCGAAGGTGAAGGAACGGTCCGCATAGATGGTGATGATCACCGGGATCGGGGTGTTCTTTTCTTCCTTCTGCGTCTGGGCGTTGAACGCCTTGCAGAATTCCATGATGTTGAGACCGCGCTGACCAAGCGCGGGACCGATCGGGGGCGAAGGATTCGCCGCACCGGCCGGCACCTGAAGCTTCAGGTATCCGGTCACTTTCTTTGCCATGTATCACTCCTGTTGTGCCGGGTTTTGAGGCCGGCGGTTTCAGGTTCGTGGTTCGGATCAAGGACGGTTGGCAACCACCCTCTTCCTCCCACGGCCTCTTGATACGCGAAGACCAAGCTTCGCGCTTTCGGTCAGACCTTCTCGACCTGACCGAATTCCAGTTCGACGGGCGTGGCGCGGCCGAAGATCGACACCGCGACCTTCACGCGCGAGCGCGCCTCGTCAATTTCTTCAACCACGCCGGAGAACGAGGCGAACGGGCCGTCGGCCACCCGCACGTTCTCGCCGATTTCGAACGACACCGAAGCCTTCGGACGTTCGACGCCTTCCTGCACCTGGTGCAGGATGCGCATTGCCTCGGACTCCGAGATCGGCATCGGCTTGTTTTCGGCGCCGAGGAAGCCGGTCACCTTGGGCGTGTTCTTGATGAGGTGAAACGCCTCGTCGGTCAGCTTCATCTTCACCAGCACATAGCCCGGGAAGAACTTGCGCTCGGCGTCGATCTTGCGGCCGCGGCGCACCTCGGTGACCTTTTCGGTCGGCACCAGCACCAGCTCGAACAGATCCTCGAGTCCGCGCTGCTTCGCCTGCTCGCGGATCGATTCCGCGACCTTCTTCTCGAAATTCGAATAGGCGTGAACAATATACCAGCGCTTGTCCATCGTAAGGGTTCCGGTGCTCATCAGTGGACGCCCAGGAGGAAAGTGACGACGTAGCGGATGATCAAATCCGACGTGAAGAAAAAGATCGACGCCAATGCAACCATCACGAACACCATGATCGTGGTGATCGTCGTCTCGCGGCGGGTCGGCCAGGTGACCTTGGCGGTCTCTGCGCGCACTTCCTGCAGGAATTTGAACGGGCTGAAAGCCATCGTTGGTTACCGCATCCTTCGTGAGACGATTGTGATTTAACGAGAATCCGAACAGCCCTCTCGCGCCCAGCCCTCTCTCGAAGGATGAGCCGCCAAGCGGGCTCGATTGTTCGGGGGAATTAAGCCGCGCCGGATATCCGTCAAACGGGCCGGCAGCAGGTAGCGGGTATCTACTGGCAGAAGGGCAAAAGGTCAAGGTACCGGGTGCCGCGCCCCCTTCCCGGCCGTTTGGCCCCGGACGGCGAAAGCCATTGGTTAATCGCGGGTACTGGCTCCCATCAAATCCTCATGAGGGCGCGATCCGGTTCTTAAAAGCTGTCTGCTATCTTCATGATCCAAGAGGGGTAGCGAGGGAATGACAATGGCGCTGTTAGGCCAGGACCAGGAGAGATTTTCGGGCGAGACGGCCTGGACCGTTCTCGATGCGGCGAACGATCTCGGCGACACCATCACGATCGATGCGTGCCGGCGGGTGATCGACGCCGATCTGCGGGGCGAGACCCCCGCCCGATCGGACATTGCCGTGCTTTCAGCATTCTTCAGCTAGTTTCGGCCTGGTCGGAAGAAATTCAGCCAAGCCGTTGATTAGACAAAGAATTTAACAGATTACGAAGCTATTGGCTGAGTTTCTCCCGGCCTGCATCCAGGGCATCGCGGCCGGCCTGCTGAACCCGGTCGGCATATTCCGTGCCGGCGTCTCCGAGTTCGGCTTTAAGCGTATCGGCCGCCTCCCGGACACTTTGCGAGACCGCCCCGGCGCGCTCCTTCAGATCTGCCTTTAGACCGTCACTTAAGTTCCCGACCCATTCGTCCTCGAGACTGGACTTGGCCAGGGCGCCCGCCACCGTCGCGCCGATCGCAAGGCCGACCGCGCCGAGCACCAGCGGTTGCCTTTCCAGGAGATCGGATAGCGAGGATTGCGCCTGTTTCAGAGTTTCCTTCCCCGGCAGCGCCTGTCCCACCCGGTCAAACATTTCCCGGGCGCCGGCGACACCTTCGTCGAACCGCTCGCCCATCGCTTCCGCCGCGCCCGACATCGCATCGGAAGCGGCCGTGCCGGCGTTGCGGACCGTTTTACCGATGCCGCGCGAGGCTTCGTCCTGCAAATTGGAGGCGCGGTTCCGCATGGAATCGTAAGTGTCGTCCCAGCTGGAGGCCGCGGACCTTTGGGCACGTGCGCCGAGATCGGCGAGCGGCGCGGTTGCTGACGTGACTGAGCCCGCCGCATTCTTCAGCTTGTCGCTGCCGATAAGCAACCACAGCGCGCCACCTCCGATCAGAGCCGCAGCGAGCGGGTTCTCCCGGGCAGCCGCAGCCAAACCATCCATGAAACTCCCTTGTGAACCGATCATCGCACCATTCCCTTCACGGTTTCCTTGTCCTTTTCGAGCTGGCGCAACGTTTCTCGCGGCGCCAGATGGCGTGCGTCGAGCCGGCTCATGCCGACCGCGAACAAGATGGCTGCGAGCACCGCAGCAATGATCGCGGAGATCAAATAGGCGACCGGCTGCGACCACCCGCCGGCGATCAACGCCGCGGACAGCGCAAACAGCGCCATGACAATGGCGGGAATGACCAGCACGGCGCCCGCTGCAAGGAGGCCGACAGCGCTGCCGATTTGCTGAACCTTCTCGCCAAGTTCGGCCTTGGCGAGATCGACCTCATTCTGGAACAGTTTCGCGAATTGCGACATCGCATCACCGAAGAGATGCGAGATCGTCCGAAAATCGGTTTTCGTGCTCATGACGCCTCACTCTTGTAGGATCCCGAGCTGTAGGATGATGACGGGTTGTACGACGGCGATGATGAGCCCTGACTAGGAGCGTTCGCGCCGCCCGATGCCTTCAGGAAGCGGACGGCCGCGAAACCAGCCAGCACCGACAGACCCAGAAACGCCGCCGGCTGCCGCTTCGCAAAGTCCGTCGCGCCATCGACGAGATCGCGCAAGCTTCCGTTGCGGATTTTATCCGCAGCCTCATCGACATATTCGGCTGCTGAATTGATGCCCCGGGCCGCGAACGGTACGTCGTTCTCGAAGGCGCGGGCCGCCTCCCTGATGTTGCCGGCAAGCTTCCCGACGAAGTCCGCGCCCGTTCGCTGCTGCTCGCGGGTCTGATCCTGGAAGCGGTCCGCGGCTCCGGCCGCAACATCCTTGGCGGCGTCGGCCGCTTCCCTGAATTTCTCGCGGGCCGTATCGGTCGACGACCTCAGCGCGTCGCCGGCGCGCTGCTTGATCTCAGCGCCGGCATCCGCCACCTGATCCTTCAGGTTCTGGGACGTGCCGGTGTTCTGGTTTTGGGAAAAGTTCTTGTTGCGGGTATTCAGATCCATATCGCTCATGGCGGCCTCTAATCAGTTGTGCGGGTTTCGGGAAGGATCGAAGGCCGTCGTCACGACGTCGTCGGCCACTTCTTTGAGTCTTTCGGTTACGTCTTCGGTGATGCGGCTGGCATGTCCGCCAAGGTCAGCCTCGGAGACACTTCTTGCGGCGGCATCCGCCGCCGACAAAACGGTATCCTTCGCCGCCTCGAAGCCGGATTGCGCCGCAGTAGTCGCCGCGCGTTTGACCCGATCGCTCGCTTGACCGACCACGCGGGCCTCTGCTGTGGTGCTTGGCAGGGAAGCGGCAAGGATTGCACCAATTGCCACGCCAAGACCGCCGATCAATGCGGCGTTGTCCCGGATCATCTTGCTTGCAGTCGCTGGCGCGTTCGTCGCCGTGGATCGAACACGCTCCATTTTTTCCTTTGCCATCTCCGAAGCGGCATCCATGCCGGACCGGACCCTGTCAGCCATTGCATCGGCGGCCTGCGTCGCGCGGCCGCTCAAATCACTGGCCATTCCGCTCGCTGCGTCTGCCATCCCGCCAGCGGTCTGCTGGACCTCGTCAGCCATGCCGGCGGCCTGACGCTCGGCATGGGACATTGCTTTCCGCATGCCATCCCCGAGCGATTGCGCGCGTTCGGCGGTCTCGTCGAAGGCTTCCCTCACCTTCTCAAGGGCCGGCTCTGCCGCCTCCGCCGCACGATCGCGAACAGTCTTCGAGCTGAGCGCAAGGCCGGCGCCGATCATCAGGAGCGGCAGCGGGAAGCCGCGGGCGAAACGCAGCGCGGGGACGGCAATCGCCGTACCGGCGGCGACGGCCTGCATCGGATGGTCCATGGCCTGCTGCTTCAGCGCGTCCAGCCAGCCGTGCGTCTTATGACTGATGAAGCCGCTTACCTCGGCCTTGATGTTCTCCGGCGAGACCTTGTAGCGGATGTCTTCCGCCGTGTCGGCAATCTGCTCTCTCAGCCGGTCGACGGTTGCCGCAAGCTCTGCGCGGCTCTGCTCGGAATCCCGTCGTAACTCCTCTACGGATCGTGTCATGTCGTTATCGCCCTTTGGGTTCGTGTCGTTTTGAAGCGAACTCAGGCGATATTGAATTGTTCCTAGCGCTCCTTGCGCGCATCGGGATTACGCGCGTCATCGATCGCCTTGGTCAGTTCGGCGCCGAACAAGAATATCTGTGCGGAGTAGTAGACCCAGAACATCAGGACGATCAGCGCACCGGCGGCGCCGTAGCTCGAGCTCGGGGCCGCTTGACCCAGGTACCACCCGATCAGCGATTTCCCGACGGTGAACAGCAGGGCTGTGACAAATGCGCCCAGCAGAAGGTGACGCCAGTAGATCGTCGCATCGGGCATCACTTTGTAGATTGCTGCGAACAACAGCGTGAAGATACCGAGTGAGACGACCGTGTTCAGCGCGCTGAGCACCGCCTTGCCGGCAGACCAGAGTTCCAGAGCCGACAACGCGGCGCTGGCTGCCAGTGAAACGATCAGCATGAAGCCGAGCGCCGCCACCAGGCCCAGGCTGGCCGCCCGGCTCCGGATCAGCGAGAAGATCGGCTCATCCGCCGGCTTCGCCTTGAATGTTAAGTTCAGTGCGGTGCGCATCTCGCCGAATACGCCGGATGCCGTTATCAGCACGGTGACGACGCCGACGACGGTCGCGGTAGCGCCGGACGTCGGATCGCTCGATCGGGCCAGGATGGACTTGATAAAGTCGCTGCCGGACGGTCCCAGCAGCCGGCCGAGCTCCTCACTGATGGCGGCGCGAGCCGCATCTTGCCCAAACGCCAGGCCGGCGATCGCAACGACAATCAGGAGCACAGGCGCCAGCGACGTGGCTGCGTAGAAAGCGATGGAAGCGCCGCGGCTCAGGGCATCGTTGGCCACATAGCCGGCGACAGCGGCTTTCACGATCCGCCATAGTGCTCCCATTGGCCTTCCACCTCCTCGAACGGCGCAGGCCTCACGCAAAGCTGCAACGAACGGAGTTTGGGGAAAGTTTCCTCGGGGCAGCAAAAACGCCCCCGACAGGCGCTTCGAGGGCTCTGCCGTCGACATCGACCCGCGCGGCGTGACGGCAGGCGGACCTGCCGAGAGCATCGTTCCGCAGCCCTACGCGACGGCCGGCATAGACAAGGGCTCCGAAGGATTCCCGGGCCTTTTCTGCCGGCCGGTCCAGTTTGACTTGGCTCAAGTGCCGCCTTGGCCGCTCCTAGCATGGTAATTTGGACGCTCTCCGAAAGCGCCTCCAAACTCGAGATTGTCGGACATGGGCTGGTAAAATGCGGGTCGAGCTTGCACTTCCACCGTCGACGCGAGATTTGCGGCTGGACCTGTTCCGCGGCCTCGCCAACTGGCTGATGTTTCTTGGCCACGTCTCCACCAGCGTGCTGGCCTGGTTCTCGTTCCGAAATTACGGCTTCAGCGACGGCGCCGACCTGTTCGTATTCATTTCCGGCTACACCTCGGCGCTCGTGTTCGGCAGGCGGATGCTCGAAGGCGGCTTTGTCTTCGGAACCACCAGGCTGCTGCGGCGCGTGTGGCAGATCTACGCCGCACATATCCTGCTGTTCGTGTTCTACCTGGCTTCGGTCCATTTCCTCGCAAACCGCTTCAATGCGCCCGATCTGATCGATCGCTTCAATGTCGCGCCTTTATTGAACGCGCCGGTCGAAGCCATCACGCAGGGCCTGCTGCTCCGTTACAAGCCGCTGAACCTCGACGTGCTGCCGCTCTACGTCGTCCTGATGGGCGCCTTTCCGCCGGTGCTCTGGCTGATGCTCAGGCACCGCAACTGGGTCATGCTCGGATCGGTGATGCTGTATTTCGCCGCAAGGCAATTCGGCTGGAACCTGCCGTCCTATCCATCGGGGGTTTGGTATTTCAACCCGTTCGCATGGCAGCTTCTCTTCGTGCTTGGCGCATGGCTGGCGCTGGGCGGGGCCAAAACGGTGCATTTCCTGCTGCGCTCCAAGGCCGTCCTGGTGATCGGGCTGGCCTATCTGGCCTTTGCAGCCGTCATGACGCTGGCCGGACTGATACCGGAATTGCAGAAGCTGCTTCCACCCGCGCTGTTCGAAGCGTTCACCCCGAACGACAAGACCAATCTGGCGCCCTATCGCTTCCTGCACCTCGCCATCGTGATCGTGCTGGGCGCGCGATTCATACCGATCGACGCGGCGGGACTTCAGGCGGCCATCTGGAAGCCGCTGATCAAATGCGGCCAGCAATCCCTCGAAGTGTTTGCCGTCGGTATCTATCTGGCATTCATCGGGTACTTCATTCTCCAGATGACGTCCGACGCGGCCATCGCTCAACTGTTGGTTGGAACCACCGGTATCGCGATCATGACGGGCGTCGCCTATTATCGGTCATGGTCGAAGCGCGTTGAAAAAGCGGCCCACTCCCAGCCCCATGCTCACGGCAGTCAGCCGGCCCTCGGCAAGCCCAGGGCACCTGCGGGCGAGCCCGCCCGGCCAGCCGAAGGCGCGGTCGTTGGATAGAGATTGGCCTTAAGTGCTTGATTTAGCTGGCAGGAGTGGCAGGGCTCGAACCTGCGACCCCCGGTTTTGGAGACCGGTGCTCTACCAATTGAGCTACACTCCTGCAGGGACCGGCGGCGTGCGCCGGTTCGCGCCGTTTCAAGCATAGGGCATACCCCGATTGCAAGAGCGAAGCGGCTTGTGCCCTATCCAAAGCGCGCCTTCTGCGCCAAAGTTGGCCACCATAAACAACAAGCGCCACGGGAGAGACCATGAACGCGCAGACCGCCGCCGCCCGGCAGACATCCGCCCCCCGAACCCCCGCTCTCCCCGACGCCAAGCCCGAAACCATCGGTCTCTCGACCGTCCGCCTGCAGCGGATGTCCGACGCCTTCAAGCGCGAGGTCGACAAGGGAACCCTGCCCGGCGCCACGGTCATGGTGGCGCGGCGCGGCCAGATCGGCTGGTTCGATGCGATCGGCCGGCAGAACCCCGCGGCCAGCACGCCGATGGCGCATGACAGCATCTTCCGCATCTTCTCGATGACCAAGCCGATCGTCTCGGTCGGCATCATGATGCTGGTCGAGGATGGCCACTTCATCCTCGGCGATCCCGTCGCCAAATTCATTCCGGAGTTTGCCGATCAGAAGGTCGGCGTCGAGAACAACGGCAAGCTCGACCTCGTTCCGGTGAAGCGGCAGATGACCGTGCAGGACCTGCTGCGGCACACCTCCGGCCTGACCTACGACCACACCGGCAACGGCCTGGTCCAGCAGATCTACCAGCAGTCGCGGCTGCGCAGCCGCAAGATCACCAATGCCGAGCACGCCACCATGATCGCCGGCATGCCGCTGATCTGCCAGCCGGGCGCGGAATGGAACTACAGCCGCTCGACCGACGTGCTCGGCCGCATCATCGAAGTCGTCTCCGGCCAGTCGCTCGGCGCGTTCCTGACCGAACGCATCCTGGCGCCGCTGCAGATGGCCGAGACCGCGTTCCACACCCCGGAAGCCAACGCCGGCCGCCTCGCCGAACCGTTCGCGAACGATCCCTGGAACGGCGACAAGGTGCAGCTCTTCAACATGCTGGAGAAGCCGGCGATGGAATCCGGCGGCGGCGGGCTGGTCTCGACATCCATGGACTATGCGCGGTTCTGCCAGATGCTGCTCAACGGCGGCACGCTCGACGGCAACCGGATCATCGGCCGCAAGACGCTGGAGCTGATGGCGTCAGATCATCTCGCGCCGAACGTGAAGGTCGATTCGCCGCTGATGCCGCCCGGTCACGGGTTCGGGCTGGGCTTCGCCGTCCGCACCCAGCGCGGCATCGCGCCCTTCTCCGGCTCGCTCGGCCAGTTCTTCTGGAGCGGCATGGCCGGCACGTTCTTCTTCATCGATCCGGCCGAGGACCTGTTCACGGTGTTCATGATGCAGGGCCCGGGCCAGCGCGAATATATCCGCAACCTGCTGCGCGATCTGGTTTACGCGGCCATCGACTAGCGTCATTCCGGGGGCGGCCCGCAGGACTGAACCCGGAATCTCGAGATTCCGGGTTCGCGCTAACGCGCGCCCCGGAATGACAGCCCAACACCTCAACTGATCGTCGCGCCGCCGTCGATCACGATGGTCTGGCCGGTCATGAAGTCGCCGGCCTTCGATCCCATCAGCACCGCGGCGCCCGCGATCTCGTCGGGCACGCCGATGCGCAGCAGCGGCGAGCGCGCGGTGGATGCCTTCAGCGTATCCGGATTGTCCCACAGCGCCTTGGCGAAATCGGTCTTGATCAGGCCGGGCGCGATGCAGTTCACGCGGATATTGTGCTTGCCATACTCGCAGGCGAGGTTGCGCGCGAGCTGCATGTCGGCCGCCTTCGAGATCGCGTAGGCGCCGAGCACGGTCGAGCCCTTCAGGCCGCCGATCGAGGACACGATCACGATCGAGCCGTCCTTGCGCTCGATCATCTGCGGCACGACCATGTTGATCAGCCAGTTGTTGGCGACGATGTTGTTGTCGAGAATCTTGCGGAACTGATCGTCGGAAATGCCGGCGAGCGAGCCGTAATAGGGATTGGACGCGGCATTGCAGACCAGCACGTCGATCTTGCCGAAGGCGCGATTGGACTCGTCGACGAGGTTCTGCAGGTTTTCCTTGCTCGAGATGTTGGCGGCGATCGCGACCGCCGTGCCCTTGCCGAACTTCTCGTTGATCTCCTTGGCGACCTGGTCGCAGACGTCCTGCTTGCGCGAGGAGATCACGACCTTGGCGCCGTGTTCGGCCATGCGTTCGGCAATCGCGCGGCCGATGCCGCGCGTGGAGCCGGTGATGACGGCGACTTTCCCGGTCATGTCGAACAAGCTCATGTCTCTCTCCCCGATGTTGATCCAGCGCGATGCCGGTCTGGTCTTTGAATTCGAGCTAAGCAGCCTTTGCGGTGCGCGACAACATAAGGCTCAGGCGAGTTTCGTCTCCGGCGGCTCGATCTCCGGTCCCGCCGGCTGGTGCATCGCGGCGTGCGAGGCATCGGCGATCCAGGGTTGCTGGTTGACCATCGGCAGCCGCCAGCCGGTGTAATTGGCGCTTGAGAGATGATCGAGCCGCGTGACCGAACAATTGTCGATATCGAAGGCGAGGCTTTTCTCCGGCTGGCCGAGCGCAAGGCCGATGGCCGCCCTGATCGTGCCGCCATGCGCGACGGCGATGATGTTCTTGCCCGCCTGCTCGGCGTTGATGCGCTCGATGGCGGCGCAGACACGGTTATAGAGGTCCATGAAACTCTCGCCGCCGGGCGCGGGCTCGTCGACACCCGTAAGCCAGTGTCTGCCGGGCGGCAGACTCGCGTAAAATGCCGCGCGGTTCATGCCCTGCAGTTCACCGAGATGCTGCTCGGCGAACGCACTTACATGCGGCATATCCGACGGCTTTGGAAAGCCCGCCGCCCAGATCGCCTGCGCAGTCTGGTGCGTGCGCTTCAGATTGCTTGCATACCAGACCGCGCCACGCGGCAGGATTTTTCCGACCGCTTCGAATACGATGCGGTCGCTGGTATCGCAGCCGAGATCCTTCTGCCCGTAAATGCAGCCGTTATCTTCGCGCACCGGCGCGTGGCGAACCCACCACCATCGCGTCGTCGTCATCCGCGGTTTGTCTGCATTGGACATCGCCAAGACCCTTCAATACTGTCCGTCGTCGCTGTACGTCAGAGCACGCATCGTCTCAAGTGACTTTGCTGGCAACTCGGACGTTTGAAATCTTGTTTGAATTCCGCGCGGCGGCAGACGCCGACGCGGCAATCGTATCAGGGAGAGAAACATGGGCCGCCTCGAAGGCAAATCCGTCGTCATCACCGGTGCCGGAAGCGGCATCGGCCGCGCCGCATCGGTGCTGTTCTCGAAGGAAGGCGCGAAGCTCATCATCGTCGACAAGACCGAAGGCGTGAAGGAGACAGCCAAGCTCGTCAGCGACGCCGGCGGCACCGTCGAGGCCGTGATGGCGGATGCAGGTTCCGAAGCCGACGTGAAGGCGTTCATCGACAAGGCGGTCGCAAAATATGGCCGGCTCGATGCGATCTGGGCCAATGCCGGCGTCAGCGGCGGCCTGGTGCCGCTCGCCGAGCAGACCGTCGAGCACTGGCAGGAGGTGCTGCGCGTCAACCTGATCGGGCCGTTCCTCGCGATCAAGCATTCGATGCCGCACATGATCAAGCAGAAGTCCGGCTCGATCGTCTGCACCGCCTCGGTCGCGGGCCTCAAGGCCGGCGCCAGCGGTCACCCCTACGGCGCCAGCAAGGCCGGCGTCATCAGCCTGGTGCAGACCACCGCCTACTCGCTGTCCGGCACCGGCGTGCGCATCAACGCGGTCTGCCCCGGCCTGATCGAAACCGGCATGACCAAGCCGGTGTTCGACCGCGCCAAGGAGCGCGGCACCCAGGACAAGATCGGTCAGCTCAATCCCTTGAAGCGCGCCGGCCAGCCGCACGAACTCGCGGCGATGGGGCTGTTCCTTGCCAGCGACGACGCGTCCTACGTCAACGGCCAGGCGATCCCGGTCGACGGCGGCCTCACCGCCTCGATGCCGTACACGGGCAAGCCGGTTTAGCCCGTCATTGCGAGCGAAGCGAAGCAATCCATCAAGCCACACCGGCAGTATGGATTGCTTCGTCGCTACGCTCCTCGCAATGACGGATGCCATGATCTACGACCGACTCTGAAACCAACCGCCAAGCATCAGGGTAAGCACCGGCGATTGTCCGACCTCCACACGCCGATAGTTCACGAAGGCCGTGCATTCGATTAGGGCCCGATACTGTTCAGGGCAGCGTTGTTCGAAATCCGGTGCGTCGTCGATCCGCAGAGCCACCAATTCTCCCTGCCCTACGGATATATTCGTCATGCCACATGACGAATCGTCGACGTATGTCATGCAGTCAATCCATGCGTCCATGTTGCGGCCGTAGAAGTCGGGAAAGCCGAACGCCGTTTGGAATACGGAATGGAAGCTCTCCCAATCCTTGATCTGATCCGATGCAATTCTGATGATGGTCGTCTGCATGATGATCACACCCCCTCCGGCGGCAGGCCGGAGGATTCCGCTGCCAGCGCGCGGTGGCGGATGCGCTCGCGGTAGAAGGCGTAGAGGCCGGAGGCGACGATGATCGCAGCCCCCGTCACCATCATCGCGTCCGGCACGTCGCCGAACACGAGATAGCCGAGCGACATCGCCCACAGCAGCGCGGAATAGCGGAACGGCGCCACCGCCGAGATGTCGCCGGTGCGCAGCGCCGTGATGATGCATTGATAGCCGATCAACAGCAGCACCGCGGCCAGCGCCTGCAGGCCGAGCGCGGTGGCCGATGGCGGGCTCCAGCCGCCGAGCGGCACCAGGATGACGCCGCCGGCGGTCGTCACCGTCACCGTCGTCAGCAAGGTGATGAACAGCGAGGGGATCTTGGCGGGAATCCGTCGCGTCGCGAGGTCGCGCAGCGTGCAGAAGGCGACCGACACCAGCGCGAACAGCGAGTAGTAGCTGAAGCCGGCAAGCCCGGGCCGCACGATGATGAGCACGCCGATGAAGCCGGCCGCGATCGCCGACCAGCGCCGCCAGCCGACCGGCTCGCCGAAGATCACGGCGGCGCCGAGGGTGATCGAGAGCGGCAGTGCCTGGAGGATCGCCGAAGTGTTGGCGAGCGGCAGATGCACCAGCGCCACCATGAACGCGATCGTGGCGCCGATCTCACCGACGACGCGTAGCGCCACCGGCTTGACCATCAGCACCCGCAGCGGACGCAACGCGCCCCGATGCCAGGCGAACACCGCGACCAGCAGAACCGCAAACAGCCCGCGCACCAGGATCACCTGGCCGAAGTTCATCTCGGACGACACCACCTTGGTGATGGAGTCGTTCGCAGTGAATGCGGCCATGGACACCGCCATGAGCAGGCTGCCGCGAATATTCGGGGAGAGTGCCAATTAGCTAACGGCGCGGTCAGATCGCGCCGGCCTTCTGAGCGTATTCCCAGGAAGATTTCGACAGCGGCACGGTGCGCGCCGCCGATTCCAGCGCCTTGGCATTGGCCGCGGTGCCGTCGCGAATCCGTCCCGCGATACCCTGCGTGATGCCGGCGAGGCGGAACATGTTGTAGGCGAAGTACCAGTTGAGGTCGGGCACTTCCATGCCCGTCACATTGCAGTAGATCTGCGCCGCCTCGTCCACGCTCGGAATGTTCAGCGCCTTGAGATCGGCGTTGGCCAGCCCCGGCATGGTCCACTGCATCAACAGATAGGTGAAGTCGGCCATGGGATCGCCGAGCGTCGACAGTTCCCAGTCCAGCACCGCCTGCACGCGCGGTTCCGTCGCATGGAAAATCATGTTGTCGAGGCGGTAGTCACCGTGGACGATCGAAATCCGCGCCTGCTCCGGCACCGTTCGCGGCAGCCATTCGGCCACCTTCTCGAATTCCGGAATGTGCTGCGTCTCGGAAGCGCGGTACTGCTTGGTCCAGCGGTCAATCTGGCGCGCGAAATAATTGCCGGGCTTGCCGAAATCGCCGAGCCCGATCGCTTCCGGATTGAAAACGTGGAGATTTGCCAGCGTCTCGATCTTGCTGGTGAAGATTTTTCGCCTGTTATCCGGCGTCTGGCTCGGCAGCGTCGGATCCCAGAACACCCGCCCCTCTTCCATCGACATGATGTAGAAGGCCGCGCCAATCACGGCGTCGTCCGTGCACAGCGCATAGGCTTTCGCGACCGGAAAGCCCTGCTTGCCGAGCGCGGCGATGACGCGGAATTCACGATCGACCGCATGCGCCGACGGCAGCAATTTGCCGAACGGTTTTCGGCGCATGACGTAGGATTGCGCCGGTGTTTCGAGCTTGTAGGTCGGGTTGGACTGGCCGCCCTTGAACTGCAGGACCTTCAGCGGCCCCTGATAGCCTTCGACATGCTCGCGCATCCAGGCATCGAGGCTGGCCTCGTTGATGCGATGGCGCTCCTCGACTTCCTTGGTGCCCGAGAACTCTTCGTCTTTCCTGACGCCGTCGGCCACGATGACGCTCCCTCAACATTTCTTGGGGAACGCCATAAGGCGTTCCCGGTGGTCGTACTCCGTCACAAGCACCTCATGGTGAGGAGCGCGAAGCGCGTCTCGAACCATGAGGCCCACCTGTGGCCTGCATCCTTCGAGACGCCCGCTCCGCGGGCTCCTCAGGATGAGGGGTTAGGACGCTTATGACGCAGCAGGATTAGTGCGTAGCGTTTGCATACTTCCGAAGTTCAAGTCTGGCAATGGCGCGATTGTGCACCTCGTCCGGACCGTCCGCCAGGCGGAGCGTACGGATATGGGCGTAGTCCTTTGCCAGACCGGCCTCGTCGGAGACACCGCCGCCGCCATAGGCCTGGATGGCGTTGTCGATGATCCGCAGCGCCATATTCGGCGCCGTGACCTTGATCATCGCGATCTCGGCCTGCGCGGTCTTGTTGCCGACCTTGTCCATCATGTCGGCGGCCTTGAGGCACAGCAAGCGATTCATCTCGATATCGGCGCGCGCTTCGCCGATGCGCTGTTCCCACACCGAGTGCTCGATGATCTTCTTGCCGAACGCGGTGCGCGAGGCCAGCCGCTTCACCATCTTCTCCAGCGCCTCTTCGGCCTTGCCGATGGTGCGCATGCAGTGATGGATGCGGCCCGGACCGAGACGGCCCTGCGCGATCTCGAAGCCGCGGCCTTCGCCGAGCAGGATGTTTTCCTTCGGCACGCGAACGTTCTCCAGCAGAACCTGGGCGTGACCGTGCGGCGCATCGTCAAAGCCGAATACCGGCAGCATCTTCTCGACCTTGATGCCGGGCGTGTCGAGCGGAACCAGGATCTGCGACTGCTGCTGATGCTTCGCCGCCTTCGGATCGGTCTTGCCCATCAGGATCGCGATCTTGCAGCGGGGATCGCCGACGCCCGACGACCACCATTTGCGGCCGTTGATGACGTAGTGGTCGCCATCCCTTTCGATGCGGGTTTCGATGTTGGTCGCATCCGACGAAGCCACCGCAGGCTCGGTCATCAGGAAGGCGGAGCGGATCTCGCCGTCCATCAGCGGCCGCAACCACTTCCGCTTTTGCTCCTTGGTGCCGTAGCGGATGAACACTTCCATATTGCCGGTATCGGGTGCGGAGCAGTTGAACACTTCCGATGCCCAGGAGATGCGGCCCATCTCTTCCGAGAGCAGCGCATATTCGAGGTTGGTCAATCCCGCACCACGGAATTCGTCGTCTTCATGCGCGTTCGGCGGCATGAACATGTTCCAGAGGCCTTCAGCCTTCGCCTTCTTCTTCAGTTCCTCGAGGATCGGGATCACCTTCCAGCGCGGGCCCTCCGCATCCTGCTTGTCGTAGATCGGAACCGCGGGGCGGACATGCGTCTTCATGAACGCCTGCACGCGGTTCAGCCATTCCTTTTGCTTTTCGGACATATCGAAGTTCATGGGACGCTCCTCGGCTCTGGCTTCTGAATTCGTTGGGCCACACTGTCCGCCCGCCTCCCATTCGCCGCAAGGTATTTTGCGCTACGCGATGAGCGACGGATTGACATTTCCGGCCCTTCAAACGATAGTTTCATACAAGTGTTTGAATTGCAACTCCCCAAACGGGGGCCAGATATGTCGAGCGATCGGACCCGGTCCGCCATCCTTGCCGCCGCGGAAAAGCTGTATGCCGACCGCGGCTTCGGCGACGTGACGCTGCGCGACATCGTCGCGGAAGCGAACGTCAACCTGGCCGCGGTGAACTACCATTTCGGCTCCAAGGACGAACTGATCGCGGAGTTGTTCGTCACCCGCAGCCTTGCCACCAACCGCGAGCGGCTCAACGAGTTGAAGCTTGCGGAGGAAAAGGGCGGCGGCCGCGCCCCGATCGACGCCATCCTGCACGCGCTGGTCGGCCCCACCCTGCGCGGCTGCCTCGGCCCCGACCGTGAAGGCTCGACCGCGGCGCGCTTCATGATCCGCGCCTCGATTGAATCGGTGCCGCCGATCCGCCGCATCAAGAACCGCGAGGTCGACCACTTGCGGAAATTCATCGCCGCGATGCGCCGCGCGATGCCGGGCCGCGATGACGCCGATCTCTACTGGGGCCTGCATTTCGCGCTCGCAATGTCCCATCACACCATCCGGGAACGCGAGCGGCTGACGAGGCTGTCGGAAGGCCAGTGCGACCTCAACGACGTCGACGCCATCGTCGGCCGCGTGGTCGCGGTCTCGGTGATGGCGCTGACCGCTGGCGAAGCGCCGGCGAAGAAGGCGCCCGCACGATCAGCGATGCCGCAAGGGCGGTTGACCCGGCAGGATTTGTGAGTTGACCGTCGCGGTGCAGTCGCGTCGCGGGTGACGATAGTCGCGCCTGTCATAGCGAGCGCGGCCTGAAATGACGACGTGATACCACCAAGCACGCGACTGTCATTCCCGCGCATGCGGGAATCCAGTACGCCGCGGCTTCTCGATTCAATCACTGCTGTCTCTGCAATACTGGGTCACCCGCCCCAGTGCGCAATCGCGCACAAGGCGGGTGACGACAACTGAATATGAGGCGTCGTTCTCGCGACGCATACGCCCGAGGTCTGCATCTCGTTTGCCCTCATAGAAATCATGAGGGCGCAGGGAAGACCGGGTGCGCGCCGCACCCGCGGTCTCGTGTGCCATTATGCGCATTCGCAAGAGGTACACACGAGCATACAGGTTCGGCGGGAGCATCCCGGCCTTCCCTGCGCAATGGCTTTACGGCTTACTTCGTGCTCTCCCCGGAGAACGGCTCTTTTGCCTCCGTCGCCCTTGGGATGCTTTCGCTTCCCCTGGACTTAACGCCAGCACCACGGCGCCAGAACCACACGACTTCACCGTACGCGTCAGCCACACTCGTCTGTCATGGCATCCGCGTCCATCGCATCTCCCCGCGCGTCAGTGACGATGGCCAACGCCCCTCATCCCGCGGTGAGACGGCGATATTTATGCCGCTGATTTCGGGGAAAACGGAAGCGGAATATTTCTGATTATCGGAAATTCTTGGCTTGACGTAACTTCGGAAAAGCAGAAGTGATTTGCCCGTCGGGCCCAATGGGACGCAACTCGTGCGCGACGCATCAATTCGCAGTCGCCACTACTCCGGCTTGAAGCCGGAGGCCTTGATCACCGGGCCCCACAATTCGGAATCGGACTTCTGAATTTGAGAGAATTCCTGGGCGGACGTACCGGTCGGCTGGACGCCAAGCGGAAGCAACCGCTTGCCGAATTCCTCGTGATGCACGGCTTTGAGCACGGCGCGGTTCAATTGCGCGACGATTTCGGCCGGCGTCCTCGCCGGGGCATAGATTCCATACCAGCCCTCGCCGTGGATGCCATAGCCGCTTTCGGCGAAGGTCGGCACGTCCGGCAGCACCGCCGAGCGCGCTCGCCCGGACGTCGCGAGGACGCGGACACGCCCGGCCTTGTGGGCTTCGACAAGATCCTGCGTCGAGGTAAAGAACATCGGCAGGTGACCGCCGATCAGATCGGAAACAGCTTGCGCGTTGCCCTTATAGCCGACGTGGCGAAGCTCGAGGGCAGCATGGCGGCCGAACAACACCGCAAAGAAATGCGGCAACGATCCTGCGGCCGGCGTGCCATAGGCCGCCTGCTCCGGATGGCGCTTCAACCAGTCAACCAGTTCCCCGAGATTCTTGGCCGGGACCTGGGCGCCGACCGCGACGCCAAGGTCGTAGGTGCCGACCTGCGAAATCGGCTGGAAATCCCGCGCCGGATCGTAAGCAAGATTGTCATAGACGTGGGGAAACAGCGCCATCGGCGCAATCGGCGTAAACAGCAGCACGGTGCCGTCGGCGGGCGCATCCTTGACCGACTGCACGCCGAGGCGCCCCGCCGCACCGGGCTTGTTCTCGACGATCACCGTCCGGTTAAGCTGCCCGCGCATGGATTCCGCAATCATCCGTGCCGCCGTGTCGCCAACGCCGCCGGCCGGATATGGCGACACGATCCTGATCGTGGCTTCGTTGACCTGAGCGGCGGCGGGACCGCCAAGGAGGAGGCCTAAAGCAGTCGCCAACGCCGTTCGGACCGCGCGCATGGAACGTCTCCTGTCGACGGGGGTGCTTTGTTCTGGTCTTGACCCGGCCACCCTCTCCCTCGATGATCCATAAAGGAAGTCTCGTTCTTCTTATAGGGCAATAAAATCCATTGATGGAGTTCCGCATGGAGCGAAGCGCCGATAGACGGATCAAATTGCGCGACCTCCACGTCTTTCAGGCCGCGGCCGAGACCGGCAGCATGGCCAAGGCGGCGGCGCATCTTTCGATCACGCAACCGGCCGTCTCCTACGCGATCTCGGAGCTGGAGCACGCCGTCGGTGTGCCGCTGCTCGAACGCTCCTCGCAGGGCGTAACGCCCACCGTCTATGGACAGGCGCTGCTCGCACGGAGCGCCATCGTGTTCAATGAACTGCGGCAGGGCATCAGCGAGATTGCCTCGCTTGCCGATCCCGAGGTCGGAGAGCTGCGCATCGGCACCACGCCGCCGATGTCGGCAGTTGCGTCAGCCGTATTCAACCGTCTGGTGCCGCGCTATCCACGAATGCGATTCGAGCTGACCGTCGGCGGGACGGACATGCTGCTGCGGCAGTTGCGCCAGCGGGAAGTCGAAATTGTCATCAGCCGTCTCGCCTCGATGGCCGGCAATGACGATCTCAGCGTTGAGACGCTGTTTCACGACGAGCTGGCGGTGCTCTGCGGCAAGCACAACAAGTGGGCGCAGCGCCGGAACGTTTCCCTGGCGGAATTGGTCAACGAGACATGGGTCTTTCCGCATGCGACGGGTTTCCTGACCGGCGTGATGCGCACGGCGTTTGAAGCGCAAGGCCTGCCGTTTCCGCGCGCGACCATCATCACCGCCAGCACCTATGCGCTAAGCGTCCTTGTCGGTAATGGCAACTTCCTCGGCATTCACCCGCGGATCATGCTGACGACGCCCGGCGAGCATCCGCAACTGACCGCGGTCGACGTGCGGTTGCCGACTACGCGCGGCGCGATCGGCCTGATCGCGCTGAAGGATCGCGCGCTCAGTCCGGTGGCAAGATTATTTGCGCAATCGGTGGCGCCGGTCGTGCGGGACATCCGGCCGAAGCCGGTATCGGCTGGTCTGCGGAAGCGGTCCTAGGCTGGGCCGAGGGGCAGCGTGGCGGCCTCGACCGCCATGCGCAGGCAACCGTTGGTCGAGGCTGGAAGCCTTCGCCGGCCGGACCGCGGAACCTGGCGGATGTTCGGTCGTTGCGGCTGGGATCATCGAATGGAGCCCGCGATGCCGACCGAGCCGACCATTGCCCGCATCTGGCGCGGCCGCACGCGGCCAGAAATCGCCGACGCTTACGAAGCTTCCATTCGCTCCGAAGGAATCCCGCCCGCTGGAAAACACGGCGCTGGGTGTCCAGCTATCCGGGAAGACCGCGAACAGTCCGTAGGGTGGGCAAAGCGGAGCGTGCCTACCATTTCGCAGCGTGCTCGTTGAGAGATGGTGGACACGTCGCTTCGCTTCTTTGCCCACCGTACGCGCGTTCAGGTCAGCCCGGCCTTGCGCATCCCTTCGAGGAAGTGCTCCATCAGCTCCGGCGTCTGATAGGGCACGCTGGACTTGATCCAGTCGATCGAGAGCTGGGGCTGCTCGAGGCGCAGGGCTGCAAGAGACTGCCGGGCCTCCTCCACCCTGCCCATCTGGGCGAGGCTCGCGCAGCGCAGGCGTTGCGCGCCATGAAAGCCCGGGCGCAATCGCAATAACTGCTCCGACGTCTCGAAGGCTTCGGCATATCGGCCGGCGAGATAGCTGGCCACGGTAATGCCGCCGAGAAACATCGCCGTATCCGGATCCAGCGGGCTCAGCCGGATGGCTTCCTTGCCGTGCGCGATCGCCTCGTCGCATTGTCCCGCGAAGGCGAGCCCGTGACTGAGATAGCAATGCGCGGCTGCCGAACTCGGATTGAGGCTGACGGCCCGCCGGAACGCGGCAAGCGATTCCTCGGTGCGCCACGCCATCATCGACCAATAGCCGAGCGCGATCTGCGCCCATGGATCGCAATCGTCGAGCGCAATCGCGCGGGCGATATGCGGACGAGCGGCCTGCAAGCCCTGGTCGCGATCGATCCAGCCATTATGTGCCGAGAACACCAGGCAGAAGCCAAGCAGGCTCCGCGCGGGAGCATAGTCCGGATAGGCTGCGACGGCGCGGTCGAGCGCTTCGATCGCGGCTTCACTGTCCGACCGCGTCAGCCGCCAGACATGGGTTTGCGCCCGCGCCACCAGCTCCCACGCGCCAAGATCGCCCGGCGAGCGTGACAACGCGCGCCCCCCCTCCGCTGCCAGGAGGCGCGGCTGGATCGAGGCGATCACGCGGCTGGTGATCTCGTCCTGTATTGCAAAGATGTCGCCGAGCTCGCGATCATATTGCTCGGCCCAATGATGGCCGCCGGTAACGGCGTCGATCAACTGCGCACTGACGCGCAGGCGCTGGCCGGCGCGGCGCACACTGCCTTCGAGCACATAGCGAACGCCGAGCTTGCTCGCGACCTGCCTGACGTCGACGGCACGGCCCTTGTAAACAAAGGTCGAGTTGCGGGCGATGACGAACAGCCAGCGGACGCGCGACAGCCCGGTGATCAGATCCTCGGATATGCCGTCGGCGAAGTGCTCCTGGTCCGGGTCGCCGCTCATATTGTCGAACGGCAGCACCGCGATGGAGGGACGATCGGGCAAGGACAGCGCGGCGTCCATCGCCCCCGCGCTTGCGTTCGAAAAAGGTTCATCGTCGCCCGCGATGGCGCTCACCGCCGGCGCAAACAGATAGCCGCGCTTCGAGACCGTCTCGATAATCACCTGATTGTCGTCCTGCAGCGCCTGCCGGACCTCCTTGATGCACTGAACCACCGAATTCGACGTGACGTTGACGTTTTGCCAGACGTTGTCGATCAGCTCCGCTTTCGCAACGAGCCGGCCCGGATGCTGCGCGAGATAGACCAGCACGTCGAAGGATTTTGGCCGCAGCGGAACGGCGACGCCCTCGCGGCGCAAACAGGCCGATCGGCGATCGACCAGGAACGGACCAAAACGATAGCTCTTGATAGCCATGTCTGCGATGCGCCGTTCGCGCCGGGGTTCACGGGTACTGGGCATTTCATCACAATTTCATCCGATCTTCACGGCTGCCGTGCCCGCGGATGTGGGACTTTTCGGAGAAGCCCGTTTTCGCGGGCGACATGCAGGAGAGTTCCCATGAAGCCAGGATCAGGATTTTCGCGGGCCATTCGGATCGGGAGCGCGCTCGTGGCCGCGCTGTTTGCCACCGTCGCCCGCGGCGACGTCATCATGGACTGGAACACCAAGGCCGACGCGCTCGCCGCCGAAAAGCAGCTTTTGAACGCCCCGAACACCCGTGGGCAGGCGATGCTGCACATCGCGATGTTCGAAGCGGTCAACGCCATCGAGCGGCGCTACGCACCTTACAAGCTCAACCTCACCGCTGATAAGACCGCCTCGCGGGAAGCGGCGGCCGCCGCAGCGGCCTATGGCGTGCTGCTGGCGCTGCATCCCGACAAGAAGGCCGACCTCGATGCGACGCTTGCGGCCTCACTTGCCGGGATCGCCGAGAACGAGGCGAAGTCGAAAGGCATCGAACTCGGCAAACAGGCCGCCGCGGGGGTGATCGCCATGCGCGAAAATGACGGTAGCAACACACCGGAAGACTATCGTCCCGCCACCACGGCCGGCGTCTATGTGCCGACCACGATGCCGATCGAGTCCACAAGCTCCAAGGTCAAGCCGTTCGTGATGGCCAGCGCGTCGCAATTTCGCGCCCCGCCGCCTCCCGCGCTGACGTCGGAAACCTGGACCAAGGACGTCAACGAAATTCGCGAGATCGGCAGCAGTGTCAGCACCAGGCGCTCGGCTGAGCAGACCACGATCGCCCGCTTCTGGTTCTTCACGGGACCCCGGACCTACAACGCGATCGTCCGCCAGATCGCCACGAACAGGAAGATGGACCTCGTCGACTGCGCCCGCCTCTATGCGCTGACGTCGATCGCCACTGCCGACGCCTTTACCGCGGTGTTCGATGCGAAATATGCCTACAATCTCTGGCGTCCCATCACGGCGATCCGGAACGCCGACCTGACGTCGAACCCGGCAACCCCGCGCGAGGCCTCCTGGCAGCCGCTCGGCACAACACCGATGCACCCGGAATATCCCTGTGCGCATTGCATCGTTTCCAGCACCGTCGCCACGGTTTTGCAGAATGTCGTAGGCGACGAGGTCGGCGAGATCACGCTGACGAGCCCGACGGCGCCCGGCGTCACCCGCAAATGGACGCGGCTGCAGGACTATAGCAACGAGGTTTCCAGCGCACGCATCTATGCCGGGTTCCACTACCGCTTCTCCACCGAAGCCGGACGAGAGATGGGAAAGAAGATCGGCGACCTGACGGTAGCGACGCAGATGCTGGGCGCGGTGGCCGAAGCGCAGAAAAAGCACTGACCGCCTTCGAAGAGGCTGCCAGATCCGGCGGCCCCTTCCGTCATCGGGCGGAGATCATGCGTGGACGCCTGCCGGCCGCGCCTACATCAGCGCAACGCAATCGATCTCGATATCGAACGCCGCGAACCATTCGGGGACGCAGACAAAGATGCGCGCCGGCGGATCGTCCGGAAAATAGCGGGCATACACCGCGTTGACGGTGGTGAAGTGCGCCGCCGACGTGCAATAGACGTTGCACTTCATCACATTGCGCAGCGAGGTGCCGGCAGTTTCCAGGCACAGTTTCAACTGCTCAAGGACCAGTTCGGTCTGACGCTCGATCGGGCCGACGAAGAGTTCGCCGGTGTCCGGATCGAACGGCGGCAGGCCCGAGACGAACACCATGCCGCCGCCACGCGTGACCGGTGAGACCGGCGCATTCCGTTTGGCGAGCCAGGACGACATCGGCTCGACGTGAATGATTTCCCGTTTCATCGTTGCACCTTTCGAACAGGATTGATCGACGGTGCAACGCTAGCGCAATTCCTGTCCATCATGCTTCGATAAATGTCGAAGTATCGATGTTTCCGGTGAACCGTTCGTCCGGCCAGCAGCCTTCGACGAAACGCCGGCCGGGCCCCGGAACATTCCGGACGGTTCTGCCGTTGCGATTTTGGGATCACCGAACGGAGTTGCCGATGCCGACCAAGCCGACCATCGCCCGCATCTGGCGCGGCCGCACGCGGCCTGAAATCGCCGACGCTTATGAGGCCTACATCCGGGCGGAAGGAATCCCGCCGCTGGAGAGGACGGCGCTGGGTGTGCAGCTATTCCGGGAGGACCGTGAACAGGAGAGCTGGTTCACGACCATCTCCTACTGGAGCGACCTTCAGTCGATGACGGCCTTCACCAAGGGCGAGCCGACCAAGGTGCACCATCTGGGCCGCGATCGGGAGCTCCTGATCGAGCTCCCGGAGTTCATCCAGATTCACCGGATACTGGTCGATCATCAGGGCTTGCGCTGAGCTGGCGCGGGCCATCTCAGCACAATGCCATCAGACGATCTTCTGCGCCTTCAGCGCTTCCACCTTCGCCGCGTCATAGCCGATCGTCGCCAGCACGTCCTTGGTATCGGCCCCCAGCAGCGGCGGCGCGCGATATTCCTTCACCGGGGTGCCGGAGAAGGTGATGGCATTGCGGATCAGCGACAGATCGCGCTCCAGGGGATGATCGACCTTGACCCGCATGCCGCGCGACTGCACGTGGGGGTCGCCAAACACCTGCGCGAAATCGTTGATCGGCCCCGAGGGCACGCCGGCCTTCTCCAGCTCTTCCAGCCAGTAGGCCACCGGCTTCTTCAGGAACAGCCCCGCGAAGATCGCCATGATCTCCTTGCCGTGGACGACGCGGTCGTTGTTCTTGACGAAGCGCGGATCGGTGGCGAGTTCGGGGCTGCCCAGCACCGCGCAGGTGCGCTGGAACTGGCCGTCATTGCCAACCACCAGCATCAACTCGCCGTCGGTGCAGCGGAACACGCCGGCCGGCATGCCGCCATTGCCCCAGGTGCCGCGCCGCGGCGGGGTCTGGCCGTTGACCAGGAAGATCTGCGCGTAATGCGACAGCGAGGCGATCACGGTGTCGAACAGGCAGACGTCGACATGCTGCCCCTCCCCGCCATTGGCCTTGCGGTGATAGAGCGCGGCCAGAATGCCGATCGAGGAATTCATGCCGGTCATGTAATCGACGATGGAGGGGCCGACCTTCATCGGCCCCGCGCCGGGTTCGCCGTCGAGATGGCCGGTGACGCTCATCAAGCCGCCCATCGCCTGCAGGATGGCGTCGTAACCGGCACGCGGCGCGTAAGGCCCGGTCTGGCCGAAGCCGGTCACCGAGCAGTAGATGATGCCGGGGTTGATCGCCTTGATCGTTTCATAGTCGAGCTTGTAGCGCTTGAGATCGCCGACCTTGTAGTTCTCCATCATCACGTCGCAGCTCTTGGCGAGCTCACGGATGATCTCCTGCCCTTCCGGGCTGGCGATATTGACGGTGACCGACTTCTTGTTGCGGTTGGCGCAGAGATAGAACGAGTTGTTGTTGTTCGCCTTGCCCTCCGGGTCTTTCAGGTAAGGCGGGCCAAAGGCGCGGGCGTCGTCGCCGCCGCCAGGGCGCTCGATCTTGATCACCTCGGCGCCGAGATCGGCGAGCATCTGCGCCGACAGCGGGCCCGCGAGCACCCGCGTCAGGTCGAGAATCTTGATGCCCGAAAGTGGCAGAGCCGACATGAACTTCCTCCGAATGATTTTGGCGCGACGGCGCGCGAATGGGTCCGGCGCTTGGCAGCTTGCCGATACACTATTTTATGCGGCTGAGCCCTGCATTACCGGCATGACGCCATCCGTTCGGCGCCCGCTGACGCCCGGCCTGGACCGGACGAACCCAAGGCCGGAGGTTCCGAGGGGAGCCGTTGCGGTATTCAGGCCGGAGCGGCCGGCCCGGACCGAAATGCGACGGCCCGCCGAAGCGGGCCGTCTTGTCGTTGAAACCTGGCTACCCGCAACTAGCGGGGAACGCCGGCCTTGGAGCGGCTGGCGCGCCACTCCAGGAATTCGCGATAGAGCGGATCGCGGTCCTGCGGTGAAAACGCGGTAGCAGCCGGTGGGACGGCCGACGGCGGCGGTGGCGGCACGGCGGCCGATGCCGACGACACGGCCGCGCCCGAAGCCAGCGGCATGTTGCGGTCGAGCCATTCCTGGGCCGCCTTGAAGCGGGTCCAGCCGGTCACCGTCGCACGCAGCGCCATTTCCTTCCACTTCGGATGGAACGGCGGCCGCTGCAACTGCGCTACCTTGTCGAACATGGTGTCGACGAGGAGCGCCAGGCGGCGGTACCGGTCGCTGTTCGGGGCCCAGTTATAGGAGGCCAGCACCGCTTCGGCCGCGATCGTCTCGACGTAGCCGCCATCCGCCACCAGGCCGGGGTAGTCCTGCGACGAAAGCTTGGACGGCAGGTACTCGTCCTGCAGCGTCTTGGCGTACTCGACCGGGACCAGATGCAGGTTGCGGTCGGTGACCTGGTTCAGCCACTGCAACGGCTTGCCCTCGATCGCCACGATGGCGTCAACCTCGCCCTTGCGCAACATGTCCAGCGCCAGCCGCGGCTCCTGATAGATCAGATGCGGCCTGATGTTGAGACGTTCGAACACGTTGATCGCGGTGACGAAAGTCGAGCTGTCGGGCAGATCGACCACCACGGTCTTGCCGTCGAGGTCGCGCATGCTGGTGATGCTCCTCGGCGCAAGGACGTGCATCTCCTCGTTGAACATCTTCGCCACATAGACGAACTGGTTGCGGATGTCCTTGGCGAAGTCCTTGCGGTCGAGATAGGCCAGCGTGTCCTTGCGCACGATGCCGGCGTCGACGCCGCGCAGCAAGAGAATGTCCGACACTGCCTGCACCGAACCGCGGCCCATCACGGGCAGGATCCGCAGCGCCGTGCCATTGTCGAGCACGGAAGCGAGATCGGCGCCGACCTGCGCATAGGTCGAGCCGAACGAGCCGGTCATCAAGCTCACGGTGTTGGCGTTGAGCTGGTTGGCCAGATCGCGCTTGGTGGCAGTGCCGTACTTGAAGATCGTCTTGAAGGAATCGCTGACCGCGCCCGGATCGATGCCGCTGCGCACCGGGCCGAAGTGCTGCCACTGGCCGTTGGTGAAGCGCATCATCCGCATCTGCTCGATCGGGGCATGGTCGGACGGGCTGGTGTTGAGCACGATGCCCTGCACCATCATCGGAAGCTGCAGGCCCTTGAGCCCGCGGGCCTGCTTCATGATGTTCTCGCGCGACAGGTCGTCGCCGCAGTTCTTCAGCACCTCGACCACAGATCGGCCGACGAGGTAGCCGAGAACGGCCTGGCCGTTGACCTTGCTCACGCTCGGGACATAGCGCTGCATGAAGGCGGTCCATTCGCGGAACACCGCGTCGCCGGCCGCGGCCGAGTCTTCGCCCTCGAGCCGGTAGGCCGCCGACATCAGGCCTTCCGCATTCTGCGGGCCCGCCGGCTGAATCACCGCCGAATAGGAATTGGAGACCGACGCGACGAACTGGTTCGGCCGCCAGCCGAGCTCGACGCTTCGCTTGATCGCCATCGTCGCAAACTTGGGCGTGGTGAACTGGATGAAGACGTCAGCATTTGAGGCCTTCAGCTTGGCGATCTGCTGGTCGATGTTGGCGTCGGTGACCCTGTACGTAGCCTCGGCCACGACCGGAATCTTGCCACTAAGGCCGTCCTTCAGGCCTTTGAAGTATTCCTTGCCCATGCCGTCGTCCTGATAGAGGACAGCGATTCGGCTGCGCGGATGGTTCTCCAGGAGGTACTGCGCATAGATCTGGGCTTCAGCCGCGTAGGTCGGCAGGAAGCCCATGGTCCAGGGAAACTCCTGCGGCTGGTCCCAGGCCGCCGCGCCCGACAACACAAACAGCTGCGGGACCTTCTTCGAATTCAGATAAGGCTGGATCGCCGCATTCGTGTTGGTCCCGACCGTCGCCATGGTGAAGAGAACCTGGTCATCCTCGACGAGCTTGCGGGTCGCCTCCATGACCTTGGTGGGCTCATAGCCGTCGTCATAGACGATCATGTTGACCTTGCGGCCGTTGATGCCGCCTTCGGCGTTGACCTTGTCCATGTAGGCCGCCATGACCTTGGCGATGACGCCATAGGCGGAAGCCGGACCGGTCAGAGGGGACGTGACGCCGATGCGGATTTCGTTGCTGGCCGGCGGCGCCGCCTGGCCTTGCGTGGCGAACGTCGCTCCCGCCATGGCGGCGAGCGCCAGTGCCGTCGCCGCGCTGCGCCGCGGCGCAGTGAAAAGCCGACGCAGGACGTCACGGGCCACCGACCCGGACCATTGCCCCGCCCCACGAGTATTCATCAAAACCCGCATCCTGCCCCCTTTGAGCAATTCGATTGTGTGATTTTTCGAGCTGCGAAACATGTACCGTTTCAGGCCTACTCGGAGACAATGTGTCTCAATTGGATTGATTTTGTGTCAAGGCCTGACGTTTCACGCAGTTAGTCGATCATGTGCTCAGCCGCGACAATTTTAGGACTTAGCGTTACCAAAATCCCACGCAACAGCGCACGCGCTTGCTCATGCGCGCGGCGGTTGCACAAATTAATTCCATATTTGAATTCGCGAAGGGCGGCGTTCGCCGGCGCGATCGTGCGGCACAAAACAGGTGGCATCGGCCAAAAATAAGGCGGCCCGCCATGCGGCGGGCCGTCCCCATCATCCTGTCGTGGCAGGCTACCGGCTGCCGGTCGCCTTGGCACGGCTGGCGCGCCACTCCAGGAATTCGCGATAGAGCGGATCGCGATCCTGTGGAGAAAGTACAGCGGAGGGAAGCGCGGGCGCTGCGGCCGATGCCGACGACACGGCCGAGCCTGACGCCAGCGGCATGTTGCGGTCGAGCCATTCCTGCGCCGCCTTGAAGCGGGCCCAGCCAGCCACCGTCGCGCGCGGCGCCATTTCCCGCCACTTCGGATGGAACGGCGGCCGCTGCAACTGCGCAACCTTGTCGAACATGGTGTCCACCAGCAGCGCCAGGCGACGGTAGCGGTCGCTGTTCGGCGCCCAGTTGTACGACGCCAGCACCGCTTCGGCCGCAACCGTCTCGACATAGCCGCCATCCGCCACCAGGCCCGGATAATCCTGCGACGAAAGCTTGGACGGCAGGTATTCCTCCTGCAGCGTCTTGGCATAGTCGACCGGCACCAGATGCAGGTTGCGGTCGGTGATCTGGTTCAGCCACGGCAATGGCTTGCCCTCGATCGCCACGATGGCGTCGACCTCGCCCCTCCGCAGCATGTCCACTGCCAGCCGCGGCTCCTGGTAGATCAGATGCGGCCGGATGCCGAGCCGCTCGAACACGTTGATCGCGGTGACGAAGGTCGAGCTGTCGGGCAGATCGACCACCACGGTCTTGCCGTCGAGATCGCGCACATTGGCAATCGATCTCGGCGCGAGGACATGCATTTCCTCGTTGAACATCTTCGCCACATAGACGAACTGGTTGCGGATATCCTTGGCAAAATCCTTGCGGTCGAGATAGGCCAGCGTGTCCTTGCGCACGATGCCGGCATCGACGCCGCGCAGCAGCAGGATGTCCGCCACCGCCTGCACGGAGCCGCGGCCCATCACGGGAAGGATCCGCAGCGCCGTACCATTGTCCAGCACGGAGGCGAGATCAGCGCCGACCTGCGCATACGTCGAGCCGAACGAGCCGGTCATCAGGCTCACCGTGTTGGCGTTGAGTTGGTTGGCCAGATCGCGCTTGGTCGCGGTGCCGTATTTGAAGATCGTCTTGAAGGAGTCGCTGACCGCGCCCGCATCGACGCCGCTGCGCACCGGGCCGAAGTGCTGCCACTGGCCGCCCGTGAAACGCATCATCCGCATCTGCTCGATCGGCGCATGGTCGGACGGGCTGGTGTTGATCAGGATGCCCTGCACCATCATCGGAAGCTGGATGCCCTTGAGCCCGCGGGCCTGGCGGATGATGTTCTCGCGCGACAGGTCGTCGCCACAGTTCTTCAAGACCTCGACCGTCAGCTTGCCGACCAGATAGCCCAGGACGGCCTGGCCATTGGTCTTGCTGATGCTCGGGACATAACGCTGCATGAAGGCGGTCCATTCGCGGAACACCGCGTCGC
>Ga0102590_1001727_pt1 | contig 30503 bp, 29 predicted proteins | sample AraplaMF_Col_mMF_FD_76859 | JGI IMG/M metagenome (GOLD analysis project Ga0102590, IMG submission 76859) | Arabidopsis root microbial communities from the University of North Carolina, USA - plate scrape MF_Col_mMF | ecosystem: Host-associated > Plants > Roots > Endosphere | place: USA... | reverse complement strand
CTGCAAGGTCTCCTATAGGGCGCTCGGACTGCTCGGGTTGGCGGTCGCCTCAATGCCCACGCCGGCTTTCGCCGACGCGGGCGGTGTTGGATTTTGGCTGCCCGGCATATTCGGCAGCCTTGCCGCGACGCCGACCGTGCCCGGCTGGGCCTACGCGTCGATCTATCTCCACCTGCAGGCCAATGCGGGGGCCTCGCAGAACTTCGTCACCAGCAACGGCGCCCGCGGCACGGTCGTCGCCGGCTTGAACGCGCATGGCGACGCCCTCGCGCTTGGCATTACCTACGTCTCTCCGACGCCCGTCCTCGGCGGCCAGGCATCTTTCGGGATCGTCACCGCTCCCGGCAACGCCGGCCTCGGGGTGGATGCGACGCTGACGGGGCCGCGCGGGAACGCCATCACCGGAGCCCTGACCGACAACCGGACGACGCTGTCCGACGTTTACTATCAAGGCGCGCTCAAGTGGAACCAGGGCGTCCACAGCGAGATGGTCTACATCACCAGCAACATCCCCAGCGGCACTTACGACCCGAACCGCCTCGCCAACCTCAATCTGGGATTCGTCGCATGGGACGTCGGGGCAGGGTACACGTATTTCGACCCCAAGAGCGGGCACGAATTCTCGGCGGTCGCCGGCGTCACCTACAATCTGATGAACCCATACCTGCAATATCAGAACGGCATCGACTTTCACGTCGACTGGGCGGCCTCGCAGTTCCTGAGCAAGAACTTCCAGATCGGCGTTGCCGGCTACTTCTACCAGCAGCTCACCGACGACACCGGCCCGGGCGCCAAGCTCGGCGGATTCCGAGGGCGCGCGATAGGGATCGGACCTCAGGTCGGCTTCGTCATTCCGATGTCGGACGGCTACCAAGGCTATCTCAACATCAAAGGCTACAAGGATATCGAGGTGGAGAACCGGGCTTCGACCTGGAGCACTTGGGTGACCTTTGCGGTGTCCGCTGCGCCGCCGGAAGCCTCAAGCAGGCCGATGCCTCGCAAGTAACTCCAATCGTATCCGGCAAAACTGGAACTAGGGGAGAGAACGTTCCGCGCAACCCGACACCAGCAGAGCCATATCCATGATTCGCATAAGGTATATTATGGAATATCTTTATCTACAATTCTATCAGATACTTAGATAAAGCTCCTGCCACAGCACCTTCGCTCCAGGCCTCTTTCCGGCTTGAACCTCAACCGACGCCGCACCGCCTGGCGGCTACTGTGCATGGGGTTGTTTTCGCATTTTTTGTCCGACGCATCTCGCCAAAGCCGATATTGCCGCGACGTTGTCCGGCTGCAATAAGCGAGCTTCGCGAGATCGCAGATGACCTTCTGGCCCGACGTCCGTATAGGTTTGCATCTCACAACAAGAACAAACTTCCGAGGAAGCAGACCCATGGTCTTTTCAACCCGTTTTTCCCGACGCACGCTTCTCAAGGCCTCCGCCGCGACCGCCGTCTTTGGCGGCGTCAGCGCGCCCTATGTGGCCCGTGCCCAGGCCGCCGAGTTCACCTACAAGTTCGCCAACAACCTGCCGGAATCGCATCCATTCGTGGCGCGCGCCCGTGAGATGGCGGCGGCCATCAAGACCGAGACCAATGGCCGGTTCGACATGCAAGTGTTCCCGAACAGCCAGCTCGGCTCCGACACCGACATGCTGAGCCAGGTGCGCTCCGGCGGCGTCGAGTTCTTCACGCTGTCCGGCCTGATCCTGGCGACCCTGGTGCCGGCGGCCTCGATCAACGGCATCGGCTTCGCGTTCCCGGATTACCCCACGGTCTGGAAGGCCATGGACGGCGATCTCGGCGCCTATGTGCGTGGCGAGATCAACAAGGCCGGCCTCGAGGTCATGGACAAGATCTGGGACAACGGCTTCCGCCAGACCACGTCCTCGACCAAGCCGATCAACGGTCCTGACGACTTCAAGGGCTTCAAGATCCGCGTGCCGGTGTCGCCGCTGTGGACCTCGATGTTCAAGGCATTCGACGCCTCGCCCGCCTCGATCAATTTTGCCGAGGTCTATTCGGCGCTCCAGACCAAGATCGTCGAGGGCCAGGAGAACCCGCTGGCGCTGATCTCGACGGCAAAGCTGTACGAGGTCCAGAAGTACTGCTCGATGACCAACCACATGTGGGACGGCTTCTGGTTCCTGATGAACCGCCGCGCCTGGGCTGCGCTGCCGGACGACATCAAGACCATCGTCGCCAAGAACGTCAACGCCGCCGCCGTGAAGGAGCGCGAGGACACCGAGAAGCTCAATATCAGCGTCAGGCAGGAGCTGACCGGCAAGGGCCTGCTGTTCAACCAGCCCGAGGTCGGGCCGTTCCGCGACAAGCTGCGCTCGGCCGGCTTCTACAATGAGTGGAAGGGCAAGTACGGCGAGAAGGCCTGGGAGCTGCTCGAAAAGTCCGTCGGCAAACTGTCGTAACGCGTCAGCAATAGGGGCCTTGCCAGGAGTTTAGCCTACATGGCTCATGTCGAGATGACGCCAGCGGTGACACCCACCTTGGCCGGCGAGGTGGCTCAGTCCCCTCGCCGCCGGTCCCTGCTCGGTTCCATCGAGCTTGCACTCAAATGGCTGGTCGAGATCCCGGCGGCGATCCTTGTCGTCGCCGAGATCGTGATCCTGTTTGCCGGCGTGGTCTCGCGCTACGTGCTGCATGCGCCGCTGGTGTGGTCCGACGAGCTGGCCTCGATGCTGTTCCTGTGGCTGGCGATGCTGGGCTCGGCGGTCGCATTCCGCCGCAGCGAGCACATGCGGATGACGGCGCTGGTCGCGAGCGCCGGTCCCAGGCTCTGGGCTTATCTCGACGTAGTTGCGACCTGCGCGGCGCTGGCGTTCCTGCTGCTGATCGTGCACCCGTCCTATGAATATGCCTACGAAGAGAGTTTCATCACGACACCGGCACTCCAGATCTCCAACACCTGGCGCGCGGCCGCGCTGCCTGTGGGCATCTGCCTGATGGTGCTGTTCGCGCTGCTGCGGCTCGCCCGTGTCGGCAACCTCAAGACCTTGCTGACTGCCGTGGCAACGGTCGTCGTGTTGATGGGCTTGTTCTGGTTCGCGCAGCCGTTGCTCAAGCCGCTCGGCAACATCAACCTCATTATCTTCTTCGTCGGCGTGGTCGGCTTTTGCGTGTTCGCCGGCGTGCCGATCGCGTTCGCCTTTGGGCTTGCGATCTTCGGCTATCTGGCGCTGACCACGCGGACCCCGTTGATGGTGCTGGTCGGGCGGATGGACGAGGGCATGAGCCACCTCATTCTGCTCTCGGTGCCGCTGTTCGTATTCCTGGGGCTCCTGATCGAAATGACCGGCATGGCGCGGGCCATGGTGGCGTTCCTGGCAAGCCTGCTCGGCCATGTTCGCGGCGGACTGCATTACGTGCTGGTCGGTGCCATGTACCTGGTCTCCGGCATCTCCGGTGCCAAGGCGGCCGACATGGCGGCCGTCGCACCGGTGCTGTTTCCGGAGATGAAGCAGCGCGGCGCCAAGCCCGGCGATCTCGTCGCCCTGCTCGCCGCCACCGGCGCCCAGACCGAAACCATTCCGCCGAGCCTGGTGCTGATCACCATCGGCTCGGTCACGGGCGTCTCGATCTCGGCGCTGTTCACCGGCGGGCTGCTGCCGGGCGTCGTGCTGGCGCTGACGCTGTCGGGGCTGGTGTGGTGGCGTTACCGCGGCGAGGATCTCAGCCACGTCCGGCGCGCCACGTCGGGCGAGATCGCCCGTGCGTTCGTGGTCTCGATCCCTGCCCTGGCCCTGCCCTTCGTGATCCGTTACGCCGTCGTCGAAGGCATCGCGACCGCCACCGAAGTCTCGACCATCGGCATCGTCTACGCGCTGGTCATCGGGCTGCTGATCTACCGCCAGTTCGACTGGCGGCGGCTGATGCCGATGCTGATCGAGACCGCCTGCCTGTCCGGCGCGATCCTGCTGATCATCGGCACTGCGACCGGCATGGCCTGGGGCCTGACCCAATCCGGCTTCTCGCGGGCGCTGGCGGCCTCCATGACCGGCCTGCCCGGCGGCGCCGCGACCTTCATCGCGGTGTCGATCCTGGCCTTCGTGATCCTCGGCAGCGTGCTGGAAGGCATACCGGCCATCGTGCTGTTCGGACCGCTGATGTTTCCGATCGCGCGGCTGGTCGGGGTGCACGAGGTGCACTACGCCATGATCATCATTCTGGCGATGGGTATCGGGCTATTCGCCCCGCCGTTCGGCGTCGGCTATTATGCCGCCTGCGCCATCGGAAAGGTCGATCCGGCCGAAGGCATCAGGCCAATCTGGGGCTATCTGCTGGCGCTGCTGGTGGGATTGATCATCGTCGCGATCTTCCCCTGGATCTCGATCGGATTCCTGTAGAGGGCGGCGTTCAAGGAGGGTGTCGATGAGCGAGCGGCAGAACCAGTACAACATCGGCCTGGACAAAACCCCCGCCAACTACGTGCCGCTGAGCCCGCTGAGCTTCCTCGCGCGCAGCGCCGCCGTCTATCCCGATCACGTCAGCACGGTCTATGAGGGCCGCAGCTTCACGTGGCGCCAGACGCATGAGCGCTGCAAGCGTTTTGCCTCCTGGCTTGCCGGCAAGGGCATCGGCGTCGGCGACACCGTCGCGGCGATGCTGCCGAACATTCCGGCGATGAACGAGGCGCATTTCGCTGTGCCGATGACGGGTGCCGTACTCAACGCGCTCAACATCCGTCTCGATGCGCCCTCGATCGCGTTTCAGCTCGACCATGGCGGCGCGAAAATCATTCTGGTCGACCCCGAATTTTCAGGCGTCATCACCGACGCGCTGGCGCAGATGAAGGGACCGAAGCCATTCGTTGTCGATGTCGACGATGCGTCCTTCAAAGGCGGTAAGTGCATCGGCGAGATCGAGTATGAGGCCGCCATCGCGCAAGGCGATTCGGACTTCGTGGCGATCCCGCCGCGCGACGAATGGGACGCCATCGCACTGAGCTACACTTCGGGCACGACCGGCAATCCCAAGGGCGTCGTCACCCATCATCGCGGCGCCTATCTCAACGCCGTCAGCAACATCCTTGCGGGCAATCTCGGCCAGCACCCGGTCTATCTCTGGACGTTGCCGATGTTCCATTGCAACGGCTGGTGTTTTCCCTGGACCATGGCTGCAGCCGCCGGCATCAACGTCTGTCTGCGCAAGGTCGAGCCGACCAGGATCTTCGAGTTGATCAGGACGCACGGCGTCACTCACATGTGCGGCGCGCCGATCGTCTACAACACACTGATCAACGCGCCCGATGCGCCGAAAGGCAACGCCGTCCGTCGCGTGGTCGGGCTGATCGCCGGTGCAGCACCGCCGGTTGCGGTGCTCGAAGGCGCGGAAAACATCGGCATCAAGCTCACCCACGTTTATGGCCTGACCGAGGTCTACGGCCCCGCCTCCGTTTGCGCCGAGCAGCCTGGCTGGGACGAGCTTCCGCCCGCCGAGCGCGCGCGCATGAAGCGGCGGCAGGGCGTGCCCTACCCGCTCGAGGAAGGCGTCACCGTCATCAATCCGCAAACCATGCAGCAGGTGCCGCGCGACAGCGAGACCATCGGCGAAGTCATGTTCCGCGGCAACATCGTGATGAAGGGTTACCTCAAGAACGAGAAGGCGACGAAGGAAGCGTTCGAGGGCGGCTGGTTTCACACCGGCGATCTCGGCGTGCTCGACGAGCACGGCTACGTCACCATCAAGGATCGCTCCAAGGACATCATCATCTCCGGCGGCGAGAACATCTCGTCCGTCGAGGTCGAGGACATCCTCTACAAGCATCCGGCCGTGCTGTTCGCGGCCGTGGTCGCAAAGCCCGACCCGAAATGGGGCGAAGTGCCCTGCGCCTTCGTCGAACTGAAGGATGGCGCCAGCGCAACAGAAGCCGACATCATCGCCTTCTGCCGTACGCATATGAGCGGCTTCAAGACGCCTAAGGCGGTCGTGTTCGGACCAATCCCGAAGACGTCCACGGGCAAGATCCAGAAATTCCTGCTGCGCAATGAGGTCGGATCGGCGAAGGCGATTACGGCGTAGCCCAGTTAACGGCGCTCCGTTCGAGCGCCGCCCCAGCAGCAAGGCGCAGCGCCCCCTTGCGGCGCCGTTGCCTTGTGGTCGCCATGGCAGAGAGGCTTCCTGCCCTCACATCTTCTTGTAAGCTTCGACCACGGCCTGGCCGTCGGCGCCGGCTTTCTTGAGCCAGTCGGCGGTGAGCTGCTCGCCGACCTTCTGGAATCCGGCCTTCAGCGCCGGGCTCGGGGGCTCGACCGCCATGCCCTTGGCCTTAAGCTGGTCGAGATACCAGCTGGCCTTCTCTTGCCAGGCTTTCCAGCCGCGCGTTTCCGCCGTTGCGGCGGCCTTGAGAAGAGCGTCCTGTGTGGGCTTGTCGAGCGCCTCGAACGCGGCCTTGTTGACGAAGGTGTAGTCCTTCGGAATCCAGGCCTGCACATCATAGAAATATTTCAGCGACTCCCAGGCCTTGGAATCGTAACCGGTGCCGCCCGACGACATGAACGAATTCACGACGCCGGTCGCAAGCGCCTGTGGCAGTTCAGCCGCCTGGATCGTGACGGACTGCGCTCCGACAAGTTCGCCGATACGCGCCGTTCCGACGTTGTACGCTCGCCATTTCAGGCCCTTCATGTCTTCGATCGTCGCGAGCGGCTTGTTGACATAGACACCCTGTGGCGCCCACGGCACGACGAAAAGGAGCTTAAGGCCCTGCGCGTCGAGCTTCTTGGCGATCAGCGGCTTCGAGGCCTGATACAGCTTCATCGCATCCGGAAAGCTGGTCGCGAGGAACGGCACCACGTCGATGCCGAACACAGGATCCTCGTTCTCATGGATAGACAACAGCAGTTCACCCATCTGCGCCTGCCCGGTCACGACCGCGCGTTTGATGTCGGGCGCCTTGAAGAGCGAGGCGTTCGGGTGAACGGTGATCAGCAGCTTTCCGGACGTGGCGGCTTCAACGTCCTTGGCGAAAGCAACCAGATTTTCCGAATGGGGATTGTCCGACGGGTATGCCGCCGGCAAATTCCATTTGGTCTGGGCAAAAGCAGGCGCAGCCGCCAACACGGCGCCTGCGATCAGGGCGGCGCGGAGCAAATGAGACGTCATCATACTTCTCCTCACGGTCAATTTCGAAAGTCTGGTGCGATCAATCAGGAAAGGCAAGCTTGGGCAGGAACAGCACGATCTGCGGATATTCGGTGATGATGAATACGGCCGCCAGCAGCAGAACGAAGAACGGAAACGCTGCCCGCGCCACGGTGAGGGTATCGCGGCCGCTCATATTCTGGAGCACGAACAGGTTGAAGCCGACCGGCGGCGTGATCTGCGCCATCTCGACGTGGATGATGAGATAGACGCCGAACCAGACCAGATCGAGCCCGGCCTGCTTCACCATCGGTAGCACGATGACTGCGGTCAGCACGATCATCGAGATGCCATCGATCAGGCATCCCAGAATAATGTACATGATGCTCAAATAGAGCGCGAGCATGCCCGGCGTGAGCTGCTGTCCCTGGACCCAGGTCGCAAGCGCCGCCGGGATGCCCGTATAGGCCATCGCGGCTGTCGTGTAGGCGGCGCCTGCCAGGATCAGCATGATCATGCAGGTCAGGCGCGTAGCGCTCATGATGCTCTCGAAGAAAGTCTGGCGCGTGAGCGTGCCGCTCCACCACGCCAGCAGCAACGCGCCGGAGACGCCCCAGGCGGCACATTCGGTCGCGGTCGCAAAACCAAGGACGAGCGAGAGGAAGACGGCCAGGATCAGAAGCAGGCACGGGGCGAGCTTGGCGGACTCTTGCAGCTTCCGGCGAAACGGCATTGGCGGGTCGCGTGGGGGGACCTTCTTCGGATTGAGCAGCGACCAGATGATGATGTAGCCGGAATAGAGCACCATCACGAGCACGCCCGGCAGGAAGCCGCCGAGGAACACCTGAAGCACGGAGACGTTTGCCGTCACAGCATAGACGACCATCGGGATCGATGGCGGAATCAGCAGGCCGAGTGTGCCGGAGCCCGCCAGCGATCCGAGGCTCAGGCCCTTGTCGTAGCCGCGCTTGTCGAGCTCGGGCAGCGCTATCTTGCCAATGGTCGCGCAGGTCGCAGCCGAGGACCCAGAGACCGCCGCGAAGATACCGCAGCCGATCACGTTCACATGCGTCAGCCGTCCCGGCAGCCACTGCACCCAGGGCGACAGGCCACGGAACATCTCCTCCGAGAGTTTGGTGCGGAACAGGATCTCGCCCATCCAGATGAACAGCGGCAGCGCGGCCAGCGTCCAGGACGAGCTTGCGCTCCAAGTGGTGGTCGCCAGGACCGAGCCAAGCGGCAGGCTCGTGGTCAGCGCCATCGCCACGAAGCCGACGAGCCCAAGCGAAACCGCGATCCAGATGCCGCTTCCCAGCAGCAGGACCATGACGCCAAGGAGGATGAAAGACAGCTCGATCAAGCCGAGATTGGCCATGGTCAACCGCCGCCGCCTTGCGAGATACGTTCGATGAATTCGTCGGGCGTCTCGTCCGGCGAGCCCCTCTCGTAGCTCGGCCGGTGACCGCCGACGACGTTGATCGTTTCATCGATCAAAGCGATCGACAGGATCGCAAGGCCACCGGAAAAGCCGAGTTGGGGAATCCAGAGCGGAAGCGCGACCACGCCCTGCGCCACGTCGTTGAAGCGCCAGGAGTCGTAAGTCATCTGTATCGCATGTCGGGTAAAGTAGAGAATGAAGGCCGTCGCAACGCAGAGCGCCACAACCTCCGCGACCTGCTTGGTCCGCCCGCGCAAGCGTTCGAGCAGAAGGCCGACCCGGATCATCTCGCCGCGCTTGAAGGTATGAGCGAGGCCCAGGAACGCCATCGCGGCCATGCACCACGAGGCAAAATCGTCGCCGGCTGGGATGTTGAGCGTAAACTGCCGCCCGATCGACATCACCATCATGATCGCGAAGATCGCAAACAGGAAGACGCCGGCGGCGTAGCCCGCACCAAGGTAGAGCATATCCAAAACGCGTCGGACCAGTCCAACGGCCGTTACGTCGTCGCCGTGCCTTGCCAACCTGGCCCCCATCTTCATCTTGCGGCTCGATGAAGCCCGGCGATATCGCCAGACCCGCTTGATTATCGCCTCAGTCCAACGCCTGTCTTTGAGACGTTAGACCAACACGATGAGGCTCGCGAAAGCAAGGAGCATGCCGGGCAGCGGCAAATTTACGCCGGATGCGCTTAGTGTGTCTCCAGCCGCAGCCCGTCATATGCCGGCACCACGCCTGATGGCAGCGATTGCCGGATCACCTCGTAATCGACGTCGGCGGTCATGTTGGTGATGACGGCGCGCTTCGGCTTGAAGCGTTCGATCCAGGACAGCGCGTCGTTGATGCTGAAATGGCTTGAATGTTGGGTGTAGCGCAGACCGTCGACGATCCAGAGGTCGAGATTTTCCAGCGCGCCCCAACTCTCGCGCGGAATATCGTTGAGGTCGGGCGTGTAGGCGGCATTCCCAATGCGATAGCCGAGCGCCGGGATCTGGCCGTGCTGCACCAGGAAGGCCGTCATGGTCACGGCACCGCCCTTCCCCAGAATGGTCTGCTCTTCGCCCGCTTCGATCGAATGCCGCGTCAGGATCGGCGGATAGTCGCTGCCCTCCGGCGAAATGAAGCAGTAGGAGAACCGCGCCATGATGTCCTTGGCGGTGGACTGGTTGAAATAGGTCGGGATGCGCCGGCGCATGTGCATGACGACCGAACGAAGATCGTCCATGCCGTGGGTCTGGTCGGCGTGCTCGTGGGTCAGGAACACCGCGTCGATGTGGTCGACATCGGTCGAGAGCAATTGCTCGCGCAAATCCGGCGAGGTGTCGATCACGATCCGTGTGGTGCCGTGCTCGGACTTCCGTTCGACCAGCAGCGAACAGCGCCGGCGGCGGTTTCTGGGATTGTTGGGATCGCAGGCACCCCAGCCGAGTGCCGGGCGCGGTACGCCGGCGGAGGAGCCGCAGCCCAGGATCGTCAGCGTCAGCGTCATGCGGCTCCCAATCTCAAGCTTTCACCTTGGAGAACAGGCGGAAGAAGTTTTCGGTGGTCTGGCGTGAGATCTCCTCAAACGACACGCCGCGCGTCTCGGCGAGCACCTTTGCGACCTCGACCACATAGGCCGGCTCGTTGCGTTTGCCCCGAAACTTGCCGGGCGCAAGATAGGGCGAGTCTGTTTCAACCAGAATACGGTCAGACGGCAGTTCGGCCGCCAGCGCGCGCAGGGCTTCCGACTTCTTGAAGGTCAGGATTCCCGTGAAGCCGACGTAGAGACCGAGCGACACCGCCTTCAGTGCCAGTTCGCGCCCGCCCGTATAACAATGCAGCACGGCGCGAAACGATCCTTTGGCCACCTCCTCTTCCAGGATGTGGGCGCAGTCTTCGTCCGCCTGGCGGGTGTGGATCACCAGCGGCAGACCAGTCGCGCGAGCGGCTGCGATGTGGGCGCGAAAGCCCCTCGCCTGCGCCTCCGGCGAGCCATTGTCGTAGAAATAGTCGAGACCGGCCTCACCGAGCGCGACGACCCTGGGATGCTCCGTCAGCGCGATCAGTTCGTCCCGCGAAATGCCGTCCTCCTCATCCGCATGGTGCGGATGGGTGCCGACCGAGCAATAGACATCGTCGTAGCGCTCGGCGATCGCCAGAAGCTGGTGCAGCTTTCGCACCCGCGTCGAGATCGTGACCATGCGGCCAATGCCGGCCGCACGCGCACGCGACACGATCCCATCGAGATCTTCCGCGAAATCCGGAAAATCCAGATGGCAGTGACTGTCGACCAACATCGCGCGAACGCCCTACGCCGCCGGTTCGATGTAACGCGGGAACGCCGGTGTCGGCGCCGGCAGCGTCGAGCCCGGTGCAATGCGCTTGGCATCGCCAAGCGCAGCGAAGTTCCGCTCTCCCGCGGGGATCCCGAGGCTGTCGAGCAGCAATCCGGAGGCGGTCGGCATCGCCGGCTGGGCCAGGATCGCGATCTGGCGCACGACTTCGGCGGTGACATAGAGCACCGTCTTCTGTCGCGCCGGATCGGTCTTGGCCAGCGCCCACGGCGCCTCGCCCGCGAAATAGCGGTTGGCTTCCGCGACCACGGCCCATACGGCGTTGAGCCAGTGATGAATCTGCTGCGTCGCCATCGCTTCGCGGCTCGCCGCGATCATGCCGTCGGCCATCGCCAGAATCGCCTTGTCGTTGTCGCTGAACTCACCGGGCTCCGGCAGCACGCCGGCCAATTGCTTTGCGACCATCGACAGCGAGCGCTGTGCGAGGTTGCCAAGGTCGTTGGCGAGATCGGCATTGATGCGCGCGACGATGGCTTCGTGGTTGTAGTTGCCGTCCTGGCCGAACGGCACCTCGCGCAGGAAGAAATAGCGCATCTGGTCGACGCCGTACTGGTCGGCCAGATTGAAGGGGTCGACGACGTTGCCGACCGACTTCGACATCTTCTCGCCCCTGTTGAACAGGAAGCCGTGGGCATAGACCCGCTTCTGCACGGGGATCCCGGCCGACATCAGGAACGCCGGCCAGTACACTGCGTGGAAGCGGATGATGTCCTTGCCGATGATGTGCACATCGGCAGGCCAGTAGCGCCAGTTCTTGTCGCTCTCGTCGGGGAAGCCAACGCCGGTGATGTAGTTGGTCAGCGCATCGACCCAGACATACATCACGTGCTCTTCGTCGCCCGGCACCTTGACACCCCAGTCAAAGGTCGTGCGCGAGATCGAGAGATCGCGCAGTCCACCCTTGACGAAGCTCACCACCTCGTTCTTGCGCGAGTCCGGTCCGATGAAATCGGGGCGTTCGGCGTAGAGCTTCAGCAGCTTGTCCTGATAGGACGACAGCCGGAAGAAATAGCTCTTCTCGTCGACCCAGTTGACCGGCGTGCCCTGCGGGCCCAGGCGTACGCCGTCGTCGTTCAGGCGGGTCTCCTCCTCGGCGTAATAGGCCTCGTCACGCACCGAATACCAGCCGGAATAGGTGTCGGCATAGATATCGCCGTTCGCCTCCATGCGCCGCCAGATCTCCTGGCTGGAGCGATGGTGCTGCTCTTCAGTGGTACGGATGAAACGGTCGAACGACACGTTCAGACGCTCGTCCATTTCCTTGAAGCGGGCCGCGTTGCGGGCGGCCAGTGCGGACGGAGTGAGGCCCTCGTTCTGCGCGGTCTGGATCATCTTCAGGCCGTGCTCGTCGGTGCCGGTCAGGAAGAACACGTCCTTGCCGTCGAGCCGCGCGAAGCGCGCCAGCACGTCGGTCGCGATGGCTTCATAGGCGTGGCCGATATGCGGGTTGCCGTTGGGATAGGCGATTGCTGTCGTGATGTAGAAGAGATTGTCGCGCGCGGGGGCGGCAACGGGCGCGCTGACCTGCACCGCCACCCCGGGATTCGGAACGCGCGGCGCCTTCAGCTTGGCAGCTTTCGGCGGCGTGACGACAGGAGCCAGTGCGGCAGTCGCGGCGGGAGCGGTCACCCTCGCCTTCCTGGCCACCTTCTTCGCTGGAGCCTTGTTCTTCCCGGAGGCCTTGGCTGGCTTGCTGGCGGTCCTTGTCTTCGAAGTCTTCGTCTTCTTTGCGACGACCTGCTTCTTCGCAGCCTTCTTGCCGGCCTTATTTGCCGTCTTCGCGGCGCTCTTCTTCACGCCCTTCTTTGCAACGGCTTTCTTGCCTTTCTTGACCTTCTTGGCAGGCTTGGACGCGCGCGTTTTTGCAGCCTTCTTCGCGGCTTTCCTCACGGCCTTCTTGGCAGCCTTTTTCTTGCTGCTTTTGGCTTTGACGGTTTTCTTAGCTCGCGTGGCCACGACGAATTCCTTTACCGGCTTCTCGAAATTTGGAAACGAACCTGCGTTCGGTCATTGGTTTGAGCATGATCCTCTTGCAGAACGGCTGCACATTTTCCGGATCATGCTCTAGCGCGTTGCGTCCGCCAGCCAGCCGAACACCGAAAAAACCAAGGGCTTTCGCTCCAGATTGTAGGTTTCGGTGTCGCGCGCGGCGCGGACGATCTTTTCCCATACCTCAGCTAGGCGCGCAAGGCGCGGCAGGTTCTGGTTGGCATTGGCCTCATCGACATGCAGGCGTTCCGCGATCCAGCGGTCGATGCCGTCGATGAAGGCCGCCAGCGCGACGCGGTCACTGGTCCCGAGCGAATCGCCGAGCGTGTGCAATTCTCGCGGATCGACCTGCGGAAGCTTCGCCAGCAGCGCCGCCGTACGCTGCTGAAGCTTCAGGGCGTCGCCGCCAAGCAGCGTCAGCGCGCGGGCAACGCTGCCTTCGGAGGCCTCCGCCGCTTCACGAAGTGCAGGATCGTTCGGGTCGAGGTCGGCGGCTGCGGCGGCGGCGCCTATCACATCGTCGGTTGCGAGCTGGCGCAGGCGCAGCTTTCTGCAGCGTGACTGAATTGTGGCGAGCACGCGTGCGGGCGCGTGGCTTACCAGCAGGAACAGTGATCGCTGCGGCGGTTCTTCGAGAATCTTCAGCAGCGCGTTGGCCGCATTCGGATTGAGCTCGTCAACGGTATCAACGATGCAGACGCGCCAGCCTTCGGCCGCCGCGGTCGATCCGAAAAAGCCGATCGTCTCGCGCGTCTCGTCCACGGTGATCACGGTGCGCATCACGCCGCGGTCGTTGGCGGTGCGCTCCAGCGTCAGCAGGCCGCCATGGGAGCTGGCCGCAACCTGCCGTGCCACCGGGTGGTCCGCCTCCACCGCAAGGTCATCGGCAGCCTGCACGGCGGCCGCCAGCGGCTGGCCGTGGGCGAGCACGAAACGCGCCATCCGGTAAGCCAGCGTCGCCTTGCCGATCCCCTGCGGCCCGCCGATCAGCCAGGCATGCGGAATACGTCCACTGCGATAGGCCGCGAGCAGCGCCGCTTCGGCTTCGTGATGGCCGAACAGCAGGCTCGTCTCGCGCGGATGCGGAATGGCGGACTCGCGCTCTACGGGACGCCGACTCATGCTGACACCACCGAAGCGGGAGTCGGCAGGAGGCGATCGCGCAGCGCCGTCCAGACACGTGCGGCCACCGTGTCGGGATCAGAATTGGCGTCGATCAGCACGCAGCGGTCAGGATCGTCCGCAGCGATCTTGCGATAGGCCTCGCGCAGGCCTTGATGGAAGCTGAGTTTCTCGCCCTCGAACCGGTCGGGCGTGCCGCTGCCACGACGCGCGGCTGCACGCTGCAGGCCGATCTCGACGGGCAGGTCGAGGATGATGGTGAGGTCCGGCTTGAGATCACCGATCGTGACTCGCTGCATTGCGTTGATGAGGCCGACCGGAACGCTGCCGAGGCTACCCTGATAGGCGCGCGTCGAGTCGGCAAAGCGGTCGCACAGTACCCAGGCGCCATGGTTGAGCGCGGGCTGGATCACGGTGCGGACATGGTCGTCGCGGGCGGCGGCGAACAGCAGCGTCTCGGCCTCGGGTCCAAGCAGCTTGCCCATGCCTGACAGCACCAGATGGCGCATGATCTCGGCGCCCGGCGAGCCGCCCGGCTCGCGCGTGACGAGGGTGCGCATCCTTGCCGCCTTGAGGCGGTCGGCGAGCTTCTTGATCTGGGTCGACTTGCCCGTCCCCTCGCCGCCTTCAAAGGTAACGAAGCGTCCCCGTCCGGACGGCCGCTGTACCGCGCGTTCACTCATGATCAGAGCTTCTCGGCGCCTGCGCGGAACATGCCGATCACGAGCTCGCTGGCGCCGTCGATCGCGCGGCGCATGGTCGAACCGGTGCCGACCGCCTCGGCCGCGTAGACCGGCGTCTCCACCGCGATGTTGCCGCTGCGCCAGACCCTGACCACGCCGACCTTCTGGCCGGCCTCGACCGGGGCGCGCACCGGACCGCTATAAACGACGCGGGCGATAAGCTTATCGCTGCCGTTCTTGTGCACCATCACCTTCACGGGCGTCTTGGCCACCAGCTTCACCGAGCGGCTCTCGCCACCGAACACCTTGGCGTAGCCGACCTGCTGGTCGGCCGCGATCAGCGTGCGGGTCTCGAAATTGCGAAAGCCCCATTCCAGCATCTTCTTGGCTTCCGTCGCGCGATCTTCGGGGTCTTCCAGGCCGTTGACGACGACGATCAGCCGCGTGCCGTTCTGCACCGCCGAGCCGACCATACCGTAGCCACCTTCCTTGGTGAACCCGGTCTTCAGTCCATCAGCGCCTTCCATCGAATTGAGCAGCGGATTGCGGTTGGGCTGGCGGATCTTGTTCCAGGTGAACTCCTTCTCGCCGAACAGTTTGTAGAATTCGGGGAAGTCCAGGATGATGTGCCGGGCAAGAATGCCGAGCTCGCGCACCGTCATCTTGTTGCCGGGGTCCGGCAGGCCGTTGGAATTGCCGAAGGTCGACTTCGTCATCCCGAGCTCGCGGGCGCGCTTGGTCATGAAGTCGGCGGCGAAGATCTTCTCGTTGCCGGCGATGCCTTCAGCCAGCGCGATGCAGGCGTCGTTGCCGCTCTGGATGATCGCGCCGTGCAGGAGGTCGTCGACCGAGACCTTGCTGTTGATGGCAGCGAACATGGTCGAGCCGCCCGACGGCGCCCCGCCCTTGCGCCAGGCATTCTCGCTGATCCGGTACTCGTCGGTCAGCTTGACGTCGCCCTTCCTGATGGCATTGAAGACGACCTCCGCCGTCATCAGCTTCATCATGCTGGAGGGCGCGCGCAGCTCGTCGGCGTTCTTCTCGAACAGCACGCTGCCGCTGGAGGCTTCGATCAGGATCGCGGTGGGCGCGTCGCCGTCGAAGCCGGACTCCTCTGCCTTCTTGGCGCCCTGGACGCTCTGGTTGGCAGCATAAAGCGCCCCGCCCGAGCCGATGGCCGCGATGAGAACCGCAGCAATCAGTCCGCGCGCCAGCATTCCGGCCGTGAACCGGTTGCGACGAAGCGGAAAAAGACGAAATGCCATGGCCTAGCCCTGAGAGCGGCGTTCTAACAGTTGGAACCTTCTCGAACAACACGAGGCTGGTTGCCGGAACCTGAGATTGCACGATTCTCGCTGCGCCCCTATCGTGGCACCTCATATTTCTCGACCAAACCCCTGAAACAAGGCGGAAACGCGATGTCTTCCACCCGCGTGATCAAGGCCAACGGGATCGATCTGTTCATCCGCGACGCCGGCCAGGGTCCGCTGGTGGTGCTTTGCCATGGCTGGCCGGAGCTGTCGTACTCCTGGCGCCACCAGATCCCGGCACTTGCGGATGCCGGTTTCTACGTGGTCGCTCCGGACATGCGGGGCTACGGCCAAAGCGCGGCGCCGGCCGACGTCACCGCCTACTCAATTTTCGACACGGTCGGCGACGTCGTCGGCCTGGTGCAGGCGCTCGGCGAGACCAAGGCCATGGTGGTCGGCCACGACTGGGGTGCACCGGTGGCCTGGCACGCGGCATTGTTCCGGCCCGATATCTTCACGGCGGTCGCGGGGCTGAGCGTACCGCCGCCGTTCCGCGGCCGGGGCAAGCCGCTCGAGCTGTTGCGCCAGGGCGGCATCACCAATTTCTACTGGCAGTATTTCCAGACACCCGGCGTCGCCGAGGCCGAGTTGGAGCATGACGTCGCCCGGACCATGCGCATCGTGCTGGGCGGGCGCGGCCTTGCCGATCCCAGCGCTGCCATGTTCGTGCAGGACGGCAAGGGCTTTCTCGGCCACGGCCATCCCGAGGAGCCGCTTCCGGACTGGCTCAGCGAGGCTGAGCTCGCCAATTTCGTCGAGACGTTCCAGAAATCCGGCTTCCGTGGTGGGCTGAACTGGTATCGCAACCTCGACCGCAATTGGGAGCTGACGGCGCCCTGGCAGGATGCGCAGATTCACCAGCCCTCGCTGTTCATCGCCGGCTCTAAAGATGCTGTCATCACCGGCCTGATCGGCGCCAAGCGAGTCAACGAGCTCGAGCGCGTGCTGCCTAATCTGACGCGGAAGCTGATCATCGAGGGCGCCGGCCATTGGGTGCAGCAGGAGCGCCCCGATGAGGTCAACGCGGCGTTGCTGGCATTCCTGCGCGAAGCAGCGGCGCGCTAAGCGATATCCTTTCTCATCGCGATGTGCGTGGCCACACCGGATGGACTCGCTTGATGCGGGCTTAGTAGAGACCGCGGCCGCTCAGAATGCTGCGGGCCTCGGCAGCCCCATCAACCGACGACGGAGCGCTCTCGTTCGCGTAGCCGCCGTCCTGATCGTAGGACACGGTGCGGGCGTTCTGGAGCGCCCGGCCCCGGCTGCGGCTCGACGCCGACATTTCGGAGGTCGCATTGATGGAGGCGACATCGGCTGATGTGCTGCCAAGATTGTAGGGCCGCCCCTCCGGCATCGGAACGTCGCCGCGGATCGCTCCCCGACCAGAGGACGCAAGCTCCGGCACGAAGGGTCTGGCAGAGGCGACGCGAACCATCGAGGGCGTCGGCGCCGGAACGCCGGTGCGCAAGGTTGCCATCAACTGGCGGTCGTCGGAGCCTTCGAGCGGCGCCCGGCCGACATATTCGACCCGGACCTTCGCCACACCATTGCCTTTGAATTCAAGGAGTTCGGCAGCCTTGTTCGAGACGTCGATGAGCCGGTTGCCGTGATAAGGGCCGCGGTCATTGACGCGGACGATCAGCGACTTGCCGTTCGAGACGTTGGTCACGCGCGCGTAGGACGGCATTGGCAGGGTCGGATGCGCCGCCGTCAGCGAGCCCATGTCGAACACCTCGCCATTGGCGGTCAGGCGGCCGTGGAAATCATCGCCGTACCAGGACGCCATGCCCTCGGCGCGATAGTTCACGTCCTCCTCGGGCACATAGGTCCGGCCCGCCACCACATAGGGTTTGCCGACGCGGTAGGTCCCGCCGCCCTTCGGCACGGGATCGCCCAGAGCCACGACGCGGGGGCTCGAGGACACGCCGTATTTCGGATCGACCCGGCCGGCGAACTTGTTGGAGGAGGCGCAATTGGCGAGCGCGAGGCAGGTTGCGACCGCCGCGACGCCGCGCGCGACCCGCAAAACCGAATCTGACTGTCGGATCCCCATGTGCCCCAAATACCACTTTACCGAAGACGCACCCAACCCGCCTTTGGCTACGGGGAAGCACTGTCCGGTCCCTTTGCTCCGAGGCGGCCCACCACCGCGTCGGAAGCAGTAAGGATAACGCAACCCGAACACGGCGGAAATGGGGAGCCCACAGCCATCACGCCGGGATGGTAAACGGGGCGTTCGCTTCTCACCGTTGATCTACGGAGCGCGCAGCCCTGCTTTGTGCCAGTTCTGGACATTCTGTTGCGCCAAATCCTCACTCCACCCCCATTGTCGCGAACTTCCCTGGAATTCTTTTGACTGTGCAAGGCCGCCCGCGTTCTCTCGCGTGCAAGGGCGGGATTTGGAATTTTAACGATGATCGAGACGGTTTCGGCACTGATGGGTCTGGTAAGCGCGGGGATCTTCCTGGCTCATGCGTTTGAAGGTTACCGCACGAGGGCCTGACGGCAGTCGCGCGGACGGCAAGCATCACCTCTTTCAAGACGGCACGTTCGGACAATTTTAAGCAATCCGGCCGAGCATCGAAGACAAGAGCGGCAGGTGTCCCATGCGCAACCATGACCTCGTATCCGATGGTTTCCTGGCATTGACTGCCAGCGGTTTGATTCTGCTCTGCTCGAGCCTCGTGGCACTGGCCTTTGGCTGAGTACGACCACTGCCTTCCTTCTTTCTAACCACTACACCGCGACGCAGCATGCGGCCTGGTCCGCTATTGCCCTGCTCCCGGTTAGTTGATTGAATTTCTGCGTTTGGCGCCTCGACTCATTTCAAGAGGCCATCACCAACGAGGGTGACGCAAATGCTTGCTGAGAAATTTTTCCTGGTTCTAGAATCGCTGATCCGCGGCGACCGAACCTATCCCGACGGTAGCCCGCGCGTGATCAGCACCTCCCCGCACGTGCCGGTAAATCTGCCGGACCGAAAATAGAGAAACCTTCGTTCTTCGGCCGGGGATCGCGCCGCTCAACGCAGGCCCAATAGCGAGCGGCGATAGAAGCTGTCGCGGGCCTCGCTCAGACAAACGTAGCTGCCGTCAAAACCTTGACCGTATCGCTTCTGCCTCTTGCCGTAATAGACACCTTTCCTGAAGTCGAGCCAGACCACCTGATCCTGCGGGCAATGACGTTGCGCCTGCGCCTCGTCGCGAAACGGCGTCAGCGGCGTTGCCAAGGCCTCCAGGCCGCCGGCTACGCACATCAGGATGGCGACAGCGACGGCGATCGCGCCGGACCTCCTAGCGAACCCAGTCCAAGACATCCCCTCGCCTCCCGATCCCGCGACAACCGACTGGCAGGGTACCACGACACGCCATCGCGCCGTGAAAGGCCGCACCTGCGCCTCGCGTCTTCCACCGGCCATCTTGCCGGGTTAGATGAAACCAAGATCATCTCGCTGCGAGGATGCTGCCTGAATGTCGGTTGAGCTTGAGCCCAGAACCAAGCCCGAGACCGGAGCCAGCCCGGCCTCGCCGCGCCTGGGCGTGCTGCCCATGATCATCTTCGGCTCCCGCTGGCTGCAACTGCCGCTCTATCTCGGGCTGATCGTGGCCCAATGCGTCTACATCGTACTGTTCCTCAAGGAGCTCTGGCATCTCTCCTGGCACGCGATCGACCTCACCGAACATCAGATCATGATGAGTGTGCTGGCGCTGATCGACGTCGTCATGATCTCCAATCTGCTCGTGATGGTCATCGTCGGAGGCTACGAGACGTTCGTTTCGCGGCTCGACCTGCAGGGGCATCCCGACGAGCCTGAATGGCTCGGCCACGTCAATGCGAGCGTCTTGAAGATCAAGCTCGCCATGGCCATCATCGGCATCTCTTCCATCGCGCTTTTGCGCACCTTCATCGAAGCCGGCAATCTCGGCTCGGACCGCGCCGGCTTCACCGAGACCGGCGTGATGTGGCAGGTCCTGATCCACATCACCTTCATCGTCTCGGCGCTCGGCATCGCCTACGTCGACAAGCTCGGCGATTCCGGCACGCGCGAGCACGGCGAGTGAGGTGCAAGGGCCGGCTTACTTCGATTCAACCTGCTGAATGACCTGGTGCAGGCACTCCTGGAGCTTCTGGGCGACCTGCTCACGCGTCACGCCCTTGCCGGAGAGATCGTCCGACACCCTGCCCACGACGCCGTCGATCGTCTGGCTCTCCAGATTGTCCGTCACCAGCGCGGTCACGTAACTTGCCGCGGCTGAGCCGCTGAGCCCGAGCTGCGCCGCCGCCCATTGGCCGAGCAGCTTGTTGGACCGGGCCGTGGCCTTGAACAGGAGCTCCTCGTCGTGAGCGAATTTGGCTTCAAAGCCCTGCTCGCGCTTGTCGAACGTGGTCATGGTCAGCTCCAATGCTGTCGTTTGATGCAGATCGGACTGGGTGAGAGCGAACGTCTCCGTGGTTCATGTCAGCTCAGGATCCTCTGAAGCTTCCGGCGGAAGGCAAACGCCGTCAAGCCCGCCAAGGCAGGCGGCCGGGCGGGCGCGCGGGCGCCGCACCAGCTCCGCGCCAGCCAGGCCGGATAGGCAGAGATGTTTACCAATCGTTAAGCAGACTCAGCGCCGCATGGCCCGGGACATCGAGAGCTGACGCATGAACAAAGAGTTGCGGGAGTTTCGACGGCTTCAACGGGTCTGCCTGGAGCAGGCCGCCCTCTCCACCCTTGATCTCGCGAGAAGCGGATTGCTCAAGGTCGCCGACGATTGTCGGATCGCAGCCGAAGCGATCGAAGCGCAGTCTCCCCGTGGCGGGTTCGCAGGCGCCGTCCAGGCACTCAAGCTCGCCCTCAGCGCAACGCGCGCGCCGAACCGGCTCTAGGCTGGCACGGAGGATCGACGTACGTGGCGACGACCGCGTTCGGTCAGGTCTTCGGCGCCGTAGCTTCTCGGGCTTCCCGCGCGAGCCGCTCTTCCCTCAATCGTTCCTTGTTGGCGTAGAACGCCTTTTGCGCCTGCTCATGGTCGCGCATGGCCTTTTCAGCCTCGACGCGGCGCACCGCATCGCGCGCCTGGCGCTGTTCGGGGGTCAGAGGTTTGCGTCGAAAGGAAAGATCTTCAGCCATGGCAAAGTAACGCGGCCACCGGGGAAAAGTTCCGCTGGTCCCCCGCGGTGCCGCCGGAGAGTCCCATCGGCCCCGACATGCCTGCCAAATGTCGAAAACAACCCCATGCACAGTAGCCCGTGCGTGTCGGATCAAGGGCTTGCACGCCCCGCCTCGCGCGTCCCGCAAAGCCCGATTTGACACGTCGGGCGAAACAGTGGCATAATGCGATTATTCCGAACTCGCTTGTTGCGGGCGTATGCCCGGTGGCGGTGGCCCGATCGAGAGAAGCCGCCCCCTCGCCCGATGCGTTCAGCTTCCCTTGAGCGTGGTCCCCGACTGCGCCCCACCAAGGCCGGGATTGATCGCCAGCGACGCGCCGGCGGCGCCGCCGGCCTCATAGGCCGTCATCGACACCATCCGGCTGCCGCCGCGCTGGGTCCGGAGCTTGAGGTCGAGCTTGTCGAATTCCGCATCGACCACCGAGGTCTTGAGCACCACCAGCCCGCGGCCGGTGCTTTCGTTGACCCGGTCGCGACCGGCCTTGATCGCCACCAGCCTGTCCGCGATCGACGCCACCATCCCGAGCGCAAAGGAGGCATTCGCCAGATGTCGCTCCTGGTGCCGGAACCTGCCGTAGTCGACCGAGGTCTTGAAGCGGCCGAGTTCGGCCCGCACGGCGCCATCGATCAACTCGGCCAGGTAATGCGCGACCTCGATGTCCGCGCCGAGACCGAAGAACACGTAGCTGTTCTCCCCGGCCGCGTTCTTCTCGCGCCAGACCCGGCAATCGCAGAAATGCGCGATCGCCCCGATGCAGTCGTCGAGGGGAATCCGCTTCTTGCGATGGGTCTCAAAGACCCGCCGCTCGCACGACGACGCGCGCAGTTCGACATCGGAAAGCGACAGATCGTGGCGATCCAGCAGCTCGGCGACCTTGGCGGCGGCAGACAGTGCCTCGTCCTCGGTGCAGCCATTGGCAATCGTCTTGGCGCGCAACGCCTGGATACGGAGCTTCAGCTTGTCGAGCGTGGCCGGATTAGACGACTGATTCACCTATCACCTGTCCGGGTAAGCTAGACCGACGGCCCCGGGCCGAATAGGCTGGCGGAAGGGGGCCGTCAACCTAGTTGATCTAACTCGCCTTTTTTACGCCTCGGAATAATAGCTACGGTGTTTGCAACGGTCGTCTCAGCACCATCTCAACCGTAGTTCGGCGCCCGCGAGCGTGGCTTGCGCCTGCCGCCCAAGGCATCGTTCACAATGACTGGGGAGCGGATCTGAGGCGCGCGCGGGACGACCCGAGCAAATCGATCGCTTGGCCCCCGCCTCCGCCGTTGTGCCAGCACATGATCGATAGACGCGGACAGACTTTCATCGGTATCTCACGAAACCATTTCGCAGAGCGGCGAAGTTCCCCCGAAACAATCCGCCCTTAGCGTGGTTGCCAACCAATAAGCGGGATGGCGATCATGTTGAACATGCTTCTGGACGCGATCTACGGGGGGGTCATTTCAGCCTCGATCCCCGGCATGAAGATGCAGGGTGCAAACAGCAGGACACTCCCCAGCACCGCGGCGCGCGCAGCCTGGCTACCGGAACTGATCGGAGCGCTCGATAACGTCGCTGCGCTTCCTGCGCCCACTCAATCCGAAATCGACGCATGCCACGCTCGGTTGCGACTCCCAAGCGGACCAGCTGAGCCGACGCTCCATTGAGTGCATCTCACCTCGTTACACGCACCACATGCCCAGACTCCGCGCAAATGCTCTTCATAAAACCCGGATTTAATTTAAATGGAACAAATTTAATAAAATCTGTGTTATCTGGAGATCAATGGGAGTTTAGCTCCATGCAAGACGAAGAACTGGCTCTTCAAGCCGTCAGCGATGCGCAGCGTATTTTGGAAGAATACCTAAAGCCTCAACCGCGCAATAACGAGCGCGCCCTTCTCGACCAATTGGTGGAAGTTCTCGATCGGCCAAGCCTTATTGTGGCGGTCGGGCGGATGCATCAACGTTAGTCTCTCGCGCCAGCTTCAACCATTCTTCAGCGAGGGCGAGCCAAGCTTCTTCGTCTGCACTGTTTCGTGCATTGGCGGCGCGGCTTCAGCATTCTTCTGCAAAAGTCCCGTACTTCTCGGCCTCGACGCCCGTGGGACCACTACGCACGGCCGCGCGAATGGCTTCAGGGTCAAAAGTCGCTCTGGTAGCGATTGAACCTCGAGCGGCTCCAACTGGACCAATCTTCGCCGGGGTTTTGCACCATCCCCCCGGGGCTGGAAGCCGCCGCCCGCAATGTATTTAAGCGGGCGGCGTTTTTGCATCCAGCGAGGCGCCAGTATCGGGGCTGGCGGAATACCGGAGCCTACGGACGCCTGAGGATTATGCGCCTATTCAGGCCGGCGTCGTCATTCTCACGGATGATTTTTCTCGATCGCACGGACAAAAGGTTATCGGATTTCGGAATGCGACAGCGCACGCTTCAGCGCCTGGAGGAACTCATTCAGCGACTTTCGTCTATCCGGTTTTATTATCGGCCTGATGACCGGAACATCGCTCCCAAACACAACGGTGTTCGTCCTGCGCTGCGGCCGACATAGGCCTCTCCCGCACACAGACCTCCCTGGGTTCGACCGACCGCGCCGTTACGTGATCTTCAAGCGGCGCGCCCACGGCGGCAAACATCGAGAAACTGCAGAGCACAATCGACGACTATGTCGAGGGCTGACCGGCGGCCGCAACCGCACTCCCGCGAGTCAGCGCCGCCTATCGGATGACATGTCCCCGCGCCTCTGCGCTTGCCTCAGGAACGTATTGCGTCAATCGCGTGGGCGATCAGGATTGCTACGCTAACCGAGATGATGATGATGACCAGCAGCCAAACGATCACGTTCGTCTCCATCCACGCTATGGAGTGAACGCGCTCAATCGCGCACAGTCAAAAACAACCAGCCGAAACCCTTAATTTCGGGCGCACTGAGGATTCAAGGCAACTGTTGCGTCCGCCGTCGGCCCTATCGGCGGAATGCCAGCACAAGAAGAACACCAACGACACACGCCGCGAGTATGAGAAACAAAATACCCACGTCTCCCCCGACTTGAGTCTGCCCTCAAGCTTAATTCTTCAATTAAATTGCGGGAACCAAATAATGCGCATAGGATTCTAAATTAATCGTTTAATGAGAGTATTTCGTAATGTTCCTTTGTGCCTCAATCGCGTTAGCGTCATTATTTTTGGCAGCCGCGGTCTTCGTCGCCTACATCGCCCGCGAGCTTCCCGGAGTTATATTTCTAAGCGACGACTAATCTTGATCAGATCTTCTTAAGTATATTTATTTATATTATTTTCTGGGGACGGTGCCGTGGGGGACATACGCGGCTCTGTGCTTGGGGGAAGGCCCGCCCCGCAGTCAGCTCCGGCGGGCCTTCCTCGAAATGCGTAGCGGTATCGCTTCGCGGAGGTGACTTCAAAGCATCCAGGCAAATGTCAGCCAGGCGGACACCGCGAAACAAACCGCAACGCCGAGGTGCGGCAGAGACGTGCTCATCGGAACCTCCAGGCTAGAGATTACGCAGGACTGGCGACCCTTCCCGTGCTCGCATTGACGGCGAGCCTGACGTTGCTTCTTGCAGGCGGGGCTTTCTTGGGATGCCGTCCACTTAGGACTTCGACTTCTGCTCGCGCAACGAGAGCGCGCAGCCGCTGGATCTCCAGCATGATATCGTTCAACTTTTGGGTTTCCTCAGAAATGTGTCGCACACGCAGGCTGTAAATATCCATCACGCCCCTCACTAATCGGACATAAAAACAACTTGGCAAAAAACCGGCTATAGGGGCAGCGTAGCTGTATTTTCCAGCTCGGGAAATGGCCCTCGTAATATTTAATGAAAATGAACGGCCGGCAGCGTGTACCGGCGAGGCTCTGTTCGTGGGCTGCGAAGCGATCAGCAGACCTGTGCACACGCCGAGATATCGATGCGGAGCCCGACACAAGACCGCCATCGCAACCCGGCGGACAACGAAAAGCCCCAGCTCTCCAGTTCGAGATCCAGCGCTCTCGTTGCGTTGCCCGCTTGAGCTCAAAGGGTTGCCGGGCGGAGAAACTGTATCCCGCGCATGCTAATCAGAGTTAGCCGTGTCGTCCCTACTGCCGGCGGTGGTGCAGCCGTCGGCGCAAGCTGAAAAGGCATCGGTGAGCAAGACCGCCACCGAGGCGGGCGTCACCAACCTATCGCATGCTGCACACCACGAAGTACCGCTACGGTGCTTCGTGTGTAGCGCCCATCGTTCCAGCGATGATCCACTGCATACGCCGCAACGGCAGCAAAGATGATAGCAAATCCAATCTTGCCCATATTCAATGGCGCTCGCCCGCGCTCCAAGAGAATTTCGGAAGCAAGTTGCTGCGCAAAAATGTCGTCTGACGAAAGCGTCGACGTGGACGGAAGTTGGCCCTCAGGGAAAGGCCGCAGGGTGGTTCCAGCCCCCACTGCGGCCATCCCGGACAACTGAAAATTGATCGGTACTCAAATCTCGCCGGTGTTCTCACAGTAGAACACCCCGTTCCGAAATTGAAGTCGATATAACTACCGGAATCCGATTTCGACGTATTGTGGCCAAATTGCCAACATGGCACAGCGCACTTTCCAGCCCCAATGCTCCCGGCTGCCGATCCAATTGCGGATTAGAGCGCCGGGAGTGCTAGGCCTGTGAGCGTGAACCGGCTCGGCGGGTCACCCGACTCTCAGATTTTCAGCTGACGTTTTGCCTTTGTTGCTCGTTTCTTCGTAGCTCACCTTCGCGCCCTCGTTGAGGCTGCTCAGGCCGGCCCTTTCGACGGCCGAGATATGGACAAATACGTCCTTGCCGCCATTGTCAGGCTGAATAAACCCATAGCCTTTTGTCGCGTTGAACCACTTTACCGTCCCTGTAGCCACGTCCGCCTCCTGCTTGAGCAATCCCTCCAGCCTAGATCGAGCACGCGGCGCACGGCAAGAAAAACTCGTCAGCTTGATCCGGCGTGCTGCCCGAAATCTTCTTGGGGCTGTGGAGCACACTCGTTGTCGCCGGCGGCAAACGAAAAACCGCCGACCCTTGAGCCGGCGGTAGCTTATCGGGGCACCTGTCGCTTGAGCCAACACGAGCACGAGTGATCGATTGCTGCGGCTATGGATATGCTTGGAAAGCTATCAACCAGCGGTCCCCCGTAAGATCCGCCGAAATCCTTCCGAAGCGCCCTGAACCTTCGCGCCGCTCTGAATATTCTCGGCCGCCACACCGACGCTTTCCTCGTTTGGCTGGCTTGGAAAACGAAGGCCATCGACGACCTTCACCGCATAACCGAGCCGGATGTATGCACCGGCACGTCCGATCAAGAAGCTTGGCAAGTCATTTTTGGATGACAGAGGACCTTGTTGGTCGACGAACTGGTGGTTACGCAAAAATGAAGTCTTGCGCTGTCAAGGCGTGCTGACTGTGAACGATAACGTCGTTGCCAAGGCTGAACGTGATGATGCTCTCGTGCGTAGTATCGTTGAAAGCAGAGATCGCCAGCTGCCCGAAGTCACCGATCCCAAGGCCGCTGACGTCGATGTGATCCTTGCCAGATTGAGAACCTGCGGTCTGGCCGAAGTCCTCGATTTTGTCGTGGCCGCCGTTTGCTGCTGCAAAAACGAAACTGTCATTTCCTCCTTGCCCCCTTCCGATAATCAGTTGAGCGTCGCCCCACATGTCGTCATTGCCCGTGCCGCTTACGATGGTATCGTTCCCGCCCCGCGCCCGGTCGGCCAAAAGTTGGGCGTCGCCGACCAGGGTATCGTTGAAGGACCCAACTGGAAGGCCGCTTGCGTCGTCCCCTCCTGTAAGGATGTCGTTTCCTCCTACCGCGTGACCGGACATGCTCAAGGCATCGCCATAGGCAGTGTTCGTTGATCCTATTCCTCCAGTGAAATGATCCGCTCCGCCGACCGAGTTACCAATCATTTCGAGTCCGGCATCGCCATAGAATGTATTTGTCGTGTTTTGAGCGCCGAAGAACGTATCGCTGCCACCCCTAGAGTTTCCCGACATCTGGCCGGCGGCATCTCCGAAGAACGTGTTAGTTGCCGTGTTTTGCGAACCTGACGCGGTGAACGTGTCATCGCCGCCCATTGAAGCGTCGGACATGTTTCCGCCAGCGTCGCCGAAGAATGTAGCGGATGCTCTGATGGACAAAAAGTCATCATTGCCACCGTGGGCATGACCTGAAAGGTTGCCGCCAGCGTCGCCGTAAAAAAACACCGCCGACCCTATAGTTCCGCCGGCGCTGAACGAGTCATCTCCGCCCGATGCGTTTTGAAGCAAGTCACCACCCGCATCACCAAAGAAGGAGAAAAGGAAGACGGTGTTTGGAGGGCCGCCCCCACCAATAAGTGCGGTCAGGCTATCATTTCCTCCATGACCGTTGTTCGTGATGCTCCCGCCAGCATCGCCATAGAATGCGTCAACAGGCAGCCCACGACTTGCCAGCATCGAGGCCGTATCGTTACCGCCCGCAGCGTTATCGGAAATATTGCCTCCAACATCCCCGTAGAAAGTGCCGGTCCCCTGGAACGTGTCGTCGCCGCCTATGGCATGCCCTCTTAAATCCTGCCCCGCGTCCCCATAGATGGTCGAGGTGCCATCACCGCCAGACGATACGAAATGGTCATTTCCACCTGTTGCGTATTGCGAGATGGAGCCGGCGGCGTCGCCAAAGATAGTGAAAGTGCTGAAGTTGACGGCAATGGTGAAAGTGTCGGTGCCTCCTCTCGAATGGCCCGACATGTCGCCGCCCGAGTCACCGGCGAAGACGAAATTGGTGAATACTGCCCTTCCAAAGAATGCATCGTCGCCGCCGATAGCAAATCCCGTTATGTCTCCGCCAGCGTCGCCATAGAAATAGCTGCTCAGCGGTGCTCCCGCTTTACCTCCCGACGTTTCCGAAAAGGAATCATTTCCGCCTAAGGCGTGGCCCGATAGTTTGCCACCGGCATCGCCGTAAAAGCTGTTGGTCGCGGTTCCCAGCCCCGTAAAGCTATCCGAGCCACCAACTCCAAAATCGGTGATGTCGCCGTTTGCATCTCCAAAGAAAATGTTTGTTGCGTTAGCTCCACCGGTGAAGGTGTCGTTACCTCCTGAGGCGTGGTTTCGGATGCTTCCACCAGCGTCTCCGATCAAAACGTTGTAAGTGCTGTCAATTCCCGCGTAAGCCTCATCAGCGCCCACTTGAGTTCCGCGCAAACTTCCGTTTGTGAAAGGGACTTTCGCCATTTTCCTCACCCTTTAATATCGCTGCTCTGCTTTAAATATTAAATGCAGGCCAAATATTGGCTGCAAATTAATGGTTGTCAAATGAGTTGGACGCGCCATTTAGGGCGAGCTGAGACGTTTGCCTCCCGTCGTTCCGGTTCAACGCGATAGAGTGCTGTTCGAGAGATGCGACGTCAGACGTCGCCAATACTGCTCAACGCACGGCCGATACCGGCGCAGAAGTCTACGCGGCATTGCAGAGCTTCATCGAGGAGACCTGCATCTCTCGCTGCCACTGTTCGGCACTGCTTAGCGAGAGCGCTGTCGTACCGGCTAAAACACCAACGAAAGCGACATCCACGCAGCCAGCGAGAGGCAGAGAAAGATTCCGAAATAAGGCAATGCGAGGCGCATCGGTCTTCCCTCCGAAACGCGAGTATTTATTCAGCCTCTCACGAGTTATTCAAAGTGTCCAGACATGTCTTCCGGTCACGACGCTCCAAACGTGCGCGCAAAGGTTCCTTTGACGGAACGACAATTTGGCGAGGCGACGAAGATATCCCTGAAAACCGCTTGTGTGACGGGACCAGCGGGTCACGGGGTTTGTATCCTAAAATGCTTTCATTCCTGAGGTTGGCATTCTTCTCACCTCGTTTTTTGAACCGGAACATGACTTCGAACAGAGAACCGCAAAGCGGCCCGTTCTTCTGCGCCGGTCGCTCCCTATTTCCAAGTCATGCCTACTGCGTTCGAGTTTTGCCTTCCCGGGCCGCCAAGTCGTGCCCGTAGGTCCCGACTGGATCCGCGAGACAGAATATGACGGCTACCGGCTGCGCTTGAGGCAAGGCTGTGCGGCTAATTACCCGCAACGGCCACCCCGCGCATTCAGTCGCTCGCTGCTGACAAGAGCGAACTGGATCGGTAGCCTGGTCTTGTGCATCAACGCATTGGTTTCGATGATGAAGATAGTGGCGGTCATCGCCTTCCTGCTGCTGCTTCCAACTCCACTCCGCGCAGGGGCGACCATCGTTGGCGCCGGTTCACAGTCTTGTTCAGCTTGGACGAACAGAACCAAGAACGCCATCGTTAAGGGAGCGTTCGAATCTTGGGTCATGGGCTTCGTAAGCGGTCTCAATGTCAGTGGCGACAGGGAAATCGTCGGCGGAGGCGATTACACCGCGATCGTTGCTTGGATGGATCAGCGCTGTCGATCTCGTCCAACCGACCAAATTGGAATCGCAGCCCTGGATCTCGCTATGGAATTAGCAGGCAATGCGGCGAAGCGCTGATCTCACGTCTGGCGCTGGTGGATGTTCGTGCTACTGCTGGAGCAAACGACCGGTGCCCGCCTGGAAAACCTCAAGCGCCTAAGAGCCGCGCGGCTCGAGTTTGAATTGGGACCGAAGACGAAGCCCAAAGTCTCATCTGATCAGAAAGTCATGAAATGTCGAAACGACGGAGGATGATTTTCCTGCTGGTTTGTGTACTGATTGTTGGCTCGATCGTGGCGAGCGCTCGGTACTATCTCAATAGATGCCATGGCATCGATGCCTGCGCGGCCGCCGAGGCTGAAAGCCACGAACGAGATAAGCCAAGCGAGCCTCAATAATCTTTTCGGGCATTTAAATCGCCTCCCCAAGACACCTAGAATATGCCTTCCAGCCATTGCTCCTTCGGGAAAAACCGTCCTCCGAACCCATGGTCAAAAGCTACGGTCAGCCTCCCGACTGGGGCGAACATCGGCGAAGCACAGGCCTTCGATGCAACTCACTGATTTTGCTGTGGAGTTCGAACGACTGCGAACGGAGGAGATATTGGCGGAAGGGGTGGGATTCGAACCCACGGTACCCTTGCGGGCACGCCGGTTTTCAAGACCGGTGCCTTAAACCACTCGGCCACCCTTCCAAACCCGGAATGGCTGTCGCTTAACGTAGTCGGTGGCGCAAGGCAACGCGAAGTTGGCCCCTCGCCCCCCGATCTGTCAGCCGCCTGTCAGCCTGTTCCCTTAGCCTATGCCCCTCAGCAATCCCGGACACTGGCGACATCTCCCAGGGCGTCGCTGGTTGCGAGGCCCGGTTTGGATTCGTCTCCGTTTCCGGGCCTCGTTTGCTGCCCCCAAAAGCAAAACGGCGCCCCGTGAGGAGCGCCGCATGGA
>Ga0102590_1001724_pt1 | contig 30555 bp, 21 predicted proteins | sample AraplaMF_Col_mMF_FD_76859 | JGI IMG/M metagenome (GOLD analysis project Ga0102590, IMG submission 76859) | Arabidopsis root microbial communities from the University of North Carolina, USA - plate scrape MF_Col_mMF | ecosystem: Host-associated > Plants > Roots > Endosphere | place: USA... | reverse complement strand
ACCAGATCGTCCGCCAGGCCAAGCGCAGCGCCGACGATTCCGCCGTCGTCGTCAGCAATGCGATCGACGCGATGGGCCGCATCGAGGATGCCTCGCGCCAGATCGAGCAGATCATTGGCGTCATCGACGAGATCGCCTTCCAGACCAACCTCCTGGCGCTCAACGCCGGCATCGAGGCAGCGCGCGCCGGTGAAGCCGGCAAGGGCTTCGCGGTGGTTGCGATGGAGGTCCGCGAACTGGCCCAGCGCTCCGCCGCCGCGGCGCAGGAGATCAAGGGGCTAATCAACAAGTCGACCAACGAGGTCAATTCCGGCTCGCAGTTCGTGCAGGAGACCGGCACGGTGCTCGCCAAGATCAGCGCCCAGATCGTCACGATCAGCCAGCATGTCGAGATGATTGCCCGCGCGAGCCACGACCAGTCCAACGCGCTGCAGAGCGTCAACGCGACCGTCAACCAGATGGACCAAATGACGCAGCAGAACGCCGCCATGGTGGAGGAAACAACCGCCGCCAGCCGCGAACTGGCCGACGAGGCCGATTCGCTGCGCCGGCTCATCCAGCAGTTCAAGATCGACGGTGAGGCGGCCGCCGCGCCGGTCTACCGCGCCGCCTGATCATCGATCGATCCGTCTTCATGCGAACGGCCCCGGACTTTCCGGGGCCGTTTTTCTTTATTCTGCAAAACAGTGCCTCGATTGAGAAGATTTGAACGATGGAAGAATAGCTCGAATGCCGGGCAGCCTATCACGCCGGGATAATCGAAAAACGCCTGGAAACGAGGCGATGAATATCTCCGACAGCCATGATTTGCGGAGAATCTTCCTTAACGCTTTTAGTCTAATTTAACCGTGGTTTATCTCCCGGGGGTCTCGATGCTGCGCCTTTTCTCTACGTCGATCGTACGCCAGATCGTTGCGATCACGCTGTTTCTGCTGGCCATCAGCACGGCCGCCATCGTCGGCGTGACCTATTACAATCTGAGCCATCAGGTCATGGACGGGGCCGTCTCCGACGCGAAGGACGCCGCCCGTGCGATGGCTGTCCTCTACGGCGCGGCTGATCAGGCTGCAAAGATCGACCTGAAAGACAATCAGCTCTCCGCTGTCACCGAAGACGCCATTCCGGCCCTTGCCGATCATTCGCTGGTTGACCGCACCGCGCAGTCGATCGCCGGTGTTGCGACCATCTTCCAAAAGCAGGGCGGCGACTACGTCCGCATATCCACAAACGTCAAGAAGGAAAACGGCGACCGCGCCGTCGGCACCAAGCTGGTCGCCGAGCACCCGGCCCAGCCGGTTCTCGCCAGGGGTGAAGCCTATTACGGACCGGCGGAGCTTTTCGGCCGCAAGTTCATGACCGGTTATTTCCCCATCAAGAACGCCTCGAACGCCAATGTCGGCATTCTCTTCATCGGTATTCCGATGGAGCTCTATTACCAGCGCATGTATGAGCTGCAGATGCTGGTTCTCGGCGTCGGCGCCATCGTCATGCTCATCGTCGGCGTTCTCGCCTTCTATGCGATCCGCCTGTCGGTGAAGCCTTTGCAGGCGCTGACGACCAGCGTCCACTCGATTTCCGCGGGCGATCTCGAGGGGACGATCCCTTGTGTCGAAAAGAAGAACGAGTTCGGCGACATCGGCCGGGCTCTGGCGCTTTTCCGCGACAGCGCCCGCGCAAGGCGCGATCTGGAAACCCAGGCCGCCGAACAGCGCGCCTTGAGCGATGCCGAACGCGCCAGGAACGATGCCGACAAGCGCTCGCTTGACGGCCAGATCGACTTTGCCGTCAACCAGCTTGCCGCCGGCCTCGGGCGCCTGTCGCAGGGCGACGTCTCGCAGACGATCGGCACGCCTTTCGTCGGCCGGTTGGAGCAGTTGCGCGTCGATTTCAACGCTTCCCTTCTGCGGCTCCAGGATACGCTGTCCGGCATCCGCGACAGCGCCTCGAGCATCCAGCGCAACAGCGGCGCCGTCTCTGCCTCTGCCGGCGAACTTTCGAAGCGCACCGAGGCGCAGGCGGCGAGCCTTGAGGAGACCGCGGCCGCGGTGGAGGAGATCACCGTGACGGTTCGTTCTTCCGCCGAGCGAGCCCGGGAAGCCAACAATGTCGTGGCCGCGACCAAGAAGACCGCCGACAATTCCGGCGCCGTCGTCGGCGATGCCGTCTCCGCCATGGAGCGCATCGAGCAGGCCTCGCAGCGCATCGAGCAGATCATCGAGGTGATCGACGACATCGCCTTCCAGACCAATCTTCTGGCGCTGAACGCCGGCATCGAGGCGGCACGCGCCGGCGAGGCGGGCAAGGGGTTTGCCGTCGTCGCCCAGGAAGTCCGCGAACTCGCCCAGCGTTCGGCCGATGCGGCGCGCGAGATCAAGTCGCTGATCGAGACATCGAGCCGGGAAGTGACGGCAGGTTCCGAACTGGTCCAGAAGACCGGCAGTGTCCTTGCTTCGATCAGCCAGGAGATCATCGCAATCAGCGGCCACGTCGAAACCATCGCCACGGCCAGCCGCGATCAGTCGGCCGCGCTGCAAGAGGTCAACGGTTCGGTCAACGCCATGGACCAGATGACCCAGAAGAACGCGTCGATGGTTGCCGAGACGACGCAGGCAAGCCGCCTGCTCGCCGGCGAGGCCGACACGCTGATGGCGCTGATCGAGCGTTTCCGCATCGTTGCAGAATCCGCACCGGCTCATCTCGGGGCAAGAAGAGTCGCCTGAACCGCGCAGCCGCAGCTGCCATAGGATTGCGCCGTGGCCTTGCGGCGCCTTCCCAGGTTGAGATCGAGCGACGTCAGCCAAGCGGCGAAGCCAATGAGGCTGCTGTTTCCGAATTCGGCGTAGAATCTATCCTCCTCCGCCTTGCAACCGCATCGCTTGGGAGAGTGCCGATAGCCGATAGTGCCTGCGATGGTGATCATGTCGATCATGACGATGTCCTTTCCTATGTAAGACATCACCTGATCTAGGCATCGAATTTCTCTTTATAAACGAGGAAAATCCCGCTATGTTTTTCATTAATGAAAAATGCGAATTGGGATTCCTATCAGCTTTTCCTGCAGGTGGCCCGGCTCGGCGGGTTGACGGGAGCAAGCACCGCAAGCGGGCTTAGTCCTGCGACCGTCGGCCGGCGCATGCTCGATCTCGAACAGGAGATCGGCCGTGCATTGTTTGTCCGCAGCCAGACCGGATACCGTCTGACCCCGGATGGTCGGGCGCTGCTCGATCACCTTCAGGAAATGGAAGCCGCCGCCCGCAAGGTCGAGGCGTGGCGGCAATCCGGCGAGGGCGGCACGACCGTCAGGATTGCCGCCGGCACCTGGGTCGCCTGGCTGCTGACGGAGAATTTCGCCGCAATCCGCATGCCGGGCGATGCCTTTGCCATTTCGCTCACCATCGGCGAGGCGCGGGCGAGCCTTGCCTATCGCGAGAGCGATATCGGTATTCGCGCCTTCGAGCCTGAGGAGGCCAATCTCGCCGCACGTCAGCTTGGGGAGGTGGCCTATGCCGTCTATATCAGACGCAACGCTGCCGAGACCGACGAGCGCTGGATTGCAGTCGCCGAGGATGAGGCGATATCGGCCTATCTGCGCTGGCCGCACGCCAAGGCCGCGACGGGGATCGTCGCCACCGTCAATCGGCCGCGTTCGCTGCCGGATCTGGTGCGCGCCGGCGCCGGCAAGACCGTGCTTCCCTGTTTCGTCGGCGATCTCCACCCCGAATTGCAGCGGCAGGGCGGCGAGTTGCCAGAATTGCGCCACCGGCAATGGATCGTCATGAATGCCGAGGATCGTCATCGCCCGGAGATCCGCACGGTCGCCGACCGCATGACCAAGCTCATCAAAAGTTATGCCGATCTCTTCGCCGGAAAACGACCGAGCCGCGGCTAATGCCATGTCACCCAGAACTGTGCAGCGGTTTTGGCGCCACGACATGCATCAAATGGAGACGTAAAGCGCCGCGCACCCGATAGGTCGCGCGGCGATTGAAGAAGCGGGCCGACTTCGCCGGCCCGCCAACGGTCGGCTTTTCGTCAATGCCGGTTGGTGACGACGACGGGAATCAGCAGGTCGCCCCAGTGACCGTCGCCGCCGTGATGACGGGCCGAGCGCACCAGTTCGACCGACACACCGGCCTCGACGGCTTTCATGACCGATTGGTTCAGCCGATGCAGGTCGTTGGCGAGCATGCGGATCGTCGTCTGCTGATCCTCGCTCATGCTGCTTGCCTGCTCCTCGGCCCGTTCCCTGACGCGTGTGATGGATGCCATGATCATCTCCTCCTCTTCGAGTTATTCCGCAGCCGGTTTGAACTGCGCATGTTCGGTCGAGCCGTGCATTGCTGTCGTCGAAGACCGGCCGCCGGTGATGGCGAGCGACACGGCGTCGAAATAGCCGGTGCCGACCTCGCGCTGGTGTTTGGTCGCGGTATAGCCATTGACCTCGGCGGCGAATTCCGCCTGCTGCAGCTCGGAATAGGCCGACATCTGCCGCTGCCGGTAGCCGCGCGCCAATTCGTACATGCCGTAGTTCAACTGGTGGAAGCCGGCGAGCGTGATGAACTGGAACTTGTAGCCCATCGCGCCGAGTTCGCGCTGGAACCGCGCAATCGTCGCCTCGTCGAGATTCTTCTTCCAGTTGAAGGAAGGCGAGCAATTATAGGCGAGCAGCTTGCCGGGATGCACCTTGTGCACGCCTTCGGCAAAGCGCCGCGCCTGATCGAGGTCCGGCTTCGAGGTCTCGCACCAGATGAGATCGCAATGCGGCGCATAGGCGACGGCACGCGCGATGCAGGGTTCGATGCCGTTTCGCACCTGATAGAAACCTTCGACCGTGCGGCCGGCATCATAGTCGACGAAGGGCTGGTCGCGCTCGTCGATGTCTGACGTCAGCAGCTTTGCCGCTTCCGCGTCGGTGCGGGCGATGACGAGCGTCGCAACGCCCATGACGTCGGCGGCAAGCCGCGCGGCGTCGAGATTGCGGATATGGGCGGCCGTCGGGATCAACACTTTGCCGCCGAGATGGCCGCATTTCTTCTCCGAAGCAAGCTGGTCCTCGAAGTGAACGCCCGCGGCACCCGCCTCGATATAGGCCTTCATGATCTCGAAGGCGTTGAGTGGTCCGCCGAAGCCTGCTTCCGCATCGGCAACAATCGGTGCGAACCAGGTCTCGACGGAAAGTCCCTGGGCTTCCGAGGTCTCGATCTGATCGGCGCGCTGCAGCGTGCGGTTGATGCGTTTGGCAAGCTCCGGACCGGCATTGGCCGGATAGAGAGACTGGTCGGGATACATCGCCGATGCCGTATTGGCGTCGGCCGCCACCTGCCAGCCGGAGAGATAGATCGCCTTCAGCCCGGCGCGCACCATCTGCATGGCCTGGTTGCCGGAAAGTGCGCCGAGCGCATTGACGAAATCCTCATGGTGCAGAAGCCGCCACAACCGGTCCGCCCCCATTTCGGCCAGCGAATGGCGCAGCGCCACCGAGCCTCTGAGCCGCCGCACGTCATCGGCCGAGTAAGGTCTCTCGATGCTGTCGAAACGATCAGCTGGTGCGTTTGGAACAAGCTTGTAAAAATCCGTCATGCTGCTCTCCTTACTAAAAAGCCCGACAAAGGTGCTGCATGACAAGATTGACAATATGAGCCGATATGGCCAGAAAAACCTTTGATTTCCTGCTTGGAAAGAGGTTAAGATGACGAGGATTGACAGAGCGGCGCTGTGAATTTGTAAAATTTTGTAAATACAGCGCTCCTTCCTTGTCAAAGGGTGTGACATGGCGGAACGAAAGATATTCGCAGGCCCGAAAGTCAGGCGCATCCGCAATGCGCTGGCGCTGACGCAGACCGCCATGGCCGAAGCGCTTGAAATATCACCGTCCTATCTGAACCTGATCGAGCGCAACCAGCGTCCGTTGACGGTGCAGCTCCTTCTCAAGCTTGCAAGCGTCTATAGGGTCGATCTGGAGGAATTGCGGGGGCAGACCGGCGGCAGTCTCGACCAGCTCAAGGAGATCTTTGCCGATCCGCTGCTGTCGGGCGAGTTGCCGGGCGATCAGGAATTGGTGGAGGTGGCCGAGGCAGCACCCAATGCCGCGAGCGGCATGATCAAGCTCTATCGCGCCTATCGCGAGCAGGCGGCAAGGCTGTCCGATCTGACGGCGCTGATGGTCGCCGAAGGACATGCACCGGTCGCTGCCGGCCGGTTGCCGTTGGACGAGGTGCGCGAGACGCTGGAGCGCAGGTCTGGTTATTTCGGACGGATCGAGACGGCGGCAGAAGCTTTTGCCGCAACGCTCCCCGGCGGCCTCGATCTTGCTGCCGGGCTGAAGGATTGGCTGCGTTCCGAGCGCGGCATCGCGGTGCGTGTCCTGCCCGTCCACGTCATGCCGGATCTGCGCCGCCGTTTCGATCGCCATTCGATGCGGCTTTTCATCTCGGAGCGCCTGTCACAGGCCGACCGCGCGCATGAGATATCAATCGAGGCTGCGACCCTTGCTTTGCTGCCGGCAATCGATGCCGAGCTCGCCGATCTCTCGCTCTCCTCCGCCGAGGCACGCCGCATCGCCCGTTTCGAGCTTGCCCGCATCGCCGCACTGGCGCTTGCAATGCCCTACGAGGCCTTTCTTTCGGCCGCCAAGGCAACGCGCTACGATATCGACATTCTGCGTGCACGCTTCGGCGTCTCCTTCGGCCATGCCGCCGCGCGCCTTGCCATGCTGCAGCGTCCCGGAGCGGCGGCCATTCCCTTCTTCCTGATCGAGATCGATGCCGCTGGCCACCGGCTGCGCCGGGCAGGCGCCCAGGGCTTTCCGCAGGCCCGTTTCGGCGGCGGCTGTCCGAAGCTCAATATCCATGCCGCCTTCCTGCAGCCGGGCCAGATCCTTGCCGAAACGGTGGTCATGCCGGACGGGGCATCCTTCCTGACGGTCGCCCGCACCCTGGAGGGACCGAGCGTCGAATTCGGCGAAAGGGTCAGGCGCACCGCGATCCTGATCGGCTGCGACGCTGGCCTTGGCGAGGGTGTGGTCTATGGGCAGGCGATGGCGCTCGATCCGGTCACGATCGGTCCGGCATGTCGCCTTTGCGAGCGACGCGGCTGCCTTTCCCGGGCCGAGCCGCCGGTGACGAGACCGCTCGGGCTCGATGAGATGGTGGCGGGGCTCAGCGCCTTTGATTTCCAGTGATTGTGAAATCATTGAGGGCGCAGGATTTTGCGCTTGTGGGCTGTGAAATTCCTTCTTAGTCTGCGTGGAAAACCAGAGGGAAAAGATGTCCGGGGGTGCGGAATCTTTGAACAAACAGGAGAAGTCATGAGGTCAACCATTCTATGCGTGACGGCCGCCGCCGTTACCGCACTCCTTGCTGCCGCTCCGGCCTTTGCCCAGGAACGCGTGGTCAACGTCTACAACTGGTCGGATTATATCGACAGTTCCATCCTCGAGGATTTCACCAAGGAAACCGGCATCAAGGTCGTCTACGACACTTTCGATTCCAACGAGACGCTTGAAACCAAGCTCTTGGCCGGTGGTTCGGGGTATGACGTCGTCGTCCCCACCGTATCCTTCATGCAGCGGCAGATCGCCGCCGGCGTCTACCAGAAGCTCGACAAATCGAAGCTGCCGAACCTGGTCAATATGTGGGACGTCATCATGAAGGGCGTGGCGTCCTTCGATCCCGGCAATGAATACAGCGTCGACTACATGTGGGGCACGACGGGCATCGGCTATAATGTCGACAAGGTCAAGGCTGCCCTCGGCACCGACGACAAGCCCAATTGGGACGCGTTGTTCGATCCGGCGAAAGCGGCGAAACTCAAGGACTGCGGCATCTATATGCTGGATTCCCCGACCGACGTCGTGCCCTCGGTGCTCGCCTATCTCGGGCTCAATCCCAACAGCACCGATCCAGCCGATCTTAAGAAGGCGCAAGAGGTTCTCACGGCCGTCCGTCCCTTCGTCCGCAAGTTCCATTCATCCGAATATATCAGCGCGCTGGCGAACGGCGATATCTGCATCGCGCTCGGTTATTCCGGCGACATGTTCCAGGCCCGCGACCGTGCCGCGGAAGCCAATGCCGGCGTCAAGGTCGATTATTCGGTGCCGTCGCAGGGAGCCCAGATCTTCTTCGACGTCTTCGGCATTCCGAAGGATGCGCCGCATGTCGCAGAAGCCCATGAATTCATCAACTACATGATGAAGCCGGAAGTGATCGCCAAGGCCTCGAACTTCGTCTTCTACGCCAACGGCAACAAGGCGTCGCAGCAGTTCCTCGACAAGGAGGTCCTCGACGATACGGCGATCTACCCGACGCCCGAGGTGATGGCGAAACTCTTCACCGTTCCGCCGCTTGATCCGAAGACGCAGCGGATCGTGACGCGGCTATGGACCACCGTGGTCACCGGCCAATGATAGCATAACGGCCCGGACGGAAACGTCCGGGTCTTTTTTTGACGATTCCGGCCGGGTGAAGCCGGGAGCAAAAGAATGTATTTTCGGGGAACAATATGAAGTCTCTAGGCAATATTCGCCGCTCTTTCGCACCTTGGACCGATCCGTCCGCCAAGCCCTTCATATCCATCAAGAACGTCACCAAGCGCTTCGGTGATTTCACCGCCGTCGATAACCTGTCGCTCGACATCTATCATCGCGAGTTCTTCGCGCTGCTCGGCGCTTCCGGCTGCGGCAAGTCGACGCTTCTGCGCATGCTCGCCGGCTTCGAGCAGCCGACCTCGGGCGAAATCGTGCTCGACGGCACCGACATGGCCGGCACGCCGCCCTATAGGCGCCCCGTCAACATGATGTTCCAGTCCTATGCGCTTTTCCCGCACATGACGGTCGAGAAGAACATCGCCTTCGGCCTGAGACAGGACGGCATGGCGAAGGACGAGATGACTGACCGCGTCTTGCAGATGCTGAAGCTCGTCAAGCTGGAGCAATTTGCCTCCCGCAAGCCGAACCAGCTTTCCGGCGGCCAGCGCCAACGCGTGGCGCTGGCCCGCTCGCTCGCCAAGCGCCCGAAGGTGCTGCTGCTCGACGAACCGCTCGGCGCGCTCGACAAGAAGCTGCGCGAGGAAACCCAGTTCGAGCTGATGGACCTGCAACAGAATCTCGGCCTCACCTTCGTCGTCGTCACCCACGACCAGGAAGAGGCGATGACCATGGCGGACCGTATCGCTGTCATGAGCCACGGCAAGGTCGTGCAGGTGGCGACGCCGGCCGAGATCTACGAGGCGCCGAATTGCCGTTTCGTCGCGGATTTCATCGGCGACGTGAACATCTTCGACGGCAAGGTCGCCTCATCGGGCAATGGCACCGTCGAGATATCAGTCGACAGCGGCTTCAGCGTGCGTGTCGCCGCCGCCGAAACACCTTCTGCAGGCAGCGCCGTCGGTTTCGCCATCCGGCCGGAAAAGATGCGGGTCGGGCGCACGCCGCCCGCCAACGCCTCCGTCAACGCCGCCAGAGGCGAACTCTGGGATATCGCCTATCTCGGCGACATGACCGTCTTCCATGTGAAATTGCAGAGCGGCAACGTCGTCAAGGCCTCGTCCCTCAATGCGCAGCGCTCCGTCGACGACCCCTTCACCTACGATCAGGAAGTCTGGGTCTCCTTCGACGAGAATGCCGGCGTCCTGCTGAAGGATTGACATCATGGGCAAGTTCACGTCCGGCCTCTACAATCGCCTCGTCATCGTCATCCCTTACGCTTGGCTGCTGCTCTTCTTCCTGGCGCCCTTCTTCATCGTCTTCCGCATTTCGATGTCGACGACGGCGATCGCCATGCCGCCCTATGAGCCTGTCTTTTCCTTCGCTGACGGCTGGGCCGGCCTCTTAAGCAAGATCGGCGAATTCTCCCTCGACAACTACACCTACCTCACCGACGACCCGCTCTATTTCAACGCCTATGTGTCGAGCGTGGTGATCGCCGCGATCTCCACCTTCCTGACGCTGCTGATCGCCTATCCAATCGCCTACGGCATGGCGCAGGCGCCACGTGGCCTGCGGCCGACGCTGGTGATGCTCGTCATCCTGCCCTTCTGGACGAGCTTCCTGATCCGCGTCTACGCCTGGATCGCCATCCTCAAGCCGGAGGGCCTGTTCAACCAGCTGCTGCTGTCGCTGCACCTGATCGATACGCCGCTGATCATCCTCAACACCAATACCGCCGTCTATATCGGCATCGTCTATTCCTATCTGCCCTTCATGGTGCTGCCGCTTTATTCGGCGCTCGAGAAGATGGACGGCACGCTGATCGAAGCCGCACAGGATCTCGGCTGTCCGCCGATCACCGCCTTCTGGCGCGTCACCTTCCCGCTGTCGATCCCCGGCGTGGTGGCCGGCTGCATGCTGGTCTTCATCCCGGCCGTCGGCGAATTCGTCATTCCCGATCTGCTCGGCGGGTCGCAGACGCTGATGATCGGCAAGACGCTGTGGAACGAGTTCAATTCCAATCGCGACTGGCCGGTCTCCTCGGCGGTGGCGACCATCCTGTTGCTGATCCTGGTCATCCCGATCGTCTTCTTCCAGAATGTCCAGGCCAAAGCCGAAGAGCGGGGGAAATAAGCCATGCTGAAATGGACCCGCTTCAACATCGTCTCCGTCACGCTCGGCTTCGCCTTCCTCTATCTGCCGATCGTGCTTCTCGTCATTTTCTCCTTCAACGAATCCAAACTCGTGACCGTCTGGGGCGGCTTCTCGACGAAATGGTATGTCTCGTTGATGAGCAATCAGGCCTTGCTCGACGCTGCCTGGGTGACGCTGCGCGTCGGGCTGCTGTCGGCAACGTTTGCAACCATCCTCGGCACGATGGCGGCGCTGACATTGGTGCGCTACACCCGCTTTCGCGGCCGCATGTTGTTTTCGGGCATGGTCTATGCCCCGCTCGTCATGCCGGAGGTCATCACCGGCCTGTCATTGCTGCTGCTCTTCGTGGCGATCGGTCTCGATCGTGGCTTCTGGACGATCACGCTCGCGCACACGACGCTGACCATGTGCTTCGTCGCCGTCGTCGTGCAGTCGCGCCTGCTCAGTTTCGATCATTCGATCGAGGAAGCTGCCCAGGATCTCGGCGCGCCGCCGGTGCGGACTTTCTTCGAGATCACCCTGCCGATCATCGCGCCAGCCGTGCTCTCCGGCTGGATCCTGGCCTTCACCCTGTCGCTTGACGATCTGGTGATTGCGAGCTTCACCTCGGGGCCTGGCGCCACCACGCTGCCGATGAGGATCTACAGCCAGGTCCGCCTCGGCGTGACGCCCGAGATCAATGCGGTGTGCACGATCCTGATCGGCGTCGTCGCCTTCGGCGTCATCTGCGCCTCGATCATCACCAAGCGCCGCGAAACACAGCGGCAGAGGGACGAACGCGCCGCCGCCGCCGGGGCGTGAGGTCTAAAGCGCGTGCTGGTCGCGCTTTATGTCTCTATTTTACGCATGTCGTTCTCGCAAAACCGCTGCACGCTTTTGCGCGACATGCTTCATTGCGCGTGGGGTGTATTGCCGAAAAGCGGCACCGGCGAGATCACCGGGTTCGGCCATGAACCGCCGACGAAGAACGGCAGAAGCGGCAGCTCTGCGGCCTTGGCAGGATCGGTTGCCTCCAGCGATCCGGAAAGCGCCAGCCCGTTCGACTGATAGGTGATGACGCCGGAAAGCGTCAGCGTCTGAGTGGCGCCGGCGATACGGGCGTCGTGCATCTCGGCGGTGCCGTTGGCGAAATCGGCCTGCAGGTTCAGCTGGTTGAAGGCGAAGGCGCCGCCTGCTGCCGCGCTCAGCGGAAAGAACGGCTTTCCGGCTGCCTGCGTACGCAATGCCGCAGCATCAATGCCGGGAATCGTGCCTTCCCTGGTCCAGAAGTGCAGCTTGCCGGTGACGTCGGCAAGGCCGGTCGTCCAGATCGCCTTCGGCGACTGCAGGTCGAGATCGAGCGATCCTGTCGCAAGCGGCAGCGGACCCTTCAGTTGCAGGCGCTCTGCAAGGGCCGCGAAGTCGGCATTGCGGATCGACAGCTGCAGCCTGCCGCCGCCGTCGAAGTCGCGCTGCGTCGCTTCCAGATGCGCGGTCATCTCGCCGCCTTCGAATTGGCTGTCGCCAATATCGAATTTCGCTTCGCCGCCGGCAACGATCACGCTGGCGCCAACGTCGGAAAGCTCGAAGAGACCCATCTGCGCGCGCCGTGCCGAAAGCCTGACGTCGACATCGAGCAGCCGCAGCGGCCCGGTTATGCCGGCGGAGATTTCCTCCGCCTCGCCGGCGGCGAGCCTGAGCGCGAAGGCATCGAGGAAGGGCTTGAGGTTCATCTGGTCGAAGGCCAGCGTGCCGCCGATCTTCGGCCGTTTTCCGGGTTGGGTGAAAAGGTCCATCACCCCGGTGGCACTCGCTTCGTTCAGCGAGAGACTGAGATTGTTGAAGCGCAGCCCGTTGCCCGACGACATGATGTCGGATTCCAGCGAAGCGCTCTTCAACGTTGCGATGCCGGGGATCGATTTGCCCGACCATGTCAGCAGTGCCGGCACATCGGGAATGCTGGCAGTGATATTGCCGGAAAGGGCCGAAAGGCTGGCGATGCTGGCGATCCCCTGGAAGTGCGCCGTCAACAGGTTTGATGTGAGCGACGTCCGGGTCTCGGCATTCCTGCCGGCAAAGGCGAGCAGCGGCTGGCGCGAGGCGAAATCGACCTTCAGGTCCTCGCCGTTGATGCGGGCGATGACGACCGCCGAGATCGCGCCGGATAGCCTCGGCCAGGCGATATCTGCGGTGACGCTATCGAAATGATAGGTCTTGGCGGACTTGATGTCGGTGACCACAAGCGTCCCGTCCTCGACCGTCACTGCGCCGATCTCGGCATCGAGATCCCGAGCAAGCACCTCAGCTCCGTTTTCGGAGCGTACGCCGTTGATCGCGCGTGCGAGCAGGCCGGCATAACTCCAGTCGATCAGCCCTTTCTCGTCGCGCGTCAGCGCCAGGTTGGGGCGCACCAGGTGGAATTCGTGGAAGCTCGTCCGGCCTCGCAACGCATCGATGAGGCTGAAATCGGCTGACAGGCTTTCGATACTGCCGAGCAGCTTGTCGCCGCTTTCGCGCGGCTGGCGGATGGTGATCTGGTTCAGTGTGATGCGCGGCGTCGGCCAGAATTCGAGAACCGGACTGCCCTTGATCTCGGCATGGTAGCCCGTCCATTTCGACAGCGCGTCCTCGATGCCGGAGCGCACGAAGCCGGTCGAGATGAGATAGGGTGCGGCGACCCTGAGCGCTACGAAAAGCGCGAGCGCTATCAGCAGGAATACCGTCGACAGGCGGGCGAAGGCCGGAAGCCAGCGCGAAACGGGTCCGATCTTCCTGCGCCACCTGCGATGTCTTGACGTGCTCATGATCTCCGCCGGCAAATTCAGCCGGTCATCCCGTTATGCGCTGAATTCGGCGGATATAGGAAATATCGGGCATATGCAAATCCCATACAGCGCCGCGCGTCTTTTCAGGCGCGCAAAGGACGCTGTAGCACTTTCAATTAAATAGTTGGAGCATGATGTCGTCCGAAAACCGCTCACACTTTTCGGCATCATGCTCCAGGCGACGGATCGCGTCGGTTCCGCACTTTATAATGCAATGCAGCATGATATAAAGACGGCATTGGGGAGGAGGATTGAATGCAGGATAACAGACCACTTTGGGTGCCCTCGAAGGATGCCGTTGCAAAAAGCCCGATCCATGCCTTCATGGAACGCTGCAATGCCGATTTCGGGCTTTCTCTTTCTGGCTTTGAGGAGCTGCACGCATGGTCGGTGGCCGAGCGGGAGAATTTCTGGTCGACCGTCTGGGATTTCTGCGGCGTGAAGGGAGAGCGCGGCGCAGAGGTGCTTGCCAATGGCGATCGCATGCTGGACGCCCGCTTCTTTCCTGACGCGACACTGAACTTCGCCGAGAACCTGCTGTCTGGCCGCGGTGAGGGCGATGCCATCATCTTCCGCGGCGAGGACAAGGCCGAGGACCGCTGGTCGTGGGACCGGCTGCGCGCGCTGGTCTCGAAGCTGCAGCAGGCCTTCGCAGCACTCGGGATCGGCAAGGGCGACCGCATCGCCGCCATGATGCCGAACATGCCGGAGACCGTCGCCGCCATGCTCGCCGCCGCCTCGATCGGTGCAATCTGGTCGTCCTGCTCTCCTGATTTCGGCGAGCAGGGTGTGCTCGACCGTTTCGGCCAGATCGGCCCGAGGCTGTTCATCGCCTGCGATGCCTATTGGTATTCCGGCAAGCTGCAGGATGTCGGCGCCAAGGTCGCCACCGTCACAAAAAGTCTGGGTATTCCCTCCGTCATTGTCCATTACGCCGGCGATGCGGAGGCAGTGGCGCGCAAGACGCCGGGGGCTTCAACGCTTGAGGCCTTTGTCGCGCCCTATGAGGCAAGGGAAGTCGAATTCACGCGGCTTGGCTTCGCGCATCCGCTTTACATCCTCTTTTCGTCAGGCACGACAGGCGTGCCGAAATGCATCGTACATTCGGCCGGCGGCACGCTGCTGCAGCATCTGAAGGAGCAGCGGCTGCATTGCGGCCTGCAGGCGGGCGAGAAGCTGTTCTACTTCACCACCTGCGGCTGGATGATGTGGAACTGGCTGGTCAGCGGTCTCGCCAGCGGCGCAACGCTCTGCCTGTTCGACGGCTCGCCCTTTGCCCCCGATGGCAACGTGCTGTTCGACTATGCCGAGGCCGAAAAATTCGCCATCTTCGGCACCTCGGCGAAATATATCGATGCGGTGCGCAAGGGCGGGCTGACGCCGCGCGCAAGTCACGATCTTTCCAGCCTGCGGCTGATGACCTCCACCGGTTCGCCGCTGTCGCCGGAAGGATTCACCTTCGTCTATGAGGGGATTAAGGAGGACGTGCAACTCGCCTCGATCTCAGGCGGCACCGATATCGTCTCCTGCTTCGTGCTCGGCAATCCGCTGCAGCCGGTCTGGCGCGGCGAGATCCAGGGGGCCGGCCTCGGCCTTGCCGTCGATGTCTGGAACGATGATGGCAAGCCGGTGCGCGGGGAGAAGGGTGAGCTCGTCTGCACCAAGGCCTTCCCGTCGATGCCGGTAATGTTCTGGAACGACCCCGATGGCGCCAAATATCGAGCCGCCTATTTCGACCGGTTCGACAATGTCTGGTGCCACGGCGATTTCGCCGAATGGACGGAGCATGGCGGCCTTGTGATCCACGGCCGTTCGGATGCGACGCTCAATCCCGGCGGCGTTCGCATCGGCACGGCGGAGATCTACAATCAGGTCGAGCAGATGGAGGAGGTGGCCGAGGCGCTCTGCATCGGCCAGGAGTGGGACGACGACGTGCGCGTCATCCTCTTCGTTCGCCTTGCCCCCGGTGTGACGCTGACGGAGGATCTCGTCAAGGCGATCAAGACGCGTGTTCGCACCGGCGCCTCGCCGCGGCACGTGCCGGCGAAGATCATCGCGGTTGCTGATATTCCCCGCACCAAATCCGGCAAGATCGTCGAGCTTGCCGTGCGCGAGGTTGTTCACGGCCGGCCGGTGAAGAACCAGGAAGCGCTTGCCAATCCCGAGGCGCTGCGGCTCTTCGCCGGACTAAATGAGCTGAAGGATTGACAGCGATCGGAAACTACAAGCTTTCACCCTCTATCAATCTCCTGTCATGGAAACCTTTCGTTAAGAAAGGTTTGTCAAAGGTGAAGCCATCTTGGGGGTCGCACATGAACGAGGCGGCCTGGGGCTTTCTAGCCTCCGAAACATGACGTTGATCGACTGAGCTCTTGTTGAACAGCACCAAATTCTAGGCAGCCTCGGGCTGCCTTTTCTTTGCGCTCCGATCAGCCGGCCAGCACCCGCTGCGACGGGAAGGTGATCTCGACCAGCGTGCCCTCGTTGGGCGTCGAATTGATCGAGAACGTTGCCCGGTTGGCATCCACCATCGCCTTGGTCAGCGGCAAGCCGAGCCCGGTGCCGTCGCCGCGATGGCGCGATTGGGTCGAGGAGACCTGCCGGAACGGCTTCATCGCCTGGTCGAGTTCGCTGCGCGTCATGCCGATGCCGGTATCGCGGACCCTGAGGACGACGCTGCCATTGGCCTCATAGGACGTGGAAACGACGATCTGCCCGCCCGATGGGGTGAAGCGGATGGCGTTCGACAGGATGTTCAGGGCAATCTGCTTGATCGAGCGCAGGTCGGCCACGACATCGGGCACCGATTGCGACAGCGCCGTGCGGATGATGACGCGCTGGCCATTCGCCTGCGGCTGTATCAGCGCCACGGCCTCGGAGACCGCCTCGTTGAGACCGACGGCATCGAAATCGAGATCCATCTCGCCCGCTTCGATCTTCGAAATGTCGAGCAGGTCGTTGACGATGTCGAGCACGTGCCGGCCGGAGCGGCCGATGTCATTGGCATATTCTATATAACGCGGATGGCCGATCGGGCCGAAGCGCTCGCCCGCCATCATGTCGGAAAAGCCGATGATGGCGTTGAGCGGCGTGCGGATCTCGTGGCTGACACGGGCGAGGAAATCGGTCTTGTGGGCGTTGGCGGTTTCAGCCGCACCCTTGGCGTTGCGCAACTCGTCCTCGGTGCGCTTCCACTGGGTGATATCGCGGATGACGGCGCAATAGCCGTTGGAGGAGGTGAGCTGGCCCATCGTCATGAACAGCGGCACGAAGCCGCCGGCGGCCTCGCGGCCGATCACTTCACGCCCGTCGTTCAGCACACTTGCCACGCCATGGCCGGAGAGGCCGTTCAGATAGTCGATGACCGCTTTCTGGCTCTCATGGGCAAACAGCATGACGAAGGGTTTGCCGCGCGTCTCCTGCTCGTCGTAATTGAAAAGCGCGCTGGCCGACCGGTTCATCGAGCGGATGTCGCCCTCGGTGCCGATGACGACGACGCCGTCGGTCGCCGTTTCCAGGATCGAGCGCAATTCTTCCACTTCGACCTGAAGCTTGGCGACCTTCTCGACCATCCGCTCGGGGCGGCCTTCGGAACGGCCCTCGGACCGGTTTGCTTCGCCACGGCCATCTTCCTTGCCTTCCACCGGCATCAATGCCAGCATCAATGCATTGGCGTCTTCCCAGCGCACCGATTGTAGCCGCGCGGTCACCGGCGCCAGCGTATCATCGGCCTTGACGAGCATCATGGTGCCGGAGCCGACAGACTTTTCCTCGAGTTCACGGCGCTGCAGCAGGGCTTCGATGCCGCCCACCTCGCGCAATGCCTCGAGCGAATCGTAGCCCGTCAGCCGCATGAATTCCGGATTGGCATGGATCAGCGCATCGCCGATATGGATGAGCACGGCAACAGGCAGCTGGTCGACCGTGCCCACCGAAAGCCCGTCCGTCATCTTGACGCGCGGCGGAATGAAGCTGGTGAGAACCTCGATCTGGCTGACCGTCTCTTCGAGCCCTTCCGTCGCCTCGTCCTCAGCGATGATTGAAGGCTCTTCGGCGGCGCCGTCGTCTTTGCTCTGCGCCTCGACGGCATTCTCGAAGATCGCCTCCTGCGCCGCCACCTCTTCGAGCGACAGTGTTTCCGCCTTCTCGGCGATGGGTGTTTCGGCCTCGACCTCTTCGGGTCCGGAGGCCTTTTCGAAGCCGGCGGTTTCGGTGACGGCGGTTTCTATCGCCGCCGGAACGGCAGGCTCGTCCTTGCTGGCGCCGAAGGCTTCGAGGCGCTTGGCGATCTCGCGGAAATTGGCCTGTTCGGCGGCCGTCAGCGCAGCGCCGCTATTGTGGAGCTGAACGATCTTGTCGGAGAAACGGCGATTGGGCGTTTCCGAAATGCGCAGCGCCGGCGGCTCTTGCGGAAGATCGGCTGGGGGCTCTGCAGCGGAAACGTCGCCGGCATCGACGCTGCCTTCCGCTTTTTCTGCTGCACTTTCCTGGGCAGGTGTCTCGATGGCCACCTGCTCGGTGGCAATCTCTTCCGGCGCTGTCTCCGTCTGCGGCGCCTGATCCTCGACCTCTTGCGTCAGGGCGGGTTCGATCAGCGGTTCTTCAAGCGCTATCTCCGCTTCATCTGCGACCTCGGCAATGGTTTCGGCAGGTGGGCCGAGGCTCGCTGCGTCATGGCCGATACCATCAGGGCCGAGTGTCAGACCGAGCGCCAGCGGATCTTCCTGGGCATCGGAAAGCCGGACGACGCCGAAGCCGCGGAACCCATCGAAGTCGCGGTTGCGGGTATAGGTCGGCAGCGCCGCCAGATCGACCGGAACGACGAGGCTGGTGCCTTCGACCGGCCAGAGGATCGTCTTGCCCGACCACGTGTCGCGGCGGGCGAGCGCCTCGGAAAGCTTGCCGTCAGGATCGAGATTGAAGAGGGCGGCGACATCGCCGAAGGCAGATCCGATGATATCGGAGGCGTGCGGACCGACGGCCTCGGCAAATTCGTGGCTGACCTCGTTGAACCGTCCTTCGGCGTCGATTTTCCAGACGAAGCGCGTGGCGCGGCTGTTCGGCCTGAAGACGAAGCCGGGCTCAGCCGCAAGCGGGGGCAGGTCGGCGACCACAGACTTTGCGATGACGGGCTCTTCATGGACCGCTTCCGGCGTGTCTTCAACAGGCGTTTCGCTGGCTTCAACAGGCGGTTCCACCGTCTCGGCAACGGAGGCCAAATCGTCCTCGATGACCGCGGCGGGCTCGTAGGCTTCAGCCGCGCTGCTATCGATCGTGCTCTCGTCGCTCTCCGGCTTCGCATCCGCGGCAGGATACAGCCCATCGTCAACCGCCTCGTCTGCGGATGCTAGAGCTGTCCCGGCCGGCTGTTCGCTTTCGCCGGCGATCTCCTCGAGCGTCTCCTCGACCTCTTCGATTCCCGAGACCGCGTCGATGATATCGGTGAAGCCTGTAGCGGCAACAGGCTCGTCCTGAAGCGCTTCGGCCGGCGGCACGCTTTCTTCCTGTGCGGGCGCATCGACCGGGTCGAGCGCGGGCGCATCGATCCCGTCGAGATGACCGATCGCAGTCTCCACGGCAAAAAGCAGATTGAACGCCGGATCGTCGCTGAGCTTGCCGACGGCGGCCGGAAGATTGCCTCTGCTGGTGGCGACGGGTCGTTTCACCAACCGGTCGGGATGCGCGCCGGCAAGGTTGATCAAGGTTTTTGCCGTCTGCTCGGAGATCCCGAGCGAGGCAAAGCCCGGCGAGGCCGCGATGACCTCGCCATTGGCGCCGATCACCGCCATATGCGTGTCGGGATCATCAAGTCCCTGCAGCATCTGGGCCGCCGATGCGCCGGCCGCGAGTGGCTTTGCCGAGATCGGCACTGAAAACAGGATGGCCTTTTCGCCCTGGGAAAGCCGGATCAGTTCGGCAGCCGCCTGTACCTGCGCACGCTGAAAGCCCTTGGCAACGCGGATCATCAGGCTACGGCTGTCGCCGATATCGCTCAGCTGGCGCGCGGCGGTTTCCAGCTGGCGGAAGGTGATGTCGGCGCGGTCGACCCCCTGATCGAGCAGGTCATAGACAGCCGAATGGCCGAAAAGCTCGGCACCTGCACCGTTCGCCCAGAGCAGACGGGCAAGATCGGCCGAAAACAGCACCATGGCCTCGCCGCGTGAAAAGCGTTCTCGTACCCGTGCATGCACGGCGATATCGATGAACGGATATTGGACTGCGGGCATGTTCGAACCTTGTCGCTGTCGGCCTTCTTAAATTAACGGCTTATTAATAACTGCGGGGCGCATGCCGGTCCAGAAGAGGAGGGGGTTTTCGGCCGGAAAGGTTAACGTCTTGTGCACCGCACAATAATTGTTGCAATGCACAATGAAATGTCTTATATAAGCATCATCCAACAAACGCAGGCAGCGGCTGCCTCAACCCAAAGGATGCGACCCATGGCTACCATAAAGACCGACGACGTTTTTTCAATCGCTTCTTTCGACCCGTCCAAGTTCACGGAATCTTTCCGTGAATTCGCCGAAAAGGGCGCTCAGCAGTCGAAGGATGCCTATGCCAAGCTGAAGACCGCCGGCGAGGAAGCCGGCAAGACGCTCGAAGCCACCGTCCAGACGGCTCAGGCCGGCTCGGTCGAGATCGGCCTGAAGGCGATCGACATCCTGCGCGTCAATTCCGAGAACTCGCTGTCGCACTTCGAAGCGCTGCTCGGCGTCAAGTCGCCTGCCGAATTCTTCGAGCTGCAGACCTCGTTCATCCGCAAGCAGGCCGAACTCACCGTCGAGCAGGCGAAGTCGATCCAGGAAACCACCAAGCAGGTGGCCGAGAAGCTCGCAAAGCCCTCCAAGGACGCCGCCGAAAAGGCCATGGCTTCGTTCAAGGTTGCCTGATCGGTCTTTACCGATCGGAGATAAAAGGCTGGACCTCGCGTCCAGCCTTTTTGTATATTGACGAGGAATGGGGCTTGAATTCGTCGCCAAGTCCTCGTATGTGACCCCCGTCGCGCCAAGCGCGATTTATGCGGTTGTAGCTCAGTTGGTTAGAGCGCAGGTTTGTGGCACCTGAGGTCGGAGGTTCGAGACCCCCCAACCGTACCATCTTCCCCACGTCAACTCCCTATCAGACGAATCGTTTTAGCTAATGTCATTTCGACCGAAAATCGTCGATATAGACGTTTAACTGTATGAGTAACGATCCTGCACCGATGTTGCAGTGTTTTGCCAAAAGCGCGACCTTTCACGTGTGGAATGGAATACGAAGTGTGCCCCTGACGAACTAGCAAGATCTAGAAGCCAATGGTGCGGCGCTCTGAAGAGTACCTACGCTTCCGGCGGCGAATTTGCTGCTTATTTGCCACAACGAACATTTAGGAAGCACAACCCATCCATGTGGTGTCATACCGCTGTGTGAGCTACATGTGCGGTACGCAGCAGCAGCGAGGTCCACAATTGCGACAATCCGCCACTCGACACCGAACGATCACGTTCGGCGGCGCCAAAACAATGCGGACCTCGCTTTCCCGATATCACCGAGCCCGGAGACTTACTAAATTTCAGGAGATGACTGTAACGTCAATTTAAGTGCCGTCATGCCAGCAATTGCGAGGTTCGGACAGGCAGACCGCAGGATCCTGGAATATGTCTTCTGGCCTTCGGTAGAGTTGCGGAGGAAGGGCTTTATGAGTGTTAGTTTACCAAGGTCAAAAACTTTCCTGAAGAGAAATAAAGCTTTTAGTTGAAGTTTCCCCTCATTTGGAGCAGAGGGAAACCGGCATTAGGCGCGGCCGAATGGAATAGGCAAACGGGGATTTTATGACGAACCTTATTACTTCGATCAAGGTCGTCAGCATGACTGGCGATGAGAAAGTTGACGGACTTTATGATTTCTTTGCCTGGGACGGAACGATATCCTATGCGTTTCCCACTACCTCGGGATCCTATGCCTATAGCGGCGAGAAAGACTATCAATTTTCTTCGATTTCGTCGCAGCAGCAGTATTTTGCCTTGTTCTTTATGGAGCAGTCTTATGGGAATGCGGCAAATGACGGCTTCTCCGTAGAGGGGTTCACGAACGCCAATTTTGTGGCCGGAAGCGCGGATACCGCAACGGTGCGGTTCGCTCAATCGTGGCTACCTCCGACCGCATGGGCCTATACTCCAAATGCTGGCGGCCCCGGCGGCGATGTCTGGTTCGGGACGGACTATGCCGGCACTGAAAATGATCTTCGCTTTTCGGAGTTCGGCAACTATGCGGGCCATACCTTGGCGCATGAACTGGGTCATGCTCTCGGGCTGAAACATGGCCATGAGAGGGGTGAATTCAATTGGACAGTCGTTCCGACTGCATATGACTCGCTCGAATATACGATCATGACCTACCACACATATGTCGGAGATGATGCGAGTGGGCTCAAGTATGAGCATGATGGCGCGCCACAAACCTTCATGATGCTCGACATCGCCGCCCTGCAGGAAATGTATGGTGCGGACTATACGACGAACAGTGGCGATACCGTCTATAAGTGGAATCCGAACCAAGGCATCACCTATGTCAACGGGGTCGCGGCCATCACACCCGATGCCAACCGCATCTTCGCGACAATCTGGGACGGCGGCGGTATCGATACCTATGATTTGAGCGCTTATACCACCGCCCTCAAGATCGATTTGCGAGCAGGGGGGTACTCGGTTTTTTCCCAGGGCCAGTTGGCCGGTCTGGGGGGGGGGCCGAACAATGGTTACGCCCGCGGCAACATTTTCAACGCGCTTCTTTATCACAACAATGTTGCATCGTTGATCGAGAACGTTCAGGGCGGCTCCGGCGATGATACGATTATCGGCAACGAGGCGAGCAATACGCTTTGGGGCAATGCCGGAAATGATTCGCTTTCCGGCGGTTCTGGCAACGACACATTGATCGGCGGAGCGGGCAACGACACCTATATTGTCGATAACGCGGGCGATGTGATCACCGAAGGGCTGAATGAAGGAACCGATCTGATCCGGACGACGCTTTCTTCCTATGCCCTGACCAATATTGCCAATGTCGAAAACCTGACCTTCACCGGAAGCGGCGATTTTAGCGGGACTGGAAACAGCCTTGCCAACACGATCACCGGCGGCGCCGGCAACGACCTACTGGACGGCGGCGCCGGGAACGACACGCTGGTAGGCGGTGCCGGCAGCGACGTCTATTTGGTCGACAGTGCGAGCGACGTGATCAACGAGGCGGTTAGCGCCGGCACCGACGAAATCCGCACGGTGCTTGCAGCCTACTCGATCGTCGCATTGGTCAATGTCGAGAATCTGACCTATACGGGATCTGCTAGCTTCACCGGCATTGGCAATGCGCTCGCCAACACGATCACCGGCGGCGCCGGCAATGACGCGCTGGATGGTGGGGCCGGTGCGGACACGTTGATCGGCGGGACGGGCAACGACACCTATATTGTCGACGATGCCGGCGACCTCGTCACTGAGAACAGCGACGAGGGGATCGACACGGTTCGCACGGCTTTGGCAAGCTATACGCTTGGCAGCGATGTCGAGAACCTGAGCTTTGTCGGCACGGGAATTTTTGTCGGGACAGGCAATAGCCTCGCCAACACGATCCGGGGTTGGACAGGTGCCGACACCCTGGACGGCAAGGCCGGAGCAGACATACTGATCGGCGGAGCGGGTAACGACACCTATATTGTCGATAACGCGGGCGATGTGATCACCGAAGGGCTGAATGAAGGAACCGATCTGATCCGGACGACGCTTTCTTCCTATGCCCTGACCAATATTGCCAATGTCGAAAACCTGACCTTCACCGGAAGCGGCGATTTTAGCGGGACTGGAAACAGCCTTGCCAACACGATCACCGGCGGCGCCGGCAACGACCTACTGGACGGCGGCGCCGGGAACGACACGCTGGTAGGCGGTGCCGGCAGCGACGTCTATTTGGTCGACAGTGCGAGCGACGTGATCAACGAGGCGGTTAGCGCCGGCACCGACGAAATCCGCACGGTGCTTGCAGCCTACTCGATCGTCGCATTGGTCAATGTCGAGAATCTGACCTATACGGGATCTGCTAGCTTCACCGGCATTGGCAATGCGCTCGCCAACACGATCACCGGCGGCGCCGGCAATGACGCGCTGGATGGTGGGGCCGGTGCGGACACGTTGATCGGCGGGACGGGCAACGACACCTATATTGTCGACGATGCCGGCGACCTCGTCACTGAGAACAGCGACGAGGGGATCGACACGGTTCGCACGGCTTTGGCAAGCTATACGCTTGGCAGCGATGTCGAGAACCTGAGCTTTGTCGGCACGGGAATTTTTGTCGGGACAGGCAATAGCCTCGCCAACACGATCCGGGGTTGGACAGGTGCCGACACCCTGGACGGCAAGGCCGGAGCAGACATACTGATCGGCGGAGCGGGCAACGACACCTATATTGTCGATAACGCGGGCGACCTCGTCACCGAAGCCGCCAGCGCAGGGACCGACACGGTTCGCACGAACCTGGCCGACTACACACTGGGGACCAATGTCGAGAACCTCACCTATATCGGAACTGGGGCGTTTGCCGGAACAGGGAACGCGCTGAACAACGTTATCGTCGGCGGCAGTGGCTCTAATACGCTGACGGGTGGTGCCGGCAACGATATCCTCACTGGTGGAGCGGCAGCCGACGTCTTCGTTTATTCGCCGAATTGGGGCCATGATACGATCACAAATTTTGTGGCAACCGGCTCCGCACATGACGCGATTTCGGTCGATCACAGCATTTTCGCCGACTGGGAAACGCTTTTTGCGGCAATCGAGCAGTTCGGGAATGATACAATTATTACAGCCGATTCCGACAACACCATAACGCTAACGAATGTTGCTGTTTCAAGCCTTCAGTCGTGGGACTTCTTCTTTGCATGATCTTTTCTCGGACCTCGCGGCACCTTATTTGGCGGGAAGGGCGCTAACGGGTAGCGGCGTGAATCAATTCCGCTGAGACGGCAGCGTTTGGACCCCCTCAGTGTCGGGCCAGAGACAACGGGCAAATCAAAATGCTCTGCTGAGTTGGTGAGTTCCGCCGCGAGTTGCTATAGTTGAATAAAGCTTCAACATAAATGCAAAAGAAGGATTGATTATCAAACGCCGCCGCCGGCCTGCATAAGGATTGCAAAGTGAGATCCGGAAGCGCACGTGCAGCCTCTCGAGTGCAGGAACGAAAACCGGGATCCCTGTCGATCAGATGGAACCCGTGCCTTCTCGGACCGTTCTCCATGTTAACGGGAGAATACGCATGTCGAAAACCCTTCTCTATGGTGCGACGAAGATCGACGAGACCAACAGCGCTTATGCGCCGGCCGAAAGTCTCGCCCAGTTTCAGTGGAAGAACCGCGTCTTCGTTGTTTTCGCCGACAGGGATAATTTTCGCGCCGCCCGGCAGGAAAATCACCTGCTGGCCGACCGCTCAGCGCTCGATGAGCGTGACCTGGTCGTGTTGAAGATTTCCGGTGCCGGCGTTCGACCACTCTTCGGTGCGGCTGACGGCCTCGACGGCGAAGCGATCCGCCGCGATCTCGAGGCGCCGGAGGTCGGCGAATTCGCCGCTTTCCTTCTCGGCAAGGACGGCACCGTGAAGCTCAAGGCCAGCGAGCCGATTACCGATGGCGAGCTCTTCGCCATTATCGACAGCATGCCGATGCGCGCTGCCGAATCGCTGAAGCCGGACAAATAGCCCCGAACGTCGCGTAAACTGAAATCATCAAAGGGAGGCGGTCATGTCCGTGCCCAACGAACCCATCCCCGATCAGCCGCCGATGCCCGGACCCGGCTGGAAGCCGGTGCCTCCGATCAAGGAACCGGAGCCTGACCGGTTGCCCGACGAGGCACCCGTTCCAAATCCCGACGAGAACGACGAACCGGCAAAACACGCTTTCGAGACCTAGAGCATTCCCGTTTTTCTCCGAATCACAGAAATGCTCTATCTCTTTGTTTTCACGCAATTCCGGACGCAAAACCGCTACGCACTTTTGCTGGAATTGCTCTAAAGAAAAATATGCCGTTCGGCGCTGACGAGTTCCTGCAGGAAATCGGCGACGCTCCTGACGCGCATGAGGTCGCGCGCCGTTTCGTGATAGGTCGTCCAGTAGGCGCGCCGGATCGAAACCTCCGGCAGGATGCGCTGGAGTTCCGGATACTGCCGGGCGATATAATCGTGCAGGATGCCGATTCCGGCGCCTGATCGTACCGCCTTCGTCTGTCCGATCGCCGTCGAAATTTCGAAGCTGGCATCCCAGCTCCGCATCACCTCGCCGGAGAAATTCAGCGAGGCGGTGAAAATCAGGTCTTCGACGTAACCGATGCGCGGATGCGCTTTCAGCGCGTCGATATCGCCTGGCGTGCCCCGGGAGGCGAGGTAGTCGCGTGAGGCATAGAGACCGAGCGTGTAGTCGGTGAGCTTGGAGGAGACGAGCCGGCCTTGTTCGGGCCGCTCCAGCGTGATGGCGATGTCCGCCTCGCGCTGCGACAGCGAGAAAGAGCGCGGCACCGGCACGAGCTGGATCTTCAGCTCCGGATGGCGCTCGATCAGTCTGCCCATGCGCGGCGCAAGAAAGGAAACACCGAATCCATCAGGCGCGCCGACGCGCACAGTCCCGGCAATTGCCGTATCTGTATGGCCGAGGCTGGCCTGTGCTGCGAGCATTTCCGTTTCCATCCGCTCTGCGGATGCCAGGAACATTTCGCCTTCGGCCGTCAGCTCGCAGCCGTTTGTGCGACGGATGAAAAGCCGCGTCTTCAGCGCTTCTTCCAACGAAGTCAGTCGACGTGAGAGCGTGGCGTGATTGAGCCCCAGCCGCTTTGAGGCGGCAAGGATCTGCCCAGTGCGGGCGACGGCGAGGAAAATCCGAACATCGTCCCAATTCATGGCTTGGCACGCATTGCGATCGGATCGACCTCGATAAGCGTCAGCGATGTCACCATCTGCGCTGTCTGGTTCTTGTACTTAAGGAAATGTGGTGTCCGTAGATGGGCCTCGTATGCTTCCTGGTCGGCGTAGACTTCAAGGATACGGATCCGGTTTGGGTTGTCCCTGATCGAAACAGCGCTCAGGGAAAGGACGCCGTCTTCCAGCGCTAGAGATGCTTCGATTTCTTCCGTGAGCAAGGCGCGATAGGTTGCAAGCGTGTCCGGATCGATCTCCAGTTCCGCCATTCTGACGATGGGTTTCCGGCTCATCGGTTTGACCTCCCCTTGGGGTTTGACTTGTTGGCGTGCCGTACCAAGTTTGAAAGCAGCCGCAGCGCCTGATACGACGATAGGGCTATAATTTGCGCACAACGGTTGCTTATATCAGCGCATTGATTTGTGCAAATTGAAGTGCGATTGTCGGTCATCGAAAAACAGGAGGAACACCCATGCGTGAGATCGGTCATTTCATCGGCGGCAAGCAGGTTGCCGGCACCAGCGGCCGCGTGAGCAATGTCTACAATCCGGCGACGGGCGAAGTGCAGGCGACGGTCGCGCTCGCAAGCGTCGAGGAACTGCGCGCCGCCGTCGAAAACGCCAAGGCTGCGCAGCCGAAATGGGCTGCCACCAACCCGCAGCGCCGCGCCCGCGTCTTCTTCAAATTCGTCGAACTCCTGAACAAGCACATGGACGAACTTGCCGAAATCCTCTCCAAGGAGCACGGCAAGACGATCGAGGATGCCAAGGGCGACGTCATTCGCGGCCTCGAAGTCTGCGAATTCGTCTGCGGCATTCCCCATCTCGCCAAGGGCGAGTTCACCGAGGGCGCCGGGCCGGCGATCGACATGTATTCGATCCGCCAACCGGTCGGCATCGGCGCCGGCATCACCCCCTTCAATTTCCCCGGCATGATCCCGATGTGGATGTTTGCCCCGGCGATCGCCTGCGGCAACGCCTTTATCCTGAAGCCCTCCGAGCGTGATCCCTCCCTGCCGATCCGCCTCGCCGAACTGATGATCGAAGCCGGTCTGCCCGCCGGCATCCTCAACGTCGTCAACGGCGACAAAGGTGCGGTCGACGCGATCCTCACCGATCCCGATATCGGCGCCGTCTCCTTCGTCGGCTCGACGCCGATCGCCCGCTACGTCTATGGCACCGCGGCGATGAACGGCAAGCGCGCCCAGTGCTTCGGCGGCGCCAAGAACCACATGATCATCATGCCCGATGCTGACCTGGACCAGGCCGTCAACGCGCTGATGGGCGCAGGCTACGGTTCGGCCGGCGAGCGCTGCATGGCGATCTCGGTTGCCGTCCCAGTCGGCGAGGAGACCGCCAACCGCCTCGTCGAGAAGCTGACGCCGAAGATCGAATCGCTGCGCATCGGCCCGTATACCGACGACAAGGCCGACATGGGCCCGCTGGTCACCAAGGAAGCCTATACCCGTGTTCGCGGCCTGATCGACCGCGGCATCGAAGAAGGTGCCAAACTCGTCGTCGACGGCCGCGATTTCAAGCTCCAGGGTTATGAAGACGGCTATTTCGTCGGCGGTTGCCTGTTCGATCACGTCACGCCCGAGATGGATATCTACAAGACCGAGATCTTCGGACCTGTCCTTTCCGTCGTTCGCGCCGCGAACTACGAGGATGCGCTGTCGCTGCCGATGAAGCACGAATATGGCAACGGTGTCGCCATCTACACCCGTGACGGCGATGCCGCCCGCGATTTTGCATCGCGCATCAATATCGGCATGATCGGCATCAACGTTCCGATCCCGGTTCCGCTCGCCTATCACTCCTTCGGCGGCTGGAAGGCCTCGAGCTTCGGCGACCTCAACCAGCACGGCACGGATTCGATCAAGTTCTGGACGAAGACCAAGACTGTCACTGCCCGCTGGCCCTCGGGCATCAAGAGCGGCGCCGAATTCGTCATGCCGACGATGAAGTGATCGTCACGACGTTCCGATCTGAAATCTGCAATTCGGGGGCCTTTTGGCTCCCGAATTTTTCCTCGTCATGCTGATTGCCGGCGATATCGATCCGGCGTCGGGGATGTCCTGAGTCTGCTCGCCATCCCCTATTCCCCCAGTGCCGAGGTCAAATTGATGCGTAAGGCACGCCCGAGCGCAGGCGGCCATCCTCGATGACGTCGGGATCCTGGAGCGGGATTGACGTCGCGGCAAATGGCCTCATAAGCTGAATGCGAATTTCATATTTTGGAATTGTTCAAAACTAGCAAACCGCCTATATAGGTCTGAACAGACGAGTCAGGAGAATGGCATGCGGTTGACGAAGCAGACGAACTATGCGGTTCGCATGTTGATGTATTGTGCTGCCAATGACGGCCACTTGAGCCGGATTCCGGAAATCGCCAAGGCCTATGGCGTTTCCGAGCTCTTTCTTTTCAAGATCCTTCAGCCGCTGAACAAGGCGGGTCTGGTCGAAACCGTGCGCGGTCGCAATGGCGGCGTGCGCTTGGGCAAGCCGGCCGCCGACATTAGTCTTTTCGACGTCGTTCGGGTGACGGAAGACAGTTTCGCCATGGCCGAATGTTTCGAGGATGACGGTGAAGTCGAATGCCCGCTGGTCGACAGTTGCGGGTTGAATTCGGCGCTGCGCAAGGCGCTCAACGCCTTCTTCGCCGTGCTGTCGGAATATTCCATCGACGACCTCGTCAAGGCGCGTCCGCAGATCAATTTCCTTCTCGGAATTACCGGCGAGCCGGCATATCGCAAACCCGCGATCGTTGCGCCCGCCGCCTGAATTAGGGAGCAGAATATGCTTCTGAACCGCGGTTGCCCCGGCAACCGCGGTTTTTGTTTTTGCGGGCGTCTCATTGGCCTCCGGAATGCTGGGAAATGCCGGTTGCATGTCGCGATGGGCGCGCTTTTATACCAAATGCGACAAAATTCCGGTCTTTTTTGTCTGAATATTTCCAAATGCGGCTGATTTTTGACTGAAAATTTCTAAAATTGTCCAGCTGGAAAATTTTTCTGCGTAGCCCGTTGCTTTCAGTAGATAAATATCGTTCCATCAACCGTCGATCGTGATGCCATTCTACGATCTCCAAACATCAAAAAAGAACAACCGGGAAACAATATTATGAAAAAGATCTCTGTCCTCCTGGCAGCGACGGCCTTGATTTCCGTCATGGCGACGTCGGCCTGGTCCAAGACCCTTGTTTATTGCTCCGAGGGCTCGCCGGAAGGCTTCGACCCGAGCCTCTATACGGCAGGCACGACCTTCGACGCGTCGTCGCGCACGGTCTATAGCCGTCTCGTCGAATTCAAGCATGGCGGCACCGAGATCGAGCCGGGCCTGGCCGACAGCTGGAGCGTTTCGGCCGACGGCAAGGAGTACACCTTCAAGCTGCATCCGGGCGTGAAGTACCAGACCACCGACTTCTTCACGCCGACGCGTGACTTCAATGCCGACGACGTCATCTTCTCGTTCGAGCGCCAGCTCAAGGCTGACAATCCGTGGAACAAGTATGTCGAGGGCGGCTCTTACGAATATGCTGCCGGCATGGGCTTCCCGGAGCTGATCAAGTCGGTCGAGAAGGTCGACGACCTCACCGTCAAGTTCACGCTCAACCATCCCGAAGCGCCGTTCCTCGCCGACCTCGCCATGGACTTCGCCTCGATCGTCTCCAAGGAATATGCCGACAAGCTCGCCGCCGACGGCAAGATGGCGCAGATGAACCAGCAGCCGCTCGGCACTGGCCCGTTCACCTTCGTCGCCTACCAGCCGGATGCCGTCATCCGCTACAAGGCCAACGAAACCTATTTCAAGGGCAAGGAAAAGATCGACGATCTGGTTTTCGCCATCACCTCTGACGCCGCCGTGCGCGCCCAGAAGCTGAAGGCCGGCGAATGCCACCTCATTCCTTATCCGAATGCGGCTGACGTCGCCGAACTTAAGAAGGACGAGAACCTGACCGTGCTTGAGCAGGCCGGCCTGAACGTTTCGTATCTCGCTTACAACACCTTGATTGCTCCATTCGACAAGGCCGAAGTCCGCAAGGCGCTGAACATGGCGATCAACAAGCAGGCGATCGTCGATGCCGTCTTCCAGGGTGCCGCGGCCGTTGCCAAGAACCCGATCCCGCCGACGATGTGGTCCTATAACGACGCCGTCGTAGACGACAAGTACGATCCCGATGCGTCGAAGAAGATGCTGGCAGATGCCGGCGTTAAGGATCTGAAGATGAAGATCT
>Ga0102590_1001422_pt2 | contig 30556 bp, 29 predicted proteins | sample AraplaMF_Col_mMF_FD_76859 | JGI IMG/M metagenome (GOLD analysis project Ga0102590, IMG submission 76859) | Arabidopsis root microbial communities from the University of North Carolina, USA - plate scrape MF_Col_mMF | ecosystem: Host-associated > Plants > Roots > Endosphere | place: USA... | reverse complement strand
CGGCATCCTGGCGCTCGTCCTGGCACCCGGCGCGGCGCCGGCCGAGGCCGCCGGCGCCGTGGCGCGGCGCATGGCGGCCGACGAGACACTGAGGGCCCGCTTGGTGCGGGGCCTCGACCTGGCGGTACTGCCGGCCGAGGCGGCGCCTCCGGGCGAGCCCCTGTTCGTCCGCGGGTGAGCGGGTCGCGGTCGCCGGACGAGGAACCGGTCCGGCGTACCTCCGACTAGCCGTAGACCGGACCGGTGTACTTCTCGCCCGGTCCCTGGCCCGGCTCGTCGGGGACGACCGAGGCCTCACGGAACGCGAGCTGGAGCGACTTCAGGCCGTCGCGCAGCGGGGCCGCGTGGAAGGAACTGATCTCCGTCGCGCTGGCGTCGAGCAGACCGGCCAGGGCGTGCACCAGCTTGCGGGCCTCGTCCAGGTCCTTGTACTTGTCGCCCTCCTCGGTCAGACCGAGCTTCACGGCGGCGGCGCTCATCAGGTTGACGGCGACCGTCACGAGCACCTCGACGGCGGGGACCTCCGCGATGTCACGGGTCATGTCGTCGAAGTCGGGACTCCCGGCGGCGGCCGGGAACTCTGCGGAAGCCGGGGATCCCTCGGGGGAGGTGTCACTCATGCCCCACACGATAGGCCCAGGCCCGGTGCCCGCCGCCCTCGGGAGGGGGCCGGGCGCGGACCGTGGGCGGGGTGCCGGATGCCGGGTGCACGCCGGTTCGCACCACTCACGGGGAGCTGCTAACCTTGTGTGACGACCGGCCGGACATGGCAGTGCCCGGCCCACAAGTGGAGGCTCCGATCTCCCACCTGACCGTCCTCCGGGACGGCGGGTCACCGGTCAGGCGGCCACCACCGTTCCGTACGGACGGTGGAGTCGCCCGAATGCGCGCCCCGCGGTACACCCGCGGCGGTGCTCCGGACGCTTTGGAGCCCCGCCTGTGTACCGTTCGGGGCATTTTTCGTGTGCCGCGATGGTTGGGTCCCATGTCAACCAGACATACGCGGCTGTCCGCCAGACGGTCGTGATGGTGCTACCGAGGAGGATCCATCAGCACCGAGCCCCGCATCAACGACCGGATTCGCGTTCCCGAGGTGCGACTTGTCGGTCCCAGCGGCGAGCAGGTGGGCATCGTGCCGCTTGCCAAGGCCCTGGAGCTTGCGCAGGAGTACGACCTGGACCTGGTCGAGGTCGCGGCGAACGCCCGTCCGCCCGTCTGCAAGCTCATGGACTACGGGAAGTTCAAGTACGAGTCGGCCATGAAGGCCCGTGAGGCGCGCAAGAACCAGGCGCACACGGTCATCAAGGAGATGAAGCTCCGGCCGAAGATCGACCCGCACGACTATGACACCAAGAAGGGTCACGTCGTCCGGTTCCTCAAGCAGGGCGACAAGGTCAAGATCACGATCATGTTCCGCGGTCGCGAGCAGTCCCGGCCCGAACTGGGCTACCGGCTGCTGCAGCGTCTCGCGGAGGACGTCCAGGACCTCGGCTTCGTGGAGTCGAACCCGAAGCAGGACGGCCGGAACATGATCATGGTTCTCGGTCCGCACAAGAAGAAGACCGAGGCCATGGCCGAAGCTCGTCAGGCGCAGGAGGCCCGCAAGGCCGAGGCGAAGGCCCACCCGGGCCGCTCGCAGAACGCCGCCGAGGCCGAGTCCACCGAGGCCCCGGCCGAGGCTTCCGCCGAGGCGTGACCCCCGGGACGTCAGTCCCAGGACCAACCGATACTAGAGCGACGCTCCGACGTGCCCGGTTTCATCGACCGGGCACCGGGGCGCCACCGACGAGGAGAGAACGGCGCTATGCCGAAGAACAAGTCGCACAGCGGTGCCAGCAAGCGCTTCAAGATCACCGGCTCCGGCAAGGTGCTCCGTGAGCGTGCCGGCAAGCGCCACCTGCTCGAGCACAAGTCGTCCCGTCTGACGCGTCGCCTCACCGGCAACGCCGAGATGGCCCCGGCCGACGCCAAGAAGATCAAGAAGCTTCTCGGCAAGTGACGTGACGGCGCCTGATCGTCCGATCTGAGCGCGCCGTACGTCAGGACCGGGACCCAATCGAACCCGGGCCGCGTGAGTACCACCGCGGCCCCGCTACAAGGAGTCAAACAAGTGGCACGCGTCAAGCGGGCAGTCAACGCCCACAAGAAGCGCCGGGCGATCCTCGAGCAGGCCTCCGGCTACCGCGGTCAGCGTTCGCGCCTGTACCGCAAGGCCAAGGAGCAGGTCACCCACTCGCTGGTCTACAACTACAACGACCGCAAGAAGCGCAAGGGCGACTTCCGTCAGCTGTGGATCCAGCGCATCAACGCCGCTGCCCGCGCCAACGGCATCACGTACAACCGCTTCATCCAGGGTCTGAAGGCCGCCAACGTCGAGGTCGACCGCAAGATCCTCGCCGAGCTGGCCGTCAACGACGCCCGCGCGTTCGCCGCGCTCGTCGAGGTCGCCCAGAAGGCGCTGCCGGCGGACGTGAACGCGCCCAAGGCGGCGTAAGCACACGACGGCGCCACGTCGGCCGGGCCGACGTGATCGTACGGACCCGCAGGCTACGCAGCCTGCGGGTCCGACTGCGTTCCGCGACGCAGGCAGCCGCTCCGGCCTCCCCTCACCGCCTGCACGGTACGAGGCACCGGACCCGCCGCCCCCGGCGGCGCTCGCGTCGCGGCGGACAACAGACCCTGACCCATCGAAGGTGGACCGCATGCCCCCGGCCCTCGAGCTGATCTCCCCCCGCTCTCCCCGCGTCACCGCCGCCCGGCGGCTCGGCAGGCGGAGCTTCCGGGGCAAGGAGCAGTTGTTCCTCGCGGAGGGACCGCAGGCGGTGCGGGAGGCCGCCGGGCACCGGGCCGACGGCAGGTCCACCCTCGTCGAGCTCTTCGCCACACCCGAGGCCGCGGAGCGGTATCCCGACATCGTCGGGGCGGCCCGCGACGCCGGAGCCCGGGTGCACCTGGCGGCCGAAGAGGTCATCGCCGACGTGTCCACCACGGTCACGCCCCAGGGCCTCGTGGGGGTCTGCCGGTTCCTCGACACCGACTTCGACGCGGTCCTGAGCGCGCGCCCGCGGCTCGTCGCCGTGCTCGCCCATGTGCGGGACCCCGGCAACGCCGGGACCGTCCTGCGCTGCGCCGACGCCGCAGGGGCCGACGCCGTCGTCCTCACCGACGCCTCGGTCGACCTCTACAACCCGAAGGCCGTCCGGGCCTCCGTGGGCTCCCTGTTCCATCTGCCCGTGGCCGTCGGCGTCCCCGTCGAGCACGCCGTGTCCGGGCTGAAGAAGGCCGGCGTGCGGATCCTGGCCGCCGACGGGGCGGGGGACCGCGACCTCGACGACGAGTTGGACGAGGGCACCATGGGCGGGCCCACCGCCTGGGTGTTCGGCAACGAGGCCTGGGGGCTTCCGGAGGAGACCCGGGCGCTGGCCGATGCCGTCGTGCGCGTGCCGATCCACGGAAAGGCCGAAAGTCTGAACCTCGCGACCGCCGCCGCCGTATGTCTCTACGCATCCGCCCGTGCACAGCGCGCCGCCGGAGGGTGCCGTTCCGTCACCCCCGGCTAGTAGGGTGGCGGGCTCGGGGGCCCCTCCCCCAGCTCTCGGCTTGCCTCGAGCAGGGAGGAACCCCCCACACCGGATGAGAGGTGGGGTACGGGGATGATCGGCACGAGCAGGGCACCGGGAGCACGTGACGCGGACCGTGCGCCCGCGTCCCGGCGCGGTGATCTCGCCGAGCTCGGCATCGACCCGGACGACCTCCCCGACGGCCTCGTGATCGCCGACGAGAACGGCCGGGTGATCTGCTTCAACGCCGCCGCCGCCCGGATCACCGCCACGCCCGCCGCCGAGGCGCTCGGCGGGCGCCTGGACCGGGCCCTGCCCCTGGAAGACCTGGAGGGGCGGCGCTGGTGGCAGCTGACCGATCCCTACGGAGGTCTCGCCATCCGGGTACGGCAGCCCGAGCGGAATCTGCTGCTGCCGGGAGGGCGGGAGGTGCTCGTCTCCGCGCGCTATGTACGGGACCGTCCCACCGGTCCCGTACGCCACGTCGTGGTCTGTCTGCGCGACACCGAGGCCCGGCGCCGTACCGAGCGCAGCCATGCCGAACTGATCGCCACGGTGGCCCACGAGCTTCGCTCGCCCCTCACGTCCGTCAAAGGGTTCACGGCCACCCTGCTCGCCAAGTGGGAACGCTTCACCGACGACCAGAAGCGGCTGATGCTGGAGACCGTCGACGCCGACGCGAACCGGGTGACGCGGCTGATCGCCGAGCTGCTGGACATCTCACGCATCGACTCCGGGCGGCTGGAGGTGCGGCGCCAGCCCGTCGACATAGGGGCGGCGGTGGGACGGCACATCCAGGCCTATGTCGCCGCGGGCCAGCCCGCCGACCGCTTCCTGCTGCGCCTGGAGCATCCGCTGCCCGCCCTGTGGGCCGACCCCGACAAGATCGACCAGGTGCTGAGCAACCTCCTGGAAAATGCCGTGCGCCACGGCGAGGGAACCGTCACCATCGAGATCACGCCCTCGGCGTCCCCGCGCGAAGGGGAGGACGCCGACACGTCGGTCACGGTGGGCGACGAGGGGCCCGGCATCCCGGAGGAGTCCATGAACCGCGTCTTCACCCGCTTCTGGCGGGGCAGCAAGCGTGGCGGCACGGGCCTCGGGCTGTACATCGTCAAGGGCATCGTCGAGGCCCACGGCGGCACCATCACGGTCGGCCGCGCCCGCGGCGGCGGCGCGGAGTTCCGATTTACGTTGCCCGTGGGCACACCGGCGTATCTCCTGTAGAAGCGCCGCGTCCCACGGGCTCCTCCGCATTCCCCGGGAGCCCCGGATCCCGCTGTCGTACTCGCGCACCGGCGCCGCTCCGGCCCACCCCTCGGGTGGACGGTGCGCGGACGACGACGGGCCCCGGGCCGGGCCGCCTCATGGACGTGCGGTCCGGTAGCCGCTCCCACCCCGTTAGACTCGGCCTTTGGCACCTTTGTGTCCCGAAGTCGGCGACGATGCGTCATCGGACCAGTGTCAGGACCAGTGACGGGGACCTTCAGCCAGCCAATCGGAAGCACGGGAAGAGATGTCGGCACCCAATAAGTCGTACGACCCTGTCGAGGTCGAGGCCTTGAAACCGGAAGAGATCGAGCGCATGCGGGACGAGGCGCTCGCCGCCTTCGCCGCCGCGGACTCCCTCGACGCCCTCCACGAGGCCAAGGTCGCCCACACCGGCCCCACCTCGCCGCTGGCCCTCGCCAACCGCGAGATCGGCGCCCTGCCCCCGCACGCCAAGGCCGACGCCGGAAAACGGGTCGGCATGGCCCGCGGCGCGGTGAACAAGGCCCTCGCCGCGCGCCAGCGCGAGCTGGAGGCCGAGCGGGACACCCGTGTGCTGGTCGAGGAGGCGGTGGACGTCACGCTGCCCCACGACCGCGTGCCCGCCGGAGCCCGCCACCCGCTGACCACGTTCATGGAGCGGGTCGCGGACGTCTTCGTGTCCATGGGATACGAGATCGCCGAGGGCCCCGAGGTCGAGGCGGAGTGGTTCAACTTCGACGCCTTGAACTTCACGCCCGACCACCCGGCGCGGCAGATGCAGGACACCTTCTTCGTCGAGGGTCCCGAGGGCGACCGTGGCGAGTCGGGTGTCGTGCTGCGCACGCACACCTCCCCCGTACAGGCCCGCTCGCTGCTCGACCGCGAGCCGCCCGTCTACATCGTGTGCCCCGGCCGGGTGTACCGCACGGACGAACTGGACGCCACGCACACCCCGGTCTTCCACCAGATCGAGCTGCTGGCCGTCGACGAGGGCCTGACCATGGCCGACCTCAAGGGCACGATGGACCACATGGTCCAGTCGCTCTTCGGCGCGGACATGAAGACCCGGCTGCGCCCGAACTACTTCCCCTTCACCGAGCCGTCCGCCGAGATGGACATGCTCTGCTACGTCTGCAAGGGCGAGTCCGTCGGCAACCCGGACCGGCCCTGCCGCACCTGCTCCAGCGAGGGCTGGATCGAGCTCGGCGGCTGCGGCATGGTCAACCCGAGGGTGCTGGTCGCCTGCGGCGTGGACCCCGAGAAGTACAGCGGATTCGCCTTCGGGTTCGGCATCGAGCGGATGCTGATGTTCCGCCACAACGTCGAAGACATGCGAGACATGGTCGAGGGTGACGTCCGGTTCACCCGGCCGTTCGGGATGGAGATCTGATGCGGGTCCCGCTTTCTTGGCTGCGGGAGTACGTCGACCTGCCGGCGACTCAGACCGGGCGCGACGTCCAGGCCAAGCTCATCTCGGTCGGTCTCGAGGTCGAGACCGTCGAGCAGCTCGGCGCCGACCTCAAGGGACCTCTGGTGGTCGGCCAGGTGCTGTCCATCGAGGAGCTGGAGGGCTTCAAGAAGCCCATCCGGTTCTGCACGGTCGACGTCGGCCAGGCCAACGGCACGGGTGAGCCGCAGGAGATCGTCTGCGGTGCCCGCAACTTCTCCGTCGGCGACAAGGTCGTCGTGGTCCTGCCGGGCGCCGTGCTGCCCGGCGGTTTCTCGATCGCCGCGCGCAAGACGTACGGCAGGGTCTCGCACGGCATGATCTGCTCCGGCGACGAGCTGGGCATGGGCGATGACGGCAGCAAGGGCATCATCGTCCTGCCGCAGGAGACCGAGGTCGGCATCGACGCCGTCGAGCTGCTCGAGCTCGTCGACGAGGTGCTCGACATCGCGGTCACCCCCGACCGCGGCTATGCCCTCTCCCTGCGCGGCATCGCCCGCGAGGCCGCCGTCGCATACGGTCTGCCGCTGCGCGACCCGGCGCTGATCGACGTCCCGGCACCGAACGCGTTCGGCCACCCGGTGAAGATCTCCGAGCCGATGGGCTGCGACCGGTTCACCGCCCGCACGGTGACCGGCATCGAGCCCGAGGCGCGGTCCCCGATCTGGCTGCAGCGCAGGCTGCAGAAGGCGGGCATGCGCCCCGTCTCGCTGGCCGTGGACATCACCAACTACGTGATGCTGGAGCTGGGCCAGCCCCTGCACGCCTACGACCGCTCGCTGATCCAGGGCGCGATCGGTGTGCGCCGGGCCGAGGCGGGCGAGAAGCTGACCACCCTCGACGGTGTGACGCGCACGCTGGACGCCGAGGACCTGGTGATCACTGACGACCGCGGCCCGATCGGCCTCGCCGGCGTCATGGGCGGTGCCAACACGGAGATCGCCGACCACGCCCACGAGAACGGCGGCACCACCGATGTGGTGATCGAGGCGGCCCACTTCGACGCGATCTCGATCGCGCGTACGGCCCGCCGCCACAAGCTGGCATCCGAGGCGTCCCGCCGCTTCGAACGGGGCGTCGACCCGCTGGCCGCGTCCGCCGCCGCACAGCGCACGGTGGACCTGCTGGTCCTGCTCGGGGGCGGCACCGCGGACGCCGGCGTCACCGAGGTCATCGCGCCCTCGGCGCCGCACACCATCACCATCCCGGCGAACCACCCGGACAAGGTGGCGGGTGTCGAGTACGGCCGTGAGACCGTGGTGCGCCGCCTCCAGCAGGTCGGCTGCGACGTCTACGGGCAGGACGAGCTGATCGTCACCGTCCCGTCCTGGCGGCCCGACCTCACGGACCCGAACGACCTCGCCGAGGAGGTCATCCGGCTCGAGGGCTACGAGAACCTGCCCTCCACGCTGCCCAAGCCCCCGGCGGGCCGCGGTCTGACCGACCGGCAGCGGCTGCACCGCCGGATCGGGCGCGCACTGGCCGGCGCCGGATTCGTCGAGGCGCCGAACTACCCGTTCATCGGCGAGCAGATCTTCGACCAGTTCGGCCTGGCCGCCGACGACTCGAACCGCCGGGTCGTCAAGCTGGTCAACCCGCTCTCCGACGAGGAGCCCGCCCTCCGTACGACGCTGCTGCCGGGCCTGCTGGCCGCGCTGCGCCGCAACGACGGCCGGGGCTCCCACGACCTGGCGCTCTTCGAGACCGGTCTGGTCTTCCACCCGCGCGAGGAGCAGCGCATCGCCACGCGTCTGACCGTCGACCGCCGGCCCTCCGACGAGGAGATCGCGTCGCTCACGGCGGCGCTGCCCGAGCAGCCCCGGCATGCCGCGGTGGTCCTCGCGGGCGCCCGCGAGCAGGTCGGCTGGTGGGGCAAGGGCCGCCCGGCCGACTGGGCCGACGCCATCGAGGCGGCACGCACCATCGCCCGGGAGGCGGGTGCGGACCTCGTCGTCCGCAAGGGCCAGTACGGCCCGTGGCACCCCGGCCGCTGTGCCGAACTGGCCGTGGTGGTGGACGGGAACGAGCAGGTCATCGGCTACGCAGGCGAGTTGCACCCCGGTGTCCTGAAGACCCTGGGTCTGCCCGGGCGCACATGCGCGATGGAGCTCGACCTGGACGTGCTGGAGCGGGCGGGCACCGGGCCCGTGAAGGGTCCCCGGATCTCGAGCTTCCCGGTCGCCACCCAGGACGTCGCGCTGGTCGTGGACTCGGCCGTCCCGCACGCGGAGGTCGAGGCCGCGTTGCGCGAGGGCGCCGGTCAACTGCTCGAGTCCATCCGGCTGTTCGACGTCTACGAGAGCGAGCAGCTCGGCGAGGGCAAGAAGTCGCTCGCGTACGCGCTGCGCTTCCGGGCGCCCGACCGCACCCTGACCGTCGACGAGGCCTCCGCGGCCCGCGACACGGCGGTCGCGCTCGCCGCCGAACGCACGGGAGCCACGCTGCGGAGCTAGTCGCCCGCGCCGGCGGAGCGGGGAACAGCGGGTCGTCGACCGGCCACGGTCATCCGTGGCCGGTCGCGCGGTTCTCTTCCTCGCTCCGTCGTGGGGCGCGAGCCTCCGTACCGCTGTCGATCACCTCACTCGTTCGGGTGGCTGATCCGCGGGATCCGGACTGTTCCGGGTGGGCTGCCGACAGAATCGGACCGGCTCGGGGGGTGCGAGGACGGACCCTGCGGGCCGCTTCCGTGCACCCAGGACTCTTGGGGGGGCCGGCATGACCCGTATCAAGGCCCGGCCCGTTCGTGGGTCATGGCTCAGCGTTGCCGCGCGCATCCACCGGCCGTCGGCATCGTCGCTCGCCCGGCAGGGCGGTGGCCGCGCACGGACCGCGGGCGGCGCGATGGCCGTCGTCATGAGTACCGGACTGCTTCTTTACGTCAGACGCGCCCTTCTCCGGGAGCTACGGCAGGCCCGCAAGGTCGCGGGGGCCGCCCAGAGCGTGGTGCTGCGGCCGCTCCCGCCGCGCGTCGCCGGGCTGGAGGTCGCCGCCGCCCGGCTCTCCGCCGAGTGCGGGGCCACCGTCGGGGGTGACCTGTACGAGGTGATCGCCACCGAGCACGGCGTCCGGATCGTGATGGGCGACGTGCGCGGCCACGGTCTCACCGCCCTCGCCACCGTCGCGGCCGTCCTCGGCAGCTTCCGGGAGGCCGTGCACGACGAGCCCGAACTGGCGGGCGTGCTGCGCCGGTTGGACCGGTCGCTCGCCCGCCATCTGCGCGAGCGGGCGCGGGCCGAACACCCCTCGGTCGGCTCCGTACCCGACACCCCGGTGGCCGAGGAGTTCGTGACCCTGCTGCTTCTGGAGATCGGCCACGACGGCGAGGTGCGCGGGCTGAACTGCGGGCATCCCTGGCCGTATCTGCTCGAGCCCGGGAGGCTCGCGGCTCTGTCCGGCGACGATCCGCTGCCTCCGCTCGGACCGTTCCCCCTTCCCGCGGACCTGCCTCCGACCGACTGCGGCCGGCTGGCGCCGGGACAGGCGCTGTTCCTGTACACCGACGGCGCGGAAGACGCCCGGGACGGCCATGGCCGATTCTTTCCCCTGCCCACTCTGCTCGGCGAGGCCGTCCGCGCCCGGCCTCCGCACCCCCAGGCGCTGCTGCGGAACGTCTTCACCGGTCTGCTCCGCCACACCGGCGGCCGGCTCCGGGACGACGTCGCCCTGCTGGTGGTGCGCAACGACCGTCTGTCCCGGGCCGCCGCCGCGGAGCCGCCGGACCGTGACGCGTGCGGGTCCACCGCATGGGCGCGTCCTCTGCCGACGAACCCGCGTCCGACCCAGCGCTCCTGACTCCCGGCGCCGCTCCGGCTGTCCCCGCCTTTCCGCCGGAGCGTGTCCACACGGCCGCGCCGTCCGCCCCGCTACGGAGTGTCGGGCAGGCAGCCGGGCGGACGGCGCGGATTCGGACCGCCGCACTGTACGAGGGGGAGCCGGCGGCCCGGCCGGCCTCTTACGAGGGTTTTCAGTCAAGCGGGCGGAAACTCTCCGCAACAGCGCGCGCACAGCCCGGATTCGCGCACTCTGTTCACACCCCGTGTGAAGGCGAACGCACTACGCTGTCGAGACCGAGTCACCGGGGGGGCACGGATGCAGCCCAACACTCTGCTCGACGCGATCCTCGACGAGGCAGGGATATCCCACGCGGGACTCGCCGCGCACGTCAACCAGGCGGGCCGGGCGCGCGGTCTCTCGCTCAGATACGAACACACCGCCGTGGCACGGTGGTTGAAGGGGCAACGTCCCCGTGGTCAGGTGCCCGACCTGATCTGCGAGGTGCTCGCCGCCCGCCTGCACCGTCCGGTGACCCTGGACGACATCGGTCTCGGGGTGCCCGGCGAACCGGCCGCCGCGCACGGTTCCGGCCTGTCCGGCTTTGTGGAACGGGCCACGGCGCTGTGGCGGTCCGACGAGCAGCAGCGGCCGCACATCCTGGGCGCCGCCGCCGTCACGGGCACCCCTGCGGTGATGCCCGTGTGGGAGTGGGAGAACCCGCCGGAGGACGTGGACGTCTCGCGCGGCGGCAGGCACCGGGTCACCCCGGCGGACGTCGACATGCTGCGCGCCGCCCGTGCCCACTACGAGCAGATGTACCGCAAGGCCGGGGGAGTGGCGACCCGCAGTCGTATCGTCGGCTTCCTCAACGCCGAGACCGCGCCGCTGCTCCGCGGCAGCTACACCGACGCCATGGGCCGCCAACTGCACCGCGCCACCGGCGGCCTTGTGGCCGTCGCGGGCATCTGCGCCTACGACTCGGACGCACACGGGCTCGCCCAGCGCTACTTCCACCAGGCCCTGCGTCTGGCGAAGGCGAGCGGGGACCGTGGGCTCGGCGCGTACGTGATAGCGCTGCTGGTCAACCAGTCGCTGTTCATGAAGGAGTACCGCCAGGCCGTCGCGTTCGCCGAAGCCGCGCTGCGTGCCGCCGGCAGGCAGATCACCCCGGCGCTCGCCTCCGACCTGTACGCGATGCAGGCCAAGGCGTACGCGCACCTCGGCGACGCCACGAGCGCGCTGTCCTGCATCCGGCGGGCCGAGTCGGCGGCCGAGCGCATCCGGCGCGGTCACGAGCCGGACGAGACCGGTTACGTCCAGCCCGGTCTTGTCAACGTCCAGGTCGCGGAGGCGCTGCTCAGCCTCGGGGACCTCGTGGCCGCGGGGGAGCACGCCGCCGCCGCCGTCGACACACCGGCGCACGACCGGGGCAGGGTGCACCGGCTCGCGATGCTCAGCCAGATCGAACTGCGCCAGGGGAACGCCGACAAGGCGGTGGCCACGGCGGTCGAGATGGCCGAGCAGGCCCGGGGGATGGAGTCCATGCGCCTGCGCGACAGACTCCGGGCGGTGCGCGAACACCTCGTACGCAGCGGCTGTGCCGGGACGGCCGAGGCGGCCAAACTGATCGACGGGGCCCTGCGCGTACCGCTGTAGACATCGCCGCGCGCACTGCCGGGGAGTCCGGCTCTCCCGCCGGTGCGGCCGACTGCGCCCGCCGCTGCGCCGGGTGTGCGTCACTGTGAGCCTGCTGAGTTGACGCTCCTGCTGCGATATTGCCACTTACTCGACGGAAGGTGGCAGAACCGTGCAGTGGACGAAGCAGAACGAACAAACTGTGTATGAAAACCGCTGGTTCAGCGTCAATCTCGCTGATGTCGAGCTGCCGGACGGCAGGCATCTCGACCACTTCCTGATACGGCTGCGGCCTGTCGCCGTGGCCACGATCGTCAACGAGGCCAACGAGGTGCTGCTGCTGTGGCGGCACCGCTTCATCACCGACAGCTGGGGGTGGGAGCTCGCGGCCGGCGTCGTCGAGGACGGCGAGGACATCGCCGACGCGGCGGCCCGCGAGCTCGAGGAGGAGACCGGCTGGCGGCCGGGACCCCTGCACCATCTCATGAGCGTGGAGCCCTCCAACGGCCTCACCGACGCCCGGCACCACATCTACTGGGCCGACGAGGGCGAGTACGTCGGGCACCCCGTGGACGACTTCGAGTCGGACCGTCGGGAATGGGTTCCCCTCAAGCTCGTCCCCGACATGGTCGCCCGCGGAGAGGTCCCGGCCGCGAACATGGCGGCCGCGCTCCTCCTCCTGCACCACCTCAGGCTCGGCCAGGACGTATGGCCCTCACCGTCCCGCGGCCCGGCGGGCTAGGGTCTGTCGTCCGGACACGGTCGGCTGGGAGAGACCGTGCCGTTCGATCGACGCCGACACGGTCCGGACGACGGGCCCTAGTGGGCCCACGCCTGCCAGATCGTCACGAGGAGGGCGCCCACGGCCGTCAGTGCGGCCACTGCGGGCAGGGGCCAGCGCGTGTGCTCCAGCGCGACGACCCTCGTGCTCAGGTCGTCCAGGTCCTTCGCGGTCTCCTCGGCGCGATGACTGAGCAGGGCCAGCCCTCCCTCGACCCGGGCGTGTGCCACATCGAGGCGGCGGCGTAACTCTGCGACTTCTCCTTGGACCACGGGATGCTCGGGGTCGGCGGTCACGTGTCCGCTCCTTTCCGTAGTCGTCACATCCCTTGCATGTGCATGGAGAGTCAACTCGCCTGGTGGGCGCGGCGGGAGAGTGTGCGCGCGGCATATGCGGGTCCGGTGCGCACACGGTGTGTGAATGACACGGGCCCGGCACCGCGAACGGTGCCGGGCCCGCACGGGACCGTGTGCGACGGTCCGTGACCGAGGGGCCGCGACCGTCGGGAACGGATCAGGAGTAGGAGTAGAAGCCGGAGCCGCTCTTGCGCCCCAGCCGGCCCGCCTCCACCATGCGCTGCAGCAGCGGGGGTGCGGCGTACAGCGGCTCCTTGTACTCCTCGTACATCGAGTTGGCGATCGAGACGATGGTGTCCAGGCCGATCAGATCGGAGAGCTTCAGCGGGCCCATCGGGTGGGCGCAGCCCATCTCCATGCCGTTGTCGATGTCCTCGCGGCCCGCGATGCCGGACTCGAACATGCGGATGGCGGACAGCAGATAAGGCACGAGCAGCGCGTTGACCACGAATCCGGAGCGGTCCTGGGCGCGGATCGCGTGCTTGCCGAGGAGCTTCTCGGCGAACAACTGGGCCCGGCCGATGGTGCCTTCGGACGTGGTGAGCGCCGGGATCAGCTCGACGAGCTTCTGCACCGGCGCCGGGTTGAAGAAGTGGATGCCGATCACATGGTCGGGACGCGAGGTGGCGACCGCGAGCTTCACCAGCGGGATCGAGGACGTGTTGGAGGCGAGGATGGCGTCCGGGCGGGTCACCACCTGGTCGAGCACCTGGAAGATCTCCGTCTTCACCTGCTCGTTCTCGACGACCGCCTCGATCACCAGGTCACGGTCCGCGAACTCGCCGAGGTCGGTGGTGAAGGTCAGGCGCGCCTGTGTCGCGTCCCGCTCCTCCTCGGAGATCTTGCCGCGCTCGGCCGCCTTGGTCAGTGAAGTGAACAGACGGGTCCGACCGAACTCCAGGGCTTCGCCGGTGGTCTCGGCGACCTTCACGTCCAGTCCCGAGCGGGCGCAGACCTCGGCGATCCCCGCTCCCATCTGGCCGCAGCCCACCACTCCGACGCGTTCGATGTCGGTCACATCGCCCCTTTCGCTGATCTACGGCTGTGGCAGGTCCGTTCGGGTCCCGGTCGCCTGCTCCATTCGTGCACGTTACTCCCAAGTATCGATGATCGATCGCCGGGGTGGGTGCATGCTGTGCCGCGGAGACGATCCGTGAGGGCGCGGATCCGCAGCGTACGAGGATGTGCAATGGGGCGGTTGTCACGGCGGGCTTTCACGGGGGCGGCGCTGTCCCTGTCGGTCCTGTCCACCGGGGCGGCGGCCGCCCCACGGTACCCGCGGGCGAGCGTCGAGATGCGGGGAATGTGGCTGGCGACCGTGTTCAACCGAGACTGGCCGGCGCGTCCCGGGCTGTCGGCGTCCGTCCAGCGGGCCCAGCTGCGCGAGCGCCTGGACGCGGCGGTACGGCGCGGGCTGAACACCGTCTTCTTCCAGGTCCGCCCCACGGCCGACGCGATGTGGCCCTCGCCGTACGAGCCCTGGTCCCAGTACCTCACCGGGACGCAGGGCAAGGATCCCGGCTGGGACCCGCTGGGCACGGCCGTGCAGGAGGCGCACGCCCGCGGGCTCGAGCTGCACGCCTGGTTCAACCCCTACCGGGTCGCCACCCACACCGACCGGTCCCGGCTCGCCGCGTCGCATCCCGCACGCAGGCACCCCGAGTGGACCGTGGCGTACGGCGGTCAGCTCTACTACAACCCCGGGCTGCCCGCTGTCCGCGCCTTCGTCGAGAACGCGATCCTCGACGCCGTGCGCCGCTATCCGGTCGACGGCGTCCACTTCGACGACTACTTCTACCCGTATCCGGTCGCCGGCCAGACGTTCGGGGACGCCGCGGCGTTCGCGGCCTACGGCGGCGGCTTCACCAGCCGGGCCGCCTGGCGCCGCCACAACATCGACCTCCTGGTGCGGGAGACCGCGGCCCGCGTACGGCAGATCCGGCCCGCCGCCCGTTTCGGGGTCAGTCCCTTCGGTGTGTGGCGCAATGCCGCGACCGACTCCCGTGGTTCGGCGACGCGGGCAGGTGTGCAGACGTACGACGACCTGTACGCGGACACCAGGACATGGGTGCGCTCGGGCTGGCTCGACTACATCTGCCCCCAGCTGTACTGGAACATCGGCTACAGCCCCGCCGACTACGCGGAGCTCGTCCGCTGGTGGGCAGGGGTCGCCGCGGGCACCTCCGTGGGGCTGTACCTGGGTGAGGCGCTGTACAAGGCCGGTGACCCGGCCCAGCCCGCCGCCTGGCGGAGCCCGGCGGAACTCTCCCGGCACCTCACCCTGGCCAAGCGGTACCCGCAGGTGGGCGGGCACGTCTTCTTCGCCGCCAAGGAAGTCGCGGAGGATCCGATCGGGGCGATGTCGAGGGTGACGGCCGACCACTACCGGCAGCCGGCGAAGCCACCACGGTGACTCCCCGCCCTCATCATTGACCGATCGGCTGTTCCAGTTCCCTGTGGCGGATCTCGGTGTCGGGGCCGGGCGAGCACACACCTTCGTGCCCGTCCTGGAAGCGGACGCGGTACGGCGGGTTGCCGTTCGTCCCCATCACCTCGACGATCTCGCCGATCTTGTCGTGCTGCCCGACGATCCTGCCGTGCTGCACAAGCTTGTCGCCCACAGTTGCGCGCATCTGGGGCCTCCTCGTCACGTGCGGGAGTATCGGTCCGTGGCCGTGGGTCCACGGCCTGGTTGCGCCGGCCGACCCTGTCCGTGCACCCCACCCGGTCAGTCACGTGCCCTCTGGGTGACCGCGATACAGATCAGCACCGCGGCCGCCGTGAGCGGCGCGGCCGGAGTGAGATGCTCGCCGAGGAGCAGTACCGACCACACCAGTGTGAGCAGCGGCTGCGCCAGCTGCAACTGGCTGGCCTTGGGTATACCGATCGCGGCCATGCCCCGGTACCAGACGACCAGCCCCAGGAACTGCGAACCCGCCGCCACCCACAGCAGCCCCGCCAGGCCGTGCACGGTGAGGTGGACCGGCTCGTACGCCAGGGCCACGATCGCACCCGGCAGCGTGAGCGGCAGGCAGAGCACCAGCGCCCAGCCGATGACCTGCCAGCCGGGCATGACCCGGGCCAGCCGGCCGCCCTCGGTGTAACCGGCGGCGCAGACGAGGAGCGCGCCGAAGAGGTAGGCGTCCGCCCCCGTCAGAGTGCCGCCGCTCTGCTGCACGGTGAAGCCGATGACGGCGGCGGCGCCGGCCAGCGCCGCGAGCCAGAACGTCCGGGACGGCCGGTTGCCGACGCGCAGCGCGGAGAACAGGGCGGTGGTCAGGGGGAGCAGCCCCACGACCACGGCGGCGTGCGCGGTGGTCGAGGTCTCGAGGGCGAGGGTGGTCAGCAGCGGGAAACCGAGCACGACACCGGCCGCGACCACGGCTAGCCCCGCCCGGTGCTGCCGTGCGGGAAGCGGGACGCGCAGCGCGAGCAGACATCCGCCCGCGATGATCGCGGCCAGCACGCTGCGCAGACCGATGAGCGTCCACGGCCCGAAGCCCTCGAGCCCCCAGGCGGTGGCGGGGAAGGTGAGCGAGAAGGCGAGGACCCCGAGTCCCGCCTGGAGCACGCCGGCCCGCCGGCGGGGGGACCGTTCGCCCGGTCCGGTACGGGCCGGGGTGCGGGCGGCGGGGGGCGCGATGCCGGGGCCCGACTCGGCCGCTATCGACGTGTACGCGGTAGCGCTATCCTCTGCTTTCATGCATGAGCGTAGCAGTGTGGGTGAACTCGCGGAACATCTGCGAACCGAGGTGAAGCGCTACTCTCCGGGTGAGAAGCTGCCGTCGAGCCGTGCGCTCGTCGAGCGGTTCCGGGTGAGCCCGGTGACCGTGTCGCGCGCGCTTGCCCAGCTGACCGCCGAGGGGATCGTGGTGACGCGGCCCGGGGCCGGCGCGTTCCGGGCCGAGCCCCGGGCCGTCGCCCGGGAGGTCGGGGACACCTCCTGGCAGGAGGTCGCCCTCAGCGCGGACGCCTCCGCCGAACTCGTGCCGCGCAGCGTCGACGCCTCGGGGGTGCTGACCTCGCTGGCCGCCCCGCCCGCCGGGGTCGTCGAGTTCAACGGCGGCTATCTGCATCCCGTGCTCCAGCCAGAACGCGCCATGGGCGCGGCTCTGTCGCGGGCCGGCCGCCGGCCGGGTGCCTGGGCCCGGCCGCCCATGGAGGGGATCGCGGAGCTGCGTGAGTGGTTCGCGCGGAGCATAGGCGGTGCGGTCACCACGGCGGACGTGCTGATCTCGGCGGGCGGCCAGTCCGCGCTCACCACCGCGCTGCGGGCGCTGGCGCCACCGGGCGCGCCGGTTCTGGTCGAATCGCCCACATACCCCGGAATGCTCGCGATCGCACGCGCGGCCGGGCTCCGGCCGGTGCCCGTCCCGGTCGACGCGGACGGGGTGAAACCGGCCCTGCTTGCGGACGCGTTCCGGGCGAGCGGCGCCCGGGTCTTCGTCTGCCAGCCGCTGTTCCAGAACCCGACCGGTGCCGTCCTCGCGCCGGAGCGCCGCCGCGAGGTGCTGCGCATCGCGCGGGACGCCGGCGCGTTCGTGATCGAGGACGACTTCGTGCGCCGCCTGGTGCACGAAGACGCGGGGCCCCTGCCGCCGCCGCTCTCCGCCGAGGATCCCGAGGGCGTCGTCGTGCACGTCAGCTCGCTCACCAAGGCGACCTCGCCGAGCTTCCGGGTCGGTGCCCTCGCCGCCCGCGGTCCGGTCCTCGAGCGGCTGCGTGCCATCCAGATCGTCGACACGTTCTTCGTGCCGCGTCCGCTGCAGGAGGCGGCACTCGAACTCGTCGGCTCGCCCGCCTGGCCGCGGCATCTGCGGGCCGTCTCCGCGGAGTTGAGGAGCCGCCGGGACGCGATGACCGCCGCGCTGGGCCTGCGTCTGCCCGAACTGGCGCTGCCGCACGTCCCGTCGGGCGGCTACCACCTCTGGGTGCGACTGCCCGACGGCGCCGACGAGCCCGCCCTCGTCGCGGGCGCCCTGCGTGCGGGAGTGGCGGTCACCCCCGGGCGCCCCTACTTCAGTGCCGAACCTCCGGCGGCCCACCTCCGGTTGAGCTTCGCGGCGGTGGCGGGCGCCGGGGAGATCGCGGAGGGGGTGCGGCGTCTGCGGAGCGCCTGCGACGAGGTACTTCCGCACCGCGCCAGTGGGACGAGTGCAGCGGGATGACGCGTCGCGCGCCGTCCGGGGCTTCGGCGCACGAGCCCGAAAACCGCTCGACAGCACCCGTGTGGCCTGCGATTCTCGCGCCATGACCGACGCGCCGCGCCTTCCCGACGGGTACGAGTTCTCCGCCGATCCCGCCCGTATCGACGTCGACCGCACGCATCGCTGGCTGTCGACCGACGCGTACTGGGCGCTCGACCGGCCCCGTGAACAGCATGAGCGCGCGGTCGCGAAATCCCTCAACTTCGGGGTGTACGAGGCCGCTTCCGGAGCCCAGGTGGCCTACGCACGCGTGGTGACCGACGAGGCGCTGTTCGCCTGGCTCTGCGATGTGTACGTCGACCGTCAGGCGCGCGGCAAGGGCATCGGCACCGCCCTGGTCGGCGCGGTGCGCGAGCACCTCGCACCGTTCGGGCTGCGCCGCGTCCTGCTCGCCACGGAGGACGCGCACGGCGTCTACGCCCAGCACGGTTTCGAGCCGCTCGACAGGCCGGACCAGTGGATGGTGCTCTGGCTCGACCGCTCGGGCCGGGGCGCACGTCAAGGTCTCGACACCTTTGGTCACTCCTGAGTAACGTCCCTTGACCTGCCCACTTGGGCGGCACACGATCGCCGCATGCATCTTCGGGTCACGTTCGTCGCCGCGGCGCGCAGCTCCTCGCTGCTCGCGGAGCGCTTCGAGGACGACCGGCCGCTGGACCAGGCCGGCTGGGACGAAGTGCAGCGTGCAGCCGGGGACCTGGTGCCGCTGGCGGCTGCCGAGCTGCGCTACTGCTCGCCGACCCCGCGGAGCCGGGCGACCGGGGACGCGCTCGGATACGCCCCACTGGTGCAGCCGGCGCTGCGGGACTGCAGCATGGGCCGCTGGCGCGGACTCACGCTGGGCGAGGCGATGGCCCGGGAGCCGGCGGCGGTGGACGCCTGGCTCGCCGATCCCCGCTCCGCGCCGCACGGCGGAGAGCCCCTGATGTCCTTCATCTCCCGGGTGGGCGGCTGGCTGGAGACCCGTCCGGTCGAGGACGGCAGCCGTATCGTCGCCGTGACGGAGCCGTCGGTGGTGCGGGCGGCGCTCGTCTACGCGTTGCGGGCACAGCCGTCGGCGTACTGGAACATCGATGTGCGCCCCCTGTCGACGGTCACGCTCGCGGGCCGCAACGGACGCTGGAACCTCCGGCTGGAGGCTCCGTCACAGGGACGGGGCTGACTCCAGCCGCTCGCGCGTGTAGTCGGTGGTCAGGACGAGGGACTTCGCGGGCCCGCCGACCCGCCAGACCGTCCGCCAGCGGTCCTCGTCGTGGACCGTGAACTCGCCCCGGTAGAGGTCCGCGGCGCACGGATGCTCGGCGACATGGCGGCCGCTCGTGAGGTCGAGGTCGTGGAACGGGCGGCCGTCGGCGAACCGCACCTGAGAGGCACCCGCTGACGGCCCGGGCAGGAACCACAGCGTCCGCTCGGCCGGACGCGGGGTGCCCTGCCACACGAACGTGCCCGACTCGTGGTGCAGCAGCCCGTCCCCGCCGTCCTTCGGAGGCGAGAACAGGGTGGTCCCGTCGAAGCGGCCCTCCTCGCCGCTCGCGAGGTCCCGCACGGTGCGCTCCACGCGCCAGCGCCCGGCGAGATGGGCCAGCAGGTCCCGCACGGGCCAGAACTCACGATCCACCATGCGTTCGACCCTACGTCCCGCACCGCCGTGCCCGGCACGGAGCCGGCCCTCCCATCAGACGGAGGGAGCGGCCGGCTCCTGCGGGGACCGGCCTCCGAGCGGCAGCAGCCCGCGCTCGGCGAAGACCCGCTTCGCGGCGAATGTCGCGTTCAGCGCCCTGGGCATGCCGCAGTAGACCGCCGAGTGGAGCAGGGCCTCCACGATCTGCTCAGGCGTGAGACCCACGTTGAGTGCCGCGTTGACGTGCACGTCCAGCTGGGCCTCGCAGCCGCCGAGCGCGGTCAGCATGCCCAGCGTCACCAACTGGCGGTCGCGCGGGGCGAGCTCCGGCCGGTCGTAGACGTCCCCGAAGGCCCAGGCGACGATCTGGTGGCCGAGCTCCGGGCTGACGTCGGCGAGCGCGTCCACGACCCGCTGTCCGGCTCGGCCGTCGACCCGCTTCAGGACCTCCAGCCCATGGGCGAAACGTTCTTCACGGGAGGTGCTCGTGTTCATGCCGGTCCATCCGTCCCCGGCTGCCCTTCGAGCAGCCGTTCATAGTGGTCGATCTTGTCGTCCAGCGCGGCCGCGTTGCGGCGCAGGGCTCGGATCCGCCGCGCCACCCCGGCACGGTGCTCCCGGAGCATCGCCAGCCTGTCGGCGACCGTGGCCTCGCCCCGGGCGCGCAGTCCGGCGAAGCGTTGCATCTCGGCGATCGGCATCCCCGTCTCGCGCAGCCTCAGCAGGAACTCCAGCCAGGCGAGATCGGCGGCCGCGTAACGCCGCTGGTTGCCGCCGGTCCGGCCGACCCGCTCGATCAGGCCGGCCTTCTCGTAGTAGCGCAGCGTGTCGTGTGTGAGGCCGGTGCGCTCGGCGACCTGGGCGATGGTGAGGGTCGGCTCCCCGTCGGGGGTGGCAGGCTCCGCGCTGGTCATGGACAAGACCGTAGGACCTGGAGCGCGCTCCAGGTCAAGTGCTCCCGTCCGTCATCCCCCGAAGTAGGCCTGAGCTGCGCGGACTCCCTCGACCAGGGCATCCACCTCATCGGGCGTGTTGTACACGTAGAAGGTCGCCCGGGTCGTCGCCGGGATTCCGTAGCGGCGCACGATCGGGCGGGCGCAGTGGTGACCCACGCGGACCGCGACACCCCGTTCGTCCAGGACCTGGCCGACGTCGTGGGGGTGGATGCCGTCGACCGTGAACGACACGGCCGATCCTCGGTCGGTGAGGTCCCGGGGGCCGACGATGCCTACGCCCGGGATCTCGCCCAGCAGGTCCAGGGCGCGGGCGGTGAGGCGGTCCTCGTGCGCGGCCACCGCGTCCATGCCCAGCGCTCGGAGGTAGTCCACCGCTGCCGCGAGGCCGACCGCCTGAGCCGTCATCGGCACACCCGCCTCGAAGCGCTGGGGCGGCGGCAGGAAGGTGGTGCGATCCATCTCGACGATCTCGATCATCGACCCGCCGGTCAGGAAGGGCGGGAGGGCGGCGAGGAGCTCGCGCCGGCCCCACAGCACGCCGACGCCGCTCGGGCCCAGCATCTTGTGCCCCGAGAAGGCGAGGAAGTCGGCACCCAGTTCACCCACATCGACCGGCCGGTGGGGCACCGACTGGGCTCCGTCGACCACGACGAGCGCACCGAACGCGTGAGCCCGGTCGGCGAGCGCCCGTACGGGGTTGATGGTGCCGAGGACGTTGGACTGGTGCGCGAGGGCGAGCACCTTGGTGCGCTCGTCCAGGAGTTCGTCGACCCGGGAGAGGTCGAGACGCCCGTCGTCGGTGAGACCGAACCAGTCCAGCGTCGCCCCGGTACGCTCGGCGAGCTGCTGCCAGGGCACCAGGTTGGCGTGGTGCTCCATCTCCGTCACCACGATCCGGTCGCCCGGTCCGAGCCTGCGGTCGTTGCCCAGGGCGTACGCGACGAGGTTGATGCCCTCGGTGGTGTTCTTGGTGAAGACCACCTCGTCGTCGGCGGCTCCGATGAACCGGGCGACGGTCTGCCGGGCGTTCTCGTACGCGTCCGTCGCCTCTCCCGCCAGCTGGTGCGCGCCGCGGTGCACGGCGGCGTTGTGCCGGAGGTAGAAGTCCCGCTCGGCGTCCAGGACCTGGAGGGGCTTCTGTGTGGTGGCACCGGAGTCCAGGTAGACGAGGCGGGCACCGCCCTCGACCGTCCGTTCCAGGATCGGGAAGTCCTTGCGCAGGGCGTCCACGTCGAAGGTCACGGCCTCTCACCTCTCACGCTGTCTGTTGCGATTCTCCGTGAGAAACGCTAGGTCTCCTCACGGAGAATCGCAAGCATTAACATGAGGGCGTGGATCACGACAGCCCTGTCTACCTGCACCAGCTCCCGGTCCCCGGGGAGGAGCGTTATGCCTCCCTGGCGCTGGTCAACACGCGTTTCACCGTCAGCCACGGCCCTGTCGACCTGCTCGACGGCACGGAGGCCGCGCATCTGTGGCTCGTCCGGCACGGGCTGCTGCCGGACAGGGTCGCGCTGAACGGCAGGCAGTCCGGACGGCTGCTGGGCCTGCGCGAGGCGCTGCGCGCGCTGTTCCAGGCCCGCGAGGCCCACGGGATCCCCTCGGCGCAGGACCTCGCGACCCTGAACGCCGCCCTGGCGGCGGCGCCCGCCACCCCCCGGCTGGCGTGGACGGCCGACGGCCCGCACCGCTGCGACGAGCCGGACGCCGGCAACCCGGCGGCCGCCGCGCTGTCCGTGCTGGCGGAGGACGCCACCGAACTGCTCACCGGCTCCGAGGCCGACCAGCTCACCGAGTGCGCCGCGCAGGGCTGTGCCCGCTGGTTCCTGCGCTCGCACGGAGCGCGGCGCTGGTGCACGACGAAGTGCGGCAACCGGGTACGGGCGGCACGGGCCTACGCGGCGCGCAAGGCGCGCTGACCAATCCCCGGCGGTCGGATTTCATTCACCCGCAATTCATGTGTGGAGCGACTTTCCTTTTCCTTGCGGTGAGGGTGTGCATCGGCTCGGGCGAGCGCTTTCGGAATTTGTCCCACCACTTTCCGGAGGCGGCACAACCTTTCGGAATCAACGCCCGTCTCAGCTGGCGAAATGAGACACGCGGGGGAGGCACGCCCCCGGACCGGGACGCCCTGCGTCCCACGCTTTCAGGGGGCTCGCCAAGAAATGCATCGCTCGACCCTGCCCACGGCCGCCGTACCGGCGTCGCCCCCGGCGCCGAGTGGCACGCATCACGGGACCTCGCCGCGACGTCCGGACAGGAACTGGATGTGAAACCCACAACCCGGCCGGAGCCGAGGACCGGGACCGTGCACGGTGACAAGGCGCCGTCCGTGCCCGCGCAACGGCGGCCCAGCGAGCCCGCCTCGACGACCGGACGCCCTTGGCGGCTCCGGCTGCCGACCGGGCCGAGGCAGTCCGCCGCCCTGCTGGCCGCTGCCCTCACCGTCACGGTGTTCTGCGCGGCCGGCGCCGTCGCCCGCAGCTTCCCCTTCGGGCCCCGCACCCGCAGCATCAACGACATGGGCAACCAGTACGTGCCCTACCACGCCCATCTGTGGGACCTGCTGCACGGAAGGGCCGACGGCGGAATCCTCGTCAACTGGCAGTCCGGTTTCGGCGCCAGTTTCCTGCCCGACCTCGGCACCTATCTGACCAGCCCCTTCGCCCTGCTGGTCGCCGTGTTCCCGCGGGACGGGATCGACCTCGCGGTGTACGTGATCACCGTGCTCAAAACGGCGACGGCCGGCGCCGTCATGGCCTGGCTGCTGCTCCGTCTGCGGTCCGGCCGCTGGTGGGCCGCGGGACTGCTGGGCGCCTCCTACGCCCTGTGCGGCTGGAGCGTGGCGGACGCGTCGTACAACCCGATGTGGCTCGACGGCCTCATCGGCCTGCCCCTGTTGTGCCTGGTCGGCGAGTGGGCGCTGAACGGGCGGCGCCGGCTCCCCGGTGTGCTCCTGGTCACCCTCGTGTGGATCGCCAACTTCTACACGGGATACATGGCCACCATCGGCGCCGCTGTGGTGCTGCTGGTCCGGCTGCTCCTCGCCGGACTCACCCGCCGGCAGGCGCTGGCCGCCGCGGGCCGGGCCGCCCTCACCTTCGCCCTCGGCATGGGCCTGGCCGCGCCGCTGGTGACGGTGGTGTACTTCGGGACCAAGCACGCCTCGCCCGGCAGGTTCACCGGGTTCGAACCCGTGGCGGGCCAGGACCTGCTGGCCCGGCTGCTGCCGACGACGTACAGCTTCGGTACACCGGCCGTGTACGTGGGCATCACGGCACTGGTGCTCGCCCTCGCCCTGCCGTTCCACCGGGCGGTGCCCCGGCGGGTGCGCGCCGGATGGACGGTGTCGGTGATCGCGGTGACGCTGTCGATGCAGTGGACGCCGACCCATCTGTTCTGGCACGCCTTCACCACCCCGCAGGGCAGTCCGTACCGGGAGGCCTTCGTCCTGTGCGCGCTGCTCGTCATCGCCGCCTGGTACGCCCTCTCGTACGGGCCGCCCGACCGGCGCGCCCTGATCGCCGCGAGCGTGCTGCTGGCACTGATCACGGCTCTCGCGAGCCGCAGCGGCCTGGTCCGTTCCTTCGCGTGGCCGGTGCTCGCGCTCGCCGCCGCGGGCACGCTTGCCGGACTGGCCCTCTACGCCGGGACACAACGCGGGCGACTCGCCACGGGCGGGCACCGCGCCCTGCTCGTCGGCTGCGCGGTGGCGCTGCTCGTCTGCACGCAACTCGGGGAGACCACGGCCACCACCGCCGCGGCCACCCGGATGCGGCTCTCGCGCATGGACGACTACGCCCCCTGGGGGGCGCGCCAGCAGGAGCAGTCGGAGGCGATCGAGAAGGCCGACGGCTGGCCCCGGTACCGCACGGACCCGGGCCGGGAGCAGACGGTCGGCAACGACCCGATGCTGCTGGGCGGCCAGGGTGCCCAGTACTACAGCAGCCACACCTCCGACGTCCTCAGCACCCTGATCACGGAGCTCGGGGGCGGCTGGACCTCGCGGGGGCGCAATCTGCAGAGCATCGACAACGCCGTCACGGACGTGATCTTCTCCGTCGGCGCGCGGGTGCACTCCCCGCCCGACCCGCATCAGAACTGGTTCCCGCAGGACGGGAGCCATGTGTACGTGACCCGCCAGGACGTGCCGCCCCTGGTCACGGTGCGGCCGTCGGTGCCCGCCGGCACACGCACGGACACGTCCTCGTTCGGACCGTCGCCCTACCGCAACCAGGAACTGCTGCTGGGCGCCCGGGTCTACGCGGTGCCCCGCATCACGGTGCGCGACGCCGCCGGCGAGCCGCTGGACCGAAGAGCGGCCGAGCGCCGGGGTCTGCGCCTCGACGCGGTGCCCGCCGGGAACGCCGTGCCGAGGCCGACGGTCACGGCCGACTGCCGGGCCGGCAGCGAGGTCTATCTGTGGGCCCCGGACTTCTCGGGAACCGCACGGCTCGGCGGCACTCAGGCCCCCGCACTGACCGGGCGGTTCCGGTCCGACCACGGAGTCACCAAGATCGCCGCCATGGAGCGCCTCGGGCGGGTCCCGGCATCCGGGCACCTCCGGATCGAGCTGTCTCCCGACCGGACGAGCCTTGTGCCGGACGGCGCGGTCGGATGCCTGGACACCACGGCGCTGGACGGGGTCGTCCAGCGGCTCAAGGCCACCGGTGCCCGCCGGCTGACCGTCTCCGACGGCACCGTCCGGGCCGAACTGCCGGCCGGCACCACCGGGACGGCGGTCGTGGCGGCCCCCCGGATCGCGGGGTGGCGTTGTGCGACCGGTGACGGTCCCGCCACCCCGGCAGGGGAGTACCACGGGCTGATCGCCGTCCCCCTCGACGGTTCCTCGACCAGCCTCACATGTACGTTCCACCCGCCGGGCCTGCGGCTGGGCTCGGCCGTCGGCGGTGTGACGCTCTTGACCCTGGTCGCGCTCACCGCTCTCCCCGCCGTCCGCCGACGACGTGCGGCGGTCACCACGAATTGACGCGTTCCTTCCTTGTGTGCGCCGTGAATGCGTGCCCGGTTCCGGGACGGTTTCCCGACTTCTCGGCGGTAGGGGCCATCGATCTCGTTCCACGTCCATGGCTTTGTTCGGTGTTCCCTTTTTGTTGACCTGTTTCTCGGCAGGCCTCCGTCCTCCGTTGGGGCCGGATCTGTTTTCCTGAACGCGGGGTCCATCCGGGGGAGCGGCCGCGGTGGCGGGAATTCCACGCCACCGCCCCCGACCAGGCCGCACCCCCGGTGACTCCCGTCTTTCGCAGGCTTGAGAAGCCGTTGCCCGCCCCGCGGCGCACGACCGGACCCCATCGCCGGTATTGCATAAACGTGCAACACGCCGTATAGTCATGCCATCCAGGAGGAGGGTTCATGACGGTACGTGCGGCGGTGGCCGGAGCCAGCGGCTACGCGGGCGGGGAGTTGCTGCGTCTGCTTCTGGCGCATCCCGGGATCGAGATCGGCGCCCTGACCGGGAACTCCAACGCCGGGCAGCGGCTCGGCGCGCTCCAGCCGCATCTGCTGCCCCTGGCCGATCGCATGCTGGAGGAGACCACGCCCGAGGCGCTCGCCGGACATGACGTCGTCTTCCTCGCACTGCCCCACGGGCAGTCGGCGGCCGTCGCCGAGCAGCTCGGTCCGGACGTGCTCGTGATCGACATGGGTGCCGACTTCCGGCTGAAGGACGCGGCCGACTGGGAGAGGTTCTACGGCAGCCCGCACGCCGGGACCTGGCCCTACGGCCTCCCCGAACTGCCGGGTGCCCGCGCTGCGCTGGAGGGGTCCAAGCGCATCGCGGTACCCGGTTGCTACCCGAGCGCCGTCTCGCTCGCGCTCTTCCCCGCCTACGCCGCGGGACTCGCCGAGAACGAGGCCGTGATCGTCGCCGCCTCCGGTACCTCGGGAGCCGGCAAGGCGCCCAAACCGCATCTGCTCGGCAGCGAGGTCATGGGGTCGATGTCGCCGTACGGCGTCGGCGGGGTGCATCGGCACACCCCCGAGATCGTCCAGAACCTCGGCGCGGCCGCGGGCGGTGCCGTGGCCGTCTCCTTCACGCCGACGCTCGCCCCGATGCCACGCGGCATCCTCGCCACCTGCACCGCCAGGGCGAAGCCGGGTGTCACGGCGGAGTCGGTCCGCGCCGCCTACGAGAAGGCGTTCGCCGACGAGCCCTTCGTCCATCTCCTGCCGCAGGGGCAGTGGCCCGCCACCGCGTCCGTCCACGGTTCCAACGCCGTTCAGCTGCAGGTCGCATACGACGCCGCCGTGCACCGCATCATCGCGATCAGCGCCATGGACAACCTGACCAAGGGCACCGCGGGCGGTGCCGTCCAGAGCATGAACATCGCCCTCGGCCTCGACGAGACCACCGGGCTTTCCACGATCGGAGTCGCACCGTGAGCGTCACCGCCGCCCAGGGGTTCACCGCCTCGGGCATCGCCGCAGGCATCAAGGTGAGCGGCAACCCGGACCTGGCCCTCGTGGTCAACAACGGTCCCCGCCGTGCCGCCGCGGGCGTCTTCACCTCCAACCGCGTCAAGGCCGCTCCGGTGCTGTGGTCGGAGCAGGTGATCAAGGCCGGCCAGGTCTCCGCGGTCGTGCTCAACTCCGGCGGTGCCAACGCCTGCACGGGGCCCAAGGGCTTCCAGGACGCGCACGCCACGGCCGAGAAGGTCGCGGACGTCCTCGGCCGCGGAGCCATCGAGGTCGCCGTCTGCTCCACCGGACTCATCGGCGTCCCGCTCCCGATGGACGTGCTCCTGCCGGGGGTCGAGAAGGCCGCGGCCCAGCTGTCCGAGCACGGCGGTGAGAAGGCCGCCATCGCCATCAAGACCACCGACACCGTCCACAAGACGTCCGTGGTGACCGGCGACGGCTGGACCGTGGGCGGCATGGCCAAGGGGGCGGGCATGCTCGCACCGGGCCTGGCCACCATGCTCGTCGTGCTCACCACGGACGCCGACCTCGAGCCGGAGACCCTGGACGAGGCCCTGCGGGCGGCCTGCAGGGTGACCTTCGACCGCGTCGACTCCGACGGCTGCATGTCCACCAACGACACCGTGCTGCTGCTCGCCTCCGGCTCCTCCGGCATCGCCCCGGAGTTCGGGGACTTCGCCGAGGCCGTACGGGAGGTCTGTGCCGACCTCGGGCGGCAGCTCATCGGTGACGCCGAGGGCGCCAGCAAGGACATCAAGGTCGAGGTGGTGGGCGCCGCCTCCGAGGACGACGCCGTCGAGGTGGGCCGCTCCATCGCCCGCAACAACCTCCTCAAGTGCGCGATCCACGGCGAGGACCCCAACTGGGGCCGCGTCCTGTCGGCGATCGGCACCACGAAGGCCGCCTTCGAGCCCGACCGGCTCAACGTGGCCATCAACGGCGTCTGGGTATGCAGGAACGGCTCCGTGGGCGAGGACCGCGAGCTCGTCGACATGCGCTACCGAGAGGTGCACATCGTCGCCGACCTCGCCGCGGGCGCCGAGACCGCCACCATCTGGACCAACGACCTCACCGCCGACTACGTCCACGAGAACAGCGCGTACTCCTCATGAGCAACGGAACGACCCGTAAGCACACCGCGCTGCCCAAGGCCCAGATCCTCATCGAGGCGCTGCCCTGGCTGACCCGGCACCACGGCAAGACGATCGTCATCAAGTTCGGCGGAAACGCCATGGTGAACGAGGAGCTGAAGGCCGCCTTCGCCCAGGACGTCGTGTTCCTTCGGCACGCCGGCCTCAAGCCCGTCGTCGTGCACGGGGGCGGCCCGCAGATCAGCGCTGCCCTCGACCGGCACGGCATCGTCAGCGAGTTCAAGGCGGGTCTGCGCGTCACCACCGAGGAGGCCATGGACGTCGTGCGCATGGTGCTGGCCGGGCAGGTGCAGCGCGAGCTGGTCGGGCTGCTCAACCAGCACGGCCCGCTCGCCGTCGGCCTGACCGGCGAGGACGCGCACACCATCACCGCCACCAAGCACCATCCGCGGATCGACGGCGAACTGGTCGACATCGGGCGGGTGGGCGAGATCACCGCGATCGACACGGGCGCGATCGAGGCGCTGCTCGCCGACGGCCGTATTCCGGTCGTCTCGTCGATCGCCCGGAGTCAGGACGACGGACATGTCTACAACGTCAATGCTGATACGGCGGCTTCGGCACTCGCTGCGGCACTGGGCGCCGAAACCCTCATGGTCCTCACGGACGTCGAGGGGCTCTACGAGGACTGGCCCCACAGCGACGAGGTGATCAGCCGCCTCACGGCCTCCCAGCTGGAGAAGCTGCTGCCGGACCTGTCCTCCGGCATGGTGCCGAAGATGGAGGGCTGCCTGCACGCCGTGCGCAACGGCGTCAACACCGCCCGTGTCATCGACGGCCGGGTCCAGCACTCGATCCTGCTGGAGATCTTCACCGACGAGGGCATCGGCACGATGGTGCTGCCCGACAAGCACGAGGGGGACGACGCATGACGGGAACGACGGCCAACGAGGAGTTCACCCGGCGCTGGCAGGGCGCGCTCATGAACAACTACGGCACGCCGCGGCTCCCCCTCGTCCGCGGCGAGGGCGCAAGACTGTGGGACGCCGAGGGCACGGAGTACCTCGACTTCGTCGGCGGCATCGCGGTGAACGCGCTCGGTCACGCCCACCCCGCGGTCGTCGAGGCCGTCAGCACGCAGATCGCCTCGCTCGGCCACGTCTCGAACCTGTTCATCGCCGAACCGCCCGTCGTTCTCGCCGAGCGTCTGCTCCAGCTCTTCGGCCGGGACGGCAAGGTGTTCTTCTGCAACTCCGGCGCCGAGGCCAACGAGGGTGCCTTCAAGATCGGCCGACTGACCGGGCGCACCCATATGGTCGCCACCGAGGGCGGCTTCCACGGCCGCACCATGGGCGCCCTCGCGCTCACCGGCCAGCCCGGCAAGCAGGAACCCTTCCTGCCGCTGCCCGGAGAGGTCACGCACGTCCCCTACGGCGACGCCCAGGCCCTGGCCGCCGCGGTCACCGAGGACACCGCTTTGGTGATCATCGAGCCGATCCAGGGCGAGAACGGGGTGGTCGTCCCGCCCGCCGGGTATCTGAAGGCGGCCCGGGCGATCACCGCCGCCACCGGGGCGCTGCTCGTCCTGGACGAGGTGCAGACGGGTGTCGGCCGCACCGGGCACTGGTTCGAGTACCAGGCCCACGAGGGTGTCCTGCCCGACGTGGTCACCCTCGCCAAGGGCCTCGGCGGCGGGCTCCCGCTCGGCGCCACCGTGGCCTTCGGCAGGGCCGCCGGACTGCTCCAGCCCGGACAGCACGGCACGACCTTCGGTGGCAATCCCGTCGCGTGCGCTGCCGGCCTCGCCGTTCTCGACACCATCGAGGCCGAGGGACTGCTGGAGAACGTGAAGCGTCAGAGCGAGCGGCTGCGGGACGGGATCGAGTCGCTCGGCCACCCGCTCGTCGGCCATGTCCGGGGCTCGGGCCTGCTCCTGGGTATCGTGCTCACCGAGCCGCTGGCGCAGCAGACGCAGCAGGCGGCTCAGGACGCCGGTCTCCTGGTGAACGCGCCCGCCCCGAACGTCGTACGGCTGATGCCGCCGCTGAACATCGGCGACGACGAGGTGGAGGTGTTCCTCCGGGCGCTCCCCGGCGTCCTCGACGCAGGCAACGGGGACGGACGATCCGGGGAATGAGACGACGATGAGCCAGGCGCAGGACCACGACGCGGCGGGGCCATCCGTGCCGCAGACCCGCACCGCACGCCACCGCCGGATCGTGGACATCCTCAACCGGCAACCGGTGCGATCCCAGAGCCAGTTGGCGAAGCTCCTCGCCGACGACGGGCTGAACGTCACCCAGGCGACGCTCTCCCGGGACCTGGACGAGCTGAACGCGGTGAAGATCCGCAACACCGACGGCGACCTCATCTACGCGGTCCCCAGCGAGGGCGGCTTCCGCACCCCGCGCGCGCCGCTCGGTGAGTCGGCCAAGGAGG